>Ga0325400_1000010_pt1 | contig 102248 bp, 105 predicted proteins | sample PopdelMetagenome_2_FD_205662 | JGI IMG/M metagenome (GOLD analysis project Ga0325400, IMG submission 205662) | Populus deltoides microbial communities from Bellville, Georgia, United States - Xylem-PdKOR-R1 | ecosystem: Host-associated > Plants > Phyllosphere > Stem > Wood/Secondary xylem... | reverse complement strand
GGCCAGCGCACCAACAACGACACCGCCTACTACCTCACCGACCTCCACGGCTCCGTCGTCAAAGTGACGGACGGGCAGGGAACCGTCAAGAACTCCTACACCTACGACCCCTACGGCAACACCCTCACCAGCTCACTCACTATCTCCAGCCCATACCGCTACGCCAGTGGCTACCTCGACACCCAGACCAACCTCACTAAGTACGGCGCCCGTTACTACAACGCCACGGATGGACGGTGGACGCAGACGGATCCGAGCGGTAATGATTTTGGGTATCTGTATGTAGGGAACAATCCGACTAACTATACGGATCCGAGCGGGTATATACCATGCAGGACTGGACTGACGGCAGGGAATACGGCTTGTCCGATACCTTTTCAACAAGGTATAACTCCTGTTCCATCAGGGCCTCCATCCCCTACAGAATGCGTAGTTGTCACGGCTTTGATAGGAGTTGGTTCAGTAATAACAGGTGGTGCGGGAGCAGTTGCCGCAAAAGCTGTGACGGCGGGCATAAAGAGACAGGCTGCGCAAACTGCCAGTTTTGTCGGTAATGTTAGCCTTAACTTTGTTGGCGCTCCAGGATGTTAACTAAATAATGTAGAATAAAAGTTATGGATTTATTATCAATTACTACTGCGTTAATATTTGCTATTGTCGTAGGCATACTCTCTAAGAGATACATAAAAGACATGTCTGGTGATGGCCTTGGTAAATCTGCTCGTATCATCATGATAGTCGCTTTAATTACTGCTGTTTTACTGACAATATATAAGTTAACCAACATATTAACTAGTTAGAAGAGATAGTGCGGGTGGGGCTGTAGACAATTGTATTACTGGTTATCAAAATACTCTTACATAACAAAGCTGGTCGTCTCACATCGGCTGCCGAACGAGCGGCTTTAGTGTAGTTTCACGAGCGATATCAACTAGCGTATACTAATAAGTATGGATAACGTGTTAGTTGGTTTGGTAGTTGCTTTGATGGCAGGCCTTCTGCCTATAGCCATAATAAAACCAATTGTAAATAGACGCCGTAAACAAAAGAAACAGGATAAACATAATACGTAAAATAGCTACGCATTTAGCCACGACTTCATGCTGAAAGTTGTCAATAATGGAGTTACGGGCGGAATTGGAGGAACTCTTGGTGGAGTAAGAGGTGTTTTAGGGCCTCTGGGCAAAGCAACTAAAATTTTTAAGGTAATCATATGGAAACAAGTGACATCATACGAATATTGCTTATTGCAACGGGCATAGCGGTTGTTACCCATCTAATAGATAAAAGAAAAATTAAAAATAACGGTTCTAAAGACGTTCACGAGTCGAGTAAAAACGTGTTATTGCCTCCTGTGATTGATTCGGTCTTGCTTCGGATTCAGACCGTTTTGCTAACTGTAATAATACTCTTGCATTTTATTACGGCTGAAACAACATTGTTAGGTTTAAGACAGAGTTTTTTTGATACGTTGTTTGTAATTTTGATATTTAGTATTTCAATCACAGCCTTTTATACTTTTTTTAAAAGACGTTCGCGGTAAAATTACTTAGGTTAGGTAAGTTTACGTAGAAAAGACGTACGAAAGAACACATTTCTTTTACTTAAGCTGATCGTACGAATCCACATTAAAAGCTGGCCGCATGGTCGCCAGCCGCCATAACAACAAGCCCTGGATCTGCTACAGCTACAACGCCCGAAGCCGCACACTAGCGGTTACCTCGATAACCAAACCAACCCGACCAAATACGTTGCAGCTAAAATATTAGGAGTATGCATTATGTTTAAAAACAGTAAACCAACATTTGCTAAAACAGCCATAATTTTAGGTGCGGTCTTGATAATAGTAGCGTCAATGTACTACTTCGGAAATAATAGAGATCTAGTTTTAGCACCATTACTGGCAGGTTTAGGACTTTGCTTCGCAGGCTTCTCGCTTCTTACTAAAAAGCACTAACAAACATTAATACTTTAACGATATGGCAAACTTTATAGCACAATTTAATGAATAGCCAGCATCGAATATATAATAAGACTATGAACTCAAATCAAGATATGTTGGTATACGCATTTGGCATCGTAACATTTGCTGCCGCGCTTATCGTCGCGCCTACATTACACAAGGATTTATATAGTTATTACAAAGGTAAAAAAGTTCACGAACGTTTTGTAAAAGAAAACGTACCTAAGTTAACATTGCTGACCATAGTTTTCGCAGTAATCAGTTATAGCTTTGGTATTATTGTGGGTGCTAATAAAGAGGATACTTTATTATTCACTTTAGGTACGACCGTCATAGTATTTATGGCTGCTGTTAAAACGCTGTTAATCAGCAATGAGAGTAAAAAGTGATGAATAGATCACGCAGTATTTAAATTCTGAATACTTACGTTACTATGTACGCATGGCAGATATTCAACTTAAACAATATGTGTACTTTGCTGCAAGCAGTGAAGTATTAAGTCATCAGGATATCGAAGCGTTAATAGGCATCAAGGCTGATCGCGTTATATTTTGGGGCGAACGCCAACACGAGATTGAAAAATCTTTTCCAATAACCAATGTATGGCAAATCATATGTGATAAAAATATGTGTATCGACGACCAAATTGCCCAGGTAATAGAGCGGCTCAAGCCGGTGCATGACAATTTAATTACACTATCAAACAATGAAGCAGTTGATATGTTTTTGCAAGTAGTCCGCTATTTTGACGACGAGGATGGCCAGAAAGAAATAATAGACACCTCTGACGGATTAACCAAACTGGCTGGCCAGCACCAGTTACTAGGCTGGCATCTTGATTTGGAAATTCTAGAATTCTTAGCGAGCATAAAGGCCGATATCGATGTCGACGAATACAACTGAGCCGGCTTTCATACTTGAATTCATACATACGCCGCAGACTGGTTCGGATCCGGTTGCACGCGGCCGAATAACTATCGGATCTTTCAATGAGGGATTTTTGTCTCCTACGACTTTATGGAGTCCGAAAAATTATATTCAGCATTGGATTACTGAATTAGGGCGCTTTATTCATTCTGATACGGAGCAAGAGGCTATCTTATTCACGGATATGTCAGATATTACGACTGCTAACTTTTTGATCGCATGGGTATTGTATATGCGGGATGGAAAGATAAAAGTTCAGAACGAGCTAGTTTTTATGGATCAGGTCCCCAATACGTTTAGTATGTATAACCTTAAGGCGGCAATAACGCCATACTCGAATATGACTGATGAAGGACAACCGATTTCCGAATGGGAAACCTCGCTGCCGGCGCTTGTCGAGTGTCGCGCCCGGCTTGTTGGTATGGTAGAAGAATTATCGTGACAAATGCCCAATACAACCAAAAGCTAACCGCCTACGGCCCAATTGCCGTCTGCCTAGACGAATACGACACCATGCTCAACGACGAAAACGTGGATTGGTGGCCGGCAGTTGAAGAGTTTTATGAATATACCAGGTCAGCAGATTGCCAGCCGGTTATCATTAAGTTGGCGCAAGATGGGTCGGTCGTTGTTCGGGCACTGGCCGCTCGGATTATTACTATATTATGGGACGCTACCAGGATGAGCAGGCCTAAGCCCGAGCGCCGTAAAATGGCTCAAGATCTGGCCTGGACCATGCCGCTGTTAGAGCGGCTGATGTATGACCGGTCGGCCAGCGTCGTTATCGATGCTTTGGCTTTTGCTTGGCGCTACGACAATGACCTGATTGACGCGCCACCGCAGTTGCGACAGGCTGCCATAGATGTAGCTAGCCATAAATCAGCCGACGTTCGTCTCAAAGTAGTCCAGGTATTGAATGATTTTTACCCATCCGATGACGAGGCACTCGGTATTTTGGATGAGCCGGCTAAAGCGGTGTATCTAAAAGTTTTCGAGGACTCTTCCAAAGACATCCGCGATTGGGCTTACTTCAAAGTGCGACAGTTCAAGGAGCCTGACGAGCGTTTTGCTGCCGGCTTACTGAAAGGTGTCGCCGCCGAACATCCGCTAAGTGACGCTTATATGGAAGCTGTTATCAGCGCGGCCGCTATGGGCCTTGAACTTGATATGATCGAGCAGATAATCGTCGACAACGTTAATGACCCGGATTGCGGTAGGGACTGGGTGGACGCCTTGGAATATTGCAAAACGGCCGAGTGCGCCGAGGCGGCCGTAGCTTGGTATAGCCGAGAGGTGCAGACAGGCGCTAATACCGTGCTTTTGGACAAGCTCGAACGACTATTTTATGACTACAATGACCCGCTGTAATAGCCAGTGCTACCAATAGGCAATTAATTGTATAATACCCCTATGAATCCCAACCAAATCATTGGCATCGCCGGCACCAACGGCAGCGGCAAAGACACCGTCATGCAGTTCCTGGCCGAGCACTACGAATACCTCTTTATGTCAGCTACTGACATGCTCCGCACCGAGCTCGAGGCCCGCGGCCTACCAACCGACCGTACCCATAAATCCGAGCTTAGTGCCGAGTGGCGCCGCCAGAACGGCTACGGCGTCATTGTTACTAAGGCTAACGAAGCGTTTCAACAGCAAGCAACCACCTATACCGGCCTGGTTGTTGGCAGCTTGCGTCATCCGGCCGAAGCCGACGCTATCCACGAGCTCGGCGGTATCATGATCTGGGTCGATGCCGACCCGCAGGTCCGTTACGACCGCATCCGGTCGTTCAATCGAGGCCGGGTTGAGGACGAAGTCACTTTCGAACAATTCATGGCCGACGAAGAGCGCGAAATGCACCCGACCGGCGACGGCGCCACGCTTAATATGGCAGCCGTCAAAGAACGCTGCGACGTCACTATTTTCAATGAAACCGATATCGTCGGTTTACAACAACAGGTCCAAGACCTACTGGGCCTACCCGAGCGCAAGGTATAGTCATGCGGACATTGGCTGACATCCAGGCAGAGGTGGCAGCTCATACCGACGGCTACGTAACCGCCCAGAAGCAAACGGCAACGGCCTCGTACGGATCAACCGCCGTACAGGCAATCGAAGCTATCCACCACGTTTGTAAAGCGGCCGCTCCGCACCATAAGAGCGGTTGCTTAGCCTACGTGGGCTATTTACTAAGTAACGGCCATGACAGCCATGTCGCGAAAGAGCTGTCACTGGCAATCGAACTAGCCGTGGCTAGCACGACATTATACGGTCAACATAATATTGTTGCCGCCAAAACCGCTGATCACATGGCCGAGATTATTTTAGCCAACATCCTCGGAACGACTACGGATGATCGCATAAAAGCTGTCAGCATTTTGCATCGCAGCAGCCTATTGGTACTGCATGGCAGGGCAAAGCCACTTTACTTCGATTACGTGAACGCCATCCATACCGGTATGGTGCTCGCCGGCGGCGACTGCCATGACACGGATGACATCACGCCATTCGCCAAAGCTTTAGCCATAGGCAACAGGGAAGAGGCCCGTCGATTGGCGACCAATCTTCAGTCACGCTGGCCGGCGGCCGATCTCCTAGTATCCATCACAGACCTGTAACATATTCCTAAAGGCTCATGCTTGCAAACCAATTGCCGGCCGGTCATAATCACCTCGACAGAGGTATATATGTCTTCCCAAGAACACCCTAATTTTACTAATGAGACATCGCAACAAGAACGCGAGCCGTCGTTCACAAACGATATGGCCGGACAAGTGCTGCGGATATATGACGCGGATGACGACGCGGAAACAACAGTAGAATCAGACGAAGACGATATCTTTAGCCGCGTAGTTGGTGAAATGACCATGTCGGTAAGTGACGATCCGGTACGCGATTATCTACGTCAAATTGGCAAGACACCGTTGCTTACCGCCGAACAAGAAGTTGATTTGAGCAAAAAGATTGAAGCGGGTTTGTATGCCAGCCATTTACTGACAACTTCGAAAAAAGGAACTGTAAGCCCCGCTAATCGCCGCTTATATCATCAAGTAAGTGTCGAGGGTGATAGTGCTCGTGCAACCATGTTGGAGTCTAATTTACGATTAGTCGTGTCGATTGCTAAACGATACACCGGTCGAGGACTTTCATTCATGGATTTGATTCAAGAAGGTAATTTTGGCTTGATACGAGCCGTTGAAAAATTCGATTACACAAAAGGCTTCAAGTTCAGTACCTACGCTACCTGGTGGATCCGCCAATCGATTACCCGCGGTATGGCCGATACGGCACGGGCAATCCGCTTACCAGTGCATACGGTTGAAAAAGTTAATCTTGTTGGCAGGGTTCAGCGGGAATTATTTGCAGAGCTGCAGCGGATGCCAACCGACAAAGAGTTGGCGGACGAATTGAAAATGTCCGAAGACGACATCAAGCATTATAAAGAAATCAACCGCGAACCAATTAGCCTTAGTGTCAAAGTCGGTGACGACGATGCCGAACTTGGCGACTTTATCAAAATCGAAGATGAATTAGACGTATCGGCTCGAGTCGAACAAGCTGACTTATCCAATCAAATACGATCAGTACTTAGTACATTATCAGAACGGGAACGATTTATTATCGAGTGCCGTTACGGTTTAGTTAGTGGTCAACCAATGACTCTAGATAGTATTGGCAAAGAGTTAGGCATAACCCGCGAACGTGTCCGCCAGATCGAACGTAAGGCTGAAGTTAAATTGAAGCAAACCGACCGTAACAAACGACTCGAGTCATTTATTAAAGACCAAGATTAGCGGCAACACTACCGTATAATAAAGACATTATGGCAAACCCGACCCGCAAAAAGCTCGTTGTTATCGACGGAAAATCTGTTTTTTACCGTGGCTACTATGCCATGCCGAATCTAACGACTAAAGACGGCATGCCAACGGGCGGTGTCTACGGCTTTGCGGTCATGGCCCTCGAGGTCATCAAGCGGCTGCAGCCAGACTATGTCTGTGTCGCTTGGGATAAGCCGAAAACCAACATTCGCCGGCGCCTTGAGCTCTATCCAGAATATAAAGCTGGCCGTAAGCCAGCGCCGCCAGATTTCTACGATCAGATTCCAATGCTTCATGAACTGCTACAGGCTTTTGGATGGCCGCTCTACGAGTTTGATGATTACGAAGCCGACGATATTATGGGCACACTGGCCCGCCAGGCAACCGAAGCCGACGTCGATACGCTGCTGATTACCTCTGACATGGATATGCTCCAGTTGGTTAACGACCATGTTAAAGTTTTTGCACTTAAGAAAGGCCTTAGTAACATCGAACTGTATTCGCCGGATAGCTTCACGGCCAAGTACGGTATTAATGTCCATCAATTCCTTGATCTTAAGTCGCTTAAGGGCGATTCGTCCGATAATATCCCTGGTGTACCGGGTGTCGGCGAAAAGACGGCTATCAGCTTGCTACAGGAGTACCAGACACTCGACGGCGTTTACGAAAACATTGATCTGATCAAAGAATCAGTTCGCAAAAAGCTGGTCGCCGGTAAAGAGTCGGCTTACCTTAGTAAACAATTAGCTGACATCTGGACCGATGCGCCGATGACATTCGATCCGGCCAGTATGGACGGGCAGGGGGCACAGCCGGCCGAAATCCAGGCTCTTCTTAACCGTTTTGAGTTTAAGACGCTAGCCCGCCAGTTACCAGACATCATGCAGATGGCGCCAGCCGAAGCCGTTACCGAAATCCGTAAGAATGGCCTTAAGCCATTCGAATTAAATGACTTACGGTCGGCTGATGAGCTGAAGGCGTTTGACGCCGGTGCATACGTAACGGTTTTGCCACATTACAGCGATCCGGCTCATCAGACCGTGAGTGAGCTAGCGGTTGCTAATGACTCCGGGCAAGGTTTTATCATTAGTCAGGAACAACTTACCGACACCACTATCCTTAAGGCCTTGGCCGAAATGCCAGCTCTGTCGGGCGATACTGTTATGGCCGCTTACGATTTCAAGGCGCTTGCCAAACTGTTCGGTAAGTGGGGCTTGCCGGATCAGCGCCAGATTTTCGATGTCCAAGTCATTGGGTTTATTCTCAATTCGCTCAACCGCGATCAGTCATTAGCTGGTTTGGCCGATGCCCATTTGGAGCTATCTATTACAGCCGAAAACTTTACCCAGCGCGAACAACTGTGTGTCGAAACAGCCGTTCTCGCCAAGCTGTATCAAACGATGAAGACCGAGCTCGACAAGCCAGCGCACGCTAAAATGAAGTCGCTGTATTATGATATCGAACTCCCGGTCATCGCCGTACTAGCCCGAATGGAGCAGGACGGTATTCAGCTTGATGTGCCTTACCTCGAAGCCTTTGCCAAAGAAGTCAATGATAGTATTGCCAGCTTAGAAGCGCTAATTTATGAACACGCAACCCAGGAGTTTAATATTGGTTCGCCAAGTCAGTTGGCCGAGATTCTGTTTACAACGCTTGACCTGCCTAAGACGGGTATAAAGAAGGGTAAGACCGGCTACTCGACGGCTGCCAGCGAGCTGGACAAGCTTCGGCACGCTCACCCGATCATCGACCTGATTTCGCAGTACCGTGAGGTTACCAAACTTAAAAGTACTTATGTTGACGCCTTGCCGAAGCTGGTCGATGACAAGTCGCGGTTGCATACCACCTTCAACCTGACGACTACCCAAACCGGCCGTCTGAGCAGCACCGATCCGAACCTTCAAAACATCCCAGTCCGCACCGACCTCGGCCGCCGTATCCGGACGGCCTTCGTAGCCGGGGAGGGCAGAGTGCTGGTTAGCGCCGACTATTCTCAGTTCGAGCTCCGTTTGGCCGCCGTTATGGCCGACGACAAAGAGTTAATCGATATGTTTAACCGTGGCGCCGATATCCATCAGTCAACTGCCGCCAATGTTTATGAGCGCAACGTCGAAGACGTTACTAAGCAGATGCGCAGCGCCGCCAAGACCATCAACTTCGGTATTCTCTACGGCATGAGCCCGCACGGTCTCAGTATCGCGACCGGTATGACCCGCGACCAGGCCGTCCACTTTATTGACCGCTACAAGCAACTCCGTAAACCGTTGTTCGACTACATGGACAGTACCAAAGAAGCCGCCCGCAAACAGGGTTATGTCGAGACTTTATTCGGTCGCCGCCGGCCGATGCCGGACATCCACTCCAGTAATTTTATTGTTCGTCAGGGCGCCGAACGGGCAGCTATTAACATGCCGATCCAGGGCACCGAAGCTGACCTCATGAAAATGGCCATGATCAAAGTGGCCGACCAACTTAAAAAACAGTACACCGACTGCAACATGCTGCTCCAGATCCACGACTCCATTCTTATTGAGTGTCCACATGAGGTGGCTGACGACATCGCGGCCATGCTCAAAGACACTATGGGAAACATCTACAAGCTGCCAGTTCGGCTCGATGTCGACGCTACTATCGGCCAGAACTGGGGCGAACTGTAGCTGGTATAAATTCTAACTGACCAACATACCTAAACATGGCAAAGTAGTCACGTTAAAGGGGCTAGGGAGGGTTTGTTATGGCTAGTATGTTAAAGACGCCAGGGATACCAAGGTTAGGCGGTGGCGATGCACCACGATGGGGTGCATTCAATCCGTATCAACCAGTCGGCCAATCCGATCAGTACGGTATAGAGCATGCGGCGCAGCCAGACCGACTCGACCACGAAGTAGTAATGAAGGCTCTCGGTGAACTAGTGCTTACGCCAGTCAATCAAACCAGCCCTGTAAAAGTCCCAATCATCACCCGTATCAACGCATAATATAGAACCTATCATGACCGAACCTACCTCTACCGAACAACTCTTACTCAAACAACTGACCCGTCAGCTGAAACTGCTTAACATCTGGATCACTATTTTTGGTACGATCATACTAATTGCTTTAATAGCTTTGGCAATTTTGGTTTACCAAGCTATCAGCTTCACTCGTAGCGTATCCGAAAAGGTTGATACGACCCAACAGTCTATCCGCGACAACCTGAATGTCCGCGACCGGGTGTGTAGTGGTCAGGCTGACGATTCGCTCCTGAACCGCTATAGTAATATCTGTGAATAGGCGATACCAAGCGTTAATTTTCGATTGTTTCGGCGTCCTTTGTAGTGACGGTTGGCTGCCTTTCAAACGCAAACACTTTGGTCATGATGAAGTTTTGTTGCAGGAAGCCGGTGATTTCAACAAACAGGTTGACGCTGGTATGGCCGAATACGGTGACTTCATCGCTTGGCTTTCTGAAAAATCAGGTCAATCAGCTATAGATGTCAGACAACAACTCGAAGCCAACCCACCCGATGAAGAACTTTTTAAAGTAATTAAAGAGTATAAGCCCACCTATAAATTAGGCATTCTTTCGAACGCCGGCGTTAACTGGCTTCCGGAGATTTTTAGTCCGGACCAACTATCTTTATTCGATGCGACAGCGCTCTCTTACGAAACTGGTTTGTCCAAACCTAATGGGCGAGCGTACCAACTTATAGCGCAGCGCCTTGGTGTATTGCCCGAGCAATGCATATTCATTGATGATCAACCATCATTCGTTACGGCCGCTCATGACGAAGGCATGCAGGCAATCGTGTATCAATCAGCCGAACAACTTGCTCGCGATTTAGCCCAAATACTTGATTAAATAACGCTTATGTGATAAAATAGGTTCATTGTAAAGAGGTTGTTGAACCAATGCGTTATTTCGTCGGTTTCCTAGTCACTATCGGTTTGATCGTCCTGGCATTCGTGCTTATTTTTAACTTGACCGATAATAGCAGTAACCCCACCGCTGATCCTGCTGAGCAAACTCAGCTGACAAGCTATGCTAACACGACTCGCACCGCCCGTTTAACGGTCGACGGTCAGATCAACGCCGATAGCATCCACCGCCAGGTTCAGATCGATGTCGGTCAAAACCAATCTTCGTTCACGCTGGTAGGTGGTTACAACGGTAACGTCATCAAGCGCCAGACCTATGACAACAACCAAACAGCTTACCGCAATTTCTTGTACGCTATTCAACAAGCCGGCTTTAGCAATGGCGATTTTGATCCGAACAAAGCCGATGAACGGGGCGCTTGTCCTAGCGGCCGCCGCATCTCATTAGATATTTTTGACGGCACCGAACGTGTTCAGCACCTCTGGACTACCACTTGTGGCGGCGGTACCTTCAAGGGTAACCTTGATCTGATTACCCGTTTGTTCCAACGTCAGATCCCTGACTACAATCAGCAGAGCCGGGGCATTAACAACTTCTAGCCAATCTTAAAGATAAACCGCTTTTTGGTATCACAGACATCTCGGAGCTTCGTCACATGCATTCTAAAACTTCCCGCCATTGCCGCACTCGGACAGGTGATAATAATGTCTTTGTCGCGCACCAGCACCTGCACGCTCTCCTGAAAAGTGTCGAGCGCGTAGTTCTTAATCGCCGCAATTTCCGGCGGTTCCTGTCGGCGATTACTGTGTCCAAGCAGAATGTCTTGCAAGCTATCCATCATAGTAGTATAGTCGAAATATAAGCGATAAGCATAAACACAAATATGTCATTTGTTCCTCAGCCAAAAACGCTCACTCTCGAACACTTCTCTGATATGATGACGACTCAAGTTGCTCTTGAACGTCGTGGCATAGTCGATAAGGCTCAACCAATCGGTCGAGTAATTGGAATGCAAGCTTATCGTCCTGAGACTGTCCAGACTTTCCTGGCATATCCTGAAGACGAAGACCAGGCTTTCAATCCAGGTGAGATCATCGTATTTGAAGGACGTGAAAGAGCGATTTGCGTAGCTTCATTACGTAAATTAGCACGTAGTCGCGAAGATACTTACCATCGAGCAAACGCCCTACGAATCCTGGAAGATGGGGGCATGAGCAAAACTGCTAAAGTCTGTAACTTAATTTCCAGTATGCGAAGCTTAGTGCCACATGTAGTATCAGGCCCACATATTGAAAGCGTAAGCGACGGCCCGATTACTTTAAATCACAGCATTGATACGTTGCCACCGTTAACGGACAGGGAAATCGATCACTACGAGGACTTAATTGCAATCGAAGAAGCCGAACCGGTTGCATTGCCTGAACAGCGTGATCATCGAGCGATTGAAGTGCCAACTGGTATGATAGCCGCCTAAGATCTATACTGGTACCATGCCAGAACTACCAGAGGTCGAAACCGTTCGTCGTGGGCTGCAGAGTCTAATGCCAACCAGAGTAATAACGAAAGTTACTCACGACACTCCAAAAAGCTTCCCTAATGCTCCGGCTGATGTGGACCAGTTCTTAATTGGTGCGACCATTGTTGAGGTCCGCCGTCGAGCCAAAGTCCTGATAGTCGAACTTGATACAAAGTATAGTCTCATCGTTCATTTGAAAATGACCGGCCAGTTAGTTTTTAGGGGTGAACAGAACTTTGGTGCTGGTCACCCGAACGACAGCCTTATCGGCGAGCTACCCGATAAGTCGACAAGGGTAACAATTGAATTTAAAGATGGTAGCAAATTATTCTTTAACGATCAGCGTAAATTTGGCTGGGTCAGGTTAATCCCGACGACTGAAATTCCTCAAATTGATTTCTTTAAAAAAGTTGGCCCGGAACCACTAGCGGCCGACTTTAGCTGGCAGGTTTTACGAGACCGCTTGCAGCGTCGCAAGAACACAAATATCAAAGCTGCTATTCTTGATCAAACGGTTCTGGCGGGAATTGGTAACATATACGCCGACGAAAGCTTATGGGGCGCCAAAATCCACCCGACAACCCTTGTGAAGCGTGTCGATGAAACGCACATAAAGGCCTTGCACAAAGCCTTGGTAGATGTCTTGCAGCTTAGTATAGACAAAGGTGGTTCAAGTGACCGTAACTACGTTGATGCCGAGGGCCGGCGGGGCAGTTATTTAGCTTTTGCAAATGTCTTTAAGCGTCAGGGTCAGCCATGTAACCGGTGTGGAACGACGATTATCAAAACGCGGGTAGCCGGCCGTGGTACGCATCTTTGCCCGCAGTGCCAAGTACCGGTTACTGGCTAGCCAGCGACTGAAGCAGGCGAACTGCTTCGCGCTGGTTCTTCAAACGGTAGCGAGCTAATGTGCGGCCGCTACCAACCCGAACACTGTTGGCGTTCTTTGGCAGAACAGCAAAAGTGTCTTCATCGGTCACGTCATCGCCAATGGCCAACGTAAAGTCATGTTCATGAATCAGCCATTCCTGGGCGACTCGGCCTTTATTGACGTTACTCGGGCGAATTTCCAGGATTTTTGAACCCAACTGGACCGTTAGGCCATACGGCGCAACGATGTCAGCCAAGATTTTGCGAAGGATCGTAACGTTTTTAGTGGCGGCGTATGGCTTAGCGTCACGGTAATGCCAAACGACGGCCCAGTCTTTCTCTTCGACGAATGCGCCAGGCGTTCTTTCGGCATATCGTTCCAGAATGGGCATAACGGTAGCCTTCCAGCTATCATCAAGCGAGCTCGTGCGGTGCCAGTTTTTGCCGCCACGGCGGCGGAATAGGGCGCCATGCTCGGCTGCAAGGGCAATCGGTAACTTACCAAACCATTTTTGTAGATCAGCCTGACTGCGACCACTTAAGATAACCACTTCGTTCTGTTTATCGGCTGTCAGCGTCTTAAGGGCTTCTACTACTTCGGCGTCGGGCGTAGCGGCCGCCGGATCTTTATGGTAACCGGTCAGGACACCATCGTAGTCCAAGAGGAGCAGCCGCTTGTTGGCTTTAACAAAGCGATCTACAACGGTACGACGTGGTTTGCCGGTTAAATTAGTTGTACGAGTGCGAGCAGTAGCTGGGGTTTTTAGGTTGGTCATAAAACTACCGGCCCATTCATGAATCGTAAAGTCAGAAATCTGTTTTTGCATGGTCTGTAATCGAGTTCGTAGTTCTTGTTTTGGCATCGTTAAGGCTTGTTTGAGGGCAGCGACCGACGTAGCGGGCTTAGTTGGATCGACGATCAAAGCGTCATGCAACTCTTCAGCAGCACCAGCGGTCGAGCTCAAGATCAGCACACCTTTTTTACCATTCTTACTGGCGACATATTCTTTGGCAACCAGGTTCATGCCGTCTTTGAGCGGCGCGATAAACGCCACGTCAGCCAATTGGTACAAGGCGCTAATCGACTCGAAGGGCAGGGAAGTAAACATGTAATCGACGGGCAACCATTTTTTATTGCCGTAAGTCTCATTAATATCCTTAACTAAGCGTTCTAATTTAACTTTAAGACGTTGGTATTCTGGAATTTCAGTACGGGACGGGGTACAAAGCATGACCATGACTACATGGCCGCGCAAATCAGAGTTCTGCTTCAAAAGTGTTCGATAGGCTTTGAGACGTTCAACCAGACCCTTAGTCGGCTCGAGGCGGTCGACGGTCAGAATGACCTGCTTACGAGCGTATTTGCGCTTTAAGCGTCGCAGCTCGGATTTAACTTTGCGCGAACGCGTCGCTTTGGTAAATTTGGCGTAATCAATGCTGATAGGGAAATCGGATACCTTGGTAACGTGACCAGTCTGGGCAACCTGACCGTCATTGACGGTGCCGATATCAAGATCCTGACACGTTTCCAGGAAGTTATGGACATAGCTTGGGGTGTGAAAACCAACCAGATCGGCGCCTAACACGCCCTCAGTTAACTGACGGGCTTCGGGTAACTTAGTAAATAGATTGCTCGGCGGTACTGGAATATGCGAGAAGAAGCCAACCTGTTGACCGACGTTATTCGTGCGCAGCATGGCAGGTAGCAAGAGTAACTGGTAGTCGTGGACCCAGATCGTACTGGTTGGTTTGGCAAGCGAAGCAACCGTAGCCGCAAACTGCTCGTTGACCTCGCGGTAAGCTGGCCACCATTCTTTAGGCCAACTATCGGCAATATCGAACGAGTGGAGCAGAGGCCAAAGTACGCTGTTACTGTAACCGTTATAAAAGCTATCAAGTTGTTTTTTGCTCAAAAAGACCGGGAAACAGTGATGCTTGGCAAGCTCAGTTGTAATAGCGACTTTATCACTCTCGGTCAGGTCGTCGCTGGCAACGCCAGGCCAACCAATCCAGACATTACGGCTGTCAGTGACATAGGAGGATAGGCCAGTAGCCAAGCCACCAACGCTCGGGTAATATTCTAATCCTTGATCGGTCTTTTTAACGCTGACAGGTAAGCGGTTAGAAACAATAATAATACTTGGTTGCATAGCGTATATTATTTTTACCATAACAATATAAGAGAATGAGTAAGCTAGCTCACAGTCTAATTGCTACAATGGTACAGTGATAGTGACGATTACCGGCAATAACGCTGCTCTACGAACGGATACCTTGAAGAAACTAGTCGACCAATTCGTTGCTAAGCATGGTGATTTTGGGGTACAGCGTATCGAAGCTGAATCGAGTGAAATCAGCGATATTACTGCTGCGCTGCAGACGACCCCTTTCCTGACCGAGCGTAGCTTAGTGGTTCTGTATACTCCCGGACAGATCAAAGACTTTGCCGAAAAAGTTGAGCAACATATTAGCAGCGTCGCCGAAGCAGTTGATACCGTTATCATTGAGCCGAAGCTCGATAAACGCTCGTTGTACTATAAGACGCTCAAGGCCAAGACTGATTTTAAAGACTGTACCGAACTTGATGAGCGTGGCCTGGCCGACTGGCTGGTCAAGCGGGTCAAGGCAGCCGGCGGCAGCATTAGCCGCGGCGACGCGCTGTTTTTGATTGAACGGGTCGGTGCCGACCAGCTTCTCCTTACAAACGAAACTGATAAGCTGGTCTTATATAAAGTCGAGATTAGTCGAAAGACAATCGAGCTGATGACCGAACCGTCACCCTCAAGCACAATCTTTGAACTAGTCGAAGCGGCTTTTGCTGGCAAACCGGCTCAGGCATTACATCTCTATGACGAACAGCGGGCACTCAAAGTTGAACCGCAACAGATTATTGCTATGCTGACCTGGCAGCTTCACGTCCTGGCCATCTTAGTAGCTGCTGCCGGACAATCGCCCGATACAGTAGCCAGCCAGACTAAGATCAGCCCGTATACACTCCGTAAATCGAGTCGGCTAGCTAGCAATCTGACGCGGGCAGACGTTACGCGCCTGGTGCGTCGGTTGCTCGAAATCGATAGTCGTTCCAAACGGGCCGCCATTGATCTCGACGATGCGCTACGCCAATACATTTTAACCTTGGCTTAATAAAAAAGCCCGGTACGAAACTGTACCGGGCAGGGCAGTAATTTGGATTAAATTACTTAGCAGCTTTTTTAGCGGCTGGTTTCTTAGCTGCAGCTGGCTTTTTAGCGGCGGCCGGCTTAGCAGCTGCTTTAGTAGCGGTAGCGGCTTTCTTGGTAGCGGTCGTAGCCTTCTTTGCAGCTGGCTTGGCAACTTTAACAACCTTGGCAGGCGCTTCTTTAGTGACGCCAGCAACTTTCTTAGCACTGGCAGCAAGCTGGCGTTTCTGGCGGGCAACCTTATTCTTATGCATCAGGCCTTTTTTAGCAGCAGTATCAAGTTTGCTTTGAGCAGTAGCTTGAGCTTCCTTAGTCATTTTTTTGTCGACAGCAGTGACGGCCTTTGCGAAGTCTTTCAGAGCGGTCTTTAGAGAGCGCTTAGTTTTGCTGTTACGGATGGCGGCCTTTTCGGCAACCTTGACCCGCTTCTTAGCGGACTTGATGATTGGCATTGGTAACCCTTTTGTTTAATTACTGATCAAGTACAAACTATACCGATATTACAACAGTTTGTAAAGAAACAATGCCATAAATGTTGCTATAGTCATACCGCTTGTGCTACGCTACCTACAAACCAGCTAAAAATAAAGACTATGGATTCACAAAAACAACAGCTCATTGAGAAGCTCCAGGGCGCCACTAACATTTTAGTAACCGTCAGCAGCAACCCGACCGTCGACCAACTGGCCGCCTGTATCGGTATGACCCTAATGCTGAACGAAGCCGGCAAGCGGGGCACCGCTGTCTATAGTGGTGAAACGCCGTCAACCATTGAATTCCTACAACCGACTGCGACCATCGAGAAGACCACCGATTCACTGCGCGACTTCATCATCTCGCTCGACATGTCTAAAGCCGATAAGCTGCGCTACAAAAAAGAAGATAAGGTCGTCAAGATCTTCATTACGCCGTACCGTACTTCGCTCAGCGACAAAGATCTTGTCTTTAGCCAAGGCGATTTCAATATTGATGTCATCGTTGCTCTCGGCGTCCACCGCCAGGAAGACCTCGATCAAGCGATTACCGCGCACGGCCGTATCTTACACGACGCCACGGTTATTACTGTTAACAACACACCTGATGGTAGCCTCGGCAGCATCAATTGGCAGGATCTTTCAGCTAGTAGCTTGAGTGAACAGGTCGCCAGCTTAGCTGCAAGCTTCGAGAATCTACAGCTTGATCAGCAAACCGCTACCGCCTTATTGACTGGTATTGTCGCTGAAACCGAGCGCTTCAGCAACGCCAAGACCAGCGCCGCTACTATGAGCATCGCCGCCGGCCTAATGGCTGCCGGTGCCAACCAGCAACTTGTCGCCAGCGAGCTCGATAAGCCTGAGCCACTACCTGAACCCGAACCAGAACCAATTGTCGAAGAACCAATTGAGGAAGTTGTCGACCAACCTGAGCCAGCTGCCGAAGCCGAGACGACTGAGCCAGCGCTAGCCCCCGTTGACAACGACCCAACGGCTATGACCTTCGAACACAGTGATGAACCCGAAGAAACGCCTTCTGTCGAAGAACTGGTCAAAGACAATCAGATTGAAATCGACGATAATGGTGTCTTCAAAGGCTTTGGCGCTGATAACGACGAAACTGAATCGTCAATCCAAACCAGCGGTATGATCATGGACCCGCCAGCTAACAACCCGGTCTTTACGGCCAGTACCACCCCCGAAGATACCGATCCGGCTACGGACCCTCTAGGTGTCGTCGATAATTCCGACCGACCACTGCTAAGCCATACCGAATCTGTTCAGCCAGAGCAATCACTCGAACTACCGTCTGTAGACACATCAGATAATAGTCTCGAGAAGACTCTTGCTGATATTGAAGCTGATGTCCAAGCCGAAGAGCAGACCGAGCGACCATCGGCCGACGACGCTCGCAGCGCCATCGATACCGCTATCGCAGCTAGCCCGAACCAGCCCTTAGAGCCAATCGCTGCCTTACATGCCCAGCCAATGGCCGAAGTTCAACCCGAGCCAGCTACCGACTCAGAAGTCGTTGCCGACGCTGTCAGTGACGCCGTAAACGGTCCGTCAGCTCCAGCATCGCCTGTCGAAGGCACGCTCGACATGCCATTACCGCCAATCAACCCGTCGGCCCCACCTGCAATGCCACCGCAGTTCAACGCCGGTCAAGACAACGGCCCATCGACGCCGCCTCCCGGCCCGCCACCGATGATGCCGCCGTTCCCACAGCGTTAAGAGAGCTTGCTTGCATGCTCTTTTAACGCGAGGGAACCAGACATATTCCAAATATGCCGCCGTTCCCACAGTGTTAAATGCTATCCTATAGTCTATGCAGGGCTACCTATTAGTTGACAAGCCAGTTGGCTGGACCAGTTTTGACGTCGTTAATTACATCCGTCGTCAGGTTGCGACCATCGAAGGCAAGAAGCCTAAAAATTGTAAAGTTGGCCATACTGGTACGCTCGACCCGGCAGCAACCGGTTTACTCATGATTTTGGTCGGCAAAGATTATACCCGCCAAGCTGCTAGTCTTATGAAACATGATAAAACGTATGAGGTGACTATGCGTCTTGGTCAGGTTAGTACAACGGGTGACGGCGAAGGCGAACTATCGAAATTAAGCGATATTATTCATTCTAAAGAGGAGATCGAAGCGGTTCTGCAAAATTACACGGGCGATTTAATGCAAACGCCACCAGCGTTCTCGGCGATGAAAATCAATGGTCAGCGAGCTTATAAACTGGCCCGTGAAGGCAAACCGGTCGAACTAGAGGCTAGGCCAATTAGGATATACAGTAACGAGCTTAACGATTATGAATATCCTGACGTGACGTTTACGAGCCAGGTTGGTAGCGGTACGTATATTCGCTCTTTAGTAGCTGATATTGGCGCCGAATTAGGTACGGGCGCATATATGGCTGCATTGCGCCGGACTGCTATAGCTGAACATTCGATTGAAAAAGCCATGACACCGGACCAGGTGACAGTTGATACATTGCCGGCACTACTGACCACCTTGCATACCGACGGCTAATCTGTTACCATTGATCAACATGATTACACGTGAGAAAAAAGAAGTCGCTATTACTGGCAGTCAGACCCACGCCAAAGATACTGGTGGGGCAGCTGTCCAGGTCGCTATCGACACCGAACGCATCAAGGAACTTACCGAGCACCTTAAGGTCAATAAAAAAGACTTTGCCGCTCGTCGTGGTTTGCTGCAATTGGTTGGTAAGCGCCGCCGCCTTCTTCGCTATATTGCCGAGCGCGATAGCCAAGGTTATCTAGCCTTGATCAAAAAATTAGGCATCCGTCGTTAAAACGCCTGTTTCTCGCGTAGTCTACGTGCTATGCTAGAAATGTAAGGTGCTCAGACCAGAATTCTTCACAAAGAAGGATTCAAGCTTGTGCACATTAAGGTTTTAGCAGGGTGATAGTAGGCGGACTGACAGATATATGCCTCATTAAGCACGAGACCGCGCATATATTTGAACTGTGTCTACTATATCTCTATAAAACAGAAAGACGGGGTACTATTTGAGTACTATCAACCCTTACGGAAAAGACATTGTCAGCGTCAGCACTGAGCTGTGTGGCAAAACCCTTACACTAGAAGTCGGCCGGGTCGGCTTCCGCACTAGCGCCAGCGTTGTCGTCACCTATGGCGACACGGTTGTGCTCGGCACGGCTATGGTCAGTGACCGTGATATCCAGGGCATGGATTATTTCCCGCTCAGTATCGATTACGAAGAAAAGTTTTACGCTGCCGGTAAGATCAGCGGCAGCCGCTTTATCAAGCGTGAAGGTCGTCCAAGCGACGAAGCTATCCTGATTGGTCGCTTAATCGACCGCCCAATCCGTCCGCTGTGGCCAAAAGGCTATCGTAAAGAAGTTCAAGGTGTCGCTAGCGTCCTGAGCATGGACCCAAGCTTCCGGCCGGACATGGTAGCCATGATTGCTATGAGCGCCGCCTTTACACTGACCGGTGCGCCATTTGATGGCCCGATTGCCGGCCTCCGCATTGGCTATGACGCTGACGGTAAGCTAGCCGCTTTCTTGTCAGCCGAGCAGCTAGAGCAGGGCGGGCTAGACTTGGTCGTTGCCAGCACCGCTGACGGCGTTATGATGGTCGAAGCCGGTGCTTCCGAAGTTACCGAAGAAGCAATTGCTGAAGCTATTGAGTTTGCCCACGACGCTATGCAGCCAGCGATTGCGCTTCAGAAAGAATTAGCGGACAAACTTACCGTCGTTGCATTGCCGTTCGAAGTCATTAAGCCGAACGATGAAATCCAGGCCAAAGTCGACATGTGGGTCGATGGCAAATTGGGCGCTGCTCTTCGCAAACCATATTCCGAGCGCAACCAAATGGTTAACGATCTACGTCTCAAGTTCCATGAATCATTCGAGCTTGAAAATGGTGAAGCCTACGCTGACGACCGTCCAAAGTACGACGAGGCCTTTACGGCCGCGCTTCACAAAGACGTCCGTAAAGGTATTATCGAAGACAACCAGCGTCCAGACGGCCGCGCCCTGACCGAAATCCGCCCGCTCAGTAGCGAAATCGGCTTCCTGCCACGAGCTCACGGTTCCAGCTTATTTACCCGCGGTATGACCCAGGGCATGAATATCACCACCTTAGCACCCCTTAGCTACGCTCAATTAGTTGACACTATGGAAAAGTCCGGCGAACGCCGCTACATGCACCACTACAACGCGCCAGGCTACACCGTTGGTGAAGTCCGCCGCCTCGGTAGCCCGGGCCGCCGCGAGATTGGCCATGGTTACTTGGCCGAACGCGCTTTAACCGCTGTGTTGCCATCTGAAAAAGACTTTCCGTACACTATTCGTACTGTCACTGAGATTATGAGCCAGAACGGTAGCACCAGCATGGCTGCAACGTGCTCCAGTACGCTCAGCCTGATGGACGCCGGTGTTCCACTTAAAGCACCGGTCAGCGGCATCGCCATGGGTCTGATGCTCGACGGTGATACGCCGTACATCATGAGTGACATCGCTGACGCCGAAGACTTTGCCGGCGACATGGACTTCAAGACAGCTGGTACCGCCAACGGTATTACCGCCTTACAGATGGATATGAAGGTCCACGGCTTACCAGTCGACATCCTTAAGCAAGCCTTGATGCAGGGCCGCGATGGCCGCGCCGAAATTCTAAAGCACATGCTGACGACAATCGCCGAACCACGCGATCACCTTAGTCCATACGCCCCACGTGTCGAGAGCATCACAATTAACCCAGATAAGATTCGCGAAGTGATCGGTAAGGGTGGTGAAATGATCCAAAAGATCACCGCCGAAACTAAAACCGAAATTGACATCCAGGATGACGGTACCGTCATGATCGCCAGCCCGGACGGAGCTAGCATCGACGCTGCCATCCAATGGATCCGCAGTATTACCGACGATCCGGAAGTTGGCGCTATCTATAAAGACAAGCCAGTCGTCAGTGTCCTCGATTTCGGTGCCTTCGTCCAACTTGCCCCTGGCAAAGACGGCTTGGTCCACGTCTCTGAAATTGCTGACGAGCGCATCAACAAGCCAAGCGACGTTCTGAAAGAAGGCGACAAGGTCACCGTTAAGCTCCTTGCTATCGACGACCGTGGCCGCCTGCAACTCAGTATGAAAGCCGCTCGTAAAGAACTAGGACCAAAACAAGATGGCTAAAAAACCTGCCGCACCTCAATGGTACGACCAGCGACTCGGAGCAGCTTTGCTCTGGGTCGCTGCCTGGTTGCTTGCATATGTCGCCGGTCTTAAGGCGCTCGATACGGCAGCAGTTGTGTACTACCTGGCTCTGTTCGCATTGTTCATTTACGGCCTCAACCGCTTAACCAAATTCTTAACGACCTTCAAACGGGTATAAGATATGGCCAACCAGCAGCAACAACTTGATGATCTAAAGCAGAAAATCCTGGACGATAAGGTTACGCCCGGTTTAGCTCAAACGGCCACACAACTGGTGTTTGGTGACGGCAACCCGAATGCCGATCTAGTATTTATCGGCGAAGCTCCAGGTAAAAATGAAGATCTAAAGGGTGTGCCATTCGTCGGTGCGGCTGGCAAATTCCTTGATGAAATGCTCGGCATGATCGATTTAAAGCGCGACGATATTTACATCACGAACATTGTGAAGTACCGGCCACCCGACAACCGTGATCCGTTACCGGACGAAAAAGCGGCGTTCTTACCATATTTACAGGCCCAGTTGGATATAATTAAGCCACTGTTGGTAGTGACTCTTGGTCGCCACAGTCTTAATTGTTTCTTACCGGATCTGCAAATCAGCAAAGTCCATGGTGAACCGAAGCGGTATAATGGTTTGGTTTACTTGCCATTATTCCATCCCGCAGCCGCCCTCTATAACGGCGGTATGCGCCAGACCCTCATCGACGACTTTGCCCGGATTCCCGACATCATGAAACTTATTTCAAAAGCATAACCAGTAAAGGATTCTATTATGCAACCTGATCAAAACAACCGCCCGCCACGGGGCCAAGACAACCGTGGTAAACAACAAGGTAAGCGCGGTCAAGCCGCCAAACCCGCCGATAACAATGGCGCTAAGAGCAACGGATCGCGCAGCGGTGTTAGTCGCGGTGCGGCCGTTCGAGCCCAAAAGCGTTCCCAAATGGATGCTCAACGTATTGCCAATCAGTTCTCTGATGCCTCTAACTTCCGTCCAGCTCAAGCCCGAGCTAACCAAATTGATGACAGTCCACGCCTAAAGGTAATCGGTCTTGGCGGCATGGACGGTGGTGGTTCCAAGAACATGATCTTAGTCGAATATGGTAACGACGCCATTGTCATGGACTGTGGTAACGACCTTGGTGTTGACTTGCCAGGCATCAACTACGGTATCGCCGACACCACCTATCTCGAAAGCATCAAGCACAAGCTACGTGGCTACGTTATCACCCACGGTCACCTTGATCACATTGGCGGTCTGCCGCACATCGTTCCAAAGTTACCAGCGCCAATTTACGGCTCTAAGTTCACTATCGGCCGCGTCGAAGAGATCTTCGAGAACTTCGGCCTGCCGATGCCCGAAGGCTTCGAGCTCAAGACTGTCACCATGAACGAAGACACCCACGAGCGTCTCAAAGTCGGTCCATTCTTCGTTGAACTCGTTCGTATCACGCACTCTATCCCTGGCAGCACCTGTATCGTTCTCGATACGCCAGCCGGCCGTCTGATCAACACCGGTGACTTCCGCCTCGACCCGAACCCGCTCGACCACGAACGCAGCGATATTGCCCGTCTTGAAGAACTTGGTCGGGAAGGCGTCTTAGCACTCCTGAGCGAAAGCACTACCACCGAACGCCTTGGCCGCACTCCGTCCGAGAGTACCATTGAGCAAAGTTTCGTTGACATCATGACCAATGCGCCGGGCCGTATCTTCGTTGGTTTGTTCTCGACCAATATGAACCGCGTCCAGATGATCATCAACGCTGCTGTCCATCACAACCGCAAGGTAGCCATGGACGGCCGCAGTATGGTCAGTACCTTAGAGATGGCTGTCCGCCACGGCTTCATGAAGATTCCGAAGGGTACTTTCGTGCCAATCGCTAACGTCGCTTCGATGACCGACCAAGATGTCGTTGTTGTCTGTACCGGTTCGCAGGGCGAGCCAAGCTCAGCATTACAGCGTATGTCCAGCGGTGAACACCGCCACGTCAAACTTAAACCTCAAGACACTGTTGTTCTGTCCAGCTCACCAATTCCAGAAAGTGGCAATGACGCCCTCATTGGTGACATGGTTGATGGCCTCATTCGTAAGGGCGTCCACGTCTACGAACACCGCCACCACGACCTCGATAACATCGGTCCACTGCACGTTTCCGGCCACGCTAGCCGCGACGAGTATGCCGATATGATCAACATGACTCGTCCAAAGTACTTCATCCCGATCTACGGCGCTTACCGCAGCAAGCAACGTCACATCGAGCTGGCCATCGAGTGCGGTATCCCTCGGGCTAACAATATCAACGCCCTCAACGGTGAAGTTATTGTCATGACCGAAGACAAGATCGAAATCGACGGCGAGGTTCCGCACGGCACCGTGCTGGTCGACCAGACCGGCGCCACTGTCAACAATGTCGTCGTCAAAGACCGTCTGATCATGGCTGAAGAAGGCCTCGTCTCGATCGTCCTAACCGTCGATAAGCGCAACGGCAACCTCCTGACCAGCCCCGACATCATTAGCCGCGGCTTCATCTACATGCGCGATAATGAAGAACTCATGAACGGCCTCCGCAACGAACTCCGCCGGGCCACCCAGCAGCGTTTCAAACGGATTGAGCTCGATCGCTTCAAAGCCGAACTTAAAGACCATGTTACCCATTACCTCTTTGAGCATACACAGCGTAGCCCAATTGTTATCCCGGTCGTCAATGTTATTGGTGGGGCAGGTAAGCAAGATGTAAAAACTGCAGCTGGTGGTCGTACCAAAACCAGTGACGAAATTGCAGCCGAACAGCAGAAGCGTTTCCAGAAGCTTCGCGCCAAGCTCCTTACCCAAGACGCCCGTACCGACTAATACATAAGCACATTGACTAAATAGCAAAACATAAGTATAATAAGCTTATGTCTGAATCTGCACATAGTGGTCCCGAGCAACTTGGCGCTATTATGTCACGCTATGATTTTAGCGATATGCACGGCAACAATCCCGAGCGTAGCCCGGAATTAGTACGAAGTATGGTAGCCGACGCTGAAATCGATCGTCTCTACGATGAAAGGGAAAGCTTACGTGCCGAGCAAGATGACGCGCTACGCCGCCAACAAGCGCGTGATAATGGCCAGGAATTACTCCGAGCCTATGCCCGCCGGCTCGACCCAAATTACACAGAAAAATAGCCTAGACCATAAGCATTAAAAATGCTATAATATCTCTAATGGCTCAAAAGAAAAAACCAACAAAGAAAAAGTCAGCCAAATCCGCCGCACCCGCACCGGTTAAAACCGAACGTTCACCGTTTTGGAGCTACGGCGCGGCTGTTCTTTTAATGCTCGTGGCTGTCTTTTTATTGTTGGGTGGCTTTGGAAGCGGCGGTAGTTTACCGCAAGGTCTGTTTGGCGCGGCCGAATGGCTGTTTGGCTGGGCCGCTTGGCTTACCCCAATTGCTTTGATCTACTGGGGTATTTATAAATTCAGCGCCGAAGATCATCGAGTACCACTCGGTAAACTTTTCGGTATGCTGGCTATCTTAGTCTCCAGTGCCGCTTTCTTGCATACAGCCTTTGCCAGCCGTCCGTTTGAAAACGCCGCTTACGTCGGTGGTCATGGTGGCAACATCGGTAGTGGGGTAGGTGGAGCAGTGCTGACGGCTCTCGATAAAATGCCAGCCAGCCTGTTACTTTTTGTTCTTACTGTCTTTGCCTTTTTCTTCGCATTTGGTATCTCGCCAAAAGTATTATTAAAGCTAGCTGAGCCGTTCAAAACTCAACAACGTGAAGGCGATACCGACCTGATTGATCTAAAAACGCGCCGCACTGAGAGTGGCTTTAAGCTGACTGAAGGCGTGCCGGTTGAGCATCATACCGAAGCTGCTCCTGTTGCCGAAGTAGCGCAAGCTCCCAAACGTAGTCTGCTTAAGAACACCGGTCAGCCACTGGTTGCCGCCGAAAACCACGAAGCCTTAACAGCCGCTAGCGATCCGAATTGGGAATTCCCAACCACTAAATTGCTCAACCAGAAGCAAGATAAAGCTGATGCCGGTGACGTCGAAGGCAACGCTCACATCATTGAAGAAACCTTTAAAAACTTCAATATAAACGTTGAAATGGAAGGGGCCAATGTTGGTCCACGTGTTACTCAGTACACCTTACGCCCACCAACTAACGTTAAGCTGACTAAAATTACCGCGCTTGAGAGCAACCTGGCACTCGATCTTGCTGCCACCTCTATCCGTATGGAAGCGCCGATCCCTGGTAAACGGGCCGTTGGTATCGAAGTGCCGAACGTTAAGCCAGCTACCGTTCGTGTTAGTAGTCTGCTGAATTCACGAGACTGGACTAGTATGCACAGCCCACTTAGCTTTGTTATCGGTAAAGATATTGCTGGTAATGCTGTCGTAGCTGATTTAGCTAAAATGCCGCACATGCTAGTGGCCGGTCAGACCGGTTCCGGTAAGTCGGTTATGATTAATACGTTCCTAACGAGTCTGCTATATCGCAACAGCCCATCTGATCTCAAACTGATCCTAGTCGATCCAAAGCAAGTCGAAATGGCACCATACAACGATATGCCACACCTATTAACACCGGTCATTAACGAACCGGAAAAGTGTATCAGCGCACTCAAGTGGGCCGTGGCCGAAATGGAGCGCCGCCTCCGGACGATGGCTGAAGTTGGTAAGCGCAACATTGGTGAATATAACAACCTCAAAAAAGAAGAGGGCATGCCGTACATCGTCGTCGTGATCGATGAGTTGGCCGATCTGATGATGATGGCTGCTCGCGACGTCGAAGCCCTAATCGTTCGTTTAGCACAAAAGGCTCGTGCCGCCGGTATCCACCTGGTTCTTGCGACTCAGCGTCCATCAGTCGATGTCATTACCGGTCTGATCAAAGCCAACGTACCAGCTCGTATTGCCTTTACGGTTGCTTCTCAGATCGACTCCCGTACGATTATCGACCAAATGGGTGCCGAAAAACTACTGGGCCGCGGTGACATGCTGTTCCTGACTAGTGATATGCCAAAGCCAAAGCGTGTCCAGGCCGCCCTGATCGAAGACGACGAAACCGCCAAGATCACTGATTTTATCCGTATGCAGCGCCCACCAGAGTACAACGATGAAGTTGTTAGCCAACCAGTCGTGCTCAACGGCAAGGGTGGTGTTGTCGCGAGCATGGATGCCGGTGGCGATAGTGGTGACGATGATATGTGGCAGGATGCTGTCCGGGTTGTCATCGAAGGTGGCAAAGCCAGTACCAGCTTACTACAACGTCGCCTACGCATCGGCTACGGCCGGGCTGCTCGCTTGATTGAGCAGATGGAAGAACAGGGTATTGTTGGGCCAAGTAGCGGTGCCAAGCCACGTGAAGTATTAGTTTCGAGTATGAGCGAAGTATTTGGTGGGGCTGGTTCTGAAGAAACAGCTGAAGATCAGCGTGACGCTTTCTTGACTCGATAAAATGCTATGTCTGAAGTCAAGCAACCATCACCTGGTCTAGAAGTAGTGCCAGCTTATGAGTGTACGCCTTTGACCGTTGAACCGGTACTGCTGGAAGCCATCCGTCGCAGTGCCTCTGAGCTTCGTAATCAGGAATCATTTATCCAAATCTTTGGTAGCTACGCCGTAGCAGGTAGGGGACGCCATTTTGATCTGCCGAATAATCGATTTGTAAGCTTGATGAGTGTTAGAGAAACATGCAGACGAGTTAACACACTTCCGACTACTGACATAGGACCTGGTGATGTCATTGTGACTAGCGGTATTAATGAGCCTAACAGTAATCAATCTGTTGCTTGGATAGCCCAGCCCCAAGGGTTAGCAGTAATGTCAGGCAAAGATTATATGCTGGCAGACAAAAATATTTTTGGCTTCATGTTGCAGGATACATTGGAAAGAATGTCCCTGCACGCGTCGAATGAGCAGTCTGGTCTAGGGTTTCGGCTGTTCAAGCGCTTGCTGAGTGATTAAAACTTGATCCTAAGTTTTAGGAAAGGGTATTATTAGCATAACAATTATGTAGGATATCGGTAGTGGTTGAACGTAGTCCATCAGAAGAACGAGCAGGGGGTTACGAGGCGTTATATGCTCAACCGGCTCTCAGCAGTGGTTGGTCAGGCTACTCATTTATGCCTAATCCGGCCTATGATCAATACTGTCGCATGAATAAAGTTCTAGTTGGCACGGGTGGCGCAGAACAGCTTGTCGACATTCATGACCAGCTCTCGAACGAAACACTTCCTCGTTACCAGACTGCAGCTGGATGGGCTGCGGCTGAAGCGGGATTAGTTGATGAAACTCGCTCATTAGAAGAAAGGATAGCCCTTCTGGACGACGCTGTTACCTGTTGGACTAGTGCGTTACAAATGCAGCAAAAATTTAATGCATCCGCTCCGGAATGTCTCATTGATTATGATTATCCTTACCGAATAGCGCTCGATATTGCTTTGTCGCCCTTGCTTAAAGGGATAATTACTGGTGCTATGGATACGGGATTGACCCGATCTGTATACGAAGATTGTTTGAGTATTGCTCAAATGAATATCGTACAAATGCGTTTACATCAAATGAATGGTAACGAGGCCGGATATTCGGACCATCTTGGTTTAGGCTATGAATGTAATGCGCTACTTGCATTTAACCAAAGTCTTTCTAAAAGTTGGTTTGCAATATTATCAATGGCTCGTTGTGATACTGGCTACCACTATAAAGAACAATCCCATGATTTAGTTGTCCTTCATCATCGTAAAGGCAAAATTGAGTCAGCACTTCCGGCTGAAGTAAAGGCAAGTGGCAAAGTATACGACAGACGACGTTATGATGCGTTGCTACTTCGTGGCAAACTCCATCTTTCAGTGCCAGGAAAGTATACGCCTGACCATACTCTAAGGGCATTAACAGCGGTTTATGATGGGACTGCAACCAAAGAAGAGCTTGCGAGCGCTCGGGAAGTTTCAGAACGGGTGACTGGTATGGTTAGGCGCTATTATAGTGGTCAAGCTATTGGACAGGTCGCAAATCATCGAACCGTAACGCGATTTAGAGACAATACACTCGTCGCAGCAGTATATCCAGGGATTAAACGGCCCGCAGCTTGACTAACAGAGGTAGAACGGGTATAGTTTAGTTACAATTAACTCAGCTTGCGGCATAAGGCGTGCAGGCTATAACCAAAGGAGGCATCTTATGCAGCAATACGAAATTGCCGTATTGTATCACCCGGATCTAGAAATTGATCTGGAAAAAGCTACCAGTCGGGTAGATAAAGTTTTCACCGACAACGGTGGTAACGTCGTTAACACTGACAACTGGGGTAAGCGTAAATTAGCATATGCAATCGCTCGCAATGAGCACGCTATTTACGTGTTCTACACTGTCGAATTACCAACCGAGAGTGTCCGTAAGGTCGAGAGTACCTTAAACATTACCGATGAAGTCATTCGCTTCCTGATTACTAAGCCCGACCTAAAGGCAATTGCTAAAGCTGATGACCAGAAAGCCGAAAAAGCTCGTAAGGCAGCCGAACGCGGTGAAGCCAATGGTTCAGAAAACCTTAACAACGACGAAAAATAACGTTTACGTATAGGTGGAGGCTGACATATACTCAGCCTAAATAACAGGAGGGATAGAAATGGCACGGAGCATTAACCAGGTAATCTTAATGGGCAACCTGACCCGCGATCCAGAACTACGTCAGACTACTGGCGGTAGTAGCGTCTGTAGCTTTAGCTTGGCACTCAATCGGTCTTATAAAGATAAGAACGACCAATGGGTCGAGGAAACCGATTACGTCGATGTTACCGCTTGGGCCGGCCTTGGCGAACGGGTTTCGCAATATTTGAGCAAAGGCCGCCGTTGTCTCGTCCAGGGTCAGCTGCGTAGCCGTAGCTGGGAACAGGATGGCCAAAAGCGTAATAAGCTTGAGGTCTTGGCTAGCGAAGTAACCTTCCTAGATTCACGCGACCAAGAAGGCGGTGCGCCGCAAGCCGCCGTTGCCCGGACCGCACCAAGCCGTGGGGGTAAAAAGGAAGACGTCGTGATCGAAGACATCAGCGACGAACCTATCAACTTAGACGACATTCCATTTTAAGGAGAAACTAAATGGCAAAGATTTTTAAACCACGCACCGATGTTGCGTATTTCGACTATAAAGATTTCAAGACCTTGCAGCGTTACGTAAACGTCTACGGTCAAATTGAAACCCGCAAAAAGACCGGCCTGACTGAAAGCCAGCAGCGCCGCCTAAGCAGCGCTATTAAGCGGGCCCGTCATATCGCTCTACTACCATTCGTTGCAAATAACTAAGACTTAGGCAGGAGTGTGCGTGGGGCAGCAATCGCCGTTTGTTATGGTTAGACAGCTAGAATCCCTATTACAGGGACAACTTATGTATATAGACATAAGTCTCCTGTCATCAAGTGAGCAGCAGACAGTAGCAGCCCTTCGTCGTGAGATTGTTGACGCCCGTATGGACGTTCGTGACTATGAATTATCTGAGACACGAGCCGAGCAATTGATTAAATCGTCCGAAGCAACAAAGAGCCTGCGCGGCATCAACTCAGCCATAGTCGGCATGAGTAACGTCGGCGTTTTTGGCGCCGCCGATGTCGCGCTCTACACTGCTAAAATTGAACAAATTATTGCTAATTTGAAGTAAAGGAAACGCCGATGGCATTAAGTATCACCAATCTCAAAAAAGGTACCTTGTTCCAATGGGAAGGCCAGCCATATCGAGTAGTTGAATACAACCAAAAGGTTATGGGCCGGGGCGGCTCAATCGTCAACGTCCGCATCAAAAGTCTGATCGATGGTAAAGTCCTGGAAAAGACATTTAAGGGCAACGAACAATTAGAACCGGCTGACGTTACGAACCAATCGGTTCAGTATCTTTATGCTGATGGAACAACTTTTTACTTCATGAACGGTGAAACTTTCGAACAATTCGAAGTCTCCGGCGATCTGGTCGGCGACGGTGCTGGCTATCTTAAAGAAGGCGATCAAGTGCAGCTTCAGTTCTTTAACGACCGGCCGATTAACGTTGAGCTGCCAAAGAATGTGCCGTTGGCGGTTACGTATACCGAAAACGCCGTTAAGGGCGACACTACCAGCAGTATTCAAAAAGATGCAACGCTAGAAACCGGTATCACCATTAAAGTTCCGGCCTTTATTAAGCAAGGCGATGTCATTTCGGTCGATACTAGTACCGGCGCTTACCGCGAACGGGTCAAAGAGTAACAGATGGCCCGTTTGGACCAAACGGTTGCAGCTCGTGGTTTGACGGCTAGTCGTAGTCAGGCCGAAAGCTACATCCGTTTGGGGCAAGTCACTGTTAATGGTAAGGTCGCGACCAAGCCAGGTACCGTTGTTAGCGAAGATGACGTTATCGTCGTTAAAGCTGGCGAACAATACGTTAGCAGGGCGGCTCTCAAACTTGATAGCGCAGTCAAAGAGTTATATGTCGATTTCACTGATAAAGTTGTACTTGATGTCGGTAGTTCAACCGGCGGTTTCACGCAGTATGCACTTAAGCATGGCGCCAAGAAAGTGATTGCCGTCGATGTTGGCACCGACCAACTCCATCCATCACTTCGGGACGATCCAAAGATTGAATTGCACGAAAAAACTGACATTCGAGACTTTACTACTGATCAGACCATTGGTGTGGTCGTTGGTGACGTCTCATTTATTAGTCTGCGCGAGATTCTACCACATGTAACCAGCTTATTAAGCCCGGGCACTGATATTGTCGCCATGGTAAAACCGCAATTCGAGGCTCGTGGAAGCGATCAAAAGCATAAAGGTGTCATAAAAAATGATAAGATGCGCCGCGATATTCTCAAAGATTTTGAGCAGTGGGCTGGTCAGTACTTTAAGGTGCTCGCCAAGGCTGACTCGACTGTTCCTGGCGCTAAGGGCAACCGTGAACGGTTTTATAAACTGCGCGTGATAGCGACTACAAAAGTGCTACACTAACTGATAGATGTATTTCAAAAGTCGGGTGGAAGCCGGTCGGTTGCTTGCTAAAGAACTTGCCCAAAAGTACCGGTACGAAAACTGTGCAGTCGTCGCTTTAGATGACGGTGGCGTCATGATCGGCGCTCAGATTGCGGCCGAGCTGCATACCGTTCTGACAATGCTGTTATCAGATCAAATCAACCTACCAATGGAAACGTTGGCAATCGGCGGCTTAACGCAGGACGGCTCGTTTAGTTACAATCAATCGCTGTCACACGTCGAAGTTTCAGAATATCTTAGCGAGTACTACGGTTATTTAGAGCAAGAAAAGCTCCAAAAGATGCACCATATGAACGAACTATTGGGTAGCGGCGGTTTGATCCGTAAAGACCTACTACGCGGCCAAAATGTGATTTTAGTAAGTGATGGACTCATGGATGGTTTGACTTTGGACCTTGCGATCGCATTCTTAAAGCCAATCCGAACTCAGAAAATAATTATTGCTACACCGGTTGCTAATGTCGGCGCGGTAGATCGGATGCATGTTTTGGCTGACCAGATTTACTGCCTTAATGTGATTGATACTGATTTTCCTAAAGATCATTATTATGACAACAATGATGTGCCGGACCACGCCACTATCATTAATATCATTGAAAAGATTATTTTAAATTGGAAATAAATCTTCTTTAACGGAGAGCTTTTTTCATTGCTTCAACATCGGTTAGTGTAATGCATGACTGTTTATTAGTCAGCCAACCGCGCCGTTCCAAACCAGATAACTCACGGCTGGTAGTCTCCCGAGTGGCATTGATTGAACTGGCAATATCTTGGTGCCGAAGCGGGACGTCAATCAAAACATTGCTATCGTCAACCGAGCGACCGAAGCGCCGGGCCATAGTTAACAAGAATGAGATAAGGCGTTCGCGGACACTGCGATATTCTAGGTTCAAGATGCGTTCGCTGTGAATGCGGTACATTTCGATTGTTATATCGAGGAGGGGAGTCATGGCGTCTGGTGTGCTATAGATGTGCTCAATGAACTTGTCCCGGCTGACTTGTAAAACGGTAGTGGGCGATAATGCCTGATAGATAATATGACGGTCTTGGCCGTTGGCTGCCCAGATGAGTGGAAAGATTTCGGCTGGTCGGCGAATAATTAGCAGGTTTTCTTCGCCGTACTTAGTAATATCGTAAGCTTTAACAAGACCGTCGGTTATAAAAAAGACCCCTGAAGGGGTCTCGCCTGGACGAATTATAAAGTCGTTCTTCCGGTAGGTCAGCGTCGTGCCAGCCTGATCGAAGAAATCATGGAATGCAGCCAGTTGTGTTTTGGATGACAGCATATTGGTAGTATAGCTTAGCAAACTTTTGATAAACAAGCAGCATAGTTTTTTATGTGATATTTATCGCAAAATAGCCGTGAGCAACTTAACCGCATATTAAGCTTATATTTATTATCATGAATATACCGTGGGATAAGGCGGTAATCCATAAAGCCTTTAGTACGAAGAAACGTACGCCCCAGATACGGTATAAGGAGGGTGCGATGGTCAGTCTAAAAAGTGTTGAGCGACAGCTCAAAAAAATTGATGCCAACTATAAGTTCTGGGGCCGCCCCGAAATCGTCGAACTTAGCAAGATTCTAATGGAAGATGAAAAAATCGCCCAGTGCGTTAACGGTACGTATGAAGGTGGCGTGGCATTGTTTTGTGCAACCGACCACAGGGTTCTTTTAGTCGATAAAAAGCCAATGTATCTCACCATCGAAGACATCCGCTACGATATGATTTCCGACATCAATTATAATTACCGATTACTCAGCTCAACTTTGCAGATTATGACCGGTGTCAAAACGCTACAGTTTAGCGCCTGGAGTCACCACCGGCTCCGCTCAATGATGAGTTATGTGCAGCAGCGGGTTACCGAACTACGCCACCGTAAGTCTGACACTGAAAAGGCCGAGATGAAAATCGCCGAGGAAATTGAAGAATCCGAAAAACAACCTGCCAAACAGCCCATCTTCCAGCAAATTGCTGAGCAACCGGTCCGCCAACCAGATCCAGTATTTCAGACGGCTGCTACCAACAGCATGGACGACAATTTTGATGGCTGGCGACGACATGTAGCTGCTCAGTTAGCTCATTATGTCGGCCGCCGTGCCGTCGCCTTCAGCCAAATGCCACCAGCTTTAAGCCGTTATAAATTACCACTGCCACGACGGTCTTACCGCCATCAGCAATCTACTTAGAGACGTTGAACTTAAATTCGACAATGTCGTCTGGCTGCATCACGTAGGTTTTACCTTCGGTGCGCAGTTTGCCGGCCGCTTTGGCAGTAGAGAGTGATCCAGTTTCAATCAAGTCTTGATAGCTAACAATATCTGCAGCAATAAAACCGCGTTCAAAATCGCCATGAATAACGCCAGCTGCTTGCGGAGCAGTAAAGCCTTTTTTGATTGTCCAGGCTTTTACTTCTTTTTGGCCAGCAGTCAGGTAGCTTTGGAGGCCAAGTGTTTCGTATGCAGCGTGAATCAATTGGACTAAGCCTGATTCAGTTTGTCCATAACTCTCTAATAATTCTTTAGCGTCACCCTGATCAAGATCTTTAAGCTCACTTTCGAGCTTAGCGCAGACAAAAAGGCAAGCTGACGGCGCAACCAACTGACGTAGGCTGTCTTGTAATGGCTGATCGCCGAGACCAGCTTCGTCTAGGTTGAACAAGTAGATAACTTGCTTAGCCGTTATAAGGTGTAAATCTTGTAGACTATCTGGTAATAAATCCGGTTGAGTCCAGAGTGGTTGGCCGCTATCAAGCAGGTCTTTGATAGCTTGTAAGGCTTCGACTTCAGGTTTCAACTTCGGGTTAGCGCGGGCCTCTTTCTCAAGCTTAGGCAATCGCTTAGTAACCGTTTGCAGGTCAGCCAATACTAATTCAGTATTGATAGCTGCAATATCCTTTTCAGGATCAGCTTGCTCCGAAACATGAATAACATCTGGATCGGCAAAACCGCGCACGACTTGGACAATAGCATTGGTAGAGCGGATATGACTTAAGAACTGGTTGCCAAGACCTTCGCCATTACTAGCGCCGGCGACAAGGCCAGCAATATCGACGAAGCTGACGGTAGCTGGAATGACTTTCTCGGTTTTATATAAGTCGGCCAGTTTTTCTAAACGAGCATCAGGCACAGGGACAACGCCAGTATTTGGCTCAATCGTCGCAAAGGGGTAGTTTGCGGCCAAAATGTTACTGCCAGTTAAAGCATTGAAGAGGGTTGATTTGCCGACGTTCGGGAGGCCGACAATGCCAATAGATAGGGAACTCATGGCACAAGTATAACAGCTCCCAGCTTAGCTTATAAAACGTAATATTGCTTAATTAGCAAAAATATGCTAATGTTTATATGAATAGTTAATAAAACAAATATGTCCGAACACTTACAGCCTAGCTATGAAATACCAGACCCAGCCCGCTTAGAAGCGGACGCAGCTGCTATTGGCTCGTTGAGTTTACGCAATGTTTACGTTCAGGAGTCAGGATTTGATGTAGTGGCCGATGTAGCTGAGTCTGCTAATTACCAGGGTAGTTGGATGCTTGCTCAGGGCGAGCGCATGGCAACACCAGGTTTTGCCGATAAGTATGCGGCAATGGTAGACGCTGGTGCTAAAGGATTAAAAGACGGAACACCCACCATGTTCGACAAGCCTGAGAACACTTTGGGATTTCATCGTTCATTAGCTAATCAGATTTATAGCCGTGCAGAGCATGTCTATGCTGCCGTCAATTACATGCCGGCTGCTGAGGCAAACTTACTGCCGCATCAATTAGGCGTCGCAGAAATTGGTGGGCAAGTTACGCTCTTCTCAGACGCAGTTGATAAAGACGGTGAACCTTTAGGCGATCGCCAGAAGGATATTGTCGCAGGCCACGAAGCCTATCACGGTACAGTTAAATTGCCGGGTACTCTCCACGAAGCTGTCATGTCTGGTTTTGATGGGGAGACCTACTACGACAATGAAGTTGGCGATAAGATTACCAAGCAGACTACTTATCTACAGAAGGGTGATGAATTGATGGCTCGTATGGCACAGCTGAAGAACTACTATGGATTTAAAGGCGACGAAGTATTTACCAAAGAACATCTCGATTACGCTAAAGAACACTATGTTACTGATGTTGGCCTCGATAATAGTATGTCTAGCATGATGCATATTATCACGCCTAAAACAGAAGTTAATTTTATAAGACTGATGAACGAGCTGCCAATCTAAAGTGCCACAAAACAAGTTTTTAAAATATTAAGAACGGTCTGGCTGCAACAGGCTAAGATAACCTGATGGAACAATAACCAGATGATCGAGTAGCTCTATCCCAAGCATGTCGCCAGCATTAAGAAGCTGGTTGGTGACTTGCATATCAGCAGTTGTTGGCTCGCGGTCGCCAGACGGGTGGTTGTGAGCGACGATGATGGCAACTGCGCCACGGTCGATGGCTGGCTTAAAGACTTCGCGTGGGTGGACCAGATTGGAGGTGAGGGTGCCGACTGAAATGACTTCATCATGGATGATACGGTAACGGTTATTAAGGTAAAGGACGCGAAGTTGTTCTTTGGGGCTATGGGCCATTTCTTTGAGATAGGTGTAGGCGTGTTTGGCATTACGCAGGTAGACCTGTCGACCTTGCTGAATGGAATATTGACGGCGACCAAGCTCTAAGCTGGCGATAAGTTGGCTAGCTTTGCCTTCACTAATACCGGCTAGTTCGGCTAAACGTGTAGGGTTGGTTTCGTTGATAATGGCTTTCTCGCCGTAATCGGTAATAGTGCGGCTGGCCATGGCTAGGACGTCTTCTTTGACGGTGCCGGTGCCCCAGATGACGGCAAGTAATTCGCTGCTAGTGAGTGTACCAACGCCGGCACTCAGCATTTTTTCGCGCGGGCGCTCGGCTTCGGCCATATCGCGGACGCGAAGGACGTAGCGGCGCGGCCCGTCGTGAGTGAGCTGTGTCTGATCGGAGAGGGCGTACGTGTTTGTCATGCCATTAGTATAAAATAGGCCAAATTAAAAATATAGGCATTCGTTAGAGGCGGTTAACAATTTGTAAAGGTTAAATTTCTTATAGACAAAGCCAAGCTTAAGCTTGACAAAAACGTAAAAATAGAGTAAAATGCGGTTAGCAAATTTGGAGTTTAGAGCGCCGGCAAACAAGTTTTCTGAAGTGCCAAGGACGTCTCCTCTAACTTTTGCGCCCTTTGACATGTCAGATTGCAAATTACATGGATAGAGCGCTTCCTTATATGAGGGGGCAGGTTGAGTTCGTAACAGCTATGAATTGAACCTGTTCCCCCATTGCGGAATAGATTGCTTTATCGTACTACACGCTACACCGCAGCATCCGGAGTGAACGGCACTTCCGCCAATCACACGGAGCACTACCAATGACCCCAGGAGGTCACCGTGCCCGGAAAGCACCGCACCATCAGCAAGACCCGCAACAACGTCGACAACACCCGCCAGAAGATCAACAACTTCGGCCGTGGCGCCAAGCGCACCGTCGTCATCGGCGTCGGCGCGGCCGGCATCGGTCTGCTCGGCATGAGCGCCGCCAACGCGGACGAGGTCACCGACCCCGCCGCCGGCAGCGACCCCATCGTCGAGCAGGCCGTCCAGCCCGTCACCGAGCCGGTCCAGGAGACCCAGCCGGAGCAGCAGACCGCCCCCGATCCCGCCCCCCAGGCGGCGCCCGAGCCGGTCGTCAACTCCGTGCCGGAGCCCCAGGTCCAGCCCGAGCCCGTCGTCCAGACGGCGCCCGAGCCCGTGGCCAACCCGGTCGCCGACCCGGAGCCGGAGGTCCCCGCGACCCCCGTCACCGAGCCGGTGCTGAGCCAGCCCGACCCGAGCACCGTGGTCCCCACCGACACCCAGTCGGACGACACGGAGCAGGGCGACACCGACGTCAGCGACGGCACGGACGACTCCGACGGCACCCAGCCGACGGACGAGACCAACACCGACGACCCGGCCGGCGAGGTCGACCCCGGCAACCAGCCGAGCGACCCCGTCGACCAGGACGACGACACCTCGGTGCCACCGGTCTTCACCGCGAGCGGCGTGGTCGTGACCATCGACTCGAACGGGACCGGCAACGGCACCTGCGCCATCGTCGGCGGTCGGCCCAACGAGGGCTTCACCTGCTTCATCGTCTTCGACGACGGAGTGGAGGGCTTCACCGACCAGGGTCTCACCGATGCGCTCGGCAACGGCACGGTGGACGTCATGTCCGACGGTCCGACCAAGTCGTGCACCGGCGAGTTCTTCATCGGCTACGGGCCCACGGAGCAGGTGTCCACCGGCCGCTTCACCGCCATCGGTGGTGACTGCGACGTGATCGTCCCGGACCCCGACCCGACGGACCCGGAGAACCCGGACCCGACGGACCCCGAGACGCCCGGTGACGACTGCCCGCCGCCGGTCACCCCGGAGCCGGAGCACCCCGTCACCCCGCCGCCCGCGCCGGAGACCCCCGTGGTCCCCGTCCAGGTCGTCGTGCACGAGGTGGCTCCCGCCGTCACCCCCGTCAGCATCCCGAGCGTGTTCCAGGCGCCCGAGGTGTCGCACCGCAGCCAGCCCGTCGCCTCCAGCGACGACAACCTGGCCTACACCGGCGCGGACCTCGAGACCCCCGTGGCCCTCGGCGCCTTCGCGCTGCTGGCCGGTACCGGTCTCGTGGTGGGTGCCCGCCGCCGTCGTCAGAACTGACGGCACTCGCAGGGCAACTCGTCGATCCTGACGAGCAGTGCGCCCATCTGGTCGTCCCTTCGGGATGACCATGCTGGACTCGGGAGCCGGGGGGAGTGAGCGTCAGCTCCTTGTGTCGATGCTTCGGCGTCTACAACTTCCTCCGGCCCCGTCCACCAGCAGTGTACCCATGTCCGCCTCCTTCAAAGGAAGCAATCGCAATCTGACATGTCGTACACCACCTGGATCGCTTACATAAGTGCGGTTAAACCGAATTTATGCAAACGATTCAAATAGTGGTGATTACGCTAAAGCTTTGTTATACTTAAGCCAACTATGGCAGACATTGACGCTAAGCCAGTGGTGGGTGAGACTAAACCGTCACGGTTCAAACAATTTTTTAGTAATAAAAAAACAAAGATAGCAACTTTAGTCATATTAATTGTTGTTGTATTAGCGAGTGGTGCCGGTTTCATATATTATCGCCATCAAGAGCAGGAGCAAGCTAAAACTAATGCAGTTGCCTCAAAGGACAATCTCAATGCAGTTCGGTTCGCAGGCGATAATAAGCTAGCGTTGCAGACGGCACAAACTGGTTTACAGACTGCTGTCACTAGCGAAGATAAATCGTATTGGCAGTCACAGATAGCAGCGGCATATGGTAGCGACGGTAATCAATCCAAGGCATTGGAAAGCTACCTGCAAGCTTATAGTTCTTCTGAGGATGCAGATTTAGCAGTCGTCATTGCTGATATGTATGCCGAGCAAGGTAATAAAGCCAAAGCAGTCGAATATTATCAAAAGGCAATCGCTGCGTTAGGTAGTAGCCCTACGGGTGGAGTTCGAAAAGAAAGACTTCAGGCAAAAATTGCTACTGTCCAGGAGGCGAAATAATGTTTAAGCGGCTATTTATAATTGCACTGTGTACATTATCGGTTACCACCGTTGTGACTGATAGTATAAAAACACCAACCACTGAAGCTCTGGCAAGTTATAATCGTGGTATAAAATGTGGATACTTTGACAATAGATGCAACGATCCATGTATCAATAGGGCTACTTGTGACGATGTTGTACCAGGTGGTATCCCGGCGTGGGTCAATAGTGTCGATACGTTAACGAGCTGGCTATATTCGTTAAGAGATAGCGGCAACTGGCAATTAGTGTCTGCTTCTTCTTTCATAGTAAATACCATGTTAGGCCGTAATGGTCCTGGAAGTGGCAGGCCAGTCTCAAATGGTGACATTGACGAATTAAGCAAGCGTCTCAAATCAAGTCGTGTAGGAATAAATTGGGATAACGACAACTTTTCGTACCGTTATAACAGCGCTTGGGGGACGACCTATGGAGATGACTTTTTTTATGATGAGGGTCGGACAAAGGTTACCAATGATGTCATAGGCGTCTATTATGATGGTCGACTCGTGTATGCGCTGCGCCGCGAATGCGCCAACCCACTTGGAGATAACGGTTGGCCAACTAGTGTGCCTGAAACACCCTGGAATATTTCCGGTTGGTCGTTCGTCCGTAATGAAACGACTAATCCAGGGGGTAATTTTGAAACTGGTACATCAGCCTATCCTGGCGAGCGTGTAACGTGGCGCAACGACATTCGTAACCTGACGGCTGGTCGGACCAATTACTTCGAATTTGGACCGCGCCGCCAATATAATGGCGATGGTGTGACCGCTCCGCGCGCAAACACTGGAGCAGTTTATGACCCAGGTGGATGGAGTGGTTTCCTATACGACGATACAGTCATACCTAATACAACCGGTAGAGTATGCGAATGGATTGAATACCAACCCTGGAGCTCCTGGGATGGCGGGGCCAATCGTAGTACACCAGCCTGTGTCAATATTGTCCCGGCAGTAAGCACTTGTCCGGCCACCGCGCAGTTAACGCCCTCGCCACAACCAGGTGTACCATTTACGGCGGAAGGGGTATCACTGAATTACGGTGAAGCACGAGCGGCAAACTCAGCCCGTAACAGTGGCAGTAACTACTTCATTAGAATCAGAAACGGCGCTGGCACTGTTATCTTCAACCGTACTGCAGTGCCAACTAATGTTGTCGGTAATTCAGTGGTCTTGGAAGACACGGCCATAACACCACTCACGACTGCTGGACGTTATACGGTGGAGTGGGGTAATGCTAACGATAGTACTAAACCAGCTTGTACAGACCAATTTGATGCGGCTTATTACCCATATTTCAATGTCGTCGGCGGTGATGTCAGCGCCGGTGCCGGCTTTAAAAATGGCTTAGAATGTGCTGACCCAATCGGTGATGCCGGTGTTAAAGGCTGGATTAGAGGCAATGGTTCGTATTATGGTGCCGGTAGTCAGTTAGCGGCGCTAGCACTTGGTCGGATCGTCGATTTTGCAACTGCGGTCGACGGGCAGGGCAATCCTAGTGCTCCTACGACAGCTAATAACAGTATGGGCAACAACCTTACTTTTGCGAACGCCAGCGTTAGTGGCCAGCTTGGTGACAATGCTTTGCCGTGTATGCCTGATTACTACACAGGAGTTGAAGCGCGCGCTGAGGATAAGCCGGGAAATTTGTTAATACTCAACCCGCTATTCTTTGCCCTTAACAACGGTAATACCTTTAAATATAGTGGTAATTTGAATCTTTCAAGCGTATTAGGGTCTATACCGGCTGGCCGGCAAATAACAATTATTGTTGACGGCGATGTGTCCATCTCAACCAACATTGATTACGCGGCTTATAGTGACCCACTACAAATCCCACGCTTTACGTTGATTGCTAAAGGTAACATCTATGTCGGCCGATTTGTGACTGAGCTACATGGTGTCTACATAGCTCAAGGTGGTGGGGTGACAAATAAGGGTATCTTTAATACTTGTTCGGATGCGTTTAGTCCAATTACAGCAAATCCGTACAATGACTGTAATCGTAAGCTTACTATTTATGGTGCTGTAGCAGCTGAGCGCATTAAGCTTCAGCGAACCTACGGTAGCTTAAATGCCTCCAGCGGCGCACCGGCCGAACCGGCTGAATCTTTTGTCTATAGCCCAGAGCTTTGGTTGTCCAATGAACCAGTTACTGGTATTGGTGGAAGCGCCCAGCCGTATGATGCGATTACGACACTGCCGCCAACGTTATAATTTCAAAAATACCTTACATGTGTTTAAAGACAGGAGTCTCTCCTGTCTTTTGACTATAAACCAATAAAGAATTCGGCAACACTTACATCTAGACAGCGAGCCAACTTATAAAGTGTATTCAAACTTGGTGCCCGCCGTCCTTGTTCGATATAACCGATTGATACGCGGTCCATATCCGCAATATAACCTAACTTTTCTTGGGAATAACCTTTGTTCTCGCGAATGGTCTGAATTCTTTGGCCCAGTCTCAGCTGGAAGGCATCGAAGGTATGTTTGCTGGTAGCCATTACCGTCAATAGTAGCCAGCTGTAAGGTTTCACTCTACTAACTGATTGTTAGCAAAAACAGTAGTGATTGTGTATATTTGATAACAGCTTATTGCTAACTATAAGTTAGCAATAGCGAACGAATATATGGCATTACACTCTCCGAAAAAAGGTGGCTATACCAAATACAGCAACAAAATTGGGCTGTATAGTAGCGCCACAGGCAACTTCATTAATACTGACAATGAAGTTGTATTGAACTTTCCCTTCAAAGATACGGTGCTTGAAGCTGGAATGAGCAAAGAAGATGTCGGTCGGGAAGAGCGCTTTCTGCACCTTGAAATGGACAGTAAGGACATTGACACCTTGCAAGAGCCTAAAGTTCTCACTAATTTTACCTATATTGACAAGTTTGGCGAACGGCCCTTCATTTCCAGCAGTGGCGACACTTTCTTTGATGACGAAGGCAATCTGAAACATAATTTGCTGATAAAAGGTAATAATTTATTAGCGCTATACACGCTTAGAGGTCGCTTAGCTAACAAAGTTAAGCTTATTTACATCGACCCGCCATATAACACTGGTAGTGATAGCTTTCGCTACAATGATAATTTCAACCATTCGTCCTGGTTGACCTTTATGAAAAACCGTCTTGAAATAGCAAAAGACTTATTACGTGAAGATGGTATGATTTTTGTTCAGTGTGATTATAAAGAAGACGCATACCTACGAGTTCTAATGGACGAAATCTTCGGACAAGCTAATCTTATTGCTCAAGTCACCGTAAAGTCTAATAGCTTATCTGGCACTAAAACCCAACATAAAGAAAAGACGATATTGAAAAATAAAGATACGATACTAGCCTACAAATTGGCCGAAGAAATAGTTATCAAGCCTCAATATGTAGTCAAAAATGATTGGGATACTCATTATAATTCTGTATTGAAAGAGTTGCCGGATGGTGCATTGGTAATCGAGAAGCTGAAAGATGTTTTGGTAGCTGAAGGACTCATTGCAAAGAACGATACAATTACCACTGACATTTTAAAAAATCCAAAAATAAACGACTTCATTTTTAGGATGCGATACAGCATATTCCGTAAGGTCAACTCTATACCTGACATATTAAAGGACTTAAGCTTGAAGACTCCAAATGACGTGGTGTTCATCAAGGGTAAAAATGGACTAAAATTGTATGCGCATGGTGGTAAGCGACTTTCAATGCTTTCGAATGTATATAAAGAGATTGATGGTGAACAAAAGATGGTCCAGCTACTCGGCGATCTATGGACTGATATAGACTTTCAAAACACTCAGAACGAAGGCGGTGTTGACTTAGCTAACGGTAAAAAGCCCGAGTCGTTAATAAAACGAATTATTGATATGACAACCAAGCCGAATGATATAGTCTTGGACTTTTTTGTTGGTTCAGGTACAACATCAGCCGTGGCTCAAAAAATGGGACGGAAATGGATCGGTATTGAGCAGATGGATTATGTCAAAGATAAGACTGTTGTTCGGCTCGGACGTGTTATTGAAGGTGAGCAGGGCGGTATTAGCAAATCAGTTGGCTGGCAGGGCGGCGGGTCATTTGTTTACATGGAACTCAAAAAATATAACCAAGAATACCTCGACCGTATTATGGCGGCTTCCAGCCTCAAAGAATTGGAAGAGATCTATGTCGACATGCGGAATAACGCATTTCTTAAGTTCTGGTTTGACCGGCATGAGTTTGAAAAAGATGAAAATTTTCGAAGGCTCAACATTGATAATCGTAAGTTGGTGCTAGTTAGCATACTTGACGAAAACCAATTGTATCTTAATTACGCTGACATGGACGACAGCCGCCATAAAGTAACGGCCCAGGAAAAAACCTTGACGGACCTGTTCTATGGCCAGGACTAAGACTAAAGTCAACCAGACGCTCGATACGTTCCTGTTCAACAAAATTGCACATGACCCTGCTTATCAGCAGTGGGCGCAAAGCTACCGTATTCCAGACTACATCACTGATAATCTACACCCTAGTAAGCAATTACGCGATTATCAAGAGGTTGCACTCAAACATTTTATCTGGTTGTACGAGCATGATCGCTCAGCTGCCGGACACGTACTTTTTAACATGGCGACGGGTACCGGTAAGACACTGGTAATGGCTGCTGTGGTTTTGTATCTGTACGAAAAAGGTTACCGCAACTTCATGTTTTTGGTGTACCGAGATAATATCATCAAGCAGGCTGTCCGTAATTTTAGCGACTACAAATTCGAGAAGTATTTATTCAACCCTAAGGGTGTCAGGATCAATGGCCAGAATGTCGACGTTCGAGCAGTAAACAATCTTACGGACGGCGGCCGCAGTACGATCAACTTCATGTTCTTCAGCACTCAGCTGCTATATAGCCGTTTACATGAAGACAAAGAGAATGGCCTGACCTTAGACGATTTTGTTAATAATGACATCGTGATTTTAGCAGACGAGGCTCACTCGTTAAACGTTGAGACCCGTAAGAAGACCAAGTCCGAAGCCGCCGAGCAGAACAACTGGGAAAGGGCAGTCCTTTCGGCCGCATCGGCCCGCCCCAGTAACTTATTGATAGAGTTCACAGCGACAATTGATCTGGCCAACCAGGCAATCCATCAGAAGTATGAGGACAAGATTGTCCATCGATACGATTTTCTAGCGTTTAATAAGGACGGCTACAGTAAGGACGTCAAATTTCTGTATAACCAAGAAGTCCACTCCGAAGATCAGAAGCGACTCTTAATTATAAATGCTGTCGCTCTCAGTGAGTACCGACGATTATTAGCCGAGCGGGTAATGAACGTTTCAATTACGCCAATTGTCCTGATTAAATCGGTGCGGATTGCCCAGAGCGAGGCTGACCGGAATTTTTTTGATAGTGTTATTAACTCGCTCCGACCGGGCGATCTGGACCGTTTGAAAGAGCTATCACGCGAAAACAAAGACCACGAACATGAAATTCTAGCCGATATGTTCCGCTGGCTGGCTTCATCTGAGGCCGGCCTTGTGACAGGCGGTGACTGGGACGGCCTACGAGCCTTTGTCGCTCAGATAAGATCAAGTTTTGCACCTAATAACACGCTGATTTATAACAGCCAAAAAAAGGAGAAGGCCGAGCTGCTAACATTGTTAGATACCCCGCGAAATACTATCCGGGCCATCTTTTCTGTCAGCGCACTTAATGAAGGCTGGGATGTGCTCGGACTATACGATATCATCCACTTTGATATCTCCGAGGTTAAAAAAGTATCACTTCAGGATATCCAGTTGATCGGCCGGGGTGCTCGCTACAACCCTTATGAGTTACCAGCCTCCTATAGACGCGACGAGGATAGTCCACTGGCCAGCATCTTTGGTAGCCGGGGTCTAGAGTTCAATAAGTATAAGCGTAAATTTGATAACGATCCTTATGATCGGGGCCGTGTCCTAGAGACATTCGTGTACCATTTCGTCAAAACCGGAATGTTCCTTGAGAATCTACAGCGCGATCTGCTCGGTGAAGGTATCGTAGCTGACAGCGTCGAAAAGAAAACGATTAAGCTTAAGCAAGCCTTTCTCGAAAGTCAGACCTATCAAAAGGGTTTCGTATTGGTAAACAAACCTGTCAAACGAACCAAGACGCTTGGAACTGAGATTGATACGACATTTAAGAGCGTCATCAAAGTGGGCGCGTACAATCTTCAGGCCAGGGGACTATCGGATTTTGAGCAGAACCAGATTGTCGCTGGACAAAAGGTACATACTATCGCCATTACCGAAGAGTATTTTTCACTGCCGGTTATTCGCAAGGCTTTGGTAGCGGCCGAAGCGAATTTTTTCCGCATTAACAATTTACGAGAGCACATTATCGGTATTCGCAGCGTCGACGAACTCATCAAGACCTACTTACCCTTATATCAAATAAAATACGCTTACGAAGAAGGTAAGAGTATTTACGAACTAGGACCTGGCGAAAAGCTACAACTGTTAGTCGGTAAGATTTTACCAGAGGTACGTCGGGCTATTGACATTAACATGCCGCGCATCACCGGCAGTAACCAGTTCCGGCCAGTTTCATTAGCTTCAGTTTTTGCTAAGGAAAAAAATATCTATTTGACATCGTTCCCCGTCGAAGACAGTTTCACAAGCGAGAAGAGCTACGCCAGTAATGATGAGCGTGCTAAGGCCCAAACCGATAACGAAAAACCGGAATTGCAATATGATATTCATACGGCTGATTGGTACGCTTACAGTGAGAACTATGGTACCAGCGAGGAGAAGAAGTTTGTTAAATATGTGGCGAGCCAGATCACTAGCTTGCGCGCGATGTATCCTGGCGCCGAGGTGTATCTGATCCGCAACGAACTAGATTATTGGCTGTATAGTCCTAAAGATGGCCGCCGCTTCAGCCCGGACTATATGCTTGTAATCAACGACACTGCCAATAATGAAATGTATTATCAGTGTTTGATCGAGCCCAAAGGTGGTCATTTGCTCGCGCACGATGCATGGAAGGAAGAGGCTTTGGTAAGTATCGCCGCTACAGCCAGCGTAGTATTGAACGCTGCTGATAGTGTTAGTGGTGACGACCGGGCTTTTCTGTCGAATGTTGCTGAACAAGGCTATAAATTGGTTAGGCCACTGGGTCTGCCATTTTACAATTCAGACACTCGCGGCGAGGACAAGTTTGCGTTGGCATTCCAGGCAATGCTACTAGGTGAAACAGCAGAATTTCCTAAAGAACAATCGACATAACAAAAAGCTTGCGCTAATTCATTGCGCTCATGCTATACTAGGGACAATTATGAGTATATTGAGTGGGGTATCATCATTCTTCGGCCTCGACATCGGCACCACTGCTATTCGGCTCGTTGAGCTTAATAGTGGCAGCAACGGTACGAAGACATTAGTAAAGTATGCCTATGTGCCAGTCGACACTAAAATCGCTACCAGCGATTCCCGGGCTGATCAACAAAAATTGGCCGACATTATCGCTAACTTGGTAAAAGAGGCTCGTGTCTCAACCAAGAACGTCGCTGTCGGTTTGCCATCTAACCGAGTGTTCACGACCGTGGTCGATTTTGACCGTCTACCAACAAATGAGCTAGGCAAGGCCATTAACTTCCAGGCTGATTCGCTCATTCCAACACCACCTTCTGAATCCAAATTAGATTGGGCTTTAGTGGGTGATTCACCAAAAGATAAGACCAAAGTTGAAATCATTTTAAGCAGCGTTCCTAATAAGTATGTCGAGCAACGGCTTGATCTAATCGAGTCGATTGGCCTCAATGTGATTGCGTTTGAACCTGATAGCATTGCCTTGCCACGAGCCTTAGTGCCAACTGGCAATGCTACGCCGCAGCTGGTTATCGATCTTGGCCACAATAGTACCGATATTGTTATCACAATGGCTGATGCGCCACGCTTGACCCGCTCGATCCCGACTGGCATGGAGGCCATTGTTAAGTCGGCCAGCCAGAACCTCAACATCGATGATAAGCAGGCCTTACAGTTCGTCAACAAATTCGGTGTCATCAAAGACAAGCTTGAAGGACAGGTCTACCAAGCAATCATTGGTACGGTCGACGTCTTAGTCGGCGAAATTGATAAGTCGATCAAGTTCTTCCAAGCCCGCTACCCTGATATTAAATTAGACCGTGTCGTCGTAACCGGCGGTGCATCGACCATTCCGGAATTTCCGCTGTATTTGGCTAATAAGTTTGGTCTCAATGTCGAAATCGGTAATGCCTGGCGCAACGTCGTTTTCTCGGCCGACCGTCAAAATGAACTAGCTGCCGTCTCCAACCAGTTTGGCGTAGCAGTTGGCCTTGCGGAGCGCTCAGAATGATCCAATTCAATCTTCTCCCAGATGTAAAATTACAGTTCGTCCGTGCCCAACGTATGAAACGGTTGGTTACGCTTGGATCGATCGCTGTTAGCGTCGTATCACTAGTCGCACTCGGCTTCATGTTGTTTACCGTTAAAGTCGTTCAGGGTAAAAGTTTAAGCGATCTTAACAAAGATATTGCTAGCAGCAGCCAACAGCTTAAGGATGTGCCGGACCTTAATAAGATCTTGACAGTTCAGAACCAGCTCAATACGCTGACGGGCATGCATGATTCTAAGATTGCTGCACAGCGCATCTTTAGCTATGTTAATCAGGTAACGCCGCCAACCGCGGCAATCAGTAGCTTGTCGGTCGATTTCGATGCTAAGACCATGTCGATTGGTGGACAAGCACCATCACTTGATGTCATAAACGTTTACGCAGATACTCTGAAGGCAACCAAGTTCACGGTTGATGGCCAAACCAAGGCAGCTTTTAGCGATGTGGTTCTGTCGTCATTCTCACGCGACAAAGACCGGGCTTCGTATACTTTAACACTCAATTACGACGAAACAATCTTTAGTAACACTCAAGACGTCAAGCTAACGATACCGACCGGCGCTGAGTCAACCACTACTAACGTGTTCCAGGAATCAGGTAACTAATATGGCCAAACCAGCAATTTCTACTAAGCGACTTCAGATCGACAAAGCCAATAGCCGGGTGGTAGTTGCCGCCGGTGTCGCGGCGTTCATATTGATCTTTTCGGCTGTGGCCGTCAAAACGTTGATCAGCCAAGCGACTTATCAAAACCGAGTCATCAGCGCGAAGCGAGCGACTTTGAATCAGCTGAATACTAACATCGCTGCCGTCAATACGCTCAAAGAGTCATACGCAACCTTCAATAGCGCTAATCCAAATATTTTAGGGGGCAATAGTGCCGGCAGCGGTCCGGTCGATGGTACTAATCCAAACTTAATCCTGAGTGCCTTACCAAGTAGCTATGATTTCCCGGCACTTGCTAACAGTCTTGAAAAGCTAGTTGCTAGCCAAGGCGTTGAGATCACCAGTATTACCGGTACTGACGACCAAGTGGCTCAACAAGCAAACCAAACCAGTTCTACACCGACTCCGGCTGAAATACCGTTTCAGATGGCTGTAACCGGTAATTACCAGGGGGTTCAAAACGTCCTGAACGCCTTTGACCGCTCAATCCGCCCGGTTCAGGTCCAAAGCTTAGTTTTAGCGGCATCTGACGGTGATAACCTGTCCTTGACTGTTACCGCCAAGACCTATTACCAACCAGGCAAGTCACTCAACATAACCACTGAGGCCATCAAGTAATGAAACAAAAAGACATTGCTCTCATTATCGTTATCGCTGTCGTCAGCGGCGTGGTGTCGTTCTTCTTGTCCAATAAGATTTTCGTGACGCCAAGTAATCGCCAGCAACAAGTCGAAAAAGTTGATCCAATCTCAGCCGAGTTTCAGGCGCCAAGTCAAAAGTACTTCAATCAGCAAAGTATCAATCCCTCACAAACCGTCCAGGTCGGTGGCGGTAATCAAAGCCCATTTGCTGGCAATCAGTAGTAATATGGAGGCCTCGCTATGAGTGTCCTGTCAGTCGCATCACAACAACAAGTTGAAGATGCCTTAGTTGAAAATAAGGTAATTACCAAAGAAGACTTAGAAGCTCTCCAGGCTGAGGCCCAAGAGACTAAGAAGCCGATCTTTGGCCTGTTGGTCAGCTCGGGGAAAGTCTCTAATGAGATCTTAACCAAAACGATTGCGCATGTTACGAAAGTGCCGTACGTCAATCTGAGTGAAGCCAAGATTGATCCGAAGATCCTAGAGCTCTTACCCGTCGAAGTCGCGGAACGCTACATGGCCGTGCCGCTTGGTGAAATGCAGCACCGACTCGTCGTGGCTATGCTCGACGCCGACAATATTCAAGCCGTCGACTTTTTAAGCAATAAGGTCAGTCGGCAATTGAAGGTCTATGCCGCCTCTGAGGAGGGTATTCGTAATGTCCTGAAGCAGTACGGCAACGACATTAACGACCAATTGAACGATGATATTGCCAAACTAAGTGCCCCGGTAGCGAGTGAAGAGGAGTCTAAATCAGAGCCAAAGGGTCTCAACCGGCCGATTGGTGGTACTAAAGAAAAAGCTGATAACATCAAGACGATTGTCCAGGATTCGCCGATCAGTAAAGCGCTATCGACCATTCTCGAGTACGCCGCTAAGAACCGGGCCTCCGATATCCACATCGAACCACTGAAGAATGAGCTTAAGATCCGCTGCCGAATTGATGGTATCCTGCGCGAAATCATGAAGCTACCAAAAGCAACCGAACCACCACTCATCTCACGCATCAAGATTCTATCTAATCTGAAAATCGACGAACACCGTATCCCACAGGACGGCGAATTTACGATGAGCGTTAGCGGACGTGACATTGATCTGCGTATCTCGATCAGTCCGGTTATCTGGGGTGAGCAGGTGGTTATCCGTTTGCTCGATAAGTCTGGTACCAGTTTGCACCTCGAAGACATGGGCTACGTTGGTCGTTCGCTCAGGACTATCAAGAAGGGTTTAGAGCGAACCAACGGCATGGTACTGACTTCTGGACCAACTGGTTCGGGTAAGTCGACGAGTCTGTACGCGCTTCTCACTGAAGTAAAGAGCGACTCGGTTAATATCGTCACGTTGGAAGATCCGGTCGAATATAAAATGGACGGCATCAACCAAATCCAGGTTAACGCTGATGTCGGCCTGACGTTCTCAAGTGGACTGAGGTCTATCCTGCGTCAGGATCCGGACGTCGTGATGGTCGGAGAAATTCGTGACACCGAGACGGCTGAGCTTGGTGTTCAGGCTAGTCTCACCGGACACTTAGTATTCAGCACGCTTCACACCAACTCGGCGGCCGCAATTGCTACTCGTTTCATGGATATGGGTATTGAGCCATTCCTGATCGCTAGTACACTTCACACTGTTATTGGCCAGCGATTGGTGCGCCGGATCGGTAAGATCAAAGAAACCTATCAGTCAGACGCCGTTGAAACAGCCGCTATCCACGAGACTATCGGACACTTACTGCCAAAAACTAAAGAAGAAATGCCTGAGATTGCTAAAGACCTAGGCTATGAAAGCTTGCCTTTAGCTACTGATACCGCTTATACTTTGTACAAGGGCAAGGATAGTCCAGAGCAGCCCGGTGGTTACAAGGGTCGGATGGGAATCTATGAGGTCTTCGACATTAGTGAAGGCATCCAAAATCTCATTCTCAAACGATCAACCAGTTCCGAAATTGAGGCATTAGCCATCAAAGAAGGTATGGTCACCATGCGGCAGGACGGGTACCTTAAGGCATTAGCCGGTCATACCACAGTCAGTGAGATTAACCGGGTAGCGTCAGCTAATAGCGCGTAACATAGAAAACATAGGGCGGGACATGCAAGGACAACCACGAATCGAAATATTACTGGAAGAAGTCGTTAAGAAAAAGGCTTCCGACCTTCACTTACAGGTGGGTTTGCCACCGATGCTGCGCGTCGACGGCGGCTTAGCTCCAGTTACCGGTGCCGAACCACTGACTGAAGAAACGGTTGAGACACTCGTTTTTACGATTCTCGATGAAGACCAAAAACAAATTCTCCTTAAAGATAAAGAATTCGACTTCAGTTTTGCCTTTGGCGAACTGGGCCGCTTCCGTGTCAACGCCTTCCATGAGCGGGGTAATCTGGCTGCGGCGCTTCGCTTGATTCCGAACGAAATCTTAACGACCGAGCAGCTTGGTTTGCCGCCGGTTATCCAAAAGTTCTCCGAGTATCCGCGTGGGCTTGTGCTGGTCACCGGTCCAACCGGGTCAGGGAAGAGTACGACGCTGGCGGCATTGTTGCACAAGATCAACGTCGAGCGGGCCGACCACATCATTACCATCGAAGACCCGATCGAATATTTGCATAAGTCTCGTAAGTCAGTCGTTGTCCAGCGCGAAGTCCACTATGATACCTACTCATTCTCGGCAGCCTTGCGTTCGGCCTTGCGCCAGGACCCGGACGTCGTCCTGATTGGTGAGATGCGTGACCTCGAGACGATCGCCGCTGCTATTACAATTGCCGAAACCGGACACTTGGTCTTCGCTACCTTGCACACTAACTCAGCTGCCCAAAGTATCGACCGTATGATTGACGTTTTCCCGCCGCACCAGCAACCGCAGATCCGCTCGCAGCTCAGCAACATCTTAATGGCAATCTGTTCACAGCGCCTCGTGCCAATGATTGGTGGAGGTCGTATCGCTGCCGCCGAAATCCTGATTGCCACACCGGCCGTCCGTAACATTATCCGCGAAGGTAAGACTCACCAACTTGACGCTGTCATCCAGACTGGTGCCGAATTTGGTATGCAGTCGATGGATCGTACATTGGTCAATCTGGTCCATGCCGGTACCATCAGCTTCGATGAAGCCCGCAACTTCGCTGTCGACCTCGACGAGCTCAACCGCTTAATGAGAGATTAATAAACATGCTTACTTACACATACGTCGCTCGCAACCCGACCACCGGCCGGCAGGTCAAAGCCGCTGTCCAGGCCGATAGTGAAGGGGCGGCCGTCCGCCTCATTCGCGACGAAGGCCTGGTGCCAACTGAGATTAAATTATCGGACAAAGGTGGCGGCTTACCGCTACTCGGATTCTTTAAGAACAGGGTACCAGCCAAAGACCGTGTTCTGTTTAGCCGTCAGCTCGCAACACTAATTAATGCCGGTTTGCCGCTCATTCAGGCGCTCCACAGCGTCAATACCCAGACGACTAACAAGCCGCTCAAAGTCATCCTGAACGAAATTATTAGTGATATCGAAGGCGGTGCGACGCTCTCAAGCTCGATGGCTAAACATCCGCGAGTCTTCAACCAGATTTATATCAGCTTGATTGCCGCTGGTGAAGCCTCCGGTACGTTAGACGGCGCGCTCGATCGTTTGGCTTTGCAGCAAGAAAAAGATGCTGACTTGAACTCCAAGATTAAGGGTGCCATGACCTATCCAGTCATTGTCCTGGTGATTATGGTAGCCGTTGTCGGTTTCATGGTGGTGACGGTACTGCCACAAGTTGGCACGCTCTATGACGGTATCCCTGGCGCTAAGCTACCGTTTATTACAGTAGCCTTACTCGGTCTATCAGATTTTATCATTAACTTTTGGTACATTGTGATAGCCGCTTTGGCCGGTATCGGTTTTGTGTTGGTACGATGGTCTAAGACATCAAGTGGCAAAACAGTCATAGATAAGCTTAAGATGAAAGCTTGGCCAATTGGACCACTGTTTATGAAGATGTATATGGCCCGTTTTTCGCGCACCGGCACTACGCTTATCTCTAGTGGCGTACCGCTGCTTCAAATGTTGGAAATTACTAGCAAATCAGTCAACAATGTTCATCTTGAAGCCTCGATCAATAAGGCCATCGATAAAGTAAAAGGTGGCCGCTCATTGGCTGAGGCGGTCGGTAATGATCCTAACTTCTTGCCACTCGTACCAAGCATGCTTCAGATTGGTGAACAATCTGGTTCGATGGAACAGATGTTAGGCAAAGCTGCTGACTATTATGAGAAAGAAGTCGACAACCAGATCGCTACTATTTCATCGATTATCGAACCGGTCATGATGGTGATGCTCGGCGTCGTCGCCTTCGTCATTGTAGCCGCCGTGCTGCTACCGATCTATGGCTTGGCAGGGAACAGTAACTTCAGCGTTTAATCAGCTTGCATTTTCTAAGCGTAAACGGTATGCTCTAAGCACAAGCAGTTAAAAAAATGCAAAGGGGGCATTTGCAACATGCTAAAAAACATTCAAAAACGTAGTGAAGGCTTCACGATTATTGAAGTCCTGATCGTCCTGGCTATCGCCGGTTTGATCATGGTCGTCGTTTTTATCGCCGTACCTAACCTGCAGCGCAACGCACGTAACAACCGGATTGATACCGAAGCGAACGCTTTGCTAACTGCCTATTCAGAAGTTTCTAACCAAAACAGTGGCAAGAAATTGGTGGCAGCAAACGTCGACGCTCTTAAAAAGGCCGCTAATTTAGATGCTAACTCGTCAATCACTACTGTTGAAATTGGTGATGGCGCAGGCACGGTAACGACGGCAAATAACGTTGTTTCATATGCTAAGTTCTTTACGGCTGCTAAATGCGATACCAGTGCTAGTGGCGCTACGAACGGAACGGCTATTGCCGGTACATCTCGTCAGGTCGCTTTAGTCCACTCCGTTGAAGGCAACGGTGGTGCTGTATTCCAGTGCCAGAATATTTAGTAGTCTTACTGAATTACCATTAAAAAAGACCTCTTCGGAGGTCTTTTTTAATGGTATGCTAGAGGCATAAATGGTTGTGGTTATATTGTTCTGCCTTGGTCTGATATTCGGAAGCTTTGCGAGCGCCACCGTTTGGCGCATTCACAAACAAGCTACTTTAAAAAGTAAGGTTAGCAAGAAAGAGCGCGATGAGCTATCAATTACCAAAGGCCGCTCGATGTGCGTCCATTGCAAACATGAGCTAGCCGCTAAAGATCTTATCCCGCTGGTCAGTTGGCTGTGGCTACGGGGTCGCTGCCGCTACTGTAAGCAAAAAATAGACGATAGTCCGTTAACTGAAGTTGCCATGGGGCTTTTATTTGTGTTGTCGTACACGAGCTGGCCATATGCACTCAGCGGAGTGGGTATAGCCGTTTTCGGAGTATGGCTCGCTATCATCATCACCGCCGTTATTTTAGCGGTTTACGATATCCGCTGGTATCTGTTGCCTAACCGGGTTGTCTATCCATTTACAGGCTTTGCGATGATCTATGTTGTGTTGCGCAGTCTGCAAGAAGGCAGCTGGAGTATCGCTGTCAGCTCGCTCATCGGTGGAGTCTTATTATTCGGTCTATTTTATGGCTTGTTTCAAGTCTCTAAAGGTAAGTGGATCGGCGGCGGTGACGTTAAGCTGGTGTTAGCGCTTGGTTTACTGGCTGGCTCGCTGTTACAGGCGGCGCTCGTACTGTTTGCCGCTTCATTACTAGGGACGCTGGTCAGTTTACCCGACTTAATCCGGAAGCGCGATATGGGTCAGAAGGTTCCGTTTGGCCCATTCTTGTTAGCTGGGACAATACTGATCGTCTTATATGGTCCTCGCTTTGCTGAAGCAGTACTGTACATGTAACGCTTATGCTATACTGAAAGCTATGAAGAAGGGTGGACCGCTCACCGAGTCCTGGGGATTTACCTTGGTTGAAACCATGATCGTCTTAGCCGTGTCCGGCACTATTTTGACGACAGCTTTAGTGCTTGTCAATGGCCGTCAGGATCGGACTCGTTTTTCAGTGGCCATCGCCCAGGTACAACTTGATATTCAAAAGTATATCAACGAAGTCTCTAACGGCTACTTCCCGGACAGCCAGAAGTTTACCTGTATTGCCACGCCGTCACAGATCACCATTAATGCCAGCGGTACCGGACAAGGTCAGAATAAAGACTGCGTATTTGTTGGTAAGGCCGTTCAGTTCGGCGAAGGAAGTACGACTGATACCGTTACCACTTTTCCAGTTGCCGGGCGTCGTCTCGCGCCGTCAGGTTCTGAGGTAACCAACATTGCCGAAGCCAATATTCGCTCGATCGCACTGGGCAACGGAACTAATGTAAACCTAAGTGTCAAAAGTACCCTTGATGCGGGCATGACGATTGACGATATGTGGACCGGCTCTAAGAATAACCGTAGTGATAAGGCCAGCGCTCTCGGTTTGTTTACTAATCTCGCAAGCTATGAAGTCGATAATTCAAGTTTGCGCTCCGGACAATTAATGGTTGAGCTGTACCAAGTTGATGGCACTAAGGTTGGTGATAGTATGCTGACTGACGCGGTCGAAGCAGTCGATGACGGTGACGTCACGAAAATCAATCAAGCATATATCTGTATCGCAAGCGGCACGACTGATCAATCCGGGCTTATTACGATCGGTGGTGCTAATGGTGCTGAATTATCAGTAACAACCGAAATCTTTAGCGGGAAGACATGCTAAATTTACGAGCTATCAATCAACAGGGTGACACGATTGTCGAAGTCCTAATCGCGATTGCTATCGTTGGCTCAGTACTGGTTGGTGCTTTTCAGATTACCAACCGTAATACGCAGCAAATGCAGCAGGCCCAAGAGTATGGCCAGGCTTCCAAGCTAGTTCAGTCACAAATTGAATATCTACGTAATGCTAGCTTCAATGCCGGTAGTGACCGTTGCTTCGGCCAGGACGGCAAGGCCACGTCAACAGCCGCTAATTGCATCGTTAACAGTAGTGGTGCATCATCGACGGCCGTACCAAACTATACTTTAAGCATTGAAAGTTCCGACAGCACTAACTACACCATTAAAGCGGTCTGGGATAGCGCCACGGGCAATGGCCAAGCTAATGTAACAACTTACTATCGACTATGAAAATAACACATAAAAACAATCAAGCCGGTTTCACGATCGTCGAGCTGATGGTTGCAACGTTGGTGTTCTCATCAATTATTTTAGTCATTACTTTTGGTGTTATGCAGTTCTCTAAAGCCTACTACCGCGGCGTGACTGCTTCTAAAACTCAAAATACCGCACGATCAATTATTGAAGCCGTTACGCAGTCCGTACAATATAGTGGCGGCGATTTAGGTAAGGCGACTGCCGCACCGTACCAAACGTACTGCCTCGGTAACAGCCAATTTGATTTCCGTAAATCTTACATGCGCCAGTCGGAGGCAGAGCACGTACTCTATGTTTCGCCAACCAACACAAGCTCATGTAGTTCTAAGACTTTCGACGCTGCCACCAGCCGCGAATTACTTGATCCGAATATGCGTTTAGTTAAATTCAGCATTTTGCCGGTTGATGGCACTACTAATATGTTTGCAGTCAATGTCCGGGTGGCTTATGGTGCCGACGACTTACTTTGCAGTCCTGATAAAAATGACTGCGGTAATGCTGGTACATCTTCGAACCTGACTGAGCCTGATTTAGTCTGTAAAATCACGACCGGTTCGCAGTTCTGTGCTGTTTCTGAGCTATCAACAACGATTCAAAAGAGGATAAATTAACATGTCCAAAAATAATTTAGCTGCTGATCAACGGGGCGTCGCATCAATCATCGTCACCATTATCATGATGGTTGTCATCAGCTTGATCGTGGTTGGTTTTGCTCAGGTGGCTCGCCGCAATGCCCGCGAAGCACTTGATCGCCAATTGAGTACCCAGGCTTATTACGCGGCTGAATCCGGTGTTAATGACGTATCGAAGACAATTCGAGATACCGTTAGCTCAGGTGGTAAAATTGGTCGTAAAGACAGTTGTACAGGCGGCCTTCCGATCATAACCGGGGCAGGTGCCAGCTCAACCGTAACCATGAATTCAACAATCAATGCCGACGCCGAAGTCTCCTATAGTTGTTTGCTGGTCGACCCAAATCCGCGGTCGTTGATCTACACATCGGTCAGGGAAGGCATGTCGACGGTCGTGCCGATCGATGTCATTGGTAGCTCAAGTTTGAGTAGCTTGACATTCCAATGGACGAGTGACGGGCAGGCGGCTAATCCAACATTGTGTAACAATGGAACACTTCGTTTACCGACCTCAGGTAATTGGCGCTGCAACTACGCAATCTTACGCATTGATTTAGTGAAAATAGATGGCTCGGGTAATAGTGCTAACGCCTTGAACTCCAAGACATCGACGTTTTACCTCAAGCCGTATACCACAGCGACGCCACTGACTATCACTTCGGCATTTGAAAAAGCTTACATAGCCAACTCCTCATGTCCAACCTCAGGCAGCAAGTGTACGTCAACTATTAATATCGATGGTGCGGCTCAAGGTGGCCGTTACTACGCCCGGATCACCGGCATCTATAAGGATGCCCGTAACGTCCAGATCACCGGCCGCGATACGAGCAACTCGGTAGTCGGTTTTGAAAACGCTCAAGTGCTGGTTGATTCGACCGGTAAAGCTCGTGACCAGCTGCGCCGTATTTCAGTTCGCGTGCCAATTAGCGTAACGAACTCGTCATTGTTGCCAACTAATAGCCTGCAGACGGCTGGCGACATCTGTAAGCGTTTTACAACTGGGCCATCGCCACTCGTGACCAATACCGAAGTTTGCCAGGGTTATTAATCACTTAGTCTTATTATGGAATTGTTCGTGCACTGCTTTAAGATGTGGGTCGGTGACGTGTGTATAAATCTGGGTCGTTGAAATATTGCTATGACCAAGCATAGCCTGAACTGAGCGAAGGTCGGCGCCGTTCATTAGTAAATCCGTGGCATATGAGTGACGCATTGTGTGGGGGCTGACGTGTTTGGTGATGCCGGCCATGAGCGCGTAGCGGGCTACAAGACGCTGAACACTGCGGGCAGTTAAGCGGTGAAAGTTACCGGATACATCAACCGTTTTACGACCGCTATAACGCATGAATAATGGCCTGGTATTATCTTCGCGCTTATCCAAATAGCGCTGCAACCATTCAGCCGCCGCTTCGCTAATAAAAATCGGCCGGTCTTTCTGACCTTTACCACGAACCATGAACTCGCGCCGCTTAAGATTAACATGGTCACGGTCGAGCCCAACCAGTTCTGATACACGGAGGCCGCTACTGAATAATAGTTCTAGAATTGCCCGGTCGCGCAGACCATTGATGGTCTCGATATCTGGTTGCTCAAAGAGTCGAGCCAATTCATCTTCGTTAAGGAAGGTAACCTGTTTACGCTTTGATTTGGCCAGTTCAATTTTATCGGCAGTCATGGCTGGTATGTCGCGTTTAGCGCAGAACTTTAAGAAACCGCGTAAGGCAATTAAGTGATAATTTTGAGTTGATTTCTCAAGTTCGTCGCTGTTATAACTGCCAAGACGGTTGAGCCATAGTCGCCACTTGCGGACTAATTCGGCGTCAATGTCATTGACTTTGATGTCGTCACCGGCAAAGTCGAGTAGACGGCTTAAATAATGATCGTAATTAGCGATCGTTTTCTGCGAACGGTTCTGTTCGATTTCCATGTATTCCAGGAAATCAGTCTTAGCTTTACCAAATAGCATAAGTATATTATACCTTGCCTGGTTAAAGACGCGGCAAAATACAAACAGTATTTATGCCTCCGAACAATAACGGAGCCTTTAACCAGGCAAGCTATAATATGCTGGTATAATGACTGAAACATAAGTATAGGAGCCTCACGTGGAAAGAACCCTTATTATCCTCAAGCCCGATGCCTTGCAACGCGGTATCGCCGGCGAAATTATCACTCGCTTCGAACGGGTCGGCCTTAAGATGGTCGCCACCAAAATGTTGGCCCCAGGCTACGACCACTACTTTCATCACTATGAAACAATTGGTCAGATGGTATCGCGCCGTGGCCAAAAGGCTTTTGACGTTACCTTAGATCTGATGCAGGCTGGTCCAGTCCTTGCTGTTGTCCTTGAAGGTGTTGAGGCTGTTTCGCAGGTCCGCAAGATGGTCGGCACTACCGAACCTAAGTCGGCCGCCCCTGGTACGATCCGCGGCGACTTCGCACACGTCAGCTTTGGCTACGCCGATGCCGTCGAGCAGGGTATTGCCAACTTAATTCATGCCTCCGGCGATCCTGAAGAAGCTGGTAAAGAGATCAAGCACTGGTTTAGCGACGATGAACTGTTTTCTTATGAAGCAGGGCATGAGAAGTTTACGCAGCCGCGGAAGTAGGGTTCTTTAACATTACGATGCTCACTCGCCCATTTTTTGCTAAGGCAAAAAATCATGGGCTCCTCGGAATGAGAGAAAATATGCAAGCGCATTTTCTCTCATTCCTGCGTCGCCCCTGTAGTTCAATGGATAAAACAACTCCGTCCTAAGGAGAAGCTCTACGTTCGAATCGTGGTGGGGGCACCAATTCTAATACATCCAATCTCAGTTCAATTGTGTAGTATGCTTACAATATGAGTGTCACTCCAGAAGATCTGCCTCAAAATCAATCCGGTAATGGTGCGGCGGTTGAATATACCGATACTGAACTAGATATCCTCAGATATCTTGAGTCTAATCAAAATACAGCTTTAACAGGTAACGAGATTCGGAGCCAAGCTGCTAGTGATATCGGAAAGAATGTCTTATACGGCCTGATCAAAAAAATGCGTCAAGATGGTGCCTTCGTAGGGCGCTTAGCGGTTAGTGGCCAAACTCGGGCACGTCGCTATACATTATATGAGGATGACGATACCGAACGCAGAGCCGCAAATCTTGAGGTACAATCTAAAGTCGTAAGAAAGCCATCACAAACTCGTGGCCCCAAGGCAGGTCAGAAGCCCGTTTGGCGACCGGCTAACATCTCGGGATCATCGAAACCAGTCAGGCTGGCACCACAGCCCAGTAATCTATCTACTGTGTCGCGTTCATGGCGAGCGCCTCGGTCTATTGATTCTACGAATCAAAAGGCAGCTATTGAGCTTGAATCCTTTACTCCTTCAACGCCTGATGCGCCATCTGCAAAAAACAATAGGCAAAAACGTCGCAGCCACGAGTGGGAGGCGTATGCAGTGTGTCGGGACGAAGACCCTGAAATGTTTTTCGTACCAGACGGCGTGCGCGGTCCTACACGTAAAGCGCACATTGAAGCGGCTAAAACAATTTGTGCCAAGTGTCCAGTAGTTGGCGAATGTCTCGAGGGTGCGCTTGATACTAGTTTGGGATACGCTGACATTTATAGCGTCCGTGGCAATCTTTCTGGGGAAGAGCGCCAACACCTGCTTAATCGAGAGTCCAAGGCTATTTAAGAAGTACACTATATCGTATAATATGCTTATGGCAAAAAAACAAACGCCAAACAAGCATAAATATTTCGAAGACCAATTTGATGACGAAACGGTGCTATACGTATTCCGTAAGCACCCGGTTGTCATGCGCCGCGGTCTAATCATTGGCATGGCCGCTTGGCTCATCGGTCCACTTTATACCGTAGCGTTAACGTACCTTAGGCCCGACAACTATCCGTCGGTCAATTTCTTCTTCGGTAGCTTAGTGCTCAGTATCGTATTTGGCATGTTCATCTTGCTGCCATTCTGGATCTCATGGTACTTCAGTGTCTTCATCGTTACTGATCAGCGCTTTATTCAAATTACCCAGAAAGGGCTTTTTAACAGGGCGGTGGTCGATATGGGCTTATCTCAGATTCAGATGGTTAACTATGAAATTCGGGGATTGCAGGAAACTTTGCTAGGATTTGGTACAATAATGATGCAGTCTTTTATGGGAGACTTGGTTATTCACGATATTCATCATCCGGCACATACCCAGAAGAAGATCATTCAGATCCTTCGGGAACATGGTGACCAGTCAGCCCAGTTTGCACAGTAATTATGAAACACCCTAAGCATATTGTTAAAAAGCTTCGCCGCAACAAAGGCGAGAGCAAAGCGCCGCGTATTACAAACGAGAACGTTGCCGAGCACCGCGAACAGGTGCTAGGTAGTGCGCGCAAGTTTATCTATCCGTTACAGCATACCAAGCGCCGCGTTGTTATCGTGTCATCGACATTATTTGCGGCTGCTATCGTTGTGTTCTTAGTAGCTTGTATCCTATCACTCTATCGTTTTCAATCGACAGGGACGTTCATATACGACGTTACAAAGGTGATTCCATTCCCGATTGCCAAGGCCGGCGAGCGCTATGTCTCTTATGAAAGTTACTTGTTTGAGCTACGCCGCTACCAACATTATTATGAGAACCAACAGCAATTAGACTTCTCGACTACCGACGGACAGACGCAGCTAGCCAACTACAAGCGCCAAGCTCTTACTAAAGTTCAGAATGACGCCTATGTAAAACAATTGGCCGAAGATAACAATGTCACTATCAGTAACCGTGAAGTTGACGATGAAGTAACGCTGTTACGGACTCAAAACCGTCTCGGTGCATCGGACCAGGTGTTCGAGAATGTCCTTGAAGAATATTGGGGTTGGTCGGTCAATGACTTTAAGCGTGAACTTAAGTCTCAGCTCTTAGCTCAAAAAGTAGCCGCTACCCTCGACACCGAAACTCGCGACCGCGCCAATGCCGCTCAAACAGCCGTGCAGCAGGGGACTGACTTTGCGGCTGTTGTCGCCCAGTACTCTGACGATGACGCTACAAAAGCCAATGGCGGCCGCTACGCCGAACCAGTCGAACGTAACAATCAAGATTTAAATCGCCAGATCGTTGACCGTATCTTCAGTCTACAACCCGGCCAGACCTCTGGTATCATCAACGCCGGCAATAGTTTACAAATCGTTAAGGTTATTGATGGTGACAATAACCGCCGCAACGCTGCTGTTATCGTCTGTACGTTCAAGAACATCGACACCTACGTCAATCCGCTCCGCGACCAACAGCAGCCAAGTCAGTATCTCAAGGTATAGCAGTTAACCCTTGCGCGTTGACGCTTTCTTTGATATTATGACCTCTGTTATCAAGGTCTGGGCTCGTGGTGTAGAGGCCTAACATGCCTCCCTGTCACGGAGGAGATCGCCGGTTCGAATCCGGTCGGGCCCGCCAAGAAAAAAGCATCAGCTTCAGCTGGTGCTTTTTTCTTGGCCGCGCTCGCCTGGATTATACGAACGTTCGTTCACAAGTACCACGCGCAGGAGCTTGTTCCTAGCATGGTACGCAGTGGCCAGCCGCAGGCTAATAGCTGATCAAGCAAAACCTATGCCGAACCTGACAAATCCTTCCACTAGAATAAAATGATTTGCCAGCGTGAAGCTATAATTCGGTCGGGCTAATCTCTAACCAACAATACTCGCCGCCACAATAATCGCGATCGCCACGAACAACCCGGCCAACATAACCCCAAAAGCCGTATTCTGATCTTCCAACAACTCCTTGCGCAGGTTCAGCTTAAATGCGAAATTGCTCAGCAATACGCATAAAAGCATAATGATAACACCAACCACCGAATAAGCGGCAATCGCTCCGAACAAATGAAGTTGGTCGACGAAGCTATCTGGTAGGGCGGCGAAGTATGTCATAATAATTCAAGTATACAGCATTAAGCACAGCAATTATGGCAACAAATCCAAGCTCTAAAACCAAGAAACGTTACGCGACCGTCGCCATCGTCTTCGGCGGCGCTGTCGCCGGCGGTACGGCAATCGCTGCTTCGGCCAACGAACGCAACTACGGCCTACCGTTTACGCACCGCGGCCAGACCTACTATATTCCGAATGACAGCCGCCGGGCCATTTATCCTAATCAAGCAGCTTGCTACCGCGACGTCCCGGTGAGCCAGCAATCACAGTGCGAACCAACTAGTAGCTACGGTGGTAGCGGCGGCACCTGGTACGGTCCAATCTACAACTCGCGCAGTAGCTATCAGCCAGCTAGCCAGTATCAAACACAGGCTGCCTCGGCCCGCAACGTCGGCCAAAAACTACCAGATGGCGCCAATAAGACTGGCTTCGGTGCCAACGGCAAAGCCTTTACCGGATCCAAAGGTGGCTAAGCCATGCGCCGCGTACCAATAACGCCCCGTCCGGATTGGCAAGCTAAGTGCGAAGAACTTGGCTTTACGTTTCATAGCTTACCATCCGAAAACGGTGAGCCGTACTGGCGTGAGTCGGCTGCCTACGAGCTAACCTTGGCTGAAGTCGAAAAGCTGGAGGACGAAACCAAGGAATTGTTCGACCGCTGTATGGAAGCCGTCGAATTTGTCATTAAGAACAATCGGTTTAAAGAGTTCGGTATCGCCGAGCCATTCTGGCCGCTCATCAAAGAATCTTGGGAAAAAGATCAGGCTACTATTTATGGTCGGTTCGACCTCTGTTGGCAACCTAATGGTCCGGTCAAATTACTCGAATTCAATGCTGATACGCCAACCTCACTGTTTGAATCGTCGGTCGTCCAATGGTTTTGGCTCAAAGATGTGTTCGGTGACGACAAGGACCAGTTCAATAGCATCCACGAGAACCTGATTGAGCAGTGGCGCCACGTCCGTACTAAACGCTGGAAGTTCCCAGACGGAGCGCCACTCTACATGGCGTCGCTGCACGACAATGGGGACGGCGCTCTTTTAACCGAAGATTATGAAAATACTATGTATATGGCCGAAACAGCTCAAGCCGCCGGCTTCCAAACACGCCAAATTTTCATGGAAGATATCCAGTGGGACGCTGATGGTCAATCCTTCGTCGATCAAAACGGTCAACCGATTCGTAGTGTTTTCAAACTCTACCCTTGGGAATGGCTGACGAACGAAGGATATGCCGAACATATCATCGACGCCTGGCCACGGACTAACTGGATTGAGCCAATCTGGAAAATGCTCCTTAGCAACAAGCAATTATTAGTAGTTTTATGGGAACTATTTCCGGGCCACCCGTCGTTGTTACCGGCCTTTTCAACCGATGTACCACTCTTGTCTAAAAAGCGTGTTCGCAAACCGAAATTAGGCCGGGAAGGGGCTAACGTTCAGATTATCGAACCGGACGGCCAGGTAACCGAGCGACAGGAAGGCGGCTACGGCGAAGAGGGCTACGTTTGGCAAGAATATCAGGCACTACCGCAATTTGATGGATGGAACGCTGTCGTTGGTAGCTGGATTGTCGGTGATACACCCTGCGGTGTCGACTTCCGCGAAACCTCAACCGCTATTACCGGCGACATGGCATTCTTCGTGCCACATTATATTGAATCTCACATATAGTTACGCTTAATTATGATAAGGTGGTCCAATGATTCAAAAGCTCATCGACCACTTCAACCAGATTCTGCCAAAGATCCAGCAGACTATTATCATTATCGCCCTGGCTAGTTTCTTTATATCAATCGCTATTTATTTTGCTTCGTTTCAGAACCTAATTAATCTGCCAGAGCGTTTCACGCCGGCAACTTTTCTATCGTGTCTAGCTGTGCCGCTATCAATTCTTTTAGTGTATGAGCTGTTCCTCCTCGTCAAAGCTACGGCTGGTTCGTTTATCGGCTTTGTTATCGTTCAATTCGAGGTCATCTCACTAATCTTACTCAGAGATTTGTTCAAGCGTATCGATGAACTACAGCAGGATTATAGTTTGACAGTTATAACAGACATCAGCATTGTGGCAGTTGGCGGAATCATCCTGTACTTTTTGATTGAAGTTTTGGAAAGAATTTCCAAGCACTTTGTCGAGGGCGAGCTGAAAGAGGAAATACCCGGCAAAGAGGGTAAGCGATTACGCCAATTCAAGATGTTTTTAGAGCTGTTTTTGTTACTTTTCTTGATTGTCGTCGTAATATATGAAGTGATCGGCTACTTTATCGGCATTGGCAACACTGGCCTCAACACCAACTTTGTTCAAATCATCTTTTCGGGACTGATTGTCTATAGCATCGCGCAACTTTTGTTAGTACTGATCGTCAATACGCGTTATGAAACCTTGTTCGAACACTCCGCTATGGTCTTAGCGTCGGTTGTCGTACTGGCTAGTCTTGAGTCACCAACTTATGTTCGCGTGCCTTTAGTTATAGGCTCACTACTATTCGTGATTGCTACATTATTCCTACATGGTTTTGCTCGTGGCAAACGTTTTGGTTCAATGCTGGAAGAAGTCCAGAAAAAAGCTTAGTCAAACACTAATATTGACAAAAAAGCACTAGCATGATAGTGTTATGTATACAAACCTAAAATAAACAAGGAAATAATAGAAATGGGTTTATTCAATATTAATCGTGCGCCGTTTGAATCTGGCGAGGCTGCTGCCGTAGAGGCTGCGCAAGAAAAATGGGGCTATGACAAAACAGTAGCTAATATCGGACCTTTGGCTGTCAAAGTGGAAGTTCAGAATTTAGACTCAACAGAGTCATCTTCAGTTGATGTAGCTCAACAGCTTAAAAGAGTTGAGGAGTATGCTAACCAGACTGTTTCGGAACAGCGTAGTGATGCAACGTTGGAAGGCATCGCTATTGATGACTTGGCACTTGCTGCGGCTGAATCGCACGACCTCCATCAGTAGTTAACAATCTAATAAAAAAGCGCCGATTGACCGGCGCTTTTTTATTGTTCAATAAGGTAGGAAATGATTATAGTGAACGTATGGAAGAACTTATCAAAGTAGGTTCGATTGTAGCAGCACCACAGTTAGTAGGTGCTTTAATTGTGTATGTGGACGGTCGAGGCCAGAAAGTTAATGGCCGAATTGTTGAGACTGAAGCTTATCCACCCAACGACCCATCGACCTACAAATTTACCGGTAAAAAACTTAGTCGAAGCGCTCACTTTGCTGACGCCGGCACAATTTTCATGCATTTCAGCCACGGTGCTTACAACTGCTTGAACATTGCGTGTGGCGAAGCCGGAACAGGTGATAGCTTATTGATCCGGGCTATTGAGCCAATGGATGGTCTAGGGCTCATGTGGCATAACCGCTACGGCGAACTTATGCCCGATAAACCGCTCAAAAGCCAATTACATAATCTGACGTCTGGCCCTGGCAAATTAATTCAGGCGTTCGGTCTTAAGCCGGAATTAAACGGAGCTTTATTGGGCGCGGCAACATCTGGACTTACTATTGTCGCAGGTAGTCCTCCTGCTAATATCGTTCAAACAAGTCGAGTAGGCCTCACAAAAGGAGCCGGTTTACAGCTACGTTGGTACGACGCCGATAGCCCGTTTGTGTCACGGCGTTGAGCGGCAAAAGCATATCTTAAAAAAGTGTTAAGTCATTCGTGAAGCGCTCTTTAACGAATCGTTTTACTCCCTATAATCAACCTCACTAAATAAAAGAGGAGGGGAATAATGAACGCAATTAAACGAGCTTACGTACGGGCAACCAGTGTTATTGCCAGCATGTTAGTATTGGTGGTCGGCGTAACGTTTGCGGCGGTTAATACGCAGGCAACACTACTTGGTAGCACACTGAGTACGACGGCAACCGATTTATTGGTTTGGAACGGCAATGCTTTTGCCAATAGTGCGCCAGGTTTTACAGTTGATGACTTAGTGCCGGGCATCGGCTCACCAGAGTTTACGATCAGCTTCAAAAATACCGGTGGTGGAGCAATGGCTTTAAGCGCGCGTATACCAACGGCGCCCAAGTTCAGTGGCTTCAACAGTACCAGTGCATCGACCGCACTTAAGGGTATAAAGGTTACGATCAAGAACGCTTCTACCAATGAAAAAATTGATACAACTTTGTATGCACTGACATTGACGACTGAAGTTGGCCTACCGGGTCCAGTGCTCAAAGGTGGTGTGACTGGTAATCCGCTGGCGGTAAGTAGTGAAGGTAACTATATTATTAAGTTCGATGTTGATCCGGCTGCGATTGGAACCGCCAAAGCTGTCGTTGAGAACTTTGATATTGTATTCAGTGCCAAGCCAGCAAGTGCGGTGTAAGTTATGACGTACACTAAAATTGCTAAACAGGTAGTTGGTGGGCTATGTATCACGGCTGGTTTATGCCTAATCTGGCTTTATGTAGTCGGCTTCCGTCTGAGTGTTGTCCAGACTGGTAGCATGACACCGGCTATTCCAAAGGGAAGCTTAGTGCTTATCGAGCCAACTAAGGTACTTGATTCAGATTCAGTCGGTGTATATGTGAACGATGTCGAGCAGACGATCATTCACCGGCTGCTCTATACGTCACCTAATGATCTTTATGTATTCAAAGGCGATGCTAATACATTAGTTGACGCAGCTGTGAACAAACAGCAGATCATTGGTGCCGCCAAATGGTCCGTGCCATACATTGGGTACGTTGCTATGTTCACGAAATCGTGGACCGGTATCGTCTTGTTTGTCTATATTCCGGCCATTGCTATGATCGCCTACGAGATTAACAAATTGGCCTATCGTCTGAGTACAGCTCGTGATAAATCGTTTCGTCGGTCTGAATACCTATCTAAGCCCTGACAATCTATCGACCGCTTGCTATAATAGCTGCCAGCCATTCGTGGCGGCATGCCGATATAGCTCAGATGGTAGAGCGGCGCTTTCGTAAAGCGTAGGTCAGCGGTTCGATCCCGCTTATCGGCTCCAGTTTTATAGACGGCTGATCCTAGACTGACAGATAGCCGGTAAGCGGGTATCGTATAGTGGCCAATATGTAGCCTTCCCAAGGCTGAGCGCTGGGTTCGATTCCCAGTACCCGCACCAGTTTTGACCCGTTACAGTGGTATACTGGTAGTAATACCTCACTATGGCAACTCCGAAACAATATTTTCACGATCGTACCATTTTGCTACTGCTCAGCATTAATGCTTTTGTTGGCTTCGGCAGCGCTCTGATAATTGCTGTAAGACTGTTAACGAACCATACCGCCACAAACAGCTACATCGTGCAATTTCGGTCTAGCTTAGGACTTGATGCCTTTACGACGGGCAGTATTTATGACTTACTGAGCTTCGTAGCTTTTTTACTGTTTGTTACCGTCGGATCATATGCGCTCAGTCACCGGGCTTATCCGCTGCGCCGACACTTAGCCATTATCGTCTTGTCCTTAAGTTTTGTGTTGGTCGTACTGGCGGCAATCGTTGGTAATGCTTTACTGGATCTCCGCTGATGACTGACATTGAAATTCCGTACAAAGAAGACCGAGGCCGCCGCTACCGCTTTTTTGAGGCTTTACCAGGGTTACTCAGTTGGTCATTGCTATCATTGCCGATCGTACTCAGCCTGATCAATGTAACCTTTGCCTGTATTTTTATACTTGGTTATCTATTAATCTACGTGGCTCGCTCGTTTGGTGTTAATGTCCGAGCTCTACAGGGCTACTATACTATGCAGCGTCACAAAAAAATGCCATGGAAAGAAATGCTGGCCGAATTAAGTGCTACCGAAGTTACTGATTCCAGTATTAGCCGGCCACAGTGGCATTATGACAATTTGTTGCGTCGTCGGGTGCAAACGCCACTCTTCCAGCCTGATGAAGTCATCCACGTCATGATGATCGCTCTCTATAACGAGAGCCGGGAAGTGCTTGAGCCAACGATTCAATCGGTTATTGCTAATGACTACGATATGAAGAAAGTAATGCTGGTCGTGGCATATGAGCAGCGCGGTCCGGAATCGACCAAGGCAATGGCTCAAGAATTGATCAAAGAGTACGGCGATCAGTTCATGTATGCAACCGCTATCGAACATCCTAAAGACATCCCCGGTGAAATCAAAGGCAAGGGTGGTAATATCACCTTTGCGGCCCGTAAGTTGGAACAATATTTTAAAGAGCAAAAGATTGATCCGCTCCGAGTACTTGTAACAACCCTAGACGCTGATAACCGGCCTGATCCGCAGTACATCGGCGCCTTAACATACCTCTACTGTATATGCCCGGATCCAGCTCGTGTCTCAATCCAACCAATCTCAATGTATACCAATAATATTTGGGATGCACCGGCGCCGATGCGGGTGATTGCCACCGGTAATTCATTTTTCAACATCGTGCTATCGCTACGTCAGCACGTACTGCGCAATTTCTCGGCACACGCGCAGAGTATGGCTGGGCTGATTGAAACTAATTATTGGAGTGTCCGGACGATTGTTGAAGACGGTCACCAGTTTTGGCGGTCGTACTTTACCTTTGAGGGCCGTTACCAGATATTGCCTCTATACGTACCCATTTACCAAGACGCTGTCCTGGCAAATGGGTATATCAAGACCTTAAAGGCGCAGTTTATTCAGTTACGTCGCTGGACGTACGGGGCTAGTGATATTGCCTACGTAATCACAAAGGGCTTTTTTACCAAGAACAACGTGCCGCGCGGTGATCTATATGCTAAGACCGGTCGGCTTATCGAGGGTCATGTCACGTGGGCGGCTGCGCCATTGATCGCATTCTTCGGTGGCTTTATCCCGGCATTAGTCAATCACGATAGTTACGCTGCTAATCAGTTACCGATCATCATTAGTAATATTCAGACGGTAGCCTTAATTGGCTTTTCGGCATCGCTGTTCATTAGCTTCAAGACGCTTCCGCCAAAGCCAGCCCGCTATAAACGCCACCGTAACCTTTGGATGTTGCTTCAGTGGCTCTATTTGCCTGTAACAACTATCGTCTATAACGCTATTGCGGCGCTGTACTCACAGACGCGCCTCATATTTGGTAAATACCTTGATAAGTTCGACGTAACCGAGAAAGCGGTTCGCGACGACAATCAGAACTATCACGTTTAAGATTGGTGGAATGCCTGGTAATGGACAGTAGCTGCTTGGTCGAAGCGGCTAAGCGTTTGGGCGACAATATGAATTAGCTGCTGATGGCCAATGACACCATCAACCTGAGCTTTGTAGACTGCAGGCATAATTGTTGCGCATAAGGCGCTCGTGTCCTTAATAGGCTGCACCCGATGCTGGCAGCTGTTGTAGATACTAACAAATAATTTATCACGGTCAAATGGAACGAGCTGATCGTCTTTAGATTTTACGACTATTAATGTCGATGGATCGGACGTCTCGTAACTGCTCCAAATACGCCCACAATTAAGACATTGACGGCGTCGCCAGATTAACTGATTGCGACGATGTGGACGTGAGTTTGTGACTTTACTGTTTGCGCCACAGTGTATGCATACCATGACTACATATTGACATAACGCTGTTATAAAAGCTAGTGGATAAGTGATGTGGGGATGTGGGTAAAACCTAATCTGGATCAACAAAAAACCGGCCGTTTATAGGCCGGTTGTCTTTTGTTCTCAGGTATCGATGTGTTAACGATTCCGCTTGATGCGGTTGGTTGGCTTCGAAGAACCGAGTTCTTCGTAGAATAGTTGAAAACCATCTAGTGCCAATGCTGAAGTGTTACTCACACGTCTTCCTCATTTAACCGATTAATTGTATCATGACGTGTCAAACTTGTCAATAGCCATAAGGGGAATAAACAGGAGTGGCCTTGCATGATTAATAGGGATGGGGTACAATTTTTTGGTCTGGTATGGGTGATTAGCTCATTTGGCTAGAGCGTCGCATTGACGTTGCGAAGGTGATAAGTTCGAATCTTATATCGCCCACCAGAACAAGGACACCTCAGAGGAGGTGTCTTTTTTATTGGGCGATATAAGATTCGAACTTATCATGTACAACGTGGCTGTAGTAGGTTCGGCGTAGCAAGCCGGCGCACAGAAGTTTACTTCAAGCGCCAGTGAAGCGGAGAAGGCCATAGCCGCTATCCTATATCATTTACGGTATAAGTCCTGTATGAAGCATATTCATATATCTCACATATGATCACATCTTAAATCTACTATCCACAAGTGCACAACCAATAAATACAACATAAATATACTAGCCACATAGTACTAGGCCTGTTATGATAGTTGTAGGTGCGGTTCTCGGAGAGGTTATCTCAGAATCAAACGGCTCCATGGTCACTGCGAGATCCATGGAGCCGTTTTTAGTTGTTGTCAAAAGTTGCTATACTAAAACTAAGTGATGACGCAGTTTACCAGCTGCCGAACTTCGTTGGCAACGCGGAACGAACGTATCGTGCCCGAACGAGTGTCTTCATGTAAATGAAGGAAGTCCGGTGGAACCACCCTATGTGACAAGCAACATTTTGCGACATCACGTTTGGGCCCGAGACGCGAAGTGTAACCTTTAGGCAAAATGCCGTACAAGTTTAGACTCCGCGTCTTTTTTATTATCTAATTAAGGAGATACGATCATGTCAGAGCAGCAACCAGAATTACATGCCGTGCGGCACAGTTTGGCACACATCATGGCAACCGCAGTGCAGCGCTTATGGCCCGACGCCAAATTTGGGGTTGGTCCAGTCGTTAATAACGGCTTTTATTACGATATCGATCTTGGCGCCGACACGGTTTCGGAAGCTGATTTTAAAAAGATTGAAAAAGAAATGCGAGCGGTCATTAATAAAGACTTTCTGTTTGAGCGTTTTGAGCTGCCGGTTGACGAAGCGATTGCCTGGGCCGAACAGTCTAACCAGCCTTATAAGGTTGAGTTACTTAACGACTTAAAGCGTGCCGGTACTACTATCGCCAGTGAACTTGATGCTGATCAGCTTGGCGTGGCCTCCGATGGTGATAGCCAGGTCGACACAGTTTCGTTTTACAAAAATGGTGAGTTCACTGATCTCTGTCGTGGCCCGCACGTGGCTAGTACGGGTAAAGTCGGCGCTTTCAAATTAATGCGTGTTGCCGGTGCTTACTGGCGTGGTAAAGATTCAAATCCGCAGATGCAGCGCCTCTACGGCGTGGCCTTCCCGACTAAGGACGAGCTTGATCAACACTTAACGATGCTTGAAGAGGCCAAAAAGCGTGATCACCGTAAGCTCGGCCAAACGCTTGATTTATATGTGTTTTCTGACTTGGTAGGTTCTGGCTTACCAATGTTTACGCCGCGCGGCACTGTGCTCCGCGACGAGCTGGCGGCCTTCAGTAACAGCTTACGTCAGCGGTCTGGCTTCCAAAAAGTCTGGACGCCGCACATTACTAAGAAGGATTTGTACGAGATGTCCGGCCACTGGGCTAAGTTCGGTGATGAGCTATTTCTAGTTAAGAGTCAGGAAACCAGTGATGAGCTGGTGATGAAGCCGATGAACTGTCCGCATCACACTCGGATTTACGCGAGCCAGCAGCGCAGCTACCGGGATATGCCAATCCGCTACCTCGAGACCACGACTGATTACCGCGACGAAAAGACCGGCGAGTTAGGTGGTCTTAACCGGGTCCGCTCTTTGACCCAGGATGATAGCCATGTTTTCTGCCGACCGGATCAGATTGAAACTGAAATCAACGGACTGCTTACGGCTGCTTCCGAGCTATACTCTACCGTCGGCATGAACTTACGGGTTCGGCTCAGCTACCGTGATGATAGTGATGCCTATCTGGGGAGTCCGGAGTTGTGGGAAAGCGCCCAAGGCCAGCTCAAGGCTGCCGTTCTCAAAAATGGCTTGGACTACTACGAACAAGCTGGCGAAGCGGCTTTTTATGGACCCAAAATTGACTTTATGGCAACCGATGCGATCGGCCGCGAGCATCAGGTGGCGACCGTCCAGTTGGACTTCGTGCAGCCGGACCGCTTCGGCCTGACATATACCGGCGAAGACGGTGCGCCGACGACACCGGTCATGATCCACTGTGCGCTGCTTGGTTCGATCGAGCGCTTCCTCAGTGTCTATATCGAACATACCGCTGGCCGTTTTCCTATTTGGACAGCACCGGAACAAGTCCGCTTTATTACGGTAAACCAGGAAGCGGCAACGACCGAATTTGCCGAATCAATCCGCCAGCATGCCTTTGATCTAGGTCTCCGCGTGACCGTAGACAACAGCAATGAATCAGTCGGTAAGAAAATTCGAGGTGCTGAGCTACTTAAAATTCCATACACGGTCGTGCTCGGCGAGAAAGAAATTGGCGGCGGCGAATTAAGCCCCCGCGTCCGTAGTGACATGATGGTAAATGATGACCAAACAACAACAGCAACCGTTGATAACTTCTTAAAGACAGTCGCTCATGAAGCTAAAGCTCGCGTAACCAAGAGTTCGTTCTGATGTTAAAACCGATTATTGCGATCGATGTCGATGAAGTTTTAGCCGACTCGGCTGCCCAATTTATCGGTTTTAGTAACGATCAATGGGGCACTAACCTGACGGTTGATGACTATCAGGAGCACTGGGCGGAAACGTGGCAGGTTGACCATGCCGAGACGGCCCGCCGGTCGCAGCAATGGGATGCTTCGGGTGAGGTAATTCGAAGCAACCGTAAGCCAGGCGCCCTAACCGTGTTGCCATATTTAGCCGAACGCTTCCAGCTTTGTGTCACGACGTCGCGGCCGACGGCTGTGCGAGCCGATACGATCCATTGGCTGGAGAAGCACTTTCCCAATACTTTTGACGCTGTCCATTTTGCTGGCATCTTTGATGACAGGACGCTAGAAGGTGATATGTACACCATGACTAAAGCCGATCTCTACCAGCAAATCGGCGCTGAATACATCATCGATGATCAGCTTAAGCATTGTGTTGGTGCCGCTGAGGCTGGTATTCAGGCTATTTTATTCGGCAATTACCGTTGGAATCAGAAAGATGGCTTGCCAGCCGGCATTACGAGGGCCGAGGACTGGGCAGCAGTAAAGGCTTATTTTGATAGAGTCGGTTGAACCAGGCTTTCGGGAACGGGTTGAGGCCGTGGTGGCTCAGATACCAGCCGGCAGGGTAATGACCTACGGCCAGCTAGCGGCACTCTGTGGTAACGCGCGGGCGGCTCGGATTGTTGGTGGCATCGCTCACTTTGGTGATCCGGCTTTGCCATGGCAACGGGTCGTTAACAAGCAGGGCGGGCTGGCAGCTGGTTATCCGGGTGGCCGGACGGCTCATGGCCGTCATTTGGAAGCCGAAGGGGTTATGGTAACCGACCACAAAGTTAATGTGCAGGAGTTACTCTGGTGGCCGGACCGTTAGTCGTCATTGTCGGTCAAACGGCTTCCGGTAAATCGGCGCTTGGTATGGAACTGGCTCGGCGCTTTGATGGCGAGATCATTGCCGCCGACTCACGGACAGTTTACCGGGGCCTGGATATCGGCACCGCCAAGCCCACCGTAGCTGACCAGGTCGAAATCAGGCACCATTTGATAGATGTAGCCGATCCGGATCAGACCTTTAACGCGGCTGACTTCAAGCATTTAGCCAAGCGGGCAATCAACGACATTACGAGTCGTGGTAAGCTGCCGATCATGGTTGGCGGTACCGGCCTCTACGTTGACGCGGTGGTTTATGATTTTCAGTTCCGTCCACCAGCTAGCCCGGCTGAGCGCCAGCGTCTCGACAATATGACGGTGTCTGAGCTGACGGCCGAAATTACCGCTCGGGGCTTACCAATGCCAGACAATTACCAGAACCGCCGGCACCTCAGCCGGACGCTTGAGACTAACGGTGCCGTCTCAACTCGTGGTCAAACCCGTTCGAACACATTGGTTATGGGCCCGCAGCCGGACCAAGAAGTGCTTAAGCAACGGATTGCTGATCGAATCGATATCATGTTCGCCGACGGCCTTGTCGACGAAGCTAGACGTTTGTTCGACCGCTATGGGCCAATGGTGCCGGCCTTAGAGACGCCAGGCTATAGCGCTCTCAAATTGTATCTGGATGGAGCAATCAACCTGGAAGAAACCAAAGCCCTATTCGTCAAAAACGATAGCTATCTAGCTAAACGGCAGCGGACCTGGTTTAGACGTAATAATAGTATTCATTGGCTTTCTCAACAGAGTGTCGTAGATGAAGCTGTAGAACTTACTACAACATTTCTGCATACAAACTAAGCGTAACGTTTATAGACTCTGTTACAATAGAAACATGATTGAACAACTGTTTGGTTCCAAGACTCGGGTAAAGCTTTTACAGTTGTTTTATAGCAACCCGAACCGCTCATTTTATGTGCGCGAAATCACCCGCAAGATCGATGAGCAGATCAACTCAGTTCGCCGCGAACTCTCTAATTTGCTCAACATCGGTATCATTGTCTCGGACAATACTAACAACCGGTTGTACTATGAAGTGAACCAGAAGTTTACCTACTACAAACCGCTGCAAGAGATCTTCGGCGATGCTTCGTCGGTTGGTATTGCTGCTCCAACGGCCGATAAAGATGCGCTGAAACAGCTCGGCAACGTGGAGCTAGCTATTTTGACCGGTCAGTTTACCCGCGACGAAACCAGTGGTGTCGACGTCGTGTTGGTCGGTAACCTCAACCAAACGCAGCTCAACAACTACATTGCCGATCTTGAGAAGCAAGAGGGCAAGGAGTTGCGCTTTGTGGTCATGACTTTAGACGATTTTAAGTATCGCCAGGCCATCAATGATCGCTTCGTGGCTACCTTGGCCGAAGCCAAAGTTCAGATTCTGATTGATAAACCGAAGCTACTGAGTAAGGAGTAATTCTATGGAAGCACAACGTTACGGCGCTAACACCGTTGTTTTGACCGTTAAAGGTAACCGCATCGTCGTCGACGACAACTTAGCCAAAATCGGCGGTAAGTCCGTTGCTAAGGCTGGCGACATTCAATTGTTTACTGGCGCTCATGCAGAAGCCAACACCGGCGCTAAGATCGTTCTCGATAGTCCGGGCGAGTACGAAGTTGCCGATATCTCAATCTACGGCATTGCCGCTCGCTCTCATCTGGATGAAGCTGGCCAGCACAGTGCTACGATGTTCAAGCTCCACGTCGGTGAACTGAACATTGCTATTCTCGGTCATGTCCACCCGGATCTTACTGAAACTCAGCTCGAGAACTTTGAACTGATTGACGTCTTATTCATTCCGGTCGGCGGCAACGGCTACACTTTGGATCCAGTTGGCGCCCTTAAGCTCATTAAGAAGATTGAGCCAAAAGTGGTTGTGCCGACTCACTATGATGACGGCCTGACCTACGAAGTGCCGCAGCAACCACTTGATGAAGCGCTCAAAGTCTTAGCCCTCGAGCCTAAGGAAACGACCACCAAGTTTAAGATTAAGCCAGCCGAACTGACCGACACGACCCAGCTAGTCGTGCTTGACCGCCCGTAATCGTTGACTTAAACAGGGGAGTAGGGTACAATTTAAACCTATGCAAAAGTGTGCAATCACCGGTAAAGGCAAGCAGTACGGCAGCAATGTCAGCTTCTCGCAGCGTCACACCAAAAAGGTTTGGAAGCCTAACCTCCAGACCAAGACGGTCGTCGTCGATGGCAAAAAGGTAACACTCAAAATCAGTACCCAAGCCATCCGGACGCTCAAGAAAAAGGGCCTCCTGCCTACCGCTAAATAATCGAACCCCGCAAGGGGTTCTTTTAGTATAACTTTAGGTTTTATTCAGCTTTTACCAGGTATACTAGAGGGAATTATGTTTAATAGCCTCAACCCGACTATGATTGCGATGTTCCTTGTCGTTTTGGTCATTGCCATTACGCTGCATGAGATGATGCACGCTTTTGCCGCCAAAGCGCTTGGCGACGATACCGCTAGCGACGAAGGCCGCATTAGTTTTAATCCGTTGCGCCATATCGACCCGCTCCTAACTATCGCATTGCCGCTGGTGTTAGTGATTATCGGCCAGCCGCCCATCCTGGCTGCCAAGCCGGTACCATTCCGCCCGGACATGGTGCGTTTTGGTGACTGGGGTTCAGCTTTAGTTGCTTTAGCTGGTCCATTTACCAACCTGGTCTTGGCCGTCGTTGGTGCGGTCGTATTTCAAATGCTACCAAATGGTACGAGCAGTCTGGTCTACAATTTCGTACTGATGTTCGTACAGCTTAACATCGGCTTATTCGTGTTCAACATGATTCCATTCCCGCCACTCGACGGTTCGCGCGTGCTGTATGCGGTTGCCCCAGAGGGTGTTCGCCGGGTCATGAACGCTATCGAAGGCTTCGGCATCTTTGGTCTCGTTATTCTTGTCGTCTTACTATTTCCAGTCATTAGCCCGGTCATCAATAACGTTAATAATAGCTTGCTGACCTTTTTACTGAATTAACACTTGTCGCTATAATAGGTAGAGCTGGCTGTAAGCGGCGCCCAATTGATTTATCTGTTACGTAAATCAACGGGACCCTAACATTTTTATCGGCCGTGTGCCGGTAAGTGAGGGGACCCACCTAGGACTTGTTCCAGGTGAATCTAAGTGGCGTCCAGGCTGGCTTTTAGTGTCGGGGTGTAGCGCAGTTGGTAGTGAGGATTGCCAGTGGCAATCTGCAAGGCCGGAAACAGATTGTAAGCTATGCTTACAGTATGTTGAGGCGGGGCCGCGGTCCTGGCCGGATTCATCCGCCAAGAACTGTGGCCGTACGGCTGGCCGAGGTAAGATATACTGAACATCATCGGGGTGTAGCGCAGTTGGTAGCGCGTACGGCTGGGGGCCGTGAGGTCGCAGGTTCAAGTCCTGTCACCCCGACCATTTGAGATTTTATAAGTATTGAATTACGTTTTAAATAGTTCTCTCGTTTAATTATTAATCACTTTTTGCTACCTACATAACCTGGTGACAACTTCTTATGCAGACATATAATCAGCAAGTATATTGACATTTTAACAAGCTTATGCTAATATACGAAGAGTTCAAACAAAAAATAAATAATAATTCAAAATGGAATCTAACCTATGAATCACAATGCATTCCCAGCCAATCAAGAAGACCCTTTAGCGGGGGACGTAGATAAGTTCGTCAACCCTGACGAAACTCGTACTGATGAGCAAATTGCTCATGATGAAAGTGTAGCTGATAGCCTACACATGTCTGGTGACACCGATACTGACGATTACTGGAGTGACTATGATGATTACTTCGGTACTGACGGCAGCGACAAAGGCCTTAACCCGGGGGACTTTGAAAAAGAAGTTAAAAACCCTTACATTCTTGCGTTAGAAGCTGCCATTAAAGAGAGTGGATTTGCTCAAGGTATGAGCGAAGACGAACTTGCAAAAGTGGACGCCGCTAGCTTTCTTATTAGGGATGCAGACGGCAACCCAGAAGATACTTTACGAGTAAATGTCAGCCATTATAAAGGTATGTATAGTCGTCCAGGCGTACAAGGCTTTGAACTTAAAACCTTAAGTGGTGAAAAGCAAGTTAATGGCTGGCCAGTCCGCTCGGTTCGTGGTTCCCTATCGGGTTCTGAACAAGCCGAAGGTCCCAATAGTTACAGTATGAGCTATGATGGTAACAACGAGTCTGTTCGACAGTGGGTAGCAGAAACTATTACCCCTGCAATACTCGCCGCAGCTGAAGTACAGTTGCACCTACCAGAACAAGAATAGTAAAAATTACAGGCTGCTGACTCAAACCGTTAGCTGGCTGTTTTTTATGCTTACGGTTCAAGTCCATAAGAAGATATACTGATAGTATATGAAAATCCTTAAGCTTGATCATCAATCGGCTCAACTTGTTTTATCCGGCCAAAAACACAGCACCTGGCGCCTCTTCGACGACAAAGACTTACGGGTTGGTGATGAAGTCGAACTGGTAGACAAAGTTGATCCGACAGACAAGGGTAGCTGGCAGATCATCGGCGTGGCTGTGATCACCCGCGTTGTCGAAACGCTGCTCGGTGCCATAACCGAAGCTGATGCGGCCGGCTATGAGACATTTAACTCCAGGGCGGCAATGCTAAAAACCTACCAAGGCTACTACGGTTCCGAAGTTACTTTTGATACACCGGTCAAAGTACTGACCTTTGATTTCACTCCTGTACAGACAGTTACTAGTTTTATGCAGGCCGTTACTCCGGTATCATCCGCGCAGTGGCACGAGCTTAAATTGTTCGGTGATGGCGGCTCACGCGGTAATCCGGGCCCGTCAGCCAGCGGCTACATTCTTCTTGATATGCACGATCATAAGCTGGTCGACGAAGGCGTCTATCTTGGTATAACGACGAACAACCAAGCCGAATACCTGTCATTGAAATATGGCATGGAAGAGGCTCTGAGGCGCGGTGCCCGCATCTTGCACGTCCACATGGATAGTTTGTTGGTCGTGAATCAGATGAAAGGTATCTTCAAGGTAAAGAACCGCGACCTTTGGGCCGTCCATCAAACGATTAAAGATATGCTGCCACGCTTCGAGAAGGTGACCTTTACCCACGTGCCCCGCGAGTATAATCGGTTAGCCGACGCGGCTGTTAACCGTACTTTAGACGCTGAATCGACACGCTGAATTACTGACCAAGGATAGCGTTCTGGAATTTCGCCCTCAGGGCTTAAAATTCCGGCACTTGGCCGACTATCCTTGGCCAGTAATCCAGCGCACTTCGCACATACCAACTTCAGTAGCAATTATTGAAAGAGTGTGTTGGAGCAAGTTCAGGGGCTATTTCAAAGGCTCGACTAGCCCGTCGAACGGAATGAGCTGTTTGCGAATGTAGTGCGTCTTTGGAATAGCCCCTGAATTTGATACAATTCCTCTTGTAAGATAACTGGCTGGCCGCCCCCGTAAAAAGGGGAGGAAAGTCCGGGCAGCGTAGGGAACGGCAGTCGCTAACAGCGACCGAGCGTCAAGCTTAGGGAAAGTGCCACAGAAACGAAACTACTTCGGCCTCGGCTGAAGCAAAGGTGAAACGCGCGAGGTAAGAGCTCGTAGTCCTGCACGGTGACGTGCGGGAGAGGTAAACCCTGCTGGCTGCAAGGAGATCTGACGTCAATAGGTTCCCGCCGCCGTCAGTTCATAAAAACCGCTAGAGCTGCTTGGCAACAGGTAGTCGAGATAGATGGTCAGCGCTCTTCATGAGTACAGAACCCGGCTTATAGGTTGTCTTACATAAAAAGCCTTACTTGTAAAGTAAGGCTTTTTATGTTAATATAAACTTTTATGGAAAGTTTACCTAACGATCACAGCTGGAACGCTGAATGGGCCGGCCCGTTTTATCAGGATTTTGCTGCCCAACAACTCAAGGCCGGTATCTTTGCCGCCTATCGGCAAATGGCAAAAGAGGTTATTGCCACTAGCAGTCCTGAAGACGCTGCTTACTTGCAGCAGGCATTATATGCTGAATTGCCTCTCGGAGTCATGGTCGAACAAAGCGTAGAGGATCCTGAAGTACGTGAGGTTTGGCTTGCTAAAATTGACCTTAAATCCGGGAAAGCAGTACCACTAACGGTCTGCAATACTGGCTTAACAGTTAGTTTGGAAGGTTTTGGTTTTGAGTCAGACCAATCTAACTTTTTTAATACCGACCAAGCTGCGGTATTGCATCGACAGTATTTCCAGCAAACCATGAATGGAATTGATCCTACATAAAAAAGACCGCAGAGGCGGTCTTTTTTAATGTGCAAGAAGTTGAAATACCTATTTTGTAGCAGCTTTGACAACGGCTGTGAAAGCTGCTGGTTCGTTCACGGCTAGTTCAGCCAGGACTTTGCGGTCGAGGTTGATATTAGCGGCTTTCAAACCGGCGATCAGACGGCTGTAGGTGGTGTCGTTCAGACGAGCGGCAGCGTTGATGCGGGCATTCCATAGTTGGCGGAAGTTACGCTTCTTGTTGCGGCGGTCGCGATAGGCGAACTGTAGGGCTTTTGTGACGGCTTGCTTGCCACGCTTGACGCTGGCACGGTTTGCATGGGTAAAGCCTTTAGTTGCCTTACGGATTTTCTGGTGTTTGGCGTGGCTGGTGACGCCTCGTTTAACGCGCATCGATCTATACTCCTAATTGGGTTTTAACCGTCTTGGCTTGTTCGCCGGTGACAGTGCCGAGGCCGGATAGGTCGCGCTTGCGGCCGGCTCGCTTCTTTTGCAAAAAGTGGTTCATGTTCGGATGGCCAGTACGGACTTTGCCGTTCTTGCTCACCCGAACGCGGTCTTTGGTACCGCTGTGGGTCTTTAATTTAGGCATTATTTACTCCTTATCACAAAGTTGAGTTGCTTACCCGCGAGTTGCGGCGCTTGATCAACGTTTATTGTATCACCAAAATCAGTGATTACTTTATCAGCAAGTGTAAAACCAATGTCCTTGTGGGCAAGCTCGCGGCCGCGGTAGAAGATGGTAATCTTCACTTTGCTGCCGTCCTCGAGAAAGCCCTGTACCTTTTTCATCTTGACGCCAAGGTCATGATCACTGATCTTGAGCCCAAAGCGCATTTGTTTGAGTTCGGCACTTTTGGCGGCTTTGCGGTTCTTTTGTAGTTGCTTGGTCCGTTGGTAATTGTATTTACCCCAATCAACGATCTTAACCACTGGTGGCTTAGCGTCGGGCGAGATTTCGACAAGGTCGAGTTCTTGCTCGGCGGCCATCGCCAAAGCTTCTTGCTTGGACATAACACCGAGTTGCTTGCCGTCTTCGTCAATAACTCGGAGGGTCGAGGCCTGAATCTGGTTGTTCAGGCGTGGTTGTTTGCTGATAAAATCCACTCCTTTGGTTGTTAAATTTGTTTGTTCTACTTTAACAGATTGGAGAACAGAGGTCAAATATAAGCGATTCATGTACTACTACCGTTCGGACGATACTGGAGCGCTTCGGCCACATGGGCCGAAGTAACAGTGTCCTGACCTTCAATATCAGCGATTGTTCGGCTGATTGCAGCAACCTTCAAGTAGCTACGATGCGTAAGTTTGAATCGCTCGGCGGCCTGGTTAAGTAGCGCGCGGGCAGCCGGGTCAGCCTGCAAATATTGGCGGAGTTGGAGAGCTGTCAGCCGTCCGTTTGGTCGGCCATTCTGTCGCATTGACTGACGCTTAGACGCATCTAGCACGGCCAATTTATAGTCAAAAGTGTCTAAACTATGTTGATTATCAGACAACAAACTTTGTTGTTCATAACTGTTAAAACAGATATGTAAATCAAACCTATCAAGTAATGGCCCTGATAACTTTTCCTGGTAGCGTATGCGTTGGTAAGTTGCACAAGTGCAATCTTTTTCACTCCCAAAATAGCCACAAGGGCAGGGGTTGGTAGTTGCAACGCAAATGAAATTTGCCGGAACAATTAAATCTTTAAAATGAAGTTGATGGTCTTCTAGTGGCTGTCGCAGCGCCTCCAGACTGGCCCGGTTAAATTCGGCCAGCTCATCCATAATTAAAACACCGCAATCGGCCGTGACGACGAGCCCCGGTTTGAGGGACGATCCAATCAACTGACCGGTGGAGATGGTATGATGCGGACGTATGACCGGCCGCTCAAGGCATAGCGTTTGAGAGTCGTTCGAGCGGTTAATTGCAATCAACTGCTGTCGGTTAGGGTAGGGTAACAGTTGAGCGAGCGCACCAGCCAACAGGCTCTTTCCGGCCCCGGGTGGCCCTTGAAGCAGCATATTATGCTGACCGGCTGCCGCTATCGTCAGGCCCCGTTTGACCGCTGTCAGTCCGACGATACCTTCGAATGGATCATCAGAACTGTCTGGAAGTAGGGTAAGACTATCGCTACCCGTGTGGAGAGGTGATATGTCGCAGGCCTGACGGCTGTAATCGATTAATTCCTGCAGCGATTGGACCGGAAAGAGGATTGTATCTGGTACGATACTGGCTACCTCGATATTGGTAGCGGGTATAAAGAACTGTTTGATACCGGCTGCCTTGCCGGCCACGACCTTGGCTACGATATGCGGATCGGGCTGCAGCCGGCCATCCAGGCTAAGTTCGCCGATGAAGGCTTGCTCAGTACTAATAGCCATAGGCAGCTGATCGTCGGTTTGTAAGATAGCTACGGCAACTGCCAGATCCAAGCTGGTATCGATTTTAGGTAAACTAGCCGGTACCAAGTTACAGATTATGCGACGCCGCGGGTATTTTAAGCGGCTGGCTATGAAAGCGCCCCGGAGACGGTCGCGCGACTCGGTAATCATGCGTCCGGCCATGCCGACAATAACCGTCGAAGGTAGTCCATTGCTGAACATACATTCTACCCGGACGACATGGTTGGTTAACCCATGACTGACTATGGTAGTGATGGTACTCATGCTTTTAGACTAGCTATGAAAGCATGGTTTGAGTAGTCGAAGAACAACACTTGTTTAGGTTATTTTAAGATATGAAGCGTAACTAAAAGACCCGCTATTGCTAGCGGGTCTTCTCACACATAAGTTTTTTGGAATCGTTTTGGTTTTTGTCTGGAGTCTTCTTTGTGACGCATTAGGGAGGCGTTTGGTTTTGGTGTGACAACCGCCTGCGAGGTACGGTTGTCACAAGAAGACTTTTTGTTTTTGAGCACTTTTTTTATTCAGTGCTAGTTATATCTTATGCATAAGCGTAAACCTTGTCAACGCAATTTTTGGCTAAAATATGCAATTCCTGTGTATAACTATGACAGGATTTATAAGCTTATGTAAGAGCCACTTTATATAGTGTTTGCAGAGCAGGGGGGACACTAGAAGGAATTACCTTATGTACCAATAGATATGCTTGTTATGATTTGCCAACTATGTCCGTTGTTGGTCGCAGTCGCTGATCGGACGTCCTCTCAATGGCGATATTTAAAAACCCATTAGCGTTGGTATACGTGTACCAATGCTAATAGCCGATAAATCATAGGACGATGATGAGTGATTTGTTAGTTGGCGTAACTATCAATGAAGTGTATGTTCCAAAGACTAACCGCAATACTTGTATATATAGGCTATGGTTAAAAGCTCAATTTGCCAAAATGCGTGTGCGACTGTCATGACTCATTGTTAATGTGCTTCTTAGGCTTGTAGCAAAGCTGCGTATAAGTATTCAGCCTACATAAATCACTAAAACTAGCCGTTGTTATAACTGCCAATTCATTAAAATTATTATAACGTTGTAAATTTTATAAGTATAATATAGTGTTTATAACAGATCAGTGTTGTTGATAATGATATGTAATACTGTTGACAATATTGAATCTTTGGAGTAAAGTAAAACTTGTAAGTTACAAAAATCAAACACTTACAAAAATACCTCTTTTAACATATTAGTTACGCTTAAACAATGATCATATTGTTTTACAGAGCATATAAAAATCATTGTAGTAACTAACGCAGGATAACGGTACGGCCTACCCTTCGTACCGTTACCATGTCGCTCGCGGTTGCCCTAAAGGCGGCTCGAGCGGTCAGTCAGCTGCAGGCAGCAAGCGCTTCAATAGTCTATGTATTTATAAGCGGATTTGCTGCCTGTGGCACCATGAACTTATGTCGGATCTTTTCTAACAAGTTCTATATAAAAACAAAATTTTGGGAATCCTTACATGTTTCAGCTTAAACACTTGTCATTGTTTACTCGGATAAACAGCGTCGCGGTCGCGGCATTGGCTATCCTGTTTACGACAACCAAACCGGATAGTTTACCGATAGCGTTGATCGTAGCCGTCATGGCGGCAATAGTATGGTTGGTGTTTGCGCTGGTACGCAGTGTATTGGGATTAGCTGGGTTTGAAGGTCGACGTCAAATAGCCTTATCAGTGGCTAGTACGTCAATTATTGGAATGATTATTATTTTACAGGCGGCTGGACAGCTTACCCTACGCGATTTTCTAGGTTTTGTGACCGTATTTATTATCGGATATCTATATGTTTCCCGGTTTTCCGTAAGTCGTTAATACGCCTGACTTTATAGGTCGTCAAGTGTATACTGAGTGATAGTTATGGATCCGTCACAACAACCTCCGGTTACACCAGCAGTGGCGCCATCGTCTCCTCCTGTTCAGGCTCCGGCCGTGGCAGAGGATGCCGATGTTATTGAGCATGACTGGATTCATCAGACGGAGCAGATTATTGCTCAGACTGCTAATGATCCGTATGCCCAAGCGCAACAACTAGCTGCTCTTAAGGCTGACTATATGCAAAAGCGCTATGCTAAAACTGTTAAGGTAGCTACCGAGTAGTATATGGGCCTTATTACTGTGGTGGTTGTAATCTTCCTGGCTACTCTGGTTGTTGGTGGTCCAGTTGTGTTTGTGCGCTATCAACGCCAACAGCGCCATTTGAAGCAGTACGAGCGCGGCCTTAAAATGGTGCCGCTCTTAATCGAGCTACCACCATCCAGTGAAGATACTGAAGGTAATGGCCGTGACGCCCGTGACTTAGTTGACGAGAATATTTCTAAAGCTCAAGTCATCTACAACATTGTAGCCAGCACAACACAGAAGGCCGATTTTAAGACACGGATCTATGGTCAGCGGCACTTTGCGTTCGAAATAGTTGGCAGCAAAGGCTTCGTATATTTTTACGCTGCGGTGCCGGTCAGTTTGGTTGACGTCGTTACGCAAGCCATTGTTAGCGCTTATCCATCAGCTCGTTTGGAAGAAGCTACTGAACACAATATTTTTAACCAGGTTGGCAAGCTATCCGGTGTTGTCGGCGGGGAACTGGTCCTTAAAGAAAAGTTCGCCTACCCAATCGCAACTTACCAAGATCTGAAGCGCGATGCGCTGCAATCAGTTTTGAATGCGTTATCAACTTTGGATAACGAAGATGGTGCTGCCATCCAGATTTTGATGCGGCCAGCCGATGATAGTTGGCGTAAAACCGCTAGTAGCTTTGCAAGTAAGAAGCGTAAGGGTGATGACGGTAAAGGCGGTATGGCGGCCGTCTCTAATTTAGCCAAGGATTTAGCAACTGCTACCTACAAAGCGCCTGAAGACAAGAAAGATGACAAATCGGGTGGTAAAGATCTGTCGGCCATGGAGCAGGCGACTTTGGACGCAATTGATGATAAGACCAGGCATGCCGGCTTTGAAGTAACGATTCGTTTGGTAGCGTCATCAAATATCTCGCAGCGGTCACAGGCCATTTTGAGTAATATCGTGGCCGCTTTTTCGTTATTCGATGCACCAGGCAAGAACGGCTTCAAATATAAGCCGGCTAAAAATATCGAGCAGCTGGTGACTGACTACATCATGCGGTTCTTCCCGCACAGTAATACACCGAATATTTTGAACGCTGTTGAGCTAGCCACCATCTTCCATTTTCCGGATCAGAAAAATATTCCGACTTCGCAGCTAAGCCGTCAAGAATCGAAGCAGGTTGATGGTCCGCGCAATATGCCGCAGGATGGTCTACTGCTCGGTTATAACGTCTTCCGTGGCGTTAAGAAGCCGATTCGGTTAGCGCCCGGTGACCGTCAGCGCCACATGTACGCGGTTGGGCAGACTGGTACTGGTAAGTCGACGTATTTAGAGAACTTAGCTTTGCAGGACATGTTGGCCGGCAATGGCTTTGCCTTTGTCGACCCGCACGGTGACACCGCCGAAAATTTGCTCGCCATGGTACCGCGTGAGCGCACTGAAGATGTTATCTATTTCTCGCCGTCCGACATGGACTTCCCGATGGGACTTAATTTGTTCGAATTCCATAACCCTGATCAGAAAGACTTCCTCGTGCAAGAAGCTTTGAACATGCTTTATAAGTTGTATGACCCACAACATCAGGGGATAATGGGCCCCCGTTACGAGCACTTATTCCGTAACGCGGCCTTGACGGTCATGGCTGATCCAGCCGGTGGTACGTTCATTGATATTCCAAAGTTATTCCGCGACCAAAAATACGTTGAGCAGAAGCTACAACACGTCACTGATCAGAATGTTCTAGAATTTTGGCGCAAGGAAATGCCGCAGTCACAGCGTAGTAACGAGTTCGGTGAAGTCACCAGCTGGTTTGTCAGTAAGTTCGGTGCGTTCCTGAGTAACGAAATGATGCGCAACATTATCGGCCAGACCAAGTCGGCCTTTGACCTGCGCGATGTCATGGATAACAAAAAGATTCTGCTAGTGAATCTATCAAAAGGTCGTTTAGGTGAGCTGAACGCTAAGCTGCTCGGTATGATCTTTGTTATGAAGTTCCAGGCTGCAGCCATGAGCCGGGCTAACATTCCGGAGAAGGACCGTGTCGACTTCAGCCTGTACGTCGATGAGTTTCAGAACTTCTCGACCGATTCGTTCGCGACCATCATGTCCGAAGCCCGTAAGTATCATCTGAACTTAATCGTTGCTAACCAGTTCACGACCCAGCTGACCGACGAGATCCGCGACGCCGTGTTCGGTAACATGGGTACGATCGTTAGTTTCCGCATCGGCCAGAACGACGTCGAGTCACTCAGCCGCTACTTCCAGCCGACTTTTGATGGTGATGATCTCTTACGAGTACCAAATTATAATACGATCGTCCGTACGTTGATTGGTGGTGTGCCGACGCAGCCGTTCAGTATGGCGACGCTGCCAGCGCTGGGAAATCCGAACACAAAATTAGCTGAAGCCTTGAAGCAGCTTAGCGCCGCTAAGTATGGCCGGCCAAAGCAGTCGATCGCCGACGAAATAAATGAACGTCTAGCGAGTGCGCCCGAACCAGCCGCCGCACCAGCTTTTAATACGCCGAATGCGGCTAATCCGTGGGGCCGCCCAGCTGCTGGTACTCAGCCAGGTGGCAATGCCTTTAGCCGCCCAGCTGCACCGAGGGCATCAGTAAATCCATTTGCAAATAATAGCGGTGCTCGACCAGCTCCAGTTAATGGTAGCGTTAACCCATTTAGTAAGCCGAGTGCACCTGTTAATCCGTTCAGTAGTCCAGCGCCTAATGCGGTCGCACCAGCACCGGAGGGTGGTTCGTTCTTGGATGACTGGTTAGCTAAGCGTCAGAAGAAGCCAGCCGCCGTCCAGCCTAAACCGGCGGTAGCACCTGCGCCAGCCGCACCAGTGCCGCCTCAGCCAACTGCCAATGCAGAGCCAACCGAAGTCAAGTTCACGCCGCGTCCGCAGCCGGTCCCGGCCGATAACCCGGATGACACGATCTTTATCGACCAGGAGGGTGAGCTGCACCTTCGTGGTACGGCAAAAAACGAAGACTAAACATACCCGTTCGTCGTACTACGATTTGCCAACTATTTGCGTTGATACCCATATACCAACGTCGGTGCAGCGGTTAGCAGGCAAAAACACCGGTGCGCTTCAGCAAGACTTGCCTTACCGTCAGTGGCATAGCACAGGCCCTGTTTGGGCCGCCGCGTGTCTTGCTGAAGCGCACCGGTGTTTTTGTGTTATAATAGGACTAACGAAATTAACAGAGCGACAGAGGGGAAAACGTGGCTAAGACTGATCAAAAGGATTATGATTCCGGCTCGATTCAGGTGTTGGAAGGCTTAGAGCCGGTCCGTAAACGACCGGGTATGTACATCGGTGGAACGGGCCGGGAAGGGCTGCACCACTTGGTGTGGGAGATCGTCGACAACGGTATCGATGAAGCCTTAGCCGGACATGCCACTTCGGTAAGCGTCAAACTGTTAGCCGATGGCGGTGTAACGGTCTTCGACAATGGTCGTGGTATCCCTGTCGATCTGCACCCTAAGACCGGTAAATCGACTGTCGAGACGGTCTTGACGGTGTTGCACGCCGGCGGTAAGTTTGGTGGCGGCGGTTATAAAGTATCTGGCGGTCTACACGGCGTTGGATCTAGCGTGGTTAACGCTTTGTCGAGCCGCTTACTGGTTCGTATCTTTAAGGACGGCAAGATCCATCAGCAGGAGTACGCTGCCGGCGTACCAAAATCTGATCTTAAAGTGGTCGGTAAGACGAAGCTGAAGGGGACCGAGATCAGTTTTTGGCCGGACGCTACGATCTTTAAGGAGACGGTTGAGTTCAGCTACGAAACAATTTTGGACCGCCTGCGCCATTCGGCTTATCTCACGAAAGGTATCAGAACCTCGATCGAAGACGAACGAACCGGTCAAAGATACGGTTTTTATTTCGAGGGTGGTATCCAAAGCTACGTCAAGCACCTTAATATTGGTAAGGAAGTTGTTGATGACGACATTTTTTACGTCGACAAGATGGTCCAAGATACGCAGGTCGAAATTTCGCTGCAATACACCGACGCCTACACTGAAACGATCAAGACCTTTGCTAATAACGTCCTCAACCCGGACGGTGGTACTCACCTGACTGGCTTCCGCGCAGCTTTGACTCGTGTCATTAACGACTACGCCCGTAAAAATAGCCTCCTCAAAGAAAAAGAAGAGAATTTAACCGGCGAAGACACCCGCGAAGGCATGACGGCAATCATTTTGATCAAGCTGCCAGACCCACAGTTCGAAGGTCAGACCAAGAATAAGCTCGGCAATCCGGAAATCCGCGGTTACGTCGAGACGGTCATGAATGAATATCTTAATTATTATTTAGAAGAGCATCCTAATGTGGCTCGTAAGATCGTCAGTAAAGCTTTACTGGCGGCCCGCGCCCGCAAGGCCGCCCGGGCAGCCCGCGAGAACATTCTCCGTAAAGGCGTCCTCGACGGCGCCAGCATGCCGGGCAAGCTCAGCGACTGTTCGTCAAAAAACCCATCTGACTCCGAGCTGTACCTGGTAGAAGGTGACTCGGCTGGCGGTTCGGCTAAGTCTGGCCGTGATAGTAAGACCCAGGCAATTTTGCCGCTGCGCGGTAAGGTGCTTAACGTGGAGCGCGCCCGCCTCGACAAGATGCTGGCCAACAACGAAATTTTGGCTATCACTAAGGCATTGGGCGTCGGTATCGAAGACTCCTTTAGCCTCGATGGCCTGCGCTACCACCGTATCATTATTATGACTGATGCTGATGTCGACGGTTCGCATATTTCTACATTGTTATTAACGTTCTTCTTCCGCTATATGAAGCCGGTCGTCGACGGCGGTCATATTTACCTGGCTAAGCCGCCATTATTTGAACTAGTGAAGCCGAACCGTAAATCCAGCACCTTTATCTATGACGAAGCCGAACTGGAAACGGTTCTAGATAAAGCGATTGCTAAGCGCAAGGCCGATGGCGTCAACGTCGATGAAGGCAGCGAACGCTACCGCCAAGCTGGCTTCGTCGAGCAGAAGCGCTATAAGGGTTTGGGCGAAATGGACGCCGAGCAGTTGTTTGAGACGACTATGAACCCGGACAAGCGTGTGCTCGTGCAAGTTAAGGTCGAAGACGCCGAAAAGGCCGACGCCATCTTCAATAAGCTAATGGGTACCGAAGTGGAACTGCGCAAGAACTTCATTCAGGCAAATGCTAAATTCGTGAAAGACTTGGATATTTAAGATGGACGAAAATACGAACGAACCTTTGGATAAACGCGACGAAGCCAATTTGGTGAACCAACCAGCGGCCGAAGTGCTGCCGGAACTGACCCACTCACGTTTGGTTGAAGCCCGCACCGTCGAAGGTGTCATGGAAGACAGCTATCTGCGCTACTCAATGAGCGTAATCATCGACCGCGCCTTGCCAGACGTGCGCGACGGCATGAAGCCGGTGCACCGCCGCATTCTCTTTTCTATGAACAACGACGGCCTGCGCTCGACCGCCCGACACCGTAAGTCGGCGAACGTCGTCGGTGCGGTGATGGGTTCGTACCACCCGCACGGTGACAGCTCGATCTACGACGCCATGGTCCGCTTGGCTCAGCCATGGGCCATGCGCTACCCATTAATTAACGGCCAAGGTAACTTCGGTAGTATGGACGGCGATCCACCAGCGGCTTATCGCTATACCGAAGCTAAGATGGCCCGCCTCGCTGATGAGCTACTCGCTGACATCGAAAAAGAAACCGTCGACTTCCGCGACAACTACGACGGTACTAAGAGCGAGCCAACCGTTCTCCCTGCTAAATTACCAAACTTGTTGTTGAACGGACAACTTGGTATCGCCGTCGGTATGGCCACGAACATCCCACCGCACAACTTGACGGAGCTGCTCGATGCTACCATCCACCAGATTGACCACCCGGACGCTAGCTTAGACGATTTACTTGAGCACATTAAAGGGCCAGACTTCCCAACCGGCGGCGTCATTTATGGTCGCGAATCAATTCGCCGGGCCTATGCCACCGGCCGTGGTGGTGTCGTCACTCGTGGTATTGCCGAAATCGTTGAAGGAAAAAAGGGCCGCCACCAAATCGTCATTACCGAGATTCCGTACAGCCTTAACAAAGAATCATTGGTAATGAAAATTGCCGAGCTGGTGAATGACAAGAAGATTACCGGCGTGTCTGACCTACGTGATGAGTCGGCCCGCGGTGATGTCCGCATCGTGGTTGATCTTAAGAAAGACGCCTATCCCAAGAAGCTTCTGAACCAGCTGTATAAGCTGACGCCGCTACAGTCGACCTTCCATTTCAATATGATGGCGCTGGTTGACGGTATTCAACCACGGGTGCTTGGCTTACAAGACATCATTCAGGAACACATCAAGCACCGCCAGGTCGTGGTGCGCCGCCGGACCGAGTTCGAACTGCGTAAAGCCCGTGAGCGGGCTCACGTTCTGGAAGGTCTTAAGATTGCCCTCGACCACATTGATGAGGTGATCGCTACCATCCGCGCTTCCGAAACGACCGACGAAGCCCGTGAGAACCTGATCGCTAAGTTCAACCTCAGCGATATTCAGGCTCGCGCCATTTTGGCCATGCAGCTCCGCACCTTGGCTGGCCTGGAGCGCAAGAAGATCGAAGATGAACTAGCCGAGCTGATGAAGCTGATTGAAAAGCTCGAAGGTATTTTGGCCGACGAAAAGAAGATTCTCAAGATCATCAAGACTGAGTTCAATGATCTTAAGAAGCAGTACGGCGATGAACGCCGCACTCGTGTGATCGGTAGCGAGCTCGATAAGATGAGCGACGAAGACTTGATTCCAGATGAACAAGTCGTCGTCACCTTGACGAGCGCTAACTACATCAAGCGCAGTCCGATCGTTGAATACAAGAAGCAGGGCCGGGGTGGTAAGGGCCGCCGTGGTATGGCTACTCGCGAGGAAGACGTCATCGAGCACGTCGTTAACGCCTCAACCCATGACTTCCTCCTGTTCTTTACTAACAAGGGCCGGGTGTTCCGGATTAAGACCTACGAAGTGCCGGCCGCATCATTGAATGCCAAGGGTATCGCTATCGTCAACTTGTTGCAGTTACAGCCGGAAGAAATTGTCAGCGCGGTTATTAACATTAGTAAGACGCACGACGCGGCTAACCTGATCATGTGTACCGTCCGCGGTGTCGTTAAGAAAACGCCGTTCGAGCAGTACGCTAACGTCCGTAGCAACGGTCTGATCGCCATTAACCTCGACGACGGCGACGAACTGAAGTGGATCCGTATGACCAGCGGCGACAACGAGGTTGTTATCTCAACCAGCCAGGGCCAGGCCATCCGTTTCCACGAAAAAGACGCCCGCCCAATGGGCCGTGTCTCACGCGGTGTCCGCGGTATCCGCCTCCGCGCCGGGGACTGCGTGATTGGTATGGACATTGTCGAACAGAAATCGTCAGTCTTCGTAATTAGTAAATTCGGCTATGGTAAGCGCACTAAGGTGTCACAGTTCACGGCCCATGCCCGTGGTGGTGTCGGTATTCGCTCAGCGATCGTTAATACTAAGACCGGTGACTTGATCGGCGTCAAGACGCTCAGTGAAACTGACGATCAGGAGGTGATTATCATCTCGAGCCAAGGTCAGACCATCCGGCTTGGCCTCAAAGATATTCCAGCTCTTGGCCGTGCCACGCAGGGTGTCCGAATTATGCGCCTGCGCGATGGTGACGAAGTTGTCTCGTTGGCTTTAGTCGATAAGTCTGAGGAGCCGGAAGACGAGACTGAAGTTATTCTCGAGCCGGAAGCTTAGACTTTGAAGCTGACTTTAAGCGGTCGGATGGCTGGGAACAGCCGTTCGGCCGCTTTTTCGTTGACGACCATTGGATTAACCAGACTGTCAACCATGGCTTCGCCGATGGCGGCGCTTTTTTGCTTAGTGTAGCGGCTGAGCCACCAGATGGCAGCTTTACGCGGAACGAATGGGACGGTCAGTGTGGCGGCTCGTTTGCCACGTTCGCGGGCGCAGCGGGTGGCCAGATCGCGGTAGGTCAGTTGCTCGGGGCCACCAATTTCAATAACGCGCGACTCATGACCGGGCAGGGTAAGGGCAGCGGTTGTGTAGGCTAAAGCGTCTTGTAGCATGATCGGCTGCGTCGGGGTAACAGCCCAACGAGGAATGAATACCATCGGTAGGGTATCAGTGATCGTTGTGATAATGTCATAGCCGACGCTGCCTTTGCCGATGATCATTGAGGCCCGCAGCTCGATGACACCTGGCAAACCTTGGCGTAAAATTTCGCCGGAATGGTGGCGACTGGCTAAATGCTTGGATAAGTGAGGATCATTGTCGTCGCCTAAGCCACCCATGAAGACGGTGCGCTGCAAATTTTTAGTTTTAACGGCAGCCACGAAGGCGGCGGCCGCCCGGGCTTCGCCGTCGTAAAAGTCCTCTTCTGTGCTGCCCATCATATGGAACAGGTAGACGGCGGCATCGGCACCTTCAAGCGCCCATTCTAGATCTTTGGGCTCAAAGATCGAGCCGGGAATCTTTTCGACCCGCTTATCTTCGAAAGATAAATTACTAGCTGAACGGCTAAAGGCCCGGATACGGTAATCAGTGTGTTCCAGTAAATAACGGATTAGGTTCTGGCCCAAGAAGCCGGTGGCGCCCACGATGGTAATTGTCATATATAAACGTAGCTTAAACGCCCAAACAAGGACGTACTATAAGAATCCTGACAGTCAGGTTACTGACCATGTCGTATGATTCGGGCTATATCGTCTGTCCGCAGCGAAAAAAACATCAATAAAAGCCGTCTAAAGGCTTGACACGGGTATCTGTTAACAGGTATGATTAACTCCAGTAGTTTTTGAGGCCTGTATATTAGTCGTCTTAGAAATTGCTTCGGTACTTTAAAAATTGAATAGTGCAAATCAACGTCAGTTCACGTTGCCGGCAGTGATGTCGGTGACACCGAATTGTTTTAAACAGAGGATTCTATAACAGGAATCCGGATACAACACTTTATATTCGTATATAGTGCAGTCAGCAGACTGAAGTTTAGGCAAATTCTTTTTTGGAGAGTTTGATCCTGGCTCAGGATGAACGCTGGCGGCGTGCCTAATACATGCAAGTCGAGCGGCAGCGCGAGTAGTTTACTACTTGGCGGCGAGCGGCGGACGGCTGAGTAACACGTAGGAACATACCCCAAAGTGAGGGATAAGCACCAGAAATGGTGTCTAATACCGCATGTGGCCCACGGGCTAAAGCTTTATGCGCTTTGGGAATGGCCTGCGTAAGATTAGCTAGTTGGTGAGGTAATGGCTCACCAAGGCGACGATCTTTAGCTGGTCTGAGAGGATGATCAGCCAGACTGGGACTGAGACACGGCCCAGACTCCTACGGGAGGCAGCAGTAGGGAATTTTCCACAATGGGCGAAAGCCTGATGGAGCAACGCCGCGTGCAGGATGAACCCCCTCGGGGCGTAAACTGCTTTTATATGTGACGAATATGACGGTAGCATATGAATAAGGATCGGCTAACTCCGTGCCAGCAGCCGCGGTCATACGGAGGATCCAAGCGTTATCCGGAATTACTGGGCGTAAAGAGTTGCGTAGGTGGCATAGTAAGCGAATAGTGAAAGCGTGTGGCTCAACCATATACACATTATTTGAACTGCTAAGCTAGAGGATGAGAGAGGTTATTGGAATTCCCAGTGTAGGAGTGAAATCCGTAGATATTGGGAGGAACACCGATGGCGTAGGCAGATAACTGGCTCATTCCTGACACTAAGGCACGAAAGCGTGGGGAGCAAACGGGATTAGATACCCCGGTAGTCCACGCCGTAAACGATGGATGCTAGCTGTTATCGGTATCGACCCCGGTAGTAGCGAAGCTAACGCGTTAAGCATCCCGCCTGTGGAGTACGGTCGCAAGACTAAAACATAAAGGAATTGACGGGGACCCGCACAAGCGGTGGAGCGTGTTGTTTAATTCGATGGTAAACGTAGAACCTTACCCAGGCTTGACATCCTTGGAATTTTGCCGAAAGGCGAGAGTGCTTTATTGAACCAAGTGACAGGTGTTGCATGGCCGTCGTCAGCTCGTGTCGTGAGATGTTTGGTTAAGTCCATCAACGAGCGCAACCCTTGTGATTAGTTGAATTTTTCTAATCAGACTGCCCTGGTAACAGGGAGGAAGGGGGGGATGATGTCAGGTCAGTATTACCCTTACGTCTGGGGCTACAAACACGCTACAATGGCCAGTACAAAGGGCAGCCAAGTCGCAAGACGGAGCAAATCCCATCAAAGCTGGTCCTAGTTCGGATAGCAGGCTGAAACTCGCCTGCTTGAAGTCGGAATCGCTAGTAACGGTAGGTCAGCTATACTACCGTGAATACGTTCCCGGGTCTTGTACACACCGCCCGTCAAACCATGAAAGTCGCCAATACCTGACGTGTGAGCTTCGCCTCGCCCTAAGGTAGGGGAGATGATTGGGGTTAAGTCGTAACAAGGTATCCGTACCGGAAGGTGCGGATGGATTACCTCCTTTCTAGGGAGAAACTAGCATACGAATCGAGTAATCATTCGTAGAGCTAGGTCGATCTCGGTAGATGATGCATCAGTACTGATCATTTACTTTTCCAGCAATGGACGAGACAATAGAACTGAACGAACTTGACGTTGATTGCGCTATTCAATATTTAAAATACTATTTAAAAAGTCCGGACGTTTGTCCGGACTTTTTGCTTTTGATGAACGTGATTAGCTAAATTTGGCCGTTGATGAACCGAACGTGACCGTCGGTCGTAATCATCTGGGTAAAGATAGCTGAGCTACCGAGTTGTTTAACGATTTTCATAGTAACTAGCTCGGAGCTATTTGCTATTTCGGTCTCTTGAAGTGTGCCGTCGCCGTCAATTGGATCATTGAAAATATCCAAACCAACATCTAACGTATCGTCTTTAGTGAAACGGCTATAAGCTGGTGCTTGAGGGGCTTCGGTCATGAATCTCATAGGACGCATTACTATACAAGCCGGCAATATAATTGTCAAGCCATTTGCTTACGTCATTTATGAGCTAACGCTTGTAAAAACAGCTTGAATTAGATAGAATACATCGGTACATTTAAAATCTTAACAGTGTATTTGGGGCTATAGCTCAGCTGGTTAGAGCGCGTCACTGATAATGACGAGGTCTGTGGTTCGAGTCCACATAGCCCCACCAAATAGCCTTACCCATTCTGGGGCAATAGCTCAGTTGGCTAGAGCACCTGCTTTGCAAGCAGGGGGTCCGGGGTTCGAGTCCCCGTTGCTCCACCAAATAAAAAAGACATCCTTGGATGTCTTTTTTATTTGGTCCAGTCTACTACAGACTCGAGCCCTGGACGTGGCGGCTTCAGCTGACATAGTCCGGGGTTCGGCGCAGCAAGCCAGCACGCAGAAATATCATTTCGAGTACTGGTGAAGCGGAGGAGCCTGCCTGCAGGCGATTCCCGTTATCATCATCCTACTCAAACGTATGGTAATACCATCGATACGTAGTTCCTGGCGCCAAATTGTTTAACGTATCAATATTGAAGCCTTGGGCCGTAATCGTATCACCATCTACAAAGGTCTGGGCCATAGCGGCCGCTTTGCCGTTGGCAGGGGTCATGACGACGCGTGGTGCCTTATTGTACGGCTTCGCGAAAGTAATGGTGCCGAGGTTGCCGCTGATAGTACCGGTGCCACAATCCAGACCAGTGGTGATGATGACCTGACCAGCCGTGTCATTACCGTCAATGGTTATGGTAGTGTCGGCGCAGAGCAGGGCATTCATGGCAACGGTTGGAGTGTTACCGGCGGTGACAAAGTGGCCGTTGACGGTAATGTCACCGTTCACTACCAAGCTGCCAACCGTGAGATTTGTGATAGTGGCATTAGTCGCATTCAACGTGCTGATTGTAGCCGTGCTGGCTTGTAAGTTGTTGCCATCGAACGGATCGTAGTAGCTTGGGTTGACTAAGACTAAGACGGTGCCAGTGGTGCCATTGAAGAAGCCAAGAGCGGTACCAATGGTAGCGCCAGCTCGGGTGGCTTTCATAGCATGACCAGTGGTGCTCGAGACAGTTAGGTGGTCACCAGGCTTGACGGCACCGTTCTCATTCGTCACCTTAACAGGGACACGACCAGCCAAGACAAGCGGTTTGCCACCGTCAATACCACCGTATGAATTGATCATGAAGCTGGAGGTGCCATCACTGATGACACCGACGGCCGCACTGTTGTACGTACCGCTCGCTTTGACGACGCGTTCAGTGTTCGAAGGATCGGCCATGACGACATCCGCAGCCTCGACATCTGGGGCAGCAGCAATCATTTCGGCGATGTCAGGAGTGGTGTTGGCAGTGATTGAGCTGGAAGCGCGGATGGTACCGGTGACGCCGAGGTTAGCGCTACAGGTCTGGTTGCCGATACAGATATTGCCATTCTGAAGTATAGTCATGCGGACATTACTACCTGTATAGAAATTCAAACCAGCTTGGCCATTGCCAGCATTACGCTTGCTACCAATGCCTTCGCCACTGCCAGCACTACCAAAACGGAGTGCGTAGTCAATTCCACCATAGTTGATGCCGCTACTGTCGATGATGACTGATTGACTGTTTTGATTTACGGAGAAAAGGGTACGACCAAAGTTTCCTTCAATGACGGACAAAATCTCGGCCTGACCCATAACGCCAAGGATGCGAGCAGATGACGATGCTACATCGGAGCCGACGACGGTTAAGGTACCATTGATAGAAGCCGAATTGATATTGGTAAGGTTACCGTTAGCATCAAGGCGATTAATGCCGCCGGTCTGCAGGTAACTGCCCACATTGATGTTGGTTGCGGTTAAGAAGCCCTGGACACCAACCGAGCCGGCTACACCCAAAGTATCGTTACAAGTTGCTGAACCGATACATGCTTGACCAGCTACACTCAGATTGGCGACTGGGCCAGCACCTGTTGAAGCACTCGTAAGACTTGTAGAATAGATCGTCACATATGGGGACGTGTCGTGAGCGACACTTAGGAAACTTCCGTCCGGACTGTAGCTAGCGCCATACGCCGTACCAGTAGGCAATGTCGCAGGATTGGCCAACTTCGTGAACGTATCACCATTCCGGTTATAAATGGTGATGTAAGGAGATACGTCGTGCGAGACGGCCAATGTCCGGCTATCAGGACTCCAGGTGGTCTTGGTAGCGGCACCGGCTGGCAATGTCGCAGGATTGGCCAACTTCGTGAACGTATCACCACTCCGCTTATAGATGAAGATATATGGCGCGCCAGTAGTCTGCGTGACGGTCATGTATTGGCCGTCGGGACTGAAGCTGGTGTCGTAGCCGGTTCCAGTAGGCAATGTCGCAGGATCGCTCAACTTCGTGAACGTATCACCACTCCGCTTATAGATCGTAATAAACGGTGCGGTGCTATGAGCGACGGACATATAGTTTCCATCCGGACTCCAAGCAACATTATTAGCGCCACCCGTTGGCAAGATTGCCGGATCGCTCAACTTCGTGAACGTATCACCACTCCGCTTATAGATCGTAATAAACGGTGCGGCATCGTTGGTTACGCTCAGATATTGGCCATCTGGGCTCCAACTTGTACCTGTTCCGTTACTGGCTGGTAAGTTAGCCGGGTTGCCTAACTTCGTGAACGTATCACCACTGCGCTTGTATATGGAGATGAATGGTGACCCATTGTGGGCAACGCTGAGGTACTGATTATCAGGACTCCAACTACTACCTAAGGCAATCGATGTCGGAGCAGTCGATGGATTACTTAACTTCGTGAAGGTATTACCTGAGCGCTTATATATGTTGAGGTACGGTGCGGAACTCTGCAGAACATTCATGTAAGTTCCATCCGGACTCCAGCTGACGTTGTAGCCGGTGCTGGCAGGCAAGGACGCTGGATTTGCCAGCTTAGCAAAGCTTGGGGTAATTGTAATTGTCGGAGCGGTACCGAGCTTAAGGCTACCGTCGCTGGCAAAGCCGCTGAGGAAGTTCCCGCTAGAATTCTGTAGACTAATCAAATTAGCAGTTTGGTTGGCGTCGGCCTTGATGCTGAATGCATCGGACGTACCAGCATATGCATTGTCGACTACAACGGTCTTCTGGAAATAGGCGCCGTTGTAGGCGTTGAAGTAGCCATTGCTATTAACGAAGACTTGATCGAAACCGCTACCGTCGGTGATCCGTAGCAGATCGGCGGTCTGACCACTAGCGCCTTGGATGCGGGCGGCGATAGCTGTGGTACTAGTGCTACGTATATTGAAGTTGGCAGTTTGTTGAGTGGTGCCATTCTGGATGTATCCAGCACCACCAGTGGTTGGTGCGAAGCCACATGTTGTTGCATTCTGGAGACAGACCGTACCATCGGCGTCAGGGAAGTTGATGTAGCGACGCTGAGTGTTTGAAGTAGCGCCTATCTCGGTTTCAAAGTTGCCGCCAGCTAGTCTTATAAGACCAGGTTTAACGTAGGTGCGTCCGATGGAGAGAACCGAGCCACTGGTATCAAAGTCGAACAATGTGTCACCATTGGAAGCTTGAATCTGTAGGGTATAGAATGGATCACCACCAGTACCAGAGTACCTAAAGATGGTACCGCTGTTGGTGATGTTCATAAAGCCATTGTTCTGGTTGATGTTACCAGAGGCAGTAATGTCATTGATGTTTAGGAGGTTGCCATTTGCATCTAAACGGGTGTAGCCACCAGTTTGCAAGTAGTTAGTAACGTTGAGATTTGAGGTGGTCAGGAAGCCCTGAACGCCAACAGTGCCAGCGACGCTCAACGTATCGTTACAGCTATCAGTGCCGATACAAGCGCGGCCAGCGACGGTGAGGTTGGCAAGGGTAGGGGTGTTTGTTGTATTGCTAACCGTGCTGACGGAGTAGACTGTAAGGAATGAGCTAAAATTACTTGCCACACTCATATACTGCCCATCCGGACTCCAGGAAACACTTCGACCAATAGCACCAGGTAATACCGAAGGATTACTTAATCTTGTAAACGTATCGCCACTCCGCTTGTAGGTAATAATATAAGGTGAATTATCTGTTCCCACACTCATATACTGCCCATCCGGACTCCAGGAAACACTTTCACCGGTATTAGTCGGCAAAGACGCCGGGTTGGCTAACTTAGTAAACGTATCGCCACTCCGCTTGTAAATCGTAATGAACGGCGATGTACTATGTGCAACACTTACGTATTGCCCATCCGACGACCAGGAAACACTCAAGCCAGTACCTGTCGGCAACGTCGCTGGATCGGCTAACTTCGTAAATGTATCACCAGACCGCTTATAGATAGTGATAAACGGCGTTGTGGCGTGAGCCACGCTCATATACTGTCCATCCGACGACCAAGAAACACTTCGAGCAGTATTTGCTGGTAGCGTCGCAGGGTTTGCAAGTTTAGTAAATGTATCACCAGACCGCTTATAAATCGTAATAAACGGCGTTGTGGCGTGAGCCACGCTCATATACTGTCCATCCGACGACCAAGAAACACTTTGGCCCAATCCTGTCGGCAACGTCGCTGGATCGGCTAACTTCGTAAATGTATCACCAGACCGCTTATAGATAGTGATAAACGGCGAGACTGTGGAGGTAACACTCATATACTGTCCATCCGGACTCCAGGCTGTGCCTGTACTGTAGAAGCTGCCACTAGCAGGTAAGATCGCTGGATCCGCTAATTTTGTGAATGTGTTTCCGTTCCGCTTGTAAATCGTTATATATGGCGAGCTACCATGCGCTACGCTCATATACTGTCCATCCGGACTCCAGGTTGTACCGTAACCAGAGCTAGTTGGCATTGTTGCCGGATCGGCTAACTTCGTAAACGTCGGTGTAATACTTACATTCGCCGCGACGCCCACGCTCAAACTGCCGTCCGCTGCAATACCAGTCAGCTTATTACCGCTCGCATCCTGAACCTGGAACGAGTCGACTGTCTGACCAGCGATAGCCCGGACGCTGGAAGCGACCGTGCTAGTGTTCGTATTGGTGACACTAACTTGGCTGGCAGTGACCGCACCGCTGGCGTTGATGCGGGTGACGCCGTTGGTCTGGAGGGCGGCAGTGGCGTTAAGCGTACCGGCCGTACCGGTGCCATCAATGTTGAAGTTGGCACCGGTCTGCTGGGTCGAGCTGTTGTTGATGTAGCTACCTCCACTACCGCAGTTGCCGCTGCTGAGGCAGATGGTGCCATCGGCGTCTGGTAGGGTGTAGGTGCGGTTAGCGGTTAGTGTGCCCTGTGAAATTGTTCCAGTGTAGCTACCGTTCTGGAGTTTAAGACTGCCGTTGGCCGTTAATTGGCCGCTAAAGGTACCACTAGCAGCCGTTAGATTACCGGCGATATCGAACTTAGCGACCACGGTACTGCCATTGCTTTTAAGCTGCAGTAAGTCAGCTGTTTGGCTAGCTGCACCCTGAATAGTTGAGGTGATTTGCGTGGTATTTGTACCGAAGACATTAAACAGATTGCGCACCGTTGCGCCACTGTTTAATTCGGCAAAACCAGAGCTACTGATGAACACTTGCTTTGCATTGAATTCATTGTAGACGGCGAATATGTCGGCTGTTTGGCCTGAAGCGGCCTGGATGCGGGCAGCGATGTTGCCGGCTGCGCTGCTAATGATGTTGAAGTTGCTGGTTTGCTGAGTGGTAGTGTTCTGAATATAGTTATTGCTTCCAGCCACGATATCGCTAGCCTGCAGTGCACTTGAGACGAAGTTAGTGCCGTTACCGCGGAGGAACTGACCAGCTGCGGCAGCGCCGCCAACCTGGAAGCCTGTGACGGCGTTCAGGATATCGGCCCGGCCGGTGCCACTTATATTGAAGTTGCTGTTAGCTTGCTGGCTGGTGCTGTTCTGAATGTAGTCGCCGCTACCGCCGCCGCCAGTCTGGTAGCCACAGTTGTTGGCAGTCGTACAAATGGTGTTGTCGACGGCAACGGTAATGCTGCCGGCGCCGGTCGTGACCGTAATGCCGCTACCTTGGAGTAAGCCAGACAGGGTGTAGCCCGTGCCGTTACCGATTAGTAGTTGACCATTGGCAGGAACGCTATTTAGGCCGGTACCGCCACGGTTGATACCAAAGGTGCCGCTGGTGACGATGCTGGCGCTGGTTGTTACGTTCTGGAGGGCTCCGGTGCTGGTAACGATGTCAGTGCCGTTAAGCTGGTAACCACCGACGGCGTTGATGGTACCGGCGAAGCTTGGCGAGCTAGCGACAGACAGGCTAAGCGTGCCACCGAGCGCAACCGTGCCGCCACCGACCAGGTTGCTGGTGCTGTCGATCGTGATGCTGCTGTTGGCGAGTTTAGCGTTAGT
>Ga0325400_1000009_pt1 | contig 105331 bp, 71 predicted proteins | sample PopdelMetagenome_2_FD_205662 | JGI IMG/M metagenome (GOLD analysis project Ga0325400, IMG submission 205662) | Populus deltoides microbial communities from Bellville, Georgia, United States - Xylem-PdKOR-R1 | ecosystem: Host-associated > Plants > Phyllosphere > Stem > Wood/Secondary xylem... | reverse complement strand
ACTGTAGCCAGGTGAAATCGTCTTACATGTAGCATGTATTAAAGTCAATGTTGGAATTGATTTTATAAAAAATGCAAAGCGTCTTTTAAGAGAAAATTAAATTTGAAGTCCGCTAAAATTTGAGATTAAGAACATTTTTGGACTTTCTAATTCAACATGAATGTTAACATATTTTTTAAAATATATTAAAAATAAATGATAAATTATTCTAAAAAAAAACTTTTAAATAGTAAAAGTTTGAAATCTAAAATAGCTTTGGAGATTGAATAATAGATTTATAAGTTTATGAGTTAATTTGTACTTGAGCTTGGTTAATAAAAAAAAAATTTGGTTATCAAGTTCTTATTTAATTAATATTTTTTTTAGCCCCACATGTCTTTGTACTCAAATGAACCTATAAATAAATTATGTGATTAAAATAATTGCATTTATGAATCATTTATGATTAATGAATATTCATTATAATTAATAAACATTTAATTATGAATTATAAGTAATTAATTTTTGGTTTTCAAATCTTATAAATAATTGTCTTGGATGGATAAAAAATAGATTCATAATTTTTTTTTGGAGTTCTTTCCTCCCTTTGTTATTGGTGTTTTTTAGATTTTTTTTCTACTTGTTTTTTAAAGATATTAAATATCTTCCGAGTTCATCTTATTTAAGAATGCATCAAAAGAAAAGAAGGTAGAATTTGAGGAGATTTATTGAGGCTCGTTCTTTTACATGTATGCTATCTTTTTATAGTAATTGTAAGATTATAATATTTTTATATGTTTGTATGATTACAAATTAAATAAATAGATTCACCTGTTTAATAAACAAATCATTTTATTATTGATGGAAAATAATCAAAATGTTGCCACAAGGAACAAAAAATATTTCTAACAAAATGCAACTTCTAAGATGATATATAAGAGTAATTCGTGAAGGAAAAAAATAATCCATCCATAACTTCGTGTAGAAAGATTATTCTATGCAAACTCTCACCTCATAGAAAGATTGACCAGCACCAAATATAAAATCTACTGCTCCTTCAATGTAGCAGTTAAAGAAGTGATGCCGGCCTTGGACATCCCACAATGTATCTTGAACTCCCAAGAAAGCACAGTCATAGAAAGCTGATTTATCACCATAAATTCGTGCAGAAAGTGCTGGGGCTACTCCAACTCCAGGTATCTTGATTCCATAGTTGATATTTTGCTTGAATGGAAGGTTATATGAATTCTGCATTATTATTGATAAACAAGCTGGGAAATTTCAGCTATCTGAACAACATGATGATGTTGTGGATATAATCTATGTTTATTATTGTTTCTTGTGTTCTTAATACCAAAAGGGAAAAAAAATATGAAAAAAGAAACTGGATATATTATCACAAAAAAACTGTACACAGCAAAAGCATTTTACCTTGAAGGTTATGCCCTTTGCTACAATATTGCTTGGTGATGAGGTAAAAGTAGCACTAGTATCAGTGCTTTCGTGTGCATTATAAGCAATCGTTGTTAGGGTACGATCTCTTCCTTCCAGAAAAATGCATGGTTTGTCATCTGGTATAGTCACCTGTTCTCTGCACATTGTTATCAACCATAGTATATCCACAAGGACATGCTTTTCTTAAGGAGAAAATTTCTTTGAATTATGACATATATGTTATGCTATGGATATGAAGATTTTTAAAAAAGAAAAGGTATAGTTAGAGCATATGCTAAGTCAAGAAATGGGAGTAAAGAAGAGATTACATGTAGGTGCCAGGATTGATTCGAACTTTGATCCATTGATCGTTATTTATTGGAATGGAATCAATAGCATCTTGGATTTTTATGAAATGCCCTTTGCCGGAATGATCAACAACTATGGTCTTTCGAACCTTTTTTCCTCTTCCTGGTTTACAATATATACCTTGAGAGTTGCTCGAGGAGATGGTGATGAACAAGATGAGAATGGCATTAAATAGTGGCTTTTGCATTTTTTTGGGAAACAATGGGGAGTTGAAAAGCTCTAAAATGTTACAATGGTGAATAAATTGTGATTGCCGCAGCATTCTTGGGCATATGGAGTGACGTTCTTGCTTTGTGTTGTCTTTTTAAGAATGTTGAATGAGATTCACATGGCTCGAGTCAAGCATTATGATTTTCGACGGTTTGATTCTCTTTTATTAAACAAGGGCATAGTGGAGATGTACATATAAGAAGTGCTATGATTGACGGTCATATCAAAAGATGGTATTATAAGGAAGCCTCGGAAGTTTTTAATGTGATGCCATGAGGGAAATCAGGCCTAGGATATTTGTGTTGACTAGTGTGCTAGCTGCTTGTGCTAATGTGGGACTCTTGATCAAGGAAGATGGATTCATGCTTATGTGAAGAAGAATTCAGTCCACTTCGAGGCTGTATCAGGTACTGCTTTGATGGATATTTATGCGAAATGCGGGCGGCTTGATATGGCGTGGGATGTTTTTGAGAAGATAAAGAAAGACTTTTTCACTTGGAATGCTATTATTTGTGGGCTAGCTATGCATGGTAGAGCAGAGGATGCAATTGAGCTTTTCTTTAAGATGCAAAGACAGAAGTTTAGGCCTAACGGGATCACTCCTGTGGGTGTGCTAAGTGCTTTTGCTCATTCAGGAATGGGAGATTTTCAATTCTATGAAGGAAGTGTATGGTATTGAGCTTGAGATGGAGCATTATGGTTGTGTAGTTGATCTCCTAGGAAGAGCAGGGCCCTTGGGAGAGGCAGAGGAGCTTATATATTCGATGCCGATAGGACCAAGTGCTGCTGCTTGGGGAGCACTTTTAGGTGCTTGTAGGAAACAGGGAGATGTTGAATTAGGTGAGAGATGGGATGATGCTTTGTTATCAAACATTTATGCAAGGCTGGGAAATGGGATGGTGTAGCAAATGTGAGGAAACTAATGAAGGAAAGAGGAGTTAAGACCATTACTGGAATTAGCATGATAGATTTTGATGGTGTTGTCCGTGAATTCAGATGGATCGCATCCCCAAATGAAGAAAATCCACCTGACAAAGAAAAATATGCTCAAGATGCTAGAGATAGAATATTATTCACCAAATACATGTCAAGTTATGTTCGATATTGCAGAGGAAGAGAAGGAAGCTGAACTGCAGAACCATAGTGAAAAATTTGCAATTGCTTTCGGATTCATTAACACAGCCAGTAACAGGAATCCGAGTTGTGAAGAATTTAAGGATGAGCTAGGGCTTCCATTCTGCCTTCAAGCTACTCTCTTGAGTCTATAGTCGAGAGATTATCGCGACGGACCGTGCACGCTACCATCATTTCAGGACTGGAACATGCTCATGCAAGGGTTTTTGGTGAGTTATGGAGATAGCTGAAGCATTCAAGTTGCGGTGCAAAGAGGGGAGTTAGCAGCTATAGTTGTATATGGAGGTAGCAGTTCCATCATCTTAATCCAGGTTCAGAAAAGATTATAATGCTCAAGTTTTTTCAATCAGGCCAACCAAATTTTCACATATTGAGTAGCAGACTTGGATATGATGATTGCGTCTGGAGCCATTATAACTGTTGTCATAACTATAATTACTGTAACTGACAAGTAATTTTTGTTCGAATGTTCCATGATTAACAGTGGCAAGAAGTTCATTCGATTTTTTGACTGGAACCAGTTCAGACTAGATTTTACTTACTTTTGTAGCAGAAATTAAAATAGAATGAAACTAGGATTCTAGCTTGTTTATTATCAGTTTGTTACCAAGTATGGGAGAATGAATGTCACAGCTGCATAACTTGTAGTCCAGCATACCGGTTATCATGCAGGTAATTGCAGGAGGCCTATTGAAACTACAAAGTTTGACTCAACTGCTTAGATGTATTTCATTTTTCAAGTTGTTCATTCTTTCAGCTACTAATCCTTGAAAACTAGAACTATAGCACTCGCAAGCACACTAGTCATGGCCTTTATTCAAACATAGTATTAAGCACAGAAGCAGCAGGCCTAGAGGCAAGATAGCCGTGACATATATATACATTACATGAGTAACAAGAGCACTTTGCAGTTCAATACCATAAAAAAACATAGCAGTGTAGACCACTCTATATGCTATAATTGCATCGCTTTTGACTCATAATTGATCAACAACCTTTCTTAGGCTGGCAATCATTGGTAAAGGAATGGTGAGTATCAGTAGATGATCCAGAAGGATTGCCATAGTTCCCATAACTGCTGTTGGCCTCATCGTCAGTGCTGCCCTTGTTGTCACTAGTAGAAGGGCTGCTAGTTGCATTATCATTACTGGTATCAACTGCGGGCACTGAGCCTGTCACTGGATTACCATAGGTGCCAACGTTTCCTGGTTGATTATTCGGCTTAACATCAGTTCCAACATTGTTAACAGCATCTAGTTTACCATCCTGCTGCACATTAGACAAAGGCTTATCATCAGTTTTTTCTGCCTTGATTTCCTTCAAAAGAAGCCTTTTAGCATCAACTTGAAGATCCAAGAATGCCAGCCCTAGCACAAATACTACTGCGACGGTCGTCTTCATCATTAACCTGTTATTTTCAATCAACAGCAGATTATCCAAGTATGCTGAGGTATTAAGATTAAATAACTTCTAAACTGAAATTTAACTAAAAATGGTATTTCCACCCACTCTTACGTACCTTACATCCCTTCTCTAGTGTGATCATTGGTTTATTAACATTGCTTCAAGGGAGCAAATTTATAGAAGAAACATGTTTATAATAATCATGGTTAGTGAGAAACTAAGATTAAAATGGGAGCACAATGAAGTAGTGGAGTGATTACAAACTCACAATCTTCTGGCCTTATTGGTGAGGCCACACTCAGGTGTGCTTGAAAGGGGCCACCAGATACGGTAGTAATTATGAACAAGGGTGAAAAACAGATCAGATAATCTGAATAAAGGGTTGAGATTTTTACTTGGTTTTGTTTATATTGAGGCTTAATGATGTTTGCGTTGTAGGGCTCAGCAAGTAAGTGCAGCACCAAAATATACAGTTTATGCACTATGAATCTACCAGATTGCAATGGCATGTTAATTGGTTGATGACATAACAATAAGATCATTAATAATTTGAATACAGACAAGCATGCATCCTGCATATGCTCTAGGTAAATTGTAATTATGGGATCATAAAGTTGATCTGATTGCTAAGATAAGTAATCTAAGGGGTAAACATGGAGCTAAAAACTGTTCTTCGCTTCTGAAAAATGGTGAGAAAATCAGGCTCTCAAGCTGAATTGGACCTGTTTGGGCTATCTAAGCTCATTACAACCCAAGTTACCAAATAAGTATGGGGCTAACCCTAGCATGAGCTCATACACTAAACCAGCCAAGTCCATACCCTTTCACCCATCAAAAAGAGTGGTGATAAAGCACCCAGCTAATTATAGGGTGTCTGAAAATATTTTAGTTATTTTTAAAAATTATTTTTCATATTTGGAATGAAATTTCAAAAAGCATACCCTTTGATGGGTCAAGAAGAGTGGTCACCAAATGGATAAAGCACTAAATTATTCAAAGCCCCACAAATAAACTTAGCAAAATCAAAACCATTTCTCCACCACTAAAAAGATAGAGAAACCAAACTCAACACTTCTACCAATTTCCCTTTTAAAAAAAAAAAACTCCAGAAGGGACCAGTTTTTCATAATATAAAACATTAAGGATTAATTTTGTTCTAACAAAATCCAGTAGAACTAAAACAGGCCACCGAGTACCCGCCACTCAAAACAGAATCAGTTTAACCTCCAAAAAAGGGAAAAAAAAATGAAAGGCCAAGCCATGGCCATGAAACTACTATCCCCTCCATCTTCTCTATCAAGCCCCAAATTTGCTAAATCTCTTTTCTTTTTTACTTCCAGTCCAAAAGGGTCAAAACCCATCTCAAGTTTAGTCCAACTTTTCCAATGGAGGTCAAAAAATTTAGTCTTTAATAGAAAAATGGAAGTGAAGGCATGCGTGAAGGTGGAGCAAAAGAATGAAACTGAAGTAACAGGAAATGAGTGGGGTAAGGTATCTGCTGTGCTTTTTGATATGGATGGAGTGTTGTGCAATAGTGAAGAGCCTTCAAGAATGGCAGGTGTTGATGTTTTTGCTGAGATGGGAGTTGAAGTCACAGTGGACGATTTTGTGCCATTCATGGGCACAGGTAATATATATAGGTCTTAAGTTTGAAATTTTGTGATTTAATACAGTAATTATTTCTTCTTAGATAGTAAATAAAAATAATGTCTTTGGATATGTGGTTTCAATCGGTGAGGATTTCAATTTCAGCAATTCTTTTTTGTTCTTAAAAAGAACCCAAGCGACTTCTCATTTGATATTTGGAGGACTTGTTGTTCCATTTTGTCAATGCTTCTCCTTTTATTTCTGGAATTTGGTGTTGGGTGACAGAAATCTGATTGTTTGAGATGTAAATTTGATTGGAAGTAGTTGTCTTTTTAACTGCTGACTTTCTTCAATGTATTAGGTGAAGCAAACTTCTTAGGAGGTGTTGCTAATGTAAAGGGAGTCAAGGGATTCGATACCGAAATGGCGAAGAAAAGGTTCTTTGAGATATATCTAGATAAGGTGATTAATGCGAAGCACCATCCAAGTTTGCAATGCAATATGAATTTGTTATATGATGCCTAAAGTCTTTTCATATCTTGCAGTATGCAAAACCGAATTCCGGAATAGGATTCCCAGGTGCCCTTGAACTCATTACTCAGGTATGAAATCCCAATGATTCAGAATTCGCATGATGAGATTGTATTGAGGCTATATTAACATAGTGCCTGCTGTACGACAGTGTAAAAACAAAGGCCTGAAAGTTGCTGTTGCATCTAGTGCTGATCGTATCAAAGTTGATGCTAATTTAGCAGCTGCTGGCTTACCAGTATCGATGTAAGCTTACCTATTGTTTGTCTCGTTTCTCTAGTTCTTCGAATAGCTATACAATTCCATTCTTTACATTTTGCTGATAATCACTGAAATGCTCAGTACTCAACGAGTTGTATTGCCACCAAAATAACAAATTCAGGAATGTCAGATTAATTCCTCACTCAAGAAGTTAAATTTTGTTTTCTAAAGTAAAATTGAACTTCATATATCTGGGCAATAGAGCAGTTACTCCATACATCTACCTTTATTGTGAAAGAATATTTGAGAGATGATTGTGTCTGTTATGAGTCAAGAATTGGAGGATTTCTGTTCTGATTATTTGTTAGCGGCTTTTTATCAGGTTTGATGCTATTGTATCAGCAGATGCTTTTGAGAATTTGAAACCAGCTCCTGACATTTTCTTGGCTGCATCAAAAATCTTGGGTGTGCCCACTAGTGAGGTAATCTAGCTGATCCTTGGTTTAATCTTCTCTACTAAAGTGCAAGAATTATCAACTCAGAAAAGTCATTGCGTATAATTAGCATAACAGGTTTTTTTTTTTTCTTTTAGACATAGAATTTTGTTAAGGGAAAAAGAGAGAGAACAAAACAGAGGATAAGATATCCTCCTTGAACTGAGACAACTTAGGAAATTTCTGAATAAAAAAAGAGTTATAGGTTAGGGTAGGTGTTATTCTCTTTGATACCCATCAAATTTTGTAGAGGATTCCAACACTAGTACCGCCTGTCACCACATACTACCTTTTCTTGTTGATAGTTTATTATCGTTATATCTTCTTTTCTTATTTCAACACTTATTTTGGTGGTTAGCATATTTTTTCGTGTCTATTTTGGTCATATTGATGGATTTTTTTCCACCTTTTCCTAGTGTATTGTCATTGAAGATGCACTAGCTGGAGTACAGGCTGCAAAAGCTGCACAGATGAGGTGAAAATGCCAAATACTTGTGTATTTGGTGTCCTTGAGTTCTGATCATTAAATTCCTCCTTTTCTTATTCCAATGATACCATTCTGTGCTTCTTGCAGATGCATTGCTGTCACCACTACATTGTCAGAAGAAATTCTAAATGATGCCAGCCCATCTCTTATCAGAAAGGAGATTGGGAATATTTCACTTGATGATATTCTTGATGGTGGATCTGGTGGCTATAGTATGTAGTCCTGAGAATATTCCGAAAATGTCATTTGTAACCATCAATAATGTAGACTTTTCAAGCTGCTTTGGTTCCATATTTTAAGAACCGTGACTGTAATGATTGGAATTCATTTTTCATCAAAGATACAGTGCTTCAACGACCACAACGAATTCAGTTTTATAATTGGCTTTGGATTTATCTTAAGATTGCAGATAATAACTTTTTCCTTGCTGGATAGTAGTTAAGGTTAATATTCTCGCTGAATAAGATCTGATAAAGACATACTATTGCAGATGAGAAGATGCAGCGACCTCAGGTTCTGCACACTTCTGCACAAACTTCAGCAGCAATGCTTGAAGAAAGAACAGAAAATGGGTCAATCCTTAACCAAGTTGCTACCAATGACAATGTTTCCTCAATTAAGGGGTAAGAGAGGTTCTATTTATTTGAAATATTGGATTCATTTTGATTGATTTGCTTTTCTAAAATCTCAAAATAAAATAAAATAAATGAAATCTATGTGGCACCTTCTTCATCTTAACGACAAGCAGTGGATCTGAAATACAAAACCACAGACTGCTGAAACATTTAGCTAGTCTTATGGCTCCCTTGCAATGTGTTTTTAGATTATTTGGAGTCTGTTTGGTTCATACCTTAATAGGAAAACTTTCAAACACTGCAGTTTTGATGGCACAAAACTTAAACAGTTGTCCAAAATGATTCAAAATAAGGTTTGGCTCACAATGCATTTAGGAAGCTTTCTTACATTCATCTCATTTAATTTCCTTAATCAGTAGCTTTTGAATGTGAATTCTTGGTGGCAAGATGTATCAAAATGATTTATTTCCAACAATGAAAAACTATTTTATAACAACTTCAGCTTGAGGATGCAGAAATAATTTGTGGACAGGTTGCAGGGTTCTCGGCGTGATATAGTGAGATATGGCAGTTTGGGCATTGCTCTTTCTTGTCTGTACTTCACCATCACAAATTGGAAGGTAATTGATATAACAAAGAAGACCGTTACAGAAGTTGTATTCATCAGTTGAATCCATGTCAATCGCTACAGTGATCATTTGAATAACCAGGAAAATGTAGCTTTGAATTTTAAAGTATTCAGTTGTTATAGATAGAATGAATTTTTAAATTATTAGTCTTCTTGTCATTTTACTTCTTTTCACACATCTATGTCAGCACCTTTTCAGGCAATGCAATATGCTTCACCTAAAGGTATATGGAACAAGTTGTTTGGAGTTGATACCCCATCCTTTGAACAGAATGAAAGTATAGGTATATGTCATCCTATATGAATTCATCCAACATGATATTTGTTTTCTGTCTTTTGTGTTCTGATCTTCTCGAGATGCACTATGTCAAATCATGAGACATCCCTTACAGTATCCATGGTTGTTTCGAGTCTTTTTTGAGTAATAATTATATCCAAGATGAGAAATACAAACTCATTTAACTTTGTTTGTTTTAGGCAACTTAAAATCTTCAAGAGTCAAACAGTTTGTAAAGTATATATCTGATCTAGAAACCAAGTAAGTAACAAAGGCACGAGGTTTATTAACTAAATTAAATTTTCATGGCAATTTCTGTTTACCAAATTTCTGTTTAATCTGTCTTGAATTTTTTATCTTTCATGTGTCAGGGGAAATGCCACCATTGTGCCAGAATTTCCAGGAAAACTTGATTGGCTGAATACATCTCCACTTCAGTTTCAAAGGGTAAGTTTCGTCTAACTCACTTTTCTATTATAAATGTACAAGCATTAGAATCATCGATGTTCAATATTTACATGGTCTTTTCCCATGAGCTTATTTTTACTCTCGAAGAACATGTGTGGCAAAATACCAAACTTCCATAGTAGATTGCTCTCAACCTCTCAAAAAGCTATCAGCTATCTAGTTATAAACTCCCAAATGTTCCTTTGCGGTATTCTTTCTTCATTGAACTATGTACTATCTTTGTCTTTTAGAACACTGATAGATTCTCAAGTAACAGAAAACTTTACACTTTTAATATATACATAGATGTGGCGTTTATACTTACTATTTCCTTCTATTTTGGTGAATTAATGCTAACCCTTTCAATCCCTTTGAGCAGGATCTGAAAGGAAAAGTGGTTCTGCTGGATTTTTGGACATATTGTTGTATAAATTGTATGCATGTCTTACCAGATCTAGAGTATCTGGAGAAGAAATACAAAGATGCACCGGTAACACCCTTGCCTCTCCTTCCATGCTGATGCATATTTCGTATGACATCTTGTTGATACTTATTTTCATTGGCTTGATCATCAATTTTATTAATTCAGGATTCCATTGGCTCCGTTGTTTACTATACTTTGACATAAAACGTCTTTTATGTGCTTATATTCCACAGTTCACTGTTGTCGGGGTACATTCAGCTAAGTTCGACAATGAGAAAGATTTAGAAGCCATCCGTAATGCAGTCTTACGCTACAACATCTCTCACCCAGTGAGTCAAATTTTGGAACTTCTATGAGCAAAATGTCAATCTTTTTCAAGCATTTTGGGCACTTTACAAAACAAGTATACTACATATCTAGTACAGTTCCATAAAACAGAGAAAACTTTCAATAGTTTCGCGTATGAAGAACCAGAGGTGAAAGTGACATCACTCTGGAAACTATCCTTGAGTATAGCTTTCAAAGTTAGCACTCATATATGTAATATCATGACAATAAATAAAGCATTCACTAGCTTAGGGTTTGGGTTATGTTAGATGTGTGCTTCTACTTGTAGTGTTTTTCAATTTCTTCCTTTATCTAGCTAGCATAATATGGGTGGGGCTGTAATGATAGTCCAACTAGAAACAGTTACAAGCTCTAATTTTGGAAAGAATTTAATCCTGCAATTGAACTTCTTAATCTTTCAGGAACCCTAAGGCTATAAAGGTTATTTTGTCCGCCAAGCAATTAACTTCTTGAGGAAACCACATTTTAACATTTTATGATATCTGATGAGCACTTATGACATGTTAACTTGAGTCTTTAGGTACTTATATTAAATTATAGATTCGTCTTAACAAGTCTTTCCTACCAGTATAGGTTGTCAATGATGGAGATATGTTTTTGTGGCGTGAGCTAGGTGTCAGTTCCTGGCCTACATTTGCCATTGTTGGACCCAATGGTAAGCTTATTGCACAATTATCAGGAGAAGGCCGCCGAAAGGTACAACTCACACATGTATAATATATTATACATGCTTAATCTCAGAAAATTTCAATAATAAGAAAGTCCTCTGTCCTTTTCATTTTAGGATCTTGATGATCTAATAGAGGCAGTGCTTTTGTATTATGGTGAAAGGAAGATCCTGAACAGCAGACCAATTCCTTTGAGTTTAGAGAAAAATAATGATCCTCGCTTACTTAGCTCTCCTTTGAAGTTTCCTGGAAAGTTGGCTATTGATGTGCTAAACAACCGACTGTTCATTTCCGATAGCAACCACAACCGCATTGTATATCCTCTCTCTCTCCCTCCCTCCCTCCCTCCCTCCCTCTCTCTCTCTCTCACACACACACACACACTCTCGCACAGCAATACAATTCAGGTTTGCATATTCTACCCGGTAGTGACTGCAGAAATGAAAGTGTGGTTGGTACTTATTGCCAATTTAGTAGTATCAATACACACACTTTCATTGATGATCATCATGAGCTGCTAGAAAAACTCTATAAAATGGCCCAGTAAAATCCTTATCCAGTAATATAAACTTTACCATAATGTAGATCATAAATATTTTTTGAGGAATTTAGTATCTTGTAATTTTTTGAGTTCAGGTGGTCACTGATCTAGATGGAAATTTTATTGCCCAAATTGGCAGCAGTGGAGAGGAAGGACTGCGAGATGGTTCTTTTGATGATGCCACCTTTAATCGCCCTCAGGTGAGGATTTAGTCTGTAAGCTGTTTCTCCAGATATCTGTTATGGAGAAAAAACTTTTTAAGCACTTCCCTATTTACGCGTCCATGTATGCATTTTGAGATCAATCATCTTATATTTTCACTTTTGTGCTGGGTATTCATGCTGAACATTGTGGTTTAATGCTTATTCAGGGTCTGGCTTATAATTCAAAGAAAAATATCCTTTATGTTGCAGATACTGAAAACCATGCTTTGAGGTATGTGCATTTTAGAACCAGTCTTTAATTTTGTTGCAAGCCTTAGATGGCTCCCTTCAGTTTTTGTAGAGGGAGATCTGAAGTTCTCTATGACTTGTTTTACGCTGAAATTTATCTTCCCAAGACACCTTCCAATGCTGTTTTTTTTCCTGATTAACAAAATCTTAATTGAGGTGACCTTTTCTTAGAATCTGCTTTGTAATTCGAAACTAGAATCAGAGGTAAATGAGAAAATTATGCTGAGCAATATATGAACCTATAATACATGTCTGATCAACCATAGTTCTTCTACATTCTTGCAAGGATACACTGTTAGTTTTGTAAGAATTTCCCAAATTCTTACTATATCCTTCTTTTCCAGATCTTATGTGACTTGAAACAGTTAAAAGTTGCATTGATAACACCATGCTAGTTATAATTGAGTTTATAACTATTCAGTTTTTATTGCTGTAGGGAGGTTGATTTTGTCAGTGAGAAAGTGCGAACTCTTGCTGGAAATGGAACAAAAGGTTCTGATTACCAAGGAGGTGGAAAAGGAACAGATCAGGCAAGACCCCAAATACATGGAATTTGGATACATTTAAAGCATTTGGGGCATCCTTAACGTTTCATGTTGAAATTTTGGTTATTCCGTGTTTCATTAAGTTGGGAACATTAACGAATAAATTTTGTTGTTTAATAAAATATAATCAAATCCTTCCTAGTATGTGCTTAATACATTTACAATAACTAAAAATCTTGTTGATCAACCTCTTTAAAGTTAAAGACTTTTTGCATCCTATTTCAGGTTCTCAACTCCCCATGGGATGTCTCCTTTGAGCCGGTTAATGAGAAAGTTTACATTGCGATGGCTGGTCAACATCAGATATGGGAGCATGTAGTATCGAATGGAGTTACTAGAGCCTTCAGTGGTGATGGTTATGAAAGAAACTTGAATGGATCAAGGTAAGCAGAGTAGGTTTATCTTAAATCTTTTTCTCCTATTCATTACATACTCAGCATTCTTCTGTGTTTCGCCAATGTCATGCCTTTTAAAGTTTCTCTTCACATAAGCAATTTTTACATATTATAGGTTCTGTACTAGGTTCTGAACTGATTGCTTTTGTGTTTTGTTATGGAAATAGCCCTACGAGCACGTCATTTGCTCAACCTTCTGGAGTTTCATTATCTCCTGGTAAAATCTTGGGATATTCCTACAGCTTTTTGTAGCTTTCAATTGATATTAAAATATTCCATATGAAGCTTTGACTCTTATAATTGTGGACATTTCACTTTGACCCTATTCATAGATTTCGAGCTATATGTTGCTGATAGTGAAAGTAGCTCCATTCGAGTGCTTAGTCTAAGAACAAAAGGAACAAGGTTGCTAGCTGGTGGTGATCCAATTTTCCCTGACAACTTGTTTAAGGTAATTCTATTTCTGATTAAGAAACCACTTGTGTTTTGGACATACATTTAGAGGCCATTATCCAAGTTTGATTCCAGAAAGTGATGTCCTGGAAAGGAGAAATAGTAGACATTTCTACAGTTCTCGCTGTTCATGAAACAATCCCTGGAGATTAATATATCAATTTCTGATTACAGATATACACCAAACTAAACCTTTTTAAAGTTCATTTCCAGTAAATGCTATCTTTTGCACTTAATGATCATCCACTTATGATTTATTCCTATAATATTCAATTTTGCAGTTTGGAGACCATGATGGTATAGGTTCCGAGGTACTTCTTCAACATCCATTGGGTGTATTACACGCGAAGGATGGTCTAATATACATAGCAGATAGCTATAATCACAAGGTAATTTGATCATGACTGAAAACACTTTGAAATTTTAATTGTCTAGGCACACAACGAGTGATATGCATCTGACATTATCTTGGTAGCTTCGTAATTTTTTTGTTGAAAATCCATGAAAGTTCGTTTCAGCACATCTGTACTTTCATCTGCGCTTAAAATGTTGTCATATTGATCATAATAAAGGATGGAACATCATTAAATTGCTTTAATTTATCCTTCAATTTTCAGATCAAGAAGTTAGACCTAGCTACTAAAAGGGTCACTACAATAGCAGGAACAGGAAAAGCTGGTTTCAAGGATGGAAAAGCACTAACTGCCCAGGTTAGAAAATGGTGCAAAATGTACTTCATATTTGTATACAGGAACCTGAAGTGTCTTTTACGTCACATATTGTTGATATCCTTCTACAGGAACCTGAAGTGCCTCTTATTTCGCAAAATGCATATACTTGATACTGTTTTCTATTCTTCAATACCATTCCATTTTCTGGTCTAAAAGCACATTTGATTTGACTGAGCTTTTCTAAAAAAATGTTTCCAAAATAAAGTACTGCCTATTTCAGTATATGTCAATGTGATGATTTGGAATTTTTCCATTTTCGTCCACTTCTAATAGAATGTGCGAGAACAGAGTGAGCAACAATCAGAAAGATAGCAGACAACATGTCTTGGGAGATAGCAGACAACATGTCTTGGGATGTTTCTGCTTTTCGGAGTTGATCATTATTCACAAAAATTCTTCATCTTGATCATTCCATTTTAAGCTAGTGACAAGCTCTTAATGTGTTAATGTCTCTAGATTTTTTATAGGCTGCAGAACATTATCGGCTTACAGCTTACTCCTGCTTTACCAAGCTGCCTGAAATACCAATTCTAATGCATTGATTTATTTTCTTCAGCTCTCAGAGCCGGCGGGACTCATTGAAGCTGAAAATGGTGATTCCCATAACTCTTATGTGCTATATACAATAGCCAATTTTTTAATTCACAGTTTTGAAATGTCAGCATCATTTTGTGAAGATTTTAGATGTGTTCATCTTTCCTTTCTTATCACACATTTTTCGTTAAATGACTTAGTTTGGCTTTACTTCCCTCTTAATCAAGTAGATCAATTTAAATTGTTTTCCATCAAATAAATAAGTTTCCTTCCAAATTAAATTGATTTGAAACCTCTCCTTGGTTATCTGCAGGAAGGCTTATCATAGCTGATACGAACAACAGTGTTATCAGGTATCTAGACTTGAACAAGGGAGAAGCTGAACTTCTAACTTTGGAGCTGAAAGGAGTTCAGCCTCCAGCATCAAAATCCAAATCCTTGAAACGTCTCAGGAAGCGATCATCAGCTGACACAGAGACAATCAAAGTTGATGGTAGTTCATCCAGCGAGGGCAACTTGCGTATCAAAATATCAGTACCTGAAGAGTATCATTTCTCAAAGGTCTCCTACGATCCAGCCTTGTTAATATAGTTTCCTACCAAGTTGCATATCATAACCTCCTCTTTTGTGGATTCAACTACAGGAAGCACGCAGTAAATTCAGTGTTGAAACTGAGCCTGAAAATGCAGTGCTGATTGATCCCTCTGAAGGCTATCTAAGTTCAGGAGGAACGGCAAGCATTCACTTTAAGAGATCTGATGCCTCACCTTCAATGGGGAGAATAAATTGCAAGGTATGCCTTTATTTTTTGTTTTGTGGTCCAGTTTGACAGCAAAAGACAAAGGTTAGAGCATATGTTTTACATTCCGAGGATGCATTTTCCAAGGAAATTCCATGTAGGCATGTCTGTGATGGACAGCTTACAACTTTCCTGATAGTAGTATTCAAGGAGAAAAACTCCATGCTTAGCTTACAATTTCCTGTTAGTTATTCACCAAGAAATAATCAGTTTGGATCATTTTTCAGGTTTACTATTGCAAGGAAGATGAGGTCTGCTTATACCAATCACTTCTCTTTGAGGTACCCTTCCAAGAAGAAACTCCAGACTCAACCCCATCAGAAATCACACTTGCGTATCTTGTGAAGCCCAAATCTTCACCAAGCAAGTTGCAGCTACCAATTACCGGGTGATGGCATTCCCATGTAAATGCATTGTAAGCTTTTCTTTTTCAAGTTTATGCTATATTCACCATTGAACATTGAAGTTGATTGGATGAAGCAGTTTATCTCAGTAAATCAAAGAAAATGATACTTTTACTGGAGTTGAAGATGTCAACAGATTGTCACATATAAATCTTTGCTTGACATTTATGAAGAGAGAACAAAATAAAGAGATTAGTGAGCATTGCAATATAGAGATTGCAGCCCTTTCTAGTCACCTCTGCTCTTCTTTGCAGCCCTAAAAACTAATTCTAAAGCATATACCCTTTATGTTAGTTTTATTCTAGAATTTTTTGCCATTACTGCTTTCCCATCACCCTTTCCTTCTTCTGTAAAGACTGCTTTCTTGGACTTGGTGGGTTAAGTGTAAAACCAAGCACATTAATGGCTAACATTTTTTTTCATTGCACGGAGAAGTGACACACAAAGCCAACATTTTAGTTTCCCGATTTTGAAAGTAAGAACCCTAATCTCATGACATCCAGGGCTTGATATTTCAAATGCATAAAGCGAAAAATAAATAAATTGTGTTTTGCATGAATATGCCTTTTATTTATTGCCTCACTGCATTAAATAAGATCTCACATCCCTCTCGCATATAAATTTGTGTATATATGCGATAAGAACTTCACAAAAGCTAACACTCTTCCCCTCCCTTGCTCTCCCTGTTATGGCATCCATAAAACAAATAGATCTCCGGCTCACATACAAGTCTAGTTGGAGACCAAGGTTGTCTTTGGTTAGTGTTCTAGTATAGGAAGAGATAGATACATAAAAGATAAGAACTTGTTTGGTTGGAGAGACGGAAAATAAATCTGTATTGACAGTTTCGGAATGAATTTATGTTATTTCAAACCAGGAAAGACAAGAAGATATCTCCTTTTCATCTCTCATGTTGTGAGACATGAATCAAATGCTATCTAAGAAATGCAAATTGAATACCACTCAAAATAAAACTTCAAAATGCAGATTGCAGTGCAAATACATGGAGGTTTAGTGTGCAGCCATGAAAGTAGTAGAATCAATGAACTACATGAGACAACCAACATAATGAGCTCGTGGATTTTTTCATTGTAGTTGTGACCATTGGACGAAAAACTGATCAGGTATCTGCAGCTCGTAAGGAAGCAAACCACTTGAAAAGAGCTTCCTCACTCTCTACATGCTCTCAACGTAAAATCCAAATGACCACCTAATCCCCACCACCTGCAGGTAAAATGGCATATAACCTTGAACAATAATGCAATTGCACAGAGGAACAAAAGTTCCAGGGCCATTGCAAAGAACCTTAGATTTTTGAACTAGAAGAAAATAAAACGTAAATGAAAAGCACACCACTTGAGTTCTGACTGGAATCATTAGCCATAATGCATGAACCACAGCTCGTAAAGTTATCCCAACAAAGGTTATGTATGGCTGACCAATTCCCCACTGTAAATCTGTAGGAGTTTAGCAGAGCCTCTCTTACCCCCATTCTGGAATAACAAGTTGAAAATCACTTCAAATTGATGCAAATCCAAGACAACTTACGAGCAGACTAGTCATCTGGATTCATGAATCAGGACTTATTCATTCTTTTTTCTAGATCAGATGCGCTGTTATGCTTAATCCATGCCAATTTTATCCACACAAATTGGGTTTTAAATTCATACATGATGCAAGAATAAACTGCCCAGTTACTCCAAAAAAACCTAAATTGATGATAGCTGGCAAATATGTTCTTATATTCACTAATCATAGCATCTCAATTGTAAATCCAATGATCCTTTTTGTGTATGTACCGCGCCCCATCATCATGTTTCTCTAACATTTTTCATTTTTGTGCAGACTACCTCTTCGAGAGTCCCATTACCAGAATTTTCATCCCAAGAACAAGAGGATGCTCATGCATCAATACATATATAATAAATATACCATATAAATACTCTTAGAACCCACGTATAAGAGTATATAATTATGCTTCAGAAATCAGCAATAAGCTCCGTTCCTCGCATAATAACCAGAGCTGATAACACAAGTTTTTAAATGTAACAATGTCCACTTGGATCACCATACTTTACTAAAACAGAAAAAAAAATCATACTAAATCAATAGATAAATACTCATAAAGTCAACAATTCAATCCGAACCCTAAATTCCTGCCAACTTCAATCTTTATCTTGAAGTTGACTTGCACAAAGAATCAGTGTTTGCTTGAATGGAATGCTTAAATTGTTGTGTGGATCAGGGGAGACAGGAAAGGGTCAAGTTCTTTTCTTGGCAGCAGGTGCCGACACTGAATAATACTTACTCAGTGTCATTTTTCTTAAATCTTTGCGTACAAGATTGAAACTTTGGACTTCCTATGTATTTTCCTTCGATGCTTCAAAACTGTGGCATGCACTTGTGCTCCACTTACAGTAATCTTCATGATTTGTCATAGCTGGTTGTTCCATTTTCTCTTAAAAGTGACCGTGACAACGACTGCCAGTATAACTTTGTAAGTTAGGATCTATCCTCAGATTGTAGTGTGGTAGGAAAAGTTGCATGAAGTAGACATGAATGCTCTTAGGGTAGCCACCGTCTATTGCAACCACCCCCATCTGAATTGCATGCAGACCACATATATCGGCCGGTTTCATTGACATGTTGGTCATAGTTGTTAGATTTTGTCCACTTGAAGTAACCTATTGATCCGAGAAACTCACTCTTGAAGTTTAGTTTGTGCCGTGATTCGATTCCAGTTGAATTGAACAAGATATTAACTTGATAAAATCTGTTTAACTAGGCTGGCTTTTAGTTATCGATCCAAACTTAATCAAATTGTTTTAATAAAAATAATTGAATAAATTAAATAATGTTGTTTTAATAAAAATAATTCATGCTGATCTAATTTTTCAAATTCTTTTTTAAATTAGTTATGGAATGAGTTTTGACACCTAAATATTTATCATGTGCACTCAAAATATTCAGTTAAGTATGATTGCTCTTAGTGTTATTTTATATTATTATGATTTTATAATTAAAAAAATAAAAAATTTGTTCACAATTAAAATTTCAATAAGTAAATACAAAAAACATTCGACATGCTAGATATATATATAGAACTCGAATTCTTGTCTCAATAATAGACTTAAGCTATAGTTATCTACGCGGATTAAACTATATTTGATTTGAGAAATTAAACTTTAAAAATGATGTTTTTTCAGACCAAATTAAGACATTATCGCATAATTAATAAAGGAGGTCTTAAGACATCCATTTTTTCGTCTTATCGCAAAGTACACAATCATGGGTCGATTTATGATGATAATTAGTGTTTACTAAGTCAAGAGTTTCTATGCCATCATTTCATTAATTACTAATTATATTAATCAACTAACATAATTATTGTGGTTAGACGTAAACTAATCAGAGAGATTGATTGCCTATCAAGGCAAGCAGGCAGCACTCGTGCACATTCCATTGGCTAAATAAATGATCATGGGAAACAAAATAATATTTATTCTCTTTCTTAATATGTATTAGCAGAAATTAAACAAGATTAGACTTGAGCTATACCTAGCAAATAAATTTATAATTAATTAATGGATGGGAACAATCTCTGCTTAATTAGCTTCTTCTTGATCACGTGACAAGATCCAAATTTGTTTAACCAAGAAGGTTCTAAATCCATTATTATAGTACAAGTTGCCTCTTAAAACGCGTTAATCTCTTTTTCCCACCAAATCTTATGTTTATCCTCAGCATAAATCTTATCGCCATGTCTGTCGCACATGCAAAGTCATATTTTCTTGATTAATAAAATTAATTATAAAGAATTATCGAGCGAGGTGCATATATATATATATATAAAATAAATTTATTTTTAATTTTTTTATATATATTCTGGATGATCAACTTAATTTCAGGTTGGTAATAAATGGATCATTTAAACCCTAAAATCATACATTAAACAATAATATCATGGGAAGAAACTCATTAATAACCTTAGCCAAACTCAGAGAGGCAACCTGCTAGCAGTTTACAACAAGCGGTTCTGTGAGTAATAATAAAAAAAGAGAAGTGGGCTGCCTTGTGAAATATAAATACTAATAAATAAATATATATATCAAGCAAAGAAGAAACTATGATTTTAGAGCTAATAAAAAGCATTTATTATTATTATTATTAATTTAATTAAAAATGCCATGTTAGGGAGCAGTGAAACATGACCAATCAATTTCTTTTGTCTGGTGATACATAGTCACTGGCTATAAACAAATCCCATGTTTCCAGCTATCAAGACTTGAATTAAAAATATTTTAATTTGTTGAAATCACTAATCTAAGCCCTAATTGGCTTATCCATAGGAAGTGGTTAAGAGATGGATAGGTAAGAACATAAATAGCTAGGCAATCCATCCATTAAAGAGATAACATATTAATTGATTGGGCAAATCTAATAGATCACAAACCTTGTTATATCTAGTTAGGTCAAATCTTGTATTGCTAATTAGAGCTTGGTTATTTATTAAAAGTCTAGAATGTTGTTTGGATTAAAAAAATATCAAATTTAATGTTTTTTAATTATTTTTTATTGACGGTTTAAATAAACAGGTTAGAAATAATAGATTTAGTATGTGTTTGATAATGTGATGCATGATGTTTTAAAAAAGTTTTTTTTAATTAAAAGTATATCAAAATAATATTTTTTTAAAAAAATAATTTGAAAATTTCATCCTTCGACCAAAACTTGATGAAGAAATTAAACTTGGAGAAAGAGGTTGAGAGTGACTAAAGGGGACTGTAATTTAATATTTTGGTGGAGTGAATTGTGCAAGATTAATGCTTTTATTCTATAAAATTTCATTTCATGTTGACTCTTCCTTGATGACACATTCAAGCATGTCTCATTGAAGGAGGCAAAGCTCTCTGGCATGTCATGAGGCAATGGGACTCATCTGATCCTCTCAAGATTTTCTTCATTCCTATATATTAATTATCATTTCTTTTTAATCCTTAAATTGCATTTTAACCCTAATATTGTTGAAGGCATTATTTGCTTATTATACCTCTTCTCTTCTCTTCTGCCCTCATGTTCTATGGCAGAAATAAATTTTAATTATGACTGTTTCGGAAGTTTATTTATTTATTATTAATTTTTGCATTTCTGTTTCGCGTCACGTATAAAATCTCAAGAGATTGATTTGATAGTTAAAAATTTTTGTTTAATTTCCTAGTTTTATAAATTTTAACTTTGAAACATTGTTACGAGGCCGGGTCGGTCTCATGAGTCAATTCAAGTTGGGTGTAGCTAGAAATTTTTTTTAATAGTTTTGATCCTAAAATTCTAATTATAACTCTACTGGTATTTTTTCACAAAACACCATGATTTTAATAGTTTTGAGTCTTTTTACCATAGAATTTAAAATTGTTCTTGAGGGCAAAGTATTAATGGTATTATTATTATTATTTTCTTTGTAGAGGTCTGACCTCTCAACCCTTCACCTCCACATCTGGATAACTTAGTTCGAGCCGGGTTTTAAAAAAAAGGATGTCGACCCAGTCAAACCAAGATAATAAAAATGAGTCAGCTAACAATCAAATTGCTTCGGTCAAAACCTAATTTGATTTAAAAAAAAATAAAATGACATCATTTTAAGCCTATGATAGAGTCACGAGTCGGGTTTAATAAATTTAAATTTAATTTTTAACTTCATTTAAAAATAAAATTGATTTTGATTTAACATTAAGATTGATTCCAATATATTGGTGATCATAGAACAAAAGGAAAATTCTTGTTTCTCATCCATTATGAAAGAAACAAGGCAAAAGGCAAAAACATGGGTGTGATCATAATCAATCACAGAAAGAAAACTAAAAAGAATTGGATTGATCCAAGTTCAGGCTGTACATGATCAAGATCAATAATTTTGTACGGCAACGTGGATCAAACTTGTCCACGGCACATGAAGCTGAATTGTGGAGAAGAACTCTTATTAAAAAAAAAAAAAAAAAAAAAAGAGGACAATAAGATAGCATGAGAACAATCACATGCTTTCCTTTTCTCCATCTCCTTTATTTTTCCATAAGCATCGATCACCCACCAATCATTGCTGAGAATAGATACAAAAATTCCATGAGCCCCGCAGCATAACCATCAAGTGGATGCCAACACATTGCTTTGTTATCCAATTAACTATTTCCACATCATCAATGAATTTAACAATAATAATAAATAAACCCTATTATTTATTTATCAGGATGGCAAGTACAGTCGTATATTGTGCAGTATAACGGCCTTGCAAGGAAAGATGAGGGAGGCAATTACAGCAGCTTCCGCCATGCTTCCTTCCCTCCCTCCTCCCTCCTCCCTCCTCCTTCTATATAAACTTAGATGCCATGCATGCATGCGTGCACATGAAAATACATATCATGACATTTATATATAAGTTCTATGAACATGCAAATTTGCGAGCTTTAATCTCAATCAACTGGGTAAATCCTAGTCTAAACTCAATTAAATTAACATTATCTTTTTAGAAAAAAAAAAAGGTTAAATTAACTCGGTAATTCAGGATTTTTTTCATACTAGTTATTTGTGTTAGAAAATAATATAAATCATATTACGGGACCTTACCTAACAGTTTAAGTAATTGGGTTGAGATAGTTTTTTGACATTATATTAGAACCTTGATAACCTAGTGGTCACGAGTTCGAATCTCACCATCACCTCACCTAACAGCTTAAATAATTAGATTGAGATGATTTTTTGATAATTTAGATCTGATTAGCATAATGCTTGTACTTGTTTTTTTTTCTCACGTACGATTACATGATATTAATTTTCAACTGCATAACTACAGAAACATAGATTCTTTGTCTTCACTGTGTTTTATTCCTTAAGATAAAAAAAAAAAAAAAACACAATCATGTAAGAAAACATTGCAAAATAATTAATATGATGGCTTTATATGATTTGTTGAAAAGCTATATTATGTTTGGTGAAAAGCTAAGAATCTATGACCAGTGAGTAAATTTTTTAACTCAACTTGCACGTTTGAAACGACATCTACAATGTATGTGTGTGTGTATATATATATCCCATAATTAATCAAAATTAAAACATCAAACATATACATATAATTATAATTATTATGGCAAAAGATGGTCCACCTACTGCCATGGCTGACGTGCAAAATCAACACTAGAAGCACCAGACACTTGCTAAAGTACCCTCATAAATATGATTACAATGCACACAAAACATGCGCAAGGTTATGCATTTGAGGTGACCTAATTAAGTACACTAACATACATAAAAAATAAAATAAAATTGCCTTGATTTTTAAGCAAGTTAATTGTACTAAGATGATTGGAATTACACGCCAAGTCTAGTATTTTTCCTTTATAATCTATGATTAAACGTGAGATTTAATTGAATTTTTGGTGGTTTAAATGATGTTTAGATGCCTTTTAATGTTGGTTGCTAGGACAAGCTAGCAAAGCTCATCACTCTTTTCTTTTATTTGACTCTGTGACTCTAAAATCTTTTTTTTTTATTTATGGATTATATATATGATTTTTTGAATATATCAATTAGTTTGTAATGCAAAAAATATATCAATTAGTTTTTGAAAACGTATGTATAAATTCGTTTTTTGGCCGGCCCACAACAATTTATAGCTAACAAAGTTGCCAACAATTTATAGCTAGCTAGCTCTTAAATAGGTTTTATGATTTATTATCAAATATATATATACACTAGTTGCCCACTAACAATTATGTAATTTAATCAATCAGAGGTGAATCGTGTCCCCATGCATGATGCAATCACTGACCACATATATAGAGGAGGTCTTAATTTCTTCATTTTTATTTATTTATTATTATTAGAAATATATATATATATATATATATATATATATATATATATATATATATATATATATTGTTCTCAGAGAGGAATTAAAAGCTTGAGTTACGGCAAATAATATTGATGCTGTCTTCTTCCACATTTAACTTGTTGCAGGAGATTTAAAGCCCATAGGATGCATTAATCCCTTGTTTATTTTAACCCACTTGATCAATTCGCCTTTGACTGATCCGTAGATTAATTATTCAGATAACATAATTTTATCATTTTCAATTCCCAAATATTCTTCCCTGCTTAATTAATTAACACTTAGCGGAGGCTAAATACTAATTAAAGAGGTTTGTTCACAAGTTTGGAAGGATTCAACCAACAAAATCTTGATTAATTGAGATTATTAACTAACCCTATTCCCTTTTTTGTAATGTAAGGATTAACTTACTCTGCCTATACCTCGAATTAATGGGATGATTAAGGAGAAAATTAAACCACTCTTGTAAATAGTAAAATGAAATGAGAAATATAAGTGAAGTAATAATTAATGGAAATATGTAGATAATATATAAGAGACAGATAGTTAGAACATTGGGACTGGAGAACTAAAAGCAAAGGTAAGGACGCGTGGTCAGCCGTGACTTGCTTTTATAAGTCTCCCCCTTCCCCGCTTCTCCCTCTCATTTCTTGTCACCCGCCCCTCTCCCCTCCCCTCCCCTCTCTCTCCCTTATCTATATCGTTACCGCCGCCACCCTCCTCCACAACCGCCGCCGCTGCCCCATCTTCAAGACTCTATTGTCGCAATCTTCAAAAGGTATTTTTTTTTTCTTGCTTTACGTTCTTTTCCAACAAGCACTATTGTCATTGGCATGTATTTCCTTTCACCCCCCTACCCCCAACCCGCCGACGCCTCCTCCATCACCACCACCTCTTCTTTGGTCTTAACATAGCAAATTTTGTTGTCGCGATTGTTTTCATTTTCTTGAAAGGTATACCCGAAAAAATAAATTAATCTTTAGCTTACAATAATTACTTTTGCCATGTTATTTCGTTTCAGGCGATCAAGAAAGAGGGACGGCATTATTAATGGCAAGCAACCAATCAAACTGTGACGTGTCATCGCAACAAGAACCAAACCAGCAAAGAAAGAAACGCAGAAAATTGACTCATGAAACGACAGAGAGTCACCTTCAAAACGACGGCACTGGCGAGACCAAAAACCAGCCTACAGTGAGGTGGCGAACTGACACAGCGAGGCGGATCTATTCGTCGAAGCTTCTAGAGGCTCTGCGTCGATCATGCCGGATAACTTCTCCTCGGGGTGAGAAGACTCGAGAAGTCCGGGAAACCGCTGACAGAGTCCTCGCGGTGGCCGCGCGAGGAAAAACACGGTGGAGCCGCGCGATTCTAGCGAAACGCGCGCGGTTGTTGAGAGTGAAGAAGGTGAAGAAACAGAAGGTGGCTCGTGATCGCAGGTCACCGGGGAGCGAGAAGAGGAGGAAGTTACCACCGGTGGAGAAGAAGGTGAAGGTTTTGAGCCGGTTAGTCCCTGGTTGCAGGAAAGTCTCGTTTGTGAATCTTTTAGAGGAAGCGAGTGATTATATTGCGGCTTTGGAGATGCAAATTAAGGTTATGACCAATCTTAGTGAAATTCTCACCGTCGCTGGCGGAGGAGGAGGCGGTGGCGGCTCGTCAAGTTGAGAGCGAGGAGACAACAGATATACTAGAGATTGTTAGTTATGCCAGGTGTCCATTATAATTAATCTCGTTTTGTTTTTCTTAAATATTTTAAATTTGTCTTTTTTTTCCCCCTTCTATTAATATTAATTCATGATGTTATTGTATATAGCACTTTATTATTATTATTATTATTATTATTTTAGCCTTGCTTTTCCGTTTTTCTTATTAATTAAGTATTAGTAATTGTCTTGGAATGGAATATTGCCAGCTAATATTTCTGTTATTTAAATTAAAGGCGGGCTAAAACTTAGAAAAGAAAGAGATTAGTGATTTTATTGGGAGATGTTTATAAAGTTGGGCGCTTCTGGTAATGTCGTTCCAAATAATTCAAACTTTGGAAATTCAACATGGAGAAGTAATTAATAAATTTCCAAGTGAAATTAATATTTGAATAATCTTCAAATTTGGGAAATTCAATTTGGAAGAGTAAAATAAAATAAAACAAAATAAAAAGGAGATAATAAATTGTAACATATAGTAGGAGGAATGAAATAATGGGAGGGGATAAAATGGTAGAGAACCCCACAAAACCAAGAGAGTTGATAGAATAGGCCAAAGAGGTCTATAGTATCTTCTAGCTAAGACCAGCATACAATAAACCTTATGTCATGTGCCTTGATGGACCTACACATTCTCAAGTGCCCCCCACCACCGCGTTTCACTTCCATGTGAAATATATTATGAGTTTGGTTGAGATTTTCAGATTCCAAATAAAACTGCCTTATTAGTTGCGGTATTTAGAGTTTAATTGTGATTGTTTTTTAAAGTAGTTTTTACTTGAAAATTTATTGAAATAATATTTTTTTTTATTTTTTAAAAAATTATTTTTGATATTAGCATATCAAAATGATCTAAAACTATCGAAAAATATTAATTTAAATTTTTAAAATACAGAAATAAACAGACGTTAATATTTTCATTATGGTTTCGGTATAAAAAAAAAAGAGACAGTGAAAATAGATGAAACATGTTTTTACACGTCTCCTGTTTTAAAATAATAAAGATTCATTGAGAAATAATATAATAGCATGCATGGATATAGATGGATTCGTTTTGTGTTCTTGCTTTTAATTACTTTTCTGAACGAACATGTTTATAATCTTTCCGTGCATGTTAATTTCTTCTTTTCTTGTGACATGAAGTAACTAAACACGGTATTAGTTTGAAATCAAATTAAAATAAAAAGAATTTACTCGTGATTAACATGTAATTAAATCAATCCAAATTAAACTGTTCCAATAAAAAGAAAGGTACTAAGACAATGCTTGCATCCACGTTCGTGGTGCCAAGAACAAAGACAATATTGTGGTCTAAGACAATAACGTCCGTCGACCAGACCCTGCTCTTGTCGGGTCCTTGTTAAGAAGGCACATCATTTTCCTTGTATAAAAGCTAACACGTGTGCCAGGGCTAAAACCCAGTTGTCAAGCTCAGTAGGAACATGTGGATACATTGACCAAATTAATTAAGAGCTTAATTGGTACTTATTAAAATGAGGGTTAGGAAGCTTATAGAGTAATTAGCTAGATTGTGAGCTTGTTTTTTAGAAATTATTCGTTTGAATCGTACAGATCTCAAAACTATTAAAAACTTACATAGCCAAATTAATCTTAAAACAAGGAACGAGGGGGGGTTAAGGAGCTAACAATAAATTGTAATGGTGAAAGATTGAGTTATATATGGACGAAGGGAGCACGTTTGTTCTTCATCTTCTGTGGGCTGCATTTATTTCTTGGGAAACAAATCACAGATTACATCTGTTTTCATTGAATTATGTCACGCCCACAAATTCTCACATGTATCCATGTGCTTTCATTTAAGAAGCTAGCTGCTTGTTTTTTCCCCCTTTCGTTTGCTTCTTGATTAATCAACATCGATCCACCCTAGGAGGAGGACGATTGTGTGCGTGTGCGTGTGCATGTGCGTGTGCGTGTTTGAAATTGTGGATGAGTATACATGGTGGCAAGAGGGCAGGGTTTTTTTGTTAGTAGTTTGGTAGTTTATAATTAAATATATATAATTTATCGTTGAATAAAAAAAGACTTAAATGATCCAAGAAACACCGCCTCCGAGCATTTGTTCCAATTTGTCGATGACTTTTGCTCTTGATGAAACCCTTTAAATGTGCAGCCATGAACCTAGAAGAAACATTTTATGTCACCAACCTGATTTTTCAAGAGAAGGGAGGAGAAAAGGAAGGCAAGAGAACGGGAAAAAGGAATTTGATGCGGGTGATCCAGCCCCTCTGGACACCATGGATAAAAAAATATGCAGAAATCTTGTACACCAGAAAGGAATTGTGTCCCTTTTAAGCAAAGCTTTGTAACATTGTTCAACAACTCAAAACTAGTATAATATATTCTTCTTGCTTGCTGCCTAGCTCCATGGGAGGTGATTAAATTGTGCTGTTCAATGCAATGTGTCCTGCGGCACGTAGCCACAAAGGAACCTTGTGCCCACAATATTGTATTAATTTAAGGTGTTAATCTGTCGGTGCTAAGTAGTTTGAAAGGAACATGGTACGATAGAGAACGATATTTTTACTAAATATTAGTGCAGATTTTAAATAAATGAATTCTCTTGAATGTTTCATGTTTCTCTTTTAATTTGTGGTCTGATTAGGTGGAAAAAACTAAGCCCGCATTCATGTTGTTGTTGTTGGTGCCCAGATAGCTACATGCACATCTCATAGCTTTTATTGCTCCATCTCTAAAAGAGAAGAAGCTTCACATAGTCAATTAATGGAGTTGGATCTTCAACACTGAAGCCATGCATTAAAAATAAGCTTGATCCTCCTCTCCTTGTCTTTTCCTTGCACACTCTATTTTATTTTTATTTTTATTCCTTACAAGGCAACATTATGTGGGATTCATGCTGCAAAATCATTAATGCCTAGTGATAGGGTCATGGGGTCTAGGAAGGGCCTCTCATTGTGGTTTGATTCCATCATGAATTTCAACATGTTGCACAATCAATCGCCATTATTGTGATCAAAAGCAATATATATTGTCTCAGAAATTTCTGCTAATGGGGCTAGCCGCTCTCACACACACACACATCTCTCTCTCTCTCTCTCTGAATATTTTTAGCTATAAGCCAGCAGGGTGGTAATTATGCTAGCTCACACAAGTTGAAAAACTACATTTGTCTAAAATGGAGATTGTTTATACGTAAAGCTTATCACAACCTTTCAAATGGTGAAAGGGCACGCCAATCTGCTTTCAGTATAGATCCTTTCAAGTTGAAGAAGATGCTCAAGTTAAACAGCCAGGGAGATTTCATTTTCAGGCTCACTTTTCCTGCTAAAATTGTGAGACATGTAGCGGCTCCTCGACATGCTACATATCGTTTTCTTATAGAGGCGCCAAATTCTGACATGGTGGAGCAAGGCAGCACCTAAATCAGTACTTTTCTGGGAGCCCAGTACTGGCATGCCCTGATTGGAAGAAGAGGTGCAAATTCTCTTGGATTATGAAACATTCTTATTTCCAGTGTTGGTCATAATTAAAACTCCCTCGCCCTAGTGGATAAACCCATTGACAATTGAGTTTTATTTGTAATTAATTTTTTAGAAAAAAAATATATTTTTTTTAAAAATTGACTCTCCAATCTGTAAGTTCACCTGTCTAATCCTTGTTCCATGATCCTGGCTTTGGATAAATCTTGAATTGGTTCTGCTTGTTATATCCCTTGTCTTTTCAATAATTTTTTTTTATTTTTTTTTACTATTATGAGTGAAGATTTTGCATTAAGGACATATATAATTTGACACCTCCCTGTAGAGTTGCCATTGCCATGACTTTTGCGATAAACCAACATTGCATGTGCCTCAATAGTTAGAAGCTCAATCCAACTTTGACATGGCCTAGCTAGTGGGGAACAATTTACAAACTTATATATCTAATTCAAAAATTATTCAATTCTAATCTAGATTTGGTATAGCAATCAATCAAGAACATAACCATGAATTGAGATTAGATAAACTATCATTTTCTTTCTTTTTCTTAATTACGATGGATGAGTTTTTTGTTTTTTTAGGTATTCTCGTATTAATTTTTATTCGATGCAATTTTAATCAAATAAATATTTTTTTAGAATTTATTAATTTTATTTTAAGAATGTAACTAAAAATATTTTTTTAATTTATTTTTTAAAACTGTGACCACGAAAAACACACGTATTCCATGGTTTTACCAACAAAGCAATCTAGACTTGTGTTTTTTTTAAAAGAGAGAAAATCCACTTTTGAGGTGGCATGGTCCAACCTTGAGACAAGGAAAGGCCCCAACAACACTAGGTATGTTGGGTTGGGTTAGGCCTTGAACAGTGAGAAAGAACAAACGTTTTTGGAATTTAGGTAATTGTTAGAAGAGAGTGGGACCAAAGCTTGTCTTCATAAACGGGTGGTTCCTTTGGCATTTGTGTTCCAATGGCTATTCCACACAAGTGGCAGCTCCTGGTTGCACGCTGCATCCAACCCCCCCCTCCCCTCATGGCTTGACCAGTCAAGATCCAAGCACTAATTCACGCTATGATTCAGAGAGCAAAAGGAGGTCAAAATTAGCCCTTCCTCCTTACTGTTGTGATCATATGCAATCGATCATATAAGTAATTAGAATCTCAAAAACACACTTAATCATATGCATTCTATGAGCTCAAAACCGCTTCATCTCATTTTCATGATATTGCTTATATGTTTTTGTTTCTATGATTAAATAAAACAAATGATTTACTTTTTTTTTTTTTAAGTTGCAATTTCTGCATTCTGAAACAGTTAGATTTGCATGAATGCAATTACGATGACTCAGTACTCTATATATGTTGTTATGATGAACACTGTGTAAGACAGGCAAGCAAGATGAGAGTAAAATATTTGTGAAATTAGGAAGTTAATGACTGTAGACAAGCTGAGTGTGGGTGTGTGTAATTTGACATGAATAAACTAAGATATTGGAGGAAACTAATGTGTTATTTTGAATGTAAGTGAAACATGTGGTTGAGATTTTGAGCAAATATTAGAAAGGATTGAGAGAAAATTGGAAAAAAAAACTGATGGATATTAAATTAATTTATTCTTCAAGTAGTAATTATCATTCACACCTTTTTTTTATCATCGAATATCGATTTAATTATAAATATCAAGCTATTATTTGGAGGGCAAGAGTTATTTTAACAAGCTCTGGAATTGTTTTATTTCAGCCGCTTGAGATCGATGGAGTTTAGGGTTTTCACCAATATTTCTTGTAATTGGCAATACATTAATTAAACCATTCTGAGTTATTGCTGTATTTATTTATTTTATAGCTATCTTTGATTTTGAACAACAACACTTTTCTATTTTGGATTTTGACATGACATAGCCATAGGCCCATAGCCTTTATCCAGACAAACCTCATGTACGAGTAACAGAACGAGACGCGCAGATAGAAGTGGCAGGGTTTCATGCATTTGGTTCTTAAATAGCTGAGTACCTCTAGAGTTGTCATGGCAGGACAAGTGCGGGCTATCATCAGACAACCTGTTTTGCCACACCAAATTCACCGTATCTTGTGCTAATACAAACTTACTTTTTACACTAAACTGTTTGACAGATGCGAAAAAAGATTGCACATTTCATGAAACCTAAACTCTTTGCAACCGTAATTGCATAAAAGAATGTTAACGACAAACACCTTGTAATCCTCCAAATGACAGATGATTCCGAGATTTATTTGGCTTTCACAGGTTCAGCTCTAGGCCTCCACAGCCCTAACCTATACTTGTGAGCATATTTCAATATCAGCTTCCTCTGTGAAACCAAAATCAGAAGTTAGAATTCATGACCCTAGGCACTTCGATTTCACAGGTAATTCTCAAAAAGTCCCATCAATTTAAACGTCTCTCAGAGGAGAATGCAAATTTCTACACGCTAAACACTCTGTGATCATCCACCACATTATATCAAAGATTATCACAGACAATCCTAACCCTATTCTCATATTTACTTTCCCAATTCTCACAGAAAATTGAACAATTACAAGTGTCAGTGCACCATAGTGAATACCCAGCAGAACATTATCAAACTAGAAACATTAAAAGGTAAGAGCGGTTAGTTAAACTACGCATCTGATATTATGTAGAGAGAATATTTTGAAATAAATCCAAGAGCTGCAGGACATCATCATCAAATAGAGGCTACGAGAGTAATAACTTGGAATGAGATATCAGCTATAGCATGAAATCATGATTACTTGAGCTAGTACCAATTCCGATAAAACTGTGACCAATGAATTTACGTACATATTTTCAAAAACTAATTTCATCACGAAAATATAAAATTACAAGAACTCAATATTGTCAGAATCTAAGCAAACACAAACATGCACATTACAAACCAAGTTTGGGATTAAGAATAATTACCTGTTGACAAGGAATGCCTAGTTTCTTGAGCTTTAAAGTCCGAGTAACAAGAAGTTTGTGAAAGTCACCAATTTCAGATTCAAGCTTGGCCACATGGGCTTCAACTCCTTTCCCTATTCCATTTAGAAACTCTGGAATTCCAACTTTCACTGCAATGAAAACAACATAACAGCAACAACAATCTCCAAGCTCAGACTCTTATTAATTGCAAAGAAAGAAATCAAAGAAAGTGATGCATACAACAGAAAATATACAAAAACGTCATTGTTCCAACAACACATCCACCGAAGATTGAATCTTTCAAGACTCAATTCCATTTTAATCTCTTACTAAAACTTGAAAAGAAAAAAAAAAAAACTAATCTTTTTTCCCAATTTCCACCTGCAAGCTAATTAGCCAGATCCTGTTTACATGAAAATCAAGTTTCCTCCAGTTTACACGCGCACATCATAAAAAAATCGAAACTTCAGGAGCGACAAAGGAGAGACAAGAAAATTAAAGCAAAAACTACTAATATATTCCCATTTCCAATCCAAGAAACCAAACATCATTAAAAAAAATCAGCTCAAGAACATGAACTTAGCTAAGGATTACACTGAAAAGAGAAGAACCAATTAAAGGAAATGTTACCGATGTAACGCGAGGACGATTTGGAGAAGAATCTAGAGAACCCAGGTGTAGAAATTGCTTGTTGTGTTGGGATTGAAACTGCCCTTTTTGTGTTTGTGATTATCTGCCTCCATGCCATTGCCATCTTGAATCCCTGTTTGTAAAGCTGCTCTGGGGTTTTTGGGTTTCAGCAGAGTGGCTGTTGTCCAGGACTTTGATTGTGTTTTCGTTAACTTAGAAACGACAGTCATCAAGTTTACAAGCGACAGGTCGTTCATGTGAATAAACAAATAAAAGGGTAAAATCACCACATGATTAAACCCATCAATTTTAATCAACCATCTAAGAAATTTTAGGAGTATCATTCTTGCCAAATTCCTACCACAAATCTAGAGAAAATTATAATCTACTCCCTATTTGTTTTGTAAATTTATAAGCTAACCCTTTTGCTTTAAAAAAATTATTAGTTAGTCTCTTTTTTACTATAAATAAAAAAAACAGAGAAAATAGATGGAAGTTTTGAAATTATATTGCAAAAATTCACCTTGTTCTTTATATTTTTTAAGTTATAAACTTCTGATCATTTAATTTTTTAAAAATTAAATTTTAATTAGAAACTTTATTTTTTTTTATTTTTTAGTTTGTGAATAAAAAGAAATTGCTTGATTTATGTTATAGAAAACTCGATCACCACTAATTTTTTTCATGAAAATAATTGATTTTAGTGTTAATAAATTTCTTTATGAGTGTAATTTGTTATTTTCCCTTTAATTTTATTATTTAATTAAATAAAAAATTATTATAAAAAACAAAATTATTACACATAGCTACACACTTCTATCTTTAGCAAAAACAAAAGGGGTTACAAGGAAAAGCTTTCTTTTTAAGGAGTCAAAAAGTTAAAGCTCTTCAACAACACAAATCGCCTTTGTTACAGAATCACCCCTTGACCCAATAGCGTGGCCATCGCCCATTGGCTACCCCTTACTCTTTAAAAAAAAAAAAAACAGAAAATTATCATCAAACCTCACGTGCCTCACGTGCTTCTCCACTCTTTCACAATCAAATCTTAACAAGCCAACCACCACCATATTGTTTAAACCCGTCACCAAACTCCTCCCCTGCTAACGTCACTTTCCGGCATCAACAGCACCAAGAACATTCTGGAAACTTCCTCACGACAAGCAAGAACTTTCTTTCCTAGACAGTGCAACCACAGAAGAGAAGGTATAAAGCCAACATGGAGATAAGAGCAACCGACTCAAAAGCAGTGACCAAGCTCCAAACCACATCATCCACGATCGAGAAGTCAAGCTCCGGCCACCTCAACAACCGTCGTGTGACCCACCAACTAGATGGGCTTGCTGTTAACTGCGACGGCCACCACCGGAGGACGGAGAATGAAGATAGCCAGAGAGAAGAAGTGAAGAAAGATAAGTCAAGACCTAGCCATTGTCGGAATGTTGACGTGGACCACCTCCCGGCCATTAACGCTGTCTTGTCTTGATTAACGCCTCTCTAGGTCTACAGTAAAGAGATGTTTCTTTCTTTAAAAAGAGAGAGTGCGTGTGATTCTCTCAGGTGGTAGTGAAATGTGGGATTTTTATGGTTGTCATGATGATTATGACTTCGAGGGTGTAATGCTAAGATGTGTTCTTGTTTATGTGAGATTTGGGGTTTTGGAGGACCCACATAATTTGTTGATCTTCATCGCATATTTGTCGCCTGCGACTCTGTTCCACATAAAACTCAATTTGGGTCTCAAATGTGATTTTAACATGGTTGTTTTAGGTTAATCCGTTAAATTTATGTTATATATTTTAATGTATTTTTAAATGAGAAATATTTTAAATTATAACTGTTATTATATTTTTAAAAATATCCTAATTTTAATATGATAAAATTTCAACATGGTATAATATAAAACTTGATTCGAATGAAAGATGTGTTTGGAATAACTTTTATTTTTATTTTTAGGTGATTTTAGTTTGTAAAAATATTAAATAAATAATTTTTATAAGGTTTTTGATATTTTAATGTACTGATATAAAAATAAAAATTATAAAAAATTATTTTAAATAAAAATCTATCTTAAAAAACATTATATATTACAAAATTTCATATCATCGAATTAATCTACAAAACTAGACCGAGTTTCATTCCAATGTGTAAAAATATCACCATATTAATGAAAGAAACACGATGATCACTTGTCTCTGACATTGATAGAGACGACAAAGCGACATATACAAGAGTCAACTAAAGTCAAGATGAAGGGCTGTTTGTTTCTGTATTTTAAAAGTGTTTTTAATAAAATTTAAATTTTTTTTATTTTTTTATTAACTTTAAATTAATATGTTTTTAGTATTTTCAAATCATTTTCATGTGCTGATGTCAAAAATGATTTTTAAAAAATAAAAAAAATATCATTGGCACGTATTTTAGCACGAAAAGCTATTTGAAAAGCAACCGCAACCACATTATCAAACACACTCGAAAAGATACAGGGATGAAAATAAAAATAAAGTAAGAGAAATAGGCTTATAAATAAAAATAAGTAAACATCTTAGAGGGTCCTAATTGAAAGAACCCTTAAATATGAAGCTGAAATTGATTTATGGAAAAGTATATTCGGTAGCGGTTAAAAATAAGTAAACATTTTAGATGTTTTTTTTTTTTGATGATTTTGATTTTCTATTCTGTAATATAAAAAATAAATAAAATAATTTTTCATTGTCAATAAAACAAAATAATAACTATGGAGGCCAGCAAGAGACGAGAAATTATGGTAATTTTGGGAATGTTTGGAAGCATAATAAGGGAACAAAACTTGAATTTTGGAGTATAAGAAGAAAACAAAATTCAGGATTCCGATGATTGACTTCTTGTCAATAAATATTAGGGCAGAGAAACTACATCTAGCTTCCTTGCCAAGCACTACAAGACGATCAAATAATTGTTTGATTCTGAAATGCAATGAGAACTAGTGGATGGGCACTGTTCAAATAAAAGAAATCTTAGTTATTTGAATTATTTAAACCAATTCTAGTCATAAATTCTTAATAATTCTAAACAATGAAAATTATTCCATTTTTGGATAATACTTCTTGTTATTTTATTATTTATGAATTTTTTAAATCAATGGGGTTATATTTTTTTCTAAATAACTGTAAACTTTTCGGCTTGAATATGATTTTACTTAATCAATGTATTTTTTTTAATATTTTAGGTAAAAAGTTTAATGTGGTAACAAATTTATAATAATTTATGCCCTTTTGTTTTATAATCATAGCTATTGTTTAAGTATTTAGGTATTCATAGATTAATAGCGTAAAGACTTAAAAGATTATTGACAGACTAAAATTTATTAATATTTTTAAATTCAAGTTGTTTTTTAATAGACTAAACTATGAAAAAATTTTAAAAATATATTTTGAATTCAAATCATTATCATGAGCCTCGATACTAGGCACATATCAACACCAATAAGCTTGGATGTAATGCCTAAGTCCAGTTGCAGGGCACAAGTCCAATGCCCTATGGGCTCGAGCAATGCGCCTGAGCTTAGATACTAGGGGCACGCTCAATGCTATAAGGGCTTGGGCGTGCTCCACATTCTAGATTCTTTAGGGTTTTTTTTTTTTAATTAAACTTAAATTTGTTAACTTGAATCCTATTTAATATATAGTACTAGGTGTATAAGAGTATTTCAAGATATATTACATTTTATGTAGGTGAACTTGGAAGTAACGCCCAGCCCATTCGCTGGTATTATACCTCAGCTTTCTTTATGATGCTGTGCACTACATTACAAGGCAAATAATGGTAATAAATATATTTAAAAACAATGACGGAGTCTTTATGCAAAATCATTTTAACAATTTAATGTATATATAAAAAATATTGAAATGTGCACAATTGCACTTAACATTAAACCTTAAGAAACACTTCAGTACATTTCAGACAATATTTTTCTTAAAATAATGATATGAAGATCTAGTACTTGAAAACGAAACATTTCTAGGACTGTTACATTTAGTTCAAGCAACCTTTGAAAGAGTGAAGGAAGGTATGTTGAGCAGCTTCATCCTCCCATTCTAGCCTTCTCCACCAATCTTCCCATCCCTGAATGACAATTCTATGTTCCTTCGCACTGTTAGAATTAAGGGGAAGCCTCCTCAGATTGGGGCAATCATCAACAAAGATTTCCTTCAGAGATGGAAAAGGCAGGGCATCAGGATAGATGACCTTCAATTTTGGTAGGGAAACTAACCGAAGAAATTCGAGTTCTTCGAACACTTTGAGATTCCTTTGACCCGATTTCTCTTGTCGAATGATCTCTTCCATTTTAGAACATCTTGATATCGTGAGAAACTTGATGTTTGGAGCAAGAGTTAGCCATGTCAAGTCCTCCAATTTTGAACAGTTGACTATAGACACTCGGCGGAGGCTGTTGAAGCTTGTTTCCCTCGTGATCGAGGAGTTGTTGATGCTCAGGTCTTTCAGGTTACTGCAGTCAATGAACTCAAGGTCATCTAGAGAGTTCATACCTTCGAGAAGTGATATGTCAAGTGACCTCGCATGATGAAATTTTTGGAGGGACAGTGCTTGGGTGGCGGTCAGGAACTTGTTGAAGCTTGCAAATGTTTGCAGAGAATACTGGCTTCTTATGGTGATCGTCAACAGATTCAAATGCTCCAGGCACTGCAAATCCCTTGCCAAGGATCCGGGTCCACCAGTCTGGACACCATCTCCGACAACACTATCAGAAGAAGCGCAATGAAACATTCTCAATACTGTCAAGCTTGAGAAGTTAGATATCACTTGCATTGGAATCGTGCGGAGTTCATAAGTATGCTCCAAGTTCAAACATTTCAGCTTCACCAATTGGAATCGTGCGGAGTTCATAAGTATGCTCCAAGTTCAAACATTTCAGCTTCACCAAGTTCTTCAGCTGAACTGGCAGCTGCCTTATTCCTGTCCTTGATAGATTCAGATACTGTAGAGAAACTAATTTCAAAATTCCTGACGGAAATTCAGTTATTTCTCTATTTTCGGACAGGTCCAGGACTTTCAGAGAAAGCATGAATTGAAAGAAAGTATCACTAATCATCTTCAAATTATTTTTTGTAAGAAACAAAGTTACCAGATCATTGCATCTAGGTGCTTTTGATAGATTCTGAATGTTGTTAGCCATCAGAGACACCCTTCTCACCACTTCCCATTTTCCAACCTCTGGTGCATCGGCTAAGTGAGTCCCGGCCTCGACCAAATAAACTGGGTTCTCCTTCCTGCTATCCATCCACAGAGCCATATCGCGAATCACTTGATGCATTTTCACATCTCTGCCTTCATCTTCCAGTAAGCATGCTTGTGTAAGAATGTCAATGATGTTGTGACCTTCAGTTCTAGCCTCGTAGGCATCACTATATGCACCCAAGAATCCCTCCCCAATCCAGTAATCTATCAGGTATGACTTATTGCAAAAGCCTTCCGGGAACAAAGCACAATACAAAAAACAAGATCTAACCTTGTCACTTCGAAGACTATCGTAGCCAAACTTCAGCAGAACAAAGTCCCGATAGGGAGTGCGTGAAAATTCTGCTGTGGCCCTGCTCAAGGCCTCGATGGAATGGCGCCATTCCAAGAGGGTCTTTCTGAAAGCCATTGCCCGGCCAACAGTTATAAGTGCAAGTGGTAGCCCATTACACATTTTGGCAATAGTTCCTGCCAGCTCAGGAATCTCCGGATGAAAGTTAAGTGTGTCTTCGCCAACCTTCTCTTGAAACAATTTCCAAGCTTTCTCCCATGCCAAACCACCCACTCGAATCTTCTCTTCCGCGCCCATACTGTTGCACAACTCCTCTGAACTAGTGGTGAATACTAGCTTGGAGCCATTTTCTCTAGAAGGAACTCCAACTTCAGCTAGATCAACTGGCTTCCACAAATCATCCACCAACAACACAAACTTCTTTTGGCTCAGAACAGAAGAGACCTCCCTAGCTTTCTCTTGAAAACTTTTACCCTTCCATCTATCTTCAAGAAATCCTATTTCCTTACCAATATCACCTTGGATTCTTTCAGAGTCAGGATCCTGGGATGCCACCACCCATATAACGAAATCAAATGGGAGCTGTGAGCTGAGCAAGTTATTGCTGACTTGAGTCAAGAGAGCAGTCTTGCCTGCACCTCCTGGTCCATATATGCCAATAGTTGACTTCCCTACTTCACATAGGCACCCCATAACTGATTCAACAGGAGAACGCACCGAACTCAAGTACTTCTCACCTTTTTCAATATGATCAGAAACAGCTCTCAACTTCTCATCAATTTTCTTCCCTATCTTGTATCTGGACCAGCAATTCTTAGGACAGCAGCTTCCAAAGCAGTTCTTCTGCATCTCTTGTGCGGCTTGATTCGTCAATTCATTAACTTCAGTTATCATACGTTCAACCCTTGAAACCCACCCTGTCACTTGAGATATCATGCTTCGCACCTCAGCCATCTGCACTTTCCCTGTCAGGTCGTTCTTCAGATGCAGCAGCTCATCCATCTTAGTTTCCAAGATGCGCAGATTTTGCTCGTAATCAATATAAACCACAGGTTCTTTAATCACATTCCACAAGAAGGTGAGCACTTCTCCTATAGGAATATTGGCCATGGTTTCAAAAGACTTGAAAATTGATGCAGGACAAAGGGCTGAAAATTTTAGGTGGTTGGTGAGAAAATGGATCTTGTTGCTCTACGAAAAGAATGCATGCCTCCTTTTAATTAGAGGTTAAGACGTGAAAGACGTTTGGATATTAACTTCTTTCTCAACAAGCAAGCTAAGAAAAGAAAATGCTTTGTGGTTGAATACAAACAAGGTATCAAACTTTCGGATGTTGCATCTGTTCAGCATGTAAACAGGAATCGTCGTTACTAGTTAATGAAGAAAAACATTGATGGTTAGTCTTCAAAAAGAAAAGAGATTGATAGCTAATCAATTGTAGGGCCTGAAAGACTAGTTTACAGGTTGCAGTGAAATGAATTCTCTGTCAATGCATGTCGTGTTTCATCAAATTTTGGCACTGCAAGTTGCAACAAGCTAGCTTTGCCAAAGCTATCTTTACTAAAGAAAAAGCTAGCAACATGTTTCTTGAGATCAAGGTCCTTAGAAATTCTGTGTGGAAAATATAGAAAGTGCAGCACTGCTAAGAGTGCATTGTTCTGTAGAGAGAATGTTAAATAAGTAAGGATATTTTACACATTTGAACTACTTTCTTCCTAATATATAATTCCCAGGAATTAAGTCATAAATTTTACTTGCAAGTTGCAAGCTTACCTAAACAATTTTTTTCTGCCTCCTTGTGCTTTTCCCTTTTTTTCTTTTCATAGCGTATTTCTATGCAGGCTGCAGCCTTCAAGAAAGATGATAAGAATGTTCATCCATCTAGCATCTAATGAGTACAACTCTTTCTGCAGAACTTTTTCTTTAACAGAGAGTGAAATATTCCAACATGCATGTTTCTTTAACTTTGTTTCTTTGTTATCTGATTTGCTTTTATCAGCCCACAGGCCACATGCATGCAGCTTTCCAAACGCTACCAAACACTTTTCTTCCCATTTTCCATGTGATGTCTCTTGAGAATTTTCTTTCATATTCTGAAAGCAAAGTCATGAAATGAAAACTGTTGATGTTGAGTCTAGGGATGACTCCAAGCAAGCAACAGTATTTAAGGTCTGCACAATCTCCTGACCCTCGTTTTATTTATTCTACACATTTGAGAGCTAATTAATGCCATGGATTTTCTCTTGGTTCAATAATTAGGTACAGATTTTCAGATGATTAGATGAACCTAGCTGTTCATGCATCCAATTGTTGGAACATTGCTAATCTTGGCCCCTTTAAGTTTTTAAACATTAACAATATGATGGATAAATTATTAACTCTGCTCTCACCTAGTTGAAAGTTTTGTTCAGGAATAATCTTGGCAAGAACAACTACAATTATCATCATTCTTTAGCGTCATTTGTTCCATATCATAAAGTATTTTTGAATCAGTTTATGCGCTAATTAAAGATGATTTTTTCTTTAATTATTTTAAAATTATATTTAGTTGGTGTTTCAGGATAAAAAAAATAAATACTGAAATAACATAAAAATATCTAGTTAGAGACCAAGACATGAAATAAATATACTTCTAGCATAATTTTAAAGTAAATTTTAATAATTTCAGAATCAATACGAAAGAGCAAACTTGTCATAAGCACATGGGGCATTCAAAGATTATTCAAAGGTGTATATGAGTTTTATAATTGGTTAGTTTTCTTGATTATTAAGGGGAAAAAAGGACAAGAATTGATATAAAAAGAAGAAGAAAGGCACTATCAAGACCAATAGGCTCAAGCATAGCCTACCCTTGTCATTAAGAAGCAAAGGCCCAAAACTTCAAAAAACCACAGGAATAGCATAAAGTGAAGAACCTGGCAGACACTTGGTACAGCCCAAGAAACCAAAAGCAAGACAAGCTCCAAAATCCATAGCCATTACAACACCATCGCACCATCTTACTTTCAAAACAAATACATTGGCATTCGCTTATTGACCCTTTCTCTTACGTTCTCTATTCTTGACATTTCGTCGAACACAAAACGTCAATCTCTCTGTTACCCTAAAAACAACAATGTCGCTGCGACCAGGTACACGAACAGAGGTGAGGAAGAAGTCGTACAAGACTGGAGTGGATGCAGATGAAGCAAGAAGGAGGAGAGAGGACAATTTACTGGAGATCAGAAAGAATAAAAGAGAAGACAATCTTTTGAAGAAAAGAAGAGAAGGTCTTTTGTTTCAATCTCAAAGTCAGCCTTTGCTTGATGCTGCTCAACATGCTGCCAATATCGAAAAAAAGGTACTTTTTGAAATACCCATTTTGTTATTCTTTTTACTTTCTTTAGTTTTTGTGGGTTCTTGATTTCTCTTTTAAACTTGGAAAGTTGAATCTTTGGTGGGTTTAATGTGTAATATGAAATGGATAATGACAGCCCTTTCGAGTTTTCTGCTCGTTGTGATTGCTTTGTGGGGTTATTTTTATTTTAAAGAAAATTGATTTTGAATGGTTTTTGTGAAGTTAGAAACTTGAATCTGAAGTGGGTTTTAGTGTATAATGAGTAATTAATTACTTGGCTTAGTTTTTGGGAATTTTATGAATTAATGAACTGAAAGATCTATTCAATAAGATTTTTTTTTGGAGGGGGTTAATTATAGTGCTTTGTGGTCATAGAATTCCATCGCAAAAAATGAATAGGAGACTCATTTCTCTGTGTTAAATGTTTTTGATGGATGAGAACTGCGGGGGGAATAGGATTTAGAGTTTTGGACATTATTTTAATTGAAGCTGGAATCTCTACAGAAATAAATCTTGGGTCTTATTTGATTTCTCTTTTCAAGTGAGAAATGTTGTAAAATTAGGTAACTAAAGATGGATGATATTATGAAGAAGAGAGATGGGATTTTGCTCAAAGGAGGACATCCATGTCACCCTTTCTTAAGTAATTGAATTGGATTTATTTTTGTTTTGATTTCTGAGATGGGAATGGTATTTGATTGATGAGTTTGTTTAATCTCAGTTTGTTGAAATCATAATTTTGAACATATGGCACGGTGATAGGTTATAACAATTGGTTGATTTGGCTAAGACTCGTGGATTCACAAGTTAATCTATTATGGTGTTTATGTAGTCGAGGGTTTTGTTTTTGTTCCATTATGTAATGCCATGACAATTTGGGTTTATGTGAGATGAGTTTCTTTAATGCTTTAGATACACCATTAGTCTTTCCTAGAAGCTCCCAATTTTATCTTCTTATATTCAAAACTGTTTTAGTTCTTTCCTGACCTCTGCTGCCACTGGAAAGTGTCCTCCTCATCTCCAAGCCTTTAATTTATCAATTTATTTTATCATTGTTTGTCTTTTTTCTTCTTTCTTAATATAGAAATCTGCCCATTCATAAAAAAATAAGTATTAAAATTTAAATTTAGCCTTTGGTTTTCCTTTTCATGCTAGCCAATCAAAGGATTTGATGTTTTGTGTCTAATTGTTTGTGTTGTTTGACAGTTGGAGAGTCTTCCGATGATGGTCCAAGGAGTGTGGTCTGATGATCCTTCCTTACAGTTGGAAGCAACTACTCAGTTTAGAAAGCTTTTATCTATTGGTATGTATAGGACTTATATACAGAACATACTATTCATGAAGTAATGCACCCGCTTAATTCTGACACACCTTTACTTATTTTCCACATCACTGAGCAGAGCGCAGTCCTCCTATAGATGATGTAATCAAAGCAGGTGTGGTCCCGCGGTTTGTGGAATTCCTTGGAAGGCACGATCTGCCTCAACTACAAGTAGGATTGTCTACACCAATCCTCTTTTTTCTTCAAGAAAAATAACTTGTTTGAAGATTACTAATCTTGCAAGAATTGACTTTGTTTTCATGTGCAGTTTGAGGCTGCGTGGGCTTTGACTAATGTTGCTTCTGGAACATCAGAGCATACGCGAGTTGTCATTGACCATGGTGCTGTTCCTATGTTTGTGCAGCTTCTTAGTTCTGGAAGTGATGATGTCAGAGAGCAGGTTGGCACTTGCTTCATCTTTTGTGAACTTTGTTTGTTGCTTTACGGTGTTTTTGGACAATATTTTTTGGCTTTCAAAATAAACTTTAAACAGCAATACCTCTGTCGCAATTTGCTTAACAAGGCCTCACTGAAATATGCTGAATTTTCCATTCATTGCTCTTTCTTTTGCATTCCCAGCTTGACCATATTTCTATCCAGGGTAGCTCTTTTCATGTGCCTTTGAAAATATACTGAATTATACCCTTACTGTTTCTTGATTAGGCGGTATGGGCCTTGGGCAATGTTGCGGGTGACTCCCCAAGTTGCAGGGATCTTGTTCTTGGTCATGGTGCTCTGATGCCATTGCTAGCTCAGCTAAATGAGAATTCAAAATTATCCATGCTTAGGAATGCTACCTGGACATTATCCAATTTTTGTCGTGGCAAGCCACCAACACCATTTGATCAGGTAGGAAATGGGAGATAACTATAGTTTCTGTTGATTTGCTAGAAAACCTAAAATATAGTCTTTTCAAATAGTAATGTTTTTTAAATGTATTCACTTCTTTTGTGGCCCCATATGGTTGAATGGCGGATCATGTACTGCAGTTATAATGTTCATTCTTGGATTCTTTCAGGTGAAGCCTGCTTTGCCAGTTCTCCAGCAACTTATCCACTTGAATGATGAAGAAGTCTTAACAGATGCATGCTGGGCACTCTCCTATCTTTCAGATGGTCAAAACGACAAAATTCAGGCTGTGATTGATGCTGGTGTCTGTCGACGCCTGGTGGAGCTTCTTCTGTAAGTTTCTGTATCACTATGCACTTCTATGTACCATATTATTTAGCCTAGTTGATTTTCTGCAATCAAGCCAACCTCCTTTATCCGCACTGTTTGTATTTTGTTCAGTTTTTATGGCAGTTTGACTAGCTGTGCTGACTATATGTTTCTTTTAGTCATCCATCACCTACAGTTCTTATTCCTGCCCTTCGAACAGTTGGAAACATTGTTACAGGCGATGACGGTCAGACTCAGGTGCTTCCCATATTGTGTACTATTTCGTTTCTGTAGACCTGATAGCTTATTCTCGATTTAACACTATCAACCTTGTAGAATTTGACTAAATTTGGGAACACCAGTTTTATTGCTTTTGTCCTTTAAAATTGTTTTAGATACTAATTTCATGTAACTAGGCTTGTATAATTGAAATGATTACTTGAATTCTCTCTTTTGCATGCTAATGTGTGCATGCATATTTCCATTGAAAATGTTGTGCTTTCTTTCCTTTGATCATTCTTTAAATTGTTGTTTTTTTCTTTTTCAGTTTGTAATTGACAATCAAGTCCTCCCTTGTCTCCACCAACTTCTCTTGCAAAATCACAAAAAAAGTATCAAGAAAGAAGCGTGTTGGACAATCTCTAATATCACAGCTGGAAATAGAACTCAAATACAGGTAATCATTACTTTGAAATTTGTGCTTCAGATGAACTGGATTTGGAGCAAGGGACCATGCACCTGTCATGTTTTTATAATATCAATTACTAAAGAAATGATAAATGAACTACTTTTTGTACTGGTATAAAGTTTCAATATGTACCTGCCTGTAGGGGAGGGGGGAGCAAGAGGTTTTTTTTTTTTTTTTTTTGTGGGATAGATGCCTATAATGTAGCTGGGCCCCGGTTCCTTCCTTTGTGAAAGATGCTTCTTGTTACTCAAAGCATGCATTTTGGTTGTGTTTCTGTTAAAACAGGCTGTTATTGAGGCCAATATTATTCTCCCTCTTGTAAACCTTCTGCAACATGCGGAGTTTGACATTAAGAAGGAGGCTGCCTGGGCTATCTCAAACGCCACCTCTGCAGGCTCTCATGAACAAATTCAGTATGTTTCCTCTTTTTTCTAGTCTAAATAGTTTATGCATGTCTACAGACAAATGCAGATATAAACTAATTGGTTGGCTCATATTGTGTTGTTTAATGCTGGAGCATTTCCCAAATGAATGTGTAGAAAAAAAAAAGTTCATGTTTTGAAAATATCACGTGGCTGGTGATCTGAAAATATAATTTTTTTAGTTGAAAAATTAAGTAGAAGTCAGTTAAAAGTTTATGGTCTCCTAATCATAAACAGTTGTGGTTTGGCTCTAATCTTGTATTTTGCATCAACAGTACATTGTGATTTGTTAAAAAAAAAAAGGTATATTGTGAGATCTAACCTCTCCACTTCACTGTATCCATGTGATAGACTTTCTCATATTTTGCAGTATAATGCTTATAAGCCAAACCTGAACATGGCATGATCTATTATTCTTGCAGATTTCTGGTGAGCCAGGGTTGCATTAAACCACTGTGTGATCTTCTTATCTGCCCAGACCCCAGGATCGTGACGGTCTGCCTTGAGGGGCTGGAGAACATCCTTAAGGTGGGTGAGGCTGACAAGGAAATGGGCTTAAATGGTGGAGTTAATCTGTATGCGCAAATGGTTGATGAATGTGATGGATTGGATAAGATTGAGAATCTGCAAACTCACGACAACAATGAGATTTATGAAAAGGCAGTGAAGATTTTGGAGAGATACTGGGCTGAGGAAGAAGATGGAGAACCGATTGTCCAAGATGGTGGGGATGGAAATCAGCAAGGTTTTGCTTTCGGAACTAACCAGCCTAGTGTTCCCCAAGGTGGCTTCAAGTTTGGGTGAATATGTTTTGTTACCTTCCTAGGTTTTTTCACTTGCATTGAAATTTTCGACTCTATATGTTTGTTGCTGCCAATGTCAGAATTTTTGGTCTGGCACATAGGGTTTCATTCATCGATGGAAATTGTCAAAAATGTTACAACCTTAGGACTCCATCTTGGAATTTGACCAGTTGAATTGTAAAACTATATGTCATAGGAAAAAGTGATCTTTGTGATTGTCTTGATATGGAATTAGCATTTTGCGATTGATATAATGGATTCTTAGACATTGAGACCATTCATTTGCTCCTGGATGAAGCCACAAAAAGTACGGGTCATGCATCCTTCTAACCTGATATGTTTGAGTGTGGTTCAGAGATCTTGTCTGGCTCATGACCGGCTTCAAGTTTTATATGTGGATTGTTGGGTTCGCTTAGGTTAGGTCAATGGGCTTCTCTATTGAGCTGGGTTGGGTTTGTAGAACAGAGCCTGTTTGTTTTTTTTTTTGTTTTTTAAAGTTTAAATTTTTTTTTTCAAATTAAGTTTTTTTTGATGTTTTTATATCATATATTAAAAATAATTTAAAAAAATAAAAAAAATTATTTTAATATATTTTTAAATAAAAATATTTTAAAAAATAATTATTTTCACATTTGATCATGTTTGTGTACAATGTCTAAACAACTGTGGTATATAAGCTGGAAGTATTGAGGCATGCAACATGGCTACGTTTATCATTTAATAAATTTAATAAGAAATACGTGTTTGGTAGTGTGTTGTATAATTTTTTTAAAAAATATTATTTATTTATAAATATATTAAAATATATTTTTAAAATTTTTTATATATAAATACATCAATTTAATTAAATACACTTTAATAATTTTTCAACATAAATATACACTTAAAAAACATACAAAAGAAAAAACTATCACTCTCAAACGGGACCTAAACCAGTCAGGTCACCAACATACTGAAAATCCTCGGTTGGACTGTTTCTGATAACATATTTGCTTAAGATTTTTCTCAATTGGGTCCCTGACTTATAGAAGAGAGTAGACATAATTGTCGAAAGAGGACATGTTGAGGATTTATGAATACATTGGAGACCCAATTGGTAAAATATATTGTCTGTGACTCTGTGTACCCATTTGAGAAAATAATTATACATTGGGGACTGATAATAGATTTTCCCAAAAATAAAGAGTCCACTTCTAAAAAATTAAGGGTAGGCCCTTTACACTGTAGTGGTTCAGACCTGCATAGCCCAACAATGGCAGACAACAGCAAGAATCAACAAGACACAGGCAAAGAAGAGCAAGAACAGTATGGTGTCCTTCTTTACCACAAATAAACAGAAATCGCTTATCTCAATTCACTCCTCTCCTTCTACAACTCCAACTGCACCTCCCTCTCTCTCGTTGGCCTTGTCCACCTCTCTCTCCATGGTGTTAATGTCACTGTACTGCACTCGACTCAATAAGCCCATCTTCATTCTACATCTCAAAGTTTGAATCTTTTTGGTCATTAAATTTTTGGGTTCCCTTTGTTTTCTTCAATCAAATCACAATCTCATTGGAAAGTTTGAAACTTTTTGCTTTTTAGAATTTTGGGTTAGTATTTTAAGTTAAATTATGGTAAATTTTGGAACTTTTTGCTTATAAGAATATTGGAATTCTTTTTTTTCCTTTGCTTTAAGGTTGGTGGCAAGTTTTCTTCATTGTAGAAGAATATTGAAGCAGTGAAAGCTTTTAGTTTATTTGAAGGGACTGATTTCGAGCTTGCTTCTTGTCATTTTCCACTGAATGATAAGGTTGCTCATGAATGTGGCTTCACTTTCCATTCGTATTGTCAAGGTATGAATCTTTGTCTTATTAACCTTTGGTTTCTATTCGTATAATTGTTTTTGAGCTATCTGGTATTGGATAAGTTTTGCTTTGTATTTTATTGCGTTTTGGTGTGGTTGGGAATTGGTTACTTTCAGTCCTTACCCTCTTGCGAAAGCACCTGATGTTTCAAATGCTGGTAGGCATTTGTCCGCTGCTGAGTTCCATTCTGTTCTTCAAAATGCTGGTGGTGTTTTGTTATATAGGGAATGGATGAATGGTAATGGTATGAGTTGGGAGATTTTGCATATGTTTCTCAGGGAAGCTTGGAGATAAAGAAAGTGTAGCTGATGATAAAGGTCTTGTTTTATTAGATGCAAGAAATTTGTATTAGACAAGAATTGGGAAGTTTAAACTCACCAAATGTGGACACTTTGGATCCAGGAATCAGGCAGTATAGTGATCTGCCATCCTGGATAGATGATAATTCTGAAAAATTGCGAGGAAAGAATGTCCTGATGTAAGTGCTTGTTCCAAAATTGACATTTTTGGGTGTTTTCTTGAACTTCACTTTCTATTTCTCTTCCGATTTGAAAAACCATGATCTTACGATTGAAATTCTATGCAATTATTACTTCAACACGCTCATTGTTCCACACTTGTCTTAACATGTTCTGGTGTTGTATAGGAATTGCACTGGAGGAATCAGGTTTGAGATGGCATTGGCCTATATTAGGTTGAAGGTGCTGGATTTGAAAATGTATTTCAGGTAAGCTCTGGCATTCAGCTAGCTAGTGTTGCATTTACCTTGATCATAAGACCCGGAAGAAGTTAGGTCTTGATTGTTGATTGTGATAACAATATATTTTGCAATGCTTGCTTTGTTGCAGTTGTTTGGTGGAATACGACGTTATTTAGAACAATATCCTGATGGTGGTTTTTCAAAGGAAATAGTTTTGTTTTTGATCACCAGTATGATTCCTTAGAGTAACCATGGCTCTATTGACTTTAAGTTTTTACCTTTTCCTTCGGTGAATGCATAATGATCTGGCTTTTGTTGAACTTTCTGGTGATCAATAAAAAAAAAAAAGAACTATCATGTCAGTTTTGCCCAGTAATTTTGTTTGTTGACTTTAGGATTTTCTGTTAGGAGCTCAGATACAAATATCTTGGGAACCTGCCTTCTCCATGGCTTGTCATTTGACTCCTCACGATGTGTATGCTCATGTTGTAGAATGCTAGTTTTTGTCTGTGATCGTTATCGGGTTAAGTATTGATGACTAGAATCCTTCTGCTGTTGAATGTTAAGATGTTTGACCATTTAAGCATGTCATCCCTATCATAGTTTAGCTAGTTTCATCTTTCCCAGTGAATAATCCAAGAATGTTAAGCGATGCTTCTGAACTTTTAACTAAAGGGAAACTGAAAATAATTGCTTTTCAGATTTTCTTTTTGCCTTCTAAAAACAATCATTGCCTGATTTCTATGTAGTTTGATGAACTATTTATTTTCTTCAATTCCACTTATAGGTTTCAGTATTTTGTTGGTTCTTATTTGTTAATTTGTGGGTGAGCAGAAGGAGGAAGCTGTTTTTGTTTGTGAGCTATGCCTGAAACATGGAAAGGGAGTTGAGTCAATTGTTGCTGAAAATGGCGAATAACTAGATATATTGCCACAATTTGAACTCAACCATTTCCTCAAATACTATCCTCTTGCCTCTACTGCTTGGGGAGTTAAGGTCTGTCTCCTTATCACTTGGATCCTTCTGGTTCCATGTTTACCATGTTAACACTCAGTAAAATGCTAGTTCTCTGTGCTAATAGTGAACATCTCTCTCTCTTTTTGTCCTGTTACATCGTTACATTTTGTTTTCTTCTTCGTGAACTTTGGTCTGAATGTAATTCTTCATCCAACAAAGCAGGTGCTAGGCCTCCAATAAAGCTAAGAATCTTGTGCATGCATGGGTTTCGGCAGAATGCCCCTGGTTTTAGAAGAACTGCATCATTAGCCAAGAAACTTAAAGGCATTGTTGAGCTCATCTTTGTTGATGCACTCCATGAGTTGCCATTGATATACCTGCCTGTTTTCTCTGAACTAGAGTGCAGTGATGAATCATCACTTTCATCACAGCAATTTCTTCCCTCAACAGAAACTTGCAGGGGCAAGTTAGCTCGGTTGATCGCACCTGATTGCAAAGGAAGGAGTGTCACTGATTGGAAAAAGCCAGATAGTCCATTTGATCCCCTCCGGTATCAGCAGCAAACTGTAGGGTTTAATGTATCACCATCATATTTGAAGACAGTGTTCTCTCAGGATGGGCCATTTGACGGGATACTGGGATTTTCATGAGGAGCAGCGATGGCTACTTTACTTTGTTCACAGAAAAGGGAGGCTAAAGGTTGACATTGATTTCAGATTTGCAATTTTGTGTGCTGGGTTTGCTCTTCCACTAGCAGAGATCAATCGTAGATCAATCAACTGCCCTTCTCTCCATATATTTGGTAGTGTTCCAGGCAAGGACAGGCAGATTGAAAACAAAACCAGCAGAGAACTTGCTTCCTTATTTGAAGATGGCTGCTCAGTTATTATTGAGCATGATTGTGGTCATATCATTCCTCCCCGGAGTCCATACATTGATGAGATTAAAGGCTTTCTTCAACGCTTTCTCTAATGCGATTAACAACCCTTTGTAAACCAATATTGTTACTTCAAGATGGCTTCTCAGTTATATTACTGAGCATGATACAATTACACCATCTTTCTAAATTCGATTAGAGAAAGAACTCGCTTTCTTTCGAGTGTGTTTGGTAGTGTGGTTGTGGTTGTTTTTCAAATAGCTTTTTGTGTCAAAATGCATGCCAATAATTTTTTTTATTTTTTAAAAATTATTTTTGATATCAGCGTATTAAAATGATTTGAAAACATTAAAAATATATTAATTTAAAGTTAATAAAAATATAAATTTTTTTAAATTTTATTAAAAGTATTTTTGAAATACACAAACAAACAGAAAGATGGCTTCTGCTTTTGTGCTTCAGCTCACTAAGTTTCTGGAGGATGTTTACTAGTGGCCAATAAAATTCATTTCAACTTACTTTTTCCAGTTTCAATCACTTGATTATAATACATTTCATGTCATTGTCAAGAGACTAGTAAGTTTGACTTAAAGTGAAGTGTAAGGTTCACCTTCTGAGGAGCATATTACTGTGAAATTTCAACAACCAACGGCTTTTCATTTTCATTTGCACTGTCTTGATTAAATATCCACTTTACCAAATATAACCTGATAAATTAATAATCTTGATTAAATATTTTTTTAATTTCGATTTAAATTTGAACTTGAAATTTAAATAATATCTTAAATATCGATTAATCAATAAATTCTCATTCTCCAATATTTTCTTTTTACTAAACTTGAAAAAACAAATTATGAACCAATAAATCTCTTTTCCCCTAAACACACCGTTTTAAGCATCCAGGAAAAGGAGAAGGAGGAGACAAGAAGGAATGTTCTTTCAAAAAAAGAAAAACTAGAACTAAATTTCTTTCTTAAACCCTAAACTGAGACTTTATGATATGCGCACCGTACAGAGTCTGTACTGGAGGAAAAAAAAAAAACAGTTATATTTCTGTCACATAGAAGACCAGGCAACAGAACACACAGGTTCTTGAAAGTTGAAACTGAAAACTAAGAACCAACAAAGATGCAGATTCTTGTACGGAAGTTACTGCAGAGAGCTACTCCCTTCAAACAAGTACTGTGCTTTTCTTTCAAAATCACTTCTCATCTCACATTTCAATCTTTTTAGTGCTTTTGTCTGAGTTTTGGACTAAAATATGAAGTGGGTTCTTATCAAATAGTGTGAAAGATTGTTACTTTACCATCTGAAAATTGTAGATATTGGTTTTACGGGTGTTTGTTTTTATACTCTTCTTTTGTTTTTCCCAATTTTGAAATTTGGGTTTTTTTCAAGTTTGTTTTTCGAGTTCTTTGAGCTATGGTGCACATTGTGTTTCATTTTTTCAGTTTGTGCATGTTTAGTGCTTGTTATTTCATATCTCTATGAGGAGTGTAGTGATAGTTTTCTTTGAAGAATAGTGCAGTGACAGTTTTATTTGATCTGTTGTTACTGAAGCTATTATGCGATCGGATGTTGCAAATTTGAGTTTTGATGTTGGCTAATGTGTGTAGTTTTTCTGGCTTCCGATAAACTGTTTAATTTTTGTATTATGTTGTAAATGAGGTCGCTGATTTTACTCTATTAGCGTTTTTTATCAAGTTCCTATATGGTTCGTCAATTGTAGTCAGCTGGTGGTGCAAATTGGTCCACTGATATCTTGTCCCCATTGTCAGTGTGCCCCTCCCCTTCAAGAAACAGCTGTGAACATTTTTTTTTTTTGGTGAATTTGGTTTTCAGGGTATTGTTCGACGCACTTATTCCACAAATAAGGTCCAAGATATTGGACAGCCAACTCCTGCAACTCATCCTCAGGTGCTACTGCTTAACACGCACTTACACATGAGATTCCTATGCTTGGTGCATGCCTTGGGAATGTCACGTTACAAACTTGCAATCATATGATTACAAAAAATGTTTGATGTTTTGAATGATGAAACTGCATATGCCTACACTCCAAAGAAAGGGAGTTTTAGTTGGCTTCAGATTACACTTATTTTTCCTTCCAAAGTTAATGAACCTTTTTCTGTTTGCCTCGGCAGTTGCTAAAGGAAGGGGAGATCACACCAGGCATAACTACTGAGGAGTACATCTCAAGAAGGAAAAGGTTGTTGGAGCTTCTTCCGGAGAAGAGTTTGGCCATCATTGCAGCTGCTCCTATAAAGATGATGACCGATGTCGTGCCTTACACATTTCGACAGGATGCTGACTACTTGTATATCACTGGGTGCCAACAACCTGGTGGTGTGGCAGTATTGGGTCATCAATGCGGTTTATGCATGTTCATGCCAGAAGCAACACGTCATGTATTCCCCATCTTGCATTATAGAGTTTTCATGATAGCTACTGATAGTTGTTATATTTTACCTACTTTTTTCAGAATGAGTTAAAACTCATGCAAGGTTTGGCCCATTGGACTTGCAGTTTAGAATAGAGTATCTAATTAAATGAATTGCTTAGAAGTTATTGAGATGAGCTTGTTACGTCAATCTATGCATATAATCTCTGAGTGGCACTGCAACATTTTGTAGATTGATTATGTAGTTATTTGAGTGGCAGACAATTTATTTCTTTATTGTATGTGTCAGGATGTTATTTGGCAAGGAGAAGTTGCAGGTGTAGATGCAGCATTAGAGACATTCAAGGCAGAGAAAGCACATCCATTGAGCAAATTACGTGATGTGAGATGAATACTTTGGTGATGTTGGAAATTATTATAAATGCATCAATGTAACCATATTTGTAACTTGGATGGTGGAATTCTCCTTTCACCAACGGAAATGCTGCAGATCCTTCCAGGTATGATAAGGGGGTCCTCAAAGTTGTTTCACAACATGCAGACGGCCACACCAATGTATACAGAATTGGATGATTTTCAAAGGGCAGCTCTGACTGGCAAAGTGAAAGACCTTTCTAATTTCACTCATGAGCTGCGATGGATAAAATCACCTGCTGAGCTTAAGTTAATGAAAGAAGCTGCATCAATTGTCTGCCAGGTACCTCCAATCATACATTCTTGCCAACTTGTTTTTAAATGAGCGTTTGCTTGATTATTGTCTTCTTTTCTGTTGAATAATTTGATAAAACTACTCACTGCTTTCTGCAATAATTAAAGAGAGATGCATTATGGATAACATTCATTCGAAGACAGAAAAAAATAATTTATACAGTTGTTTCATATCTAAATATATTCATTAGACTAACGTCCTTCTTGGTTTACATAAAAATGGCCCCACTGGTTGATAGCAAAGCACTGTCCAGCCATGCATCTCTCATTTGTTACAGACAGAAATTTCAGAATTTGAACACTTTCAGAAACTTTTATGCAGAGTTAGAGAGCCTACCTCAATCCAATTCTTTCATTTGTTTCTCTTAGAACTAAATTCTCTTGAACAAATATGCCTCTTTCCAATTTTCTTGCTGAGCGAAATTTTATTTGATTACCATGCCTGGTAAATTGACTTTTTAGTGATGCGAACAAGAATAATTGCCTATGTAGTACTAAATTTGTGTCATTTTTGGTGTTGTATAGGGTCTTTTGCAGACAATGTTACATTCCAAGATGTATCCTCATGAGGGCATGTTAGCAGCAAAAATTGAATATGAAAGCAAAATGAGAGGTGCCCAGAGGATGGCGTAAACTTTTTCACCTTTTATGATCTGATTGAATTGTTCTTTTATCCACTTTTACATGCTCTATTCTTATACTTGAGACTTGAATTCTACTTCTTAAACATACTTCATTTCTGTTTTCATGACAATTTCTGGATATTGTCTCCACCAGATTCAATCCTGTGGTTGGTGGTGGATCTAATGGTAGTGTTATACATTATTCCCGAAATGATCAAAAAGTAAGTTCCTATATGGAAAGCTGAAACTGAGTATTCTTCATCTGAAAATAGACTAATAAATGTAATTGACACATTGAAATGACCCTTGTTTTTATGTGTCCTCCGCTTTGATTTTGCAGATTAAAAATGGTGATCTTGTTTTGATGGATGTTGGGTGTGAGTTACATGGTTATGCCAGTGATCTTACACGTACCTGGCCACCCTGTGGTAGCTTTTCTTCAGTACATGTATGCGATAATAAATGTTGATTCATGTTCTTATCTATTGAGAATGTTATGAAGTACTTGGTAGTCTAGTTTTGAAATTATGTAGTGGCACTGGGAAGTTTGCACTTGTCTTGAGCCAATCCTCAGTAAACTAGCCAATACAGAGGGATTCAAATTAATCGCATAAATTTTTCTCGTCATACTAATTCATGAAAAATGCTATCCTCCTGAAATCTTGCATATGTCCTTGTTGCAAGTTGCAAAATTGTGAAACCTTTGGACTGTCAATGACATTGTTCCTGTATGCAAACTGAATTCCATGAAATTGTGATGTGCATTTGTATTCATGCTTGGTATACCTGCAAGTTGCAGATGTAGTTGGGCTAATATATGGTGAAAAACTGCTGGATGTGTGTGCATGGACACAGGCAATAAAAATCTTTCCTTTTTGAGGGGTTTAACTATGGCTGGCTCAAGTTTGTGTATGCATTTCTTTGCATGTGTAATATCAATCTTTCTATGTATACTAACACTGCATGAATAATGATTACCTTATGTCTAGATACATGTTTTAAATTTATACTTGCATTGTAGATTTGTAGTAAATTGAAAAATGTTCTTCTCACTCTCTTTATTGTACTAAGAAATAAGCATGCACACAACCTTCAGCTTGCTTTATTGGAATTTTCAAGTATTTCTATTTTCAATTCCTTACTTCAGCCAAATGAGCCTAGTAACAAAGCTGATGGTTTAAATGTGCATTTCTCAGGAAGAGCTTTACAATCTTGTACTTGAAACAAACAAGGAAAGCATGAAACTTTGCCGACCTGGTGTTAGCCTTCGGCAAATTCACAATTATTCGGTATGACCTTGAAATCTAGATTTTCTTTGCATCTAGATGTTTCTATGGGAAAGCCTGAAGGATGGTACCAGTGATTTAGTTCGTGAATCTTGGATTGTGTTGACTAGGAGTCTGAATGCAATTGTAGGCCTAAATTTGCATCTTGGTGATAGATCCATATAATTCCTGAGATTTTCTGATGCTCCAATTGATTTTCAGCTCAGTTGACTAGCTTTGCTGCTTTGGTCAATCTTCCCTCATACTATGATTTATTTTTTTTTCTACAAATTGTTGCACTTGTTGTTCACTCTTCCACATGAGTCCTCTTTCACTATTTTGGGCACTATCACTCCTATGAGCATGCCGAGGATAATCTCTGTCATTTATCATATCTTGTATTTCCATTTTCAAGACAAAAATTAGATATGTGAATGCTATACTATATTTATCAACCTGATTTCCTTGGTAATGCTTATACAAGTTTGGGATGGATATGGGCTTGGGGTGGCCTCAAATTCAAGTCTTAGAAGGAAAAAATATAACATCCAATCGCTTTAGTGGTGTGAGAGTTACATAGATTAGTTGCCTTCTTCCCATGTTGCAGTGTATATTTGTTGTATATACTTGTATGTTGTAGTGAACAAAGCTCGTTTATCAAGAAACATTTCCATTTTCCAATAATGTTGTATGCTTGGATAGGTTGAGATGTTGTGTAAAGGATTTAAGGAGATTGGAATTTTGAAGGGTAGTGGAAGCAATTCCTACCATCAGCTGAACCCAACTTCAATAGGTTTGTCTCATCTTATTTTGGTTATGCTGGTGATTCTCTATAAGTACCTTTTATCTTTTAGTTTCTAGATTACTGTTATTGCAATAAAGCAGATTCCATCTTCCAAATCGACTTTGCATTAATCTCTTCTTTGTATTTGCTTTATTTTGTCTAGGTCATTATCTAGGGATGGATGTGCATGATAGTTCTAACATTAGCTATGATCGTCTATTGAAGCCAGGTGTTGTAAGTACTCTCCACCGATTCAACTGACTAGTTAATTTATTTGTCTAAAGAAGTCAAGTGGGGTCCATATGAATAGGATATATATCATAAGGTTAACTGATTTTAAATTTAAAGCATCAAGTTTATTTCAAATAATTCTATAAAATATGAACGTTTTTTCTGTTTAGAAAAAGTTTCAAGATTCATAGTTTTATACGTGGTATGTAATTAATGGTTTCTTTTTTCCCTGGGCAGGTTATAACAATCGAGCCAGGAGTCTACATCCCATCCATTTTTGATGGTCCAGATAGGTACTTCTCACCATAAAGAAATTATAACTTCCCACAAAAGCCATTAGGATGAATCATGCCATGAATAAGCTAGTTGCTTTGCAGCTTTCAGAGTAAACGTGAACTTGTGCAAGCTGCTCAGATATACTTCATGTTGAACCACTTCAACACGGAAAACTTAAATATGAAAATCTCCTGCTAGCCAAGTAAAAAAAATATATATTGAAGCTAGCCTAATTCATTGTTGACTCTATAAAATTTGAAGCTGAACCCAATTCCCTTATAGCTAAATACTTTATAAGAAGAAAGTGCTTATAACTGCACTCGAGGATGTCTTTATGCAAGGACTAGGCAGATGAACACACTGCACTTGATTTTGCACTTTTTGTGTTTGGCATGTGTTTGCTAGATTGGTTTGTGATACAGTAATGATGTTTGTATTTTTTTAACCTATCTGCCTCACTGTTCCTAATCTTTGACAATTATTGTCCCAAACTTCATGTATTATTTTTATTGAATTCGACTTGTGCTTCACAGTTTAGTAATAACTGATAAGCAATACTTTGCGGTTAATTTCCAATTCTTTATTATTTTGTCTTGTGAAATTCTTTATATTTAGTTTGTCTGCATGCTGGATACTGTAATGTAAATGTGAGAACAATGTTCATATAGATAATTTTCTTATAGACTCTTCATATTGATACTTAATGCAGGTATAGAGGTATTGGGATAAGGATCGAGGATGAAGTCCTAATTACTGAAACTGGTTATGAGGTAAAAACCAAAATTAACTTCTCAATGCCAGTCGAATTCTGGTTCTCTTACAACTAGAGAAGAGTGGTTTTTTAATTTATTAGCAGCCCTTCTGTTCACTTTTAGTTAATTTAGGCATCCTTCTGTTCACTTTTACCTCATTCCTTCATGTAGAGAGTACCACTGAACTAGAAAATCAATTGATGACAAGTTATGCAATACATCTGTATTTTCATTGCTGCATTTTCCCAGGTCTTAGTTTTGATATTTCTTCAAAATAAGGTGACTTCTCAAAAGACTGTCCGAACAATTAAAATCAGAGAAAATAGCAGGATACTGACCCTATCATTATAATATCATTGCTTGAAACAGTTATGTCTGACAATCTTTGGATTTTACTAAGCTTTCTGGTGCTGGCTTTAGGTCCTGACTGGCTCCATGCCGAAAGAAGTAAAACACATAGAATCCTTGCTGAACAACTACAGTCGTGGAAATGGAATGGAGGCTCAAAATAATCTGGAAGCTGCTTCCAGTTGATCCATTTGAAATGTTGTAGGGACAAGACCATGTATTATTGGCCTAAGTTTGAACTCCAAAATCGTTTAAACACATGGGGCCCTTGCTACATAGCTAAAGTGATGTGATTGGAATACCGAGTCAGAGTAATTTAGAAGCTGGTTCCAGTTGATAATTTCCCTTGAAATGTTGTAAAGGCAAGACGATGGCTTGTTGGCTCATTTGACTCCACAGGTATTTTTTAATTGTCATCCTTGAGGCCGTTTTCCTCGTGTATGCACCCCCATATTTTTGTGTAACTTTTGATCGTACTCCATTAATGCCATGTTTCTGGTGCGTTCATTTTACCATATAAATGGCTCTGGCCATGCTCACTCCAAGCCTCTGTATCTCCGATACTTGTCCTCTCTTCTCCCCAATGAGATATGTTACCAATTACCATGCATGGATTTAAGGGGTGACACTCGACAGTGGCGAACTATCTGAACTACGTTGTTGCGGATTAGTTAAGCAATCATTCCAGTTTGGAAATAAAATGAAAACCTTCCATCATCCTGGGAACATGTTGGGTGGGGCCTGGGGGAACCCAGATGATGCAGCTGGATTGTTGGTTGTGAAGAAACCAGCTTTTAATTTACATATCTAATAAATCTAGCGTTTTTCGGAGATTAAATTTTTAAAAATGTTTTTAGTTTGAAAATACATTAAAATAATATATTTTTTATGTTTTTTTTTATTCACATTAACATATCAAAATAACAATAAAATATTAATTTCGGTCTCCTACATGTTTCTCATCTACTAACTAACACTGGACTGATGTTACCTTTCTTCAATGCTGGTCTGCTTACATCTGGTGCTCACAACATCCAAATAAATATTGGTTAACAGGGTCACGGTTGGTTTAGTTAGAATCGATTTAATAGGTTAGGTCAAAATTCCTACTCAAAACTTATGCCAAACTACTATAGTTGAACCCTTCGATCAATTTAATGGATCGGACAAGTTAGGATCATTCTTGTTCTAATTTCATAATTATATGGTTGAAACCCTGGATCAATTTAATGGATTGGACAAGTTAGGATCAATCTTATTCTAGTTTCATAACCATATCATTTAATCACGAAGGCATTATTGTATGAGCCTCGTTCATCATGTTCACAGTGTCGTCATATTATGACCAAATGGTTTAATCATGAAAAAATCATTATACGAATCCAGTTCATCATGTTCACGCATACAAGGTGTTGGGTCCCATGATGATTTTCTGATGGATTTCAGAGTTTATGTGACTGGAATCACAACGTTGTCTTCAAATCATGGTTAGTTTGGTAACATGTGCTCTTGCCCTTGATTGATCTCAAACATTTACATCTTTTAAGCATTTTTCTACCAAGAAAATGATAAATTTACAGACAATATTGCTTCAAGTGTATAGGTGACAATTCAAGGCTTTCTTTGCTCAACGTTTTTAGTTTTTTTTTTTTTTTTCATGTATGGAGGAGGGAGAAGCCCTAACGCCCCTTTTATTTCCAATTGCCTGTACATGTAACGTACCCAGAGTTAGTTTCTTGGCGAAATTCTACAAGAACCAAGAAACCTTAGATGTGTTTTATGAGTGCTTGTTTTCTGCCACCTCTCTCAATTGTAATAGAGATGTAGGCAACTACCTCCAACCAACCTCTTCTCCTTCAATTTTGCCATGAATTCTTCAACCATCTCATAAATGCAAGCATCTTGCTAGCATGACACCCCATCTGGTTCACCTAAATTACAATTTTGATGGGTTTGGATTTGACCCAAGAAACAAATGACCATAGAAAGTTCCAGCTAAACAAAATCAGGAACCATTGACTTGAAAATGACTCGTAGATAACATTTATAGGCCACACGCAAAATGGTGTTTCGGCAAATTTGTGTGCACACAAGGGTAGATGTCAAACCTGGGTGCTATATCAAGGCAATAACTTTCCACCCTTTCCTGCACACATCTCTCACAAGGTAATCTCCTAAAGAAGTTAAAACAACTTAACAAGTATTCTGAGGAAAATGTCTCTTGTCACAGAAGAGATCAAATCCAAAGCTGAGGTCTACTATGGAGATGAAATGGGAAAAGAGAAATCGCAGGAGCTGCTCAAGGAAGTAGGCTTGCCAAATGGTCTTTTGCCTCTGCATGACATTTTAGAGTGTGGGATTGTGAGGGAGACAGGGTTTGTGTGGCTCAAGCAAAAGAAGAGCATAAACCATAAGTTTGAGAAGATTGGCAAGCTTGTTTCCTATGCAACTGAAGTCACAGCTTATGTTGAGCCCAAAAAGATCAAGAAACTGACTGGTGTTAAGACCAAAGAGCTCTTGGTTTGGATCACACTTTGTGATATCTCTTTGGATGATCCACCAACTGGAAAGATGACTTTCAAGACTCCTACTGGGCTCTTCAGGACTTTCCCTGTGTCAGCTTTTGAGGTTGAAGAAAAAGGTAAAGGAGCAGCTAAGGGAGCCATGGAAGTGAATGGAGCTGTGGAGGTGAAGGAAGCCTAATAAGGTTCTTAGTTTTCAGTGATAAGTGGCCCATATCTGCTGTCTTAGTATCAATTTCAATGTATTATCACCTCCTGCTAGTGTTTACTGGTAATAAAGTACATTATAGTGTCATTTCTCAATCATGTTATAGACAAGATCACAGCATGGACACTGGAGTGGTCTAAACTCTAAATGTATGCTGTTTTCTTAGCTTAACATGATGAGAAAAGATGAAATGAATCAAATTATGTTTCCAATTTAACCTTTAATGAATCCCATGTTTATGATTTGTATCAATTGTGAGTCCATGATCTCAGAAGTCTGAACGGATGATAATTATGAATTTTTCACTTGGAATGTTTGGCAGGGGAAAAGTTGAAAAGGGCAGTTGGAAATTTAATGGAGATTATGTCATTTTGCCTAAATTTTGGTCCAAGCATCGAAGCTCACTTTTTGCCTTTTTTCATTGTCTATGTTGGTCCAGCATGGACCCTAGCTATGATTCCATAAACCTTCCTCCATAGATCCATGGAACAAAAATTGCCTACTTTTTGATCTATATGCATTGATTCCATTGAATTTCATCAACACGTTACCTATTGTGGCTGGACATTGGTGTAGACTCTAATCTGCGTGCTGCCATAAATCTATTTCGCAGCATTCACTTTCATAGCAGTAAACATATAAAAGCTCCCAAGTCCTGTCCTTGGCCAAGGACTATTAAAAACCTAGAGTCAAAACAGGAGGGGAACAATAGATGTCGGTGGTCCACTTAAGATAACAAATGGCAAAACCAATATTAAAGAATCACATGCAGGCACCGGTTACAGAAAACTCCCGGGAGCTAATAATGCCACAAGCAAACGAGTGCAGAGAAGCAATTGGGGGTTCAGCTCTATATGTAGAAGGAAACTTCAAATGGCATCAAGAAATGTAGCAATACAGTTGTCTTGTGTTTTGATGAGCTCGGTTTTAAGGTTGCACTAGAGAGGTTTCATGCATAATGAACAGAGACATCTTTGAAGATGAATAGTATCAGTTTTTTAGTATAGTAATTCAGCCGCAGAATCTACAACCCCAGTCGGGTAAGAAAACTCAAGATATTCCACTGCCCCTACCATAGGCCAGGGAAATGGAGATTGATATGGATTACAATGTATATATACACCAAAGCCGCAGGTTCTCTCACCAAGCTCTACTACTTTCTCCAGCAATCACAGCTTCAAAGCCTTAAAAAGTGAATACGAGGTAAAAAGCATATTCGGCAGCACCGGAAAACATGAAAATAATATCAGACTAGCCAAAAATCATCTAAACCTCTCTTAGTGCACACGTGAGGTGTTCATATTCATTGAAAAGAGAAACATTAAAAAAAAAAAGACTAATAAAGTCAAAGTATGAAAGACATACATGTGAAGGAGCGACCCATTTGCCATTGATCCAGTCCTGATGTGGCCTTAAGTCAGAGTGCTTAAACTCTAATTCCTCACCGGTATCCTTGAAGTAGACAACATACTTTGGGAAAGTATTTACCTTAGAAACTACACCCACCCACCAGACATCATTGTACAGAGCATCAACTTCTTCCAGCTTCTTGAAGTGATCAACAACTACAGTTTGTGGAGGTGGAGGCCTTATGTGCATAGTGTTAACCTCTTCCCTCAGAAAACCACTATCATCTTCTGTTCTCAAGCTTTTGTACTCAACAAGGTACTTGTCCTTCCCCACTGGTTCAACAATACTAGCAGCAAACCAAGCACCTTTAAAACCATCTTCGTCGCTGCTAACCTCAACTAGCATTCCCTTGCTAAACTTCACATCTTTCAGTGATTCAATAGGCTTCACTAGTGTTGTATTGGGCACTTTCTGCAATTCCAGATTCAAGAAGCCGATAAAGGTCTATAGCAGAACATACCCGAGAAAGACAAAACACACAGAATGAAATAAAAGTGTTGGTGAATACAGCATTGCAGCTGACTGTAGACGGTCAAAACTACAGTAACACACAAAAGGATGTTCCATGGACTTTTTTTTGACAATTAATAGACTCTCATTGTAAAGATGTGAAAAGCTGGAAATGTTTCTCATTTTGACCAAAAAGTAACTAAGTTGGTGAAACCAAAAGTGAATAAAACATTGATTGAGTTAGCATGTCCAAGGATAGCTCATCCTAGAAAGTTTTTCCACTTTTTTTAGGTACGCACACACACCAGAAATGTACCCAAATGCACATTTCTTCTTTTGTATTTCCATTTCCTTCGGGCTGTGTGTGAGTTACTGCCCACAATAGTCCATGTTCTTCAAAAAGTAAAAGAAAATCCCTCTCCCAGTCCTAAGATAGTTGCCATACAAACAGAAATTATCTTTTTCATCCAGGAAATACTTTTAATCAGAAAAAGTTGAGGCATTGGCTTAGATTTCACATCACATACTAAAATAAACAGATAATCTAGAGATGATGGGACACTAAAAATGAAAGTCCAAGCTTCCATATCATCTTCTAGGGTCAATTTTCGCAAGACCCACAAGCTATTTCCCTTTACCCTTAATTTATCAATAAAACCCAAAAATTACTCAAACCATTTCAATGGAAACAAAAATAACCAAATATACACAATAAGAAGCCAAGGGTAAAAATGCTATGGAACATCCTGATTTGCTCAAAGAATAACTTCATTTTCATTAGTTTCCATTCCTTCCTCTAAAACTTATCAAGGACCAGGACTCCTAAGACATGCAAGTACACCCATAATCACACTGAGAGGGGGGGGGGGGGGGGGAAGTATTCCAAGCAAAAAAAAAATAAAAAAAAAAAAAAAAAAAAACAAAAAAAAAAACAATTAATTTACCACACAATAAATTCCTTTAAGAATCTTTCCTTTGTAGCCCTAAAAAACCTAAATAGAAAAGCAAATTAACCAGACAACAAAATTCAAATATATCAACCAAGATTGACGTACCAAGTTTATCTAAAAAGAAAACAGATTATCTAAAAAGAAAACAAACCCAAAACCCCTAATCAAGAAATTCCCATTTAACATTCAAAGAATCAAGAAAAGTGTTATAAAACCCACAATAAACTACCAAAACCAAACACACTAACCAAGATTCACATGATAACAACCAAACTAATATATATTAAGGTATATCCATACACATCTATCCAAAGAGAAGTAAAAACGGTAACCTAGATCAGCATATAAATAACATTATCAAAAACCAAAGACACACAATTCATCTTTTATATTCCAGCATCCTGTTTTCAGAGAACCCAAAAGGAATCATCAACCAAACACATCAACTATCAAAATGAAATTCGAACATAACACATTAACCCAAATTGTTATCATGAGAAACCTAAACAATTAACCAAAATTTACACAAACAGAACCCTGTCAAAAACAAAACCCACCTCGCTAACCCTCCTTTTCACCTCTTTCGTCACTTCGTTCTCATCTTCTTCAGAGAGTTTCTTTTTCTTTCTAGAATCCTGTTTTTTTTATATATATAAAAAAATCAAAAGCAAAGCCATCACGAAATTCAGAATATAAACCAACAACAAAAAACCAAAAACACCAGCCAAGATTAACAAAATAAAAACAAATTTAGCCAAATAAACTAAGCACATTACCCGAGATTGACCTAATATAACAACAAAATTATAAATAATCTATCAAAAGATAACAAGATTAATATAACAGCAATAAATTATCAACACAAAGCACATTAACCAAGATTAACATTAAAAAACAACAACTAAAAAAAAACAAACCTTATTTCCCTTCTCTTTCACCTCCTCTATCTCACCTTTCTCTTCTTCTCCATCCAATGGTGGTTTCCACTCCCCATTAACCCACTCTCTATGCAACCTCAAATCCTCCTCAACAAACTCAATCTGCTCTTTAGTGCTCCTAAAAAACACAGCAAACTTCCCATTTTCATTCACCTCAGTTATCACACCTTCCCACCACCCATCGTTATGAAAAGCATCAACTTCTTCACTAAACTTAAACTCCCTCTTCTTCTCTCTTGGTGCTATTGGCCTTATTTGGAACTCATTAACGGTTTCTTGCAAGGGTTTTGTCCCTTCTTCATCTTCAAACAGTTTTTCATATCGGACTGTGAATTCTGGGGTTTTTGTTGCCTTCACCACTGTTCCTATGTAGAATGAGCCTCTAAACCCTGCCTCGTCCGACATGATTTCTACTTTTGAGCCTGGTTTGAAACTTGGGTCTTGATTGGATTTTGATTTTGGCGCCATTTTTGATGGTCTGCTAGGGTTAGGGTTTGTTCAGGATTTGTTTTTCTGAGAGAGATTTTGGCGCGCTAGAGAGAGAGGGGATGGAAGGGGAAGGAAATGAATCTGTTGCAGATGAGGGAAAGAAACGAAAAGTTTGGGGGTGGAAAATATAAAAACGTGTCTAAATGTGGAAACATTTGGGAAACTTTTGGAAAGTGATGAAAGTATAGTTCCAGTTGTATAATATAGATTTGTTTTTTTAGAATATGGTATAAATTGTTTTTTAAAATATTTTTTATTTGAAAATATAGTAAAATAATATATTTTTTATTTTTAAAAATTTATTTTAATTTATAAAACCAATCTAAAAATATAAAATAATAATAATAATTTTAATTTTAATTTTAATTTAAAAAATATATAATTTGATCACAATGTTAAATAAAACTATATAATTAAGAAATCCACGTACACAATGCCTAGATTATGATTGAAGGGATTGACTCTTGAACAATCAACTTAAATTATAATTATTTAAAAAAATATGTAAATTAATATTGTTTTAAAAAAATATAAATTCAAAGTCAAATTTAGCTTAATCAATATTAACTTCTAAAATTATAATTATATGTAAAAGTGTATATTATGTAATTTATCCTCGTAGATGAAATCAAATCAAATAAAAAAAAGTTTTTATTGCACAAGCTAAGTTCAAGAATACTCTTAAATATTAAATTAAAAAATGAAAATTTATTGTGATATATATATATATATGATCTAAAATAAAATACTAAAATGGGTAAAAAAGCAGATTGTAAATTAATAAGAAGCAATCTGTATAGTGTTAAGTCCCTCTTTTTAATTAGTTTGTTCGTTGTTTCCCATATTCATTTTTAAAATTAACACCAATTGTAGTAAATAAGCAAAAGTTTTAAAATCCAAATTCCAAACTCATGCATGGATTATACTGCTAAATCTAAGAATTGATGTTGGATTTCCTAATGACAAAAATATATTAATAGAGTAAAAAACTAAATTAGCAAATAATAAACGTAGATTATGTGACTGATCATCCATGTCGATCACATGATTCATCCAGAACCTTACGCCATATCGCTACATTTGATGAATTGTATATGAACTCTCGTTAAATAGCTAGTCACATATAAATTCATGCCATACAAATTTCCTACACGACACAGAAACAAATTTCCTGCACGAAACAGAACATCAGATCAAACTAAAAATTGATGGATCAAACTAAAAAAAAAACACGAGTGGAGAACATCACCTGCAATTGAAAGGTGTGAAGCAAGAACTCTATTCACCTCTAACAAGAAGGCAAGAGCTCAAGGAACAAAATCACAAATAAACGCATGATCATATTTCAATGGCAGCTTATCTCTTGGGTTGCTGCAGCCAGAGTCCCCAAGGGACTCTAAGATCAGACAGCATCACTCCACAACTTCCAGGGTTACTTTCCCATATCACTATCTTGCCTCCTAGGACTAACAATCATGGGTCCTCACTACCTTCCTGATTCTCTCTATTTACACTTTCATCATCATCATCAACAAGAACTCTAAGATAAGGAAAATAAAACTAAATGACTACTTGCTATTTACTACACGACCACAACAATTAAGGTTACTAGTACAACTCTAATTTCGATGGTGGTGGTAATCTGGAAATGAAAAAAAAAATGCTGTTTTATTCATACACATCAATTAAACAATTTTCTTAGAGACTGCTGATTTTAACAAACAGCAAGTAGAACAACTTTATAAGGATTCAGAAGGTCCTAGCATGCAGCAGCTGTACAACATGTACTACACTGGCCCGCGCATCCATCCTCCCTGAAAGCAAACTGTTCAGAACTCGCAGCCAACAAAGGGTGCAATGGGGCATCACTTCACAAATACAGCTTATCTGGCCACTGCGGCCACGCACATTGCATGTTTCCAGCTCTGCCAGCTGAGCACCTACGAACCAATCTCCGATCTGATGTCTGGTCATTAGAAACGAGAAGTGAGATAAATTGAATTTATCAGGTATAAGAAAGAGGACTTACCTTAACTAAGCCTCAAGTCTGAAATTGTTGGAGTTGGCAACATGAATCATCCTTTTCTGCTGTGTAGGCTGAGAATGCCATCAAAGTTGGCCAAAGAATGGAGCATATTATCCTTATGTCATACGAACATCACACAGACACAGAAGCTGATTCATGACCAGGTCGGTAACCATCATCCTTCATGTGTTTTCTTAATCTCCATATTGCCCCTCGTATCTCTTCGATCTGTGGATGCATCTGATCTCCCACAACAAATACGTGAACATGACTCTTGAGCTCAATCCAGCTACACCCAGTTTCCTTCCTCACTCCTCGAACTTTCATCATCCTCCTGACCCGTACCACATCTGCTAACCTGCCCATGGCAGTATAGATACTCGACAATAAAACATAAGCCGATGATTCTCGAGACCCCAACTCCATTAATTTTTCACCAGCATAGGCTCCCAATTCATAATTACAGTGGTTTCGGCAGGCAGGCAGTAAAATTCGCCATAAGCACATACCATGATCTATGGTAGCTGATTCAATAAATTCTTTAGCTTCATTGAGCTTCCCTGCACGACTCAGGACATCAACCATGCAGGCATAATGCTCTACTCTTGGAACTAAACCAAATTCATCAAACATCATGTTGAAATATGCCCAACCTCTCTTCACAATTCCCATGTGGCTACAAGCAGAGAGCACTGTCACAAATGTGATATGGTCTGGCTTTGTGCCCTCTAGACGCATCTCCTCAAAGAGTTCTAGAGCTTCTCTACCATGCCCATTTTGGGATAGTCCTGATATCATTGCATTCCATGAGGCGATGTCTCTCTGCAGCATCCTTCTAAAGATGAGGAATCCCTCTTCTAGACTCCCACATTTTGAATACATAGTTGAAAGAGCACTTCTGATTGAAAGTTCTGGACCCAATCCATACTTAATGGCACGGGCATGAATTTGCTTTCCTTGTTCTAAAGCAGCGAGGTTAGAACATGCCTTCAAGACACTGGCCATGGTTAGCTCATTTGGCAAAATTTTGCACATCTGCATTCTACCATACATGCTTAGAGCCTCTTCATTTTTCCCATTTTGTACATAACCCGCTATGATGGATGTCCAAAGAACAAGATCGGGTTCTAGCAAAAAATCAAACCCTTTCCGAGCATCTCCAGTAAAACCAAACTTTGCATACATAGCAACCAAAGCTGTCGCTGTATAGATTTGAGTCTCATATCCTGACTTCAATAAATAGCCATGCGTTTGCTTTCCTTCTTCAATGGCAGCAACATCACTGCAAGCTTTAAGAACCCCAACAAGGGTAAACTCACTAGGTACAAACCCAGCATAATGCATTTTTGAGAACAACTTCAAGGCCTTATGAGAATCCCCAGCTTGAGAATAGCCAGTGATCAATGCGGACCACGTTATAGCATTCTTATCACTGCACCTCTCAAATAGCATAAGAGAATAATTTAAATTTCCACATTTAGCATACATAGTAACAAGCGCATTCAGCACCGAAACAAATCCCAACACCCCATTTTTAACCACAACACAATGCACCTGCTTTCCACTGTCAACAAATTCTGGACATGCCAAGGCGCTAAGCACACTAGTAAACACAAACTCGTTCAAATTTCCCTCTACTAACCTCATCAATCCAAAAACCCCCAAAGCCTCCTTGGCCATCTGTTTACTCGCATACCCAGAAATCATCGTAGTCCACGATACCAAATTCCTCTCAGGCATTCTATCAAACAATTTACGAGCCTCGAAAACGCAACCCACTTTACAATAAAAATTAACAAGTGAACTCCCTACAAAGACATCATCAATACTTGCTGTTTTAATACCAAGCACATGAACTTGTCGGGCATAAAAATTACAGCCCAAATTCAATGCCGCAGCGGTGAAAACACCAGGGAAAGTGTGTGCATCTGGTAAGATATTATTAGCTATCATTCGGCGAAAAAGTTCTAACACAAAGGTGGAACCTTTTGAGCCATTGTGAGATAACCCATGAATGAGACAATTATAAGAAACAACATTTTTGTGTTTAAGGTTTTCGAATACGAGTTTTGCTCCATGTAAATGGCCACATTTAGCATAGAACTTTATTAGATTATTGGCAAGGTAATTACAGGAAGATAAATATGGGATTTTTATGATGTGAGCATGGAGGATTTGGCCCTTTTTAAGAGATTTTTGGTCTGCGTATTGAATGAGTAAATTGTAAAAGTAGCGATTTTGTGGAGGGTGAGGCATAAGAATGAGGTTTCTGCAACGATGAACTCTCTGCTTTGTTTAAGATTCTTAATGGCGCAAAGCTGAGAGCTTTAAAACCTAAAAAAGTGAAAAAGTCCCTCAAATTTATGAGATTAACCCTCATACCTTATTTTTCTTCATGATAATCCTCATCTTTCAATTTGGTGTCCAATGCGGTTCCATTATACAACTCATGTCCATTAACTCTATATAACGACATGTTTTTGCAATCCAATCCATTATTCTTGAGCTAATGTGGAAGATAGCTCCACATACTTGCAAAATAATCATACGAGAACTCTTAAATATTTAATTCAATATTTTTATAGAGAAAAGATATAATAAACATGTAAATGAGTATTAAATTTTAAAAATAAGGTTTATTTATTCTTGTTTTAACATGTAATGAATGCTTTGTAGGAGAAAATAATGTTATTTGTATATGTTGAAAATAAAGAGAATATAAACACCTTACCTTGATGGTTCGAGGATATTTATATTTTATAAACCTTGTTTTTTTTTTGGATATAGAGAGCTGGAAAATTATTTTGCTATGATAACATTAACAAATAGATAAATATTTTTTACATAAATATTAATGAGATAAAAATATAATAGGTCATGAAAAACTTATATCTAGAGGTGCAGATTGAGTAGTATCCAAGCAAAAAGGATTGAGTTTGATAAAAAAAAAAAAAAAAAACCCTCAAGTGAATAAGTGTTAGGTCCAGATCATAAGGTGAGGCTCAAGCATGCATTTGGTGATTAGGCCCAAGTGTGATGCTTGAGCCAAGGAGCGTCAAGTGCGGTGTCTAAGTCTACGAGTGTCATGGGTCTGGGCTCAAGCATGATGTCTGAGCCCACAAGCGCCCAATAGAGCCGAGCATAAAGCACCAGGCAAAGGGAGTTGGGCAAACAGAACCGAGCGCGAGGCATTGGCAGACAGGGCCTACCATAAACCTGGGCACAAACTTGTTTCCAAATCCTCTTCTAGGCTCGGGCCATCATAAAAATGGGATTAGGCCAACAAAGAGTTGTTTGAAAAGATACTGATAAATCATGATTCATCAATTAAGTTTAAGAAAAACATTTTTAATTATGATTTTTAAACAATAATAGATTTAAAAATATATATATTTAATTCAAATTATTATGAGATAAATTTTTACATGTAAAATGAATGAAAAACAAGTCTCTATGATTAAAAAACAAGTTTCCATTAACAAAAAAAAAATCATTTTAGCTTTTACAAAACTAAAATTTGTATCAGAATAAGGCACAGGGTTTAATGCAAAAATTTATAAACTATTTAAAAATTTACAAGTTATAATAATACCAAACTAACCGAGCATTAACGTTTAGAATCACTATTTATCTACATAGACTAGAGAAGTCAAGATTCCAAACTACCATGTGATGAACCATAGTCAGGGCTAAAACCACGACGGAAAATATGAAAAATGAACAAAAATAAGAAATGGAGTGTTGTCGTTAATAATGGTCCTAATAGAAGTTTTACGTCGCTAGACATGTATAACATATTGCCAAGGTGCAAGTCCCGGAGAATATGGTCATGATATCCCTTGTTCAAACTTGATTTTGACGCTTAATATACTCACCTGGAGCATGAAAATTGCTTAATGCTTGGAGCAATGCATCTCCTGGAGATGCTTAGGTCATACATATGCAGCCTAGGTCTATTGATTTGTGGATCCTGACAGATTATTTCAGAGTGGCAATGGGTGAAAAGATGCCAAGTTAGTCTTGAATGGCATGTTAAGCCTAAGATTTGTCCACATAGCCACAAGGATAGTATAAATCTTGTAAGCATTCTGAGTAGAGTTATGAATAGATCGGGACGGGAAAGGTTTGTTCACACATAATTTGCAGTCATATATTCTCAGAAAAATCATTTCTATTGTGAGTTTCACCTTTGTTAAACAATTAAATAAATAAAAAGCATGTTTAACGTTATGTTCTTCCTTCTGTCTTCTTATCTTTTACATCTGCTACACAGAGTAGTTCTCTCTTCTTCTTCATCAGTGTCAAAGTAACCTTTCGAGTGTCTTGTACATAGTCGTTCTTCAGTTTCTTAGCCATTTCATGCTTCGTAACATTATGAATAAGCTTCTTGCCGCCGAATCCACATAAAAAGAAAAAAATTACGTTGGTAACATCTTCACAATGGATCGGTACCATAAATGCCAGTAGCTGTACGGGTTTTATCACATCACCACTCTTGATAAACACATGGATATTGATTTTTATGATCATGATTAATCTTATTTACGTAGATAATTACTATAATATTATGCATTTCGACATATATTTGCCTAGATCATCACTAAGTCGAGTAATCAAGGACGATCAGTACTAAATTAACTCACTGTCATGCTTAAAGTGCAAATAGTGAACTTTCTTCTTAGGTGTACCCTAGTAAATGTACTCATCCAAAGACGGTGAATAGTTGCAGCAAAGCTAACTAGCATCAGCCAAATATATATGACCCACATAAATTTACCCACCGAAAGAATTATACACTTTGTATCTGGTTACATTTGAAAGGTATATATGATCTTGATTATATGAAAGCAATATTTTACCTGTTCCGCAAGGTAGGTTAAAATACACGAGCAAAGTTCTTTCATTACATCATAGGTCAATATTCCATTAACGAAGTTAAAGTAGGAGGCACTAAGGAGAAACATACAAACAAACTCATGTGCATTTACACACATTGTCAAAGGAAATTGAAAACATGTAAATTATCCAATATATGATATTATTCACAGAAAGCTGACCTAGTGTTTCATTAGTAAGTTAATTTATCAATCCATTTACCTTTCCTTATTTGGATCCTCACAATAAGCTAAAAGTAAAAGGAACATAACTTCCTAAAAAAAAATCATACAATTTCTTTTATCTCTGTTTTTATATTCTATCTTTTTTTTACGTGAAACAAAAAATACATAAAAAATACCTATTCTAGTTTTATAGGAATAAGCTCTTATATCAAATGGAACAATATAAGGCAAGGAAACAAGTTTGTTAATAAATATATAACACAATTTAATAATTACATTATGAGATATACCATAAGAGAGAATGAAGCCAGTTTTATAAAGGTTTGAATGATGATTTTAGAAAAAAATCATGCTTATAGATGTTTTAATTCTTAATCAAGCTTAGACTATAGTGTAAGATTATGAGTTTCTTATAAAGAGTCGATGAACAAAACAACAATACCCTCTTAGGACCCCTATTAGGTTTTAATTTAGAAATAATATTTCTTTATTAGGTGCTTCACCTCGTATGTCTAATCCTAGTAGTGCCCAAATTTATAAAAAAGATAAGGGCAAGCAAGTCTTCAATGAAATGTCTAGGATGAGTTCAAAGGTTCAATGTGCTAAATGTTGAGGTTTTGGTAATATTTTTGTTAGCGATACCTCTAAACCCTTAATCATCCAGGAACATAAAGATATAGGTCAAAGGGAATACTATTGTTTCAAGTGTATGAACACAATTATGAGGATTTTAGAAACTTAGATAAAAAAAAAAAAAGATGTGCAAGAAGAGGGACTTAACACTATAAGTCAAAATGAATTTGAAAATGAGGTTAATAAAGAATATAGTAATTTTATTTTAGTGGTGGAGAAAGAATCTTTATGAAAACTCTTTAGTGGAATTGCCCGAAGAGGTAAATATGATCTTAAAAGAGTCTCATGATATTAGTCTTTTTAAACTACTTGATTCCCTACCCATCATGCTTGACGTCCAACATATTATAGATTTAGAGCAACATGTTAAACTCCCCGATCCCTTACCCTTAACACATGATGAGGAAGATGAAAATATTCCTAATTTACTAGGTTATGTCCAAACTATATCTACTAAAGCTTCAAATAGTGTTTGTTCTACTCCACACTTTCCATCATATAGTGTTCATAATTACGAACCTAGAAAGCCTATAGATCTTCTTCCTATATCTTTTCACTCTAAAATGTCTGATTTAACTGAGTTATTTGCATGTATAGTTTATATTTTACATGTTGATATCATAAAACAAATTCAAGCAAGTAATGAACAATAAAATTTCGAGCTGATTCACATAAGTATCATGATGTACTTAATGTTGGAGATTATTTCATGATACATATTAGACTTGAACAATGTTCTTTAAAAACTAGTCATAAATTGTAAGTGTGTGATGCTAGACCATTCAAAGTGTTGCAAATGATTTAATCAAATAATCATGTCATTAAATTATCACTAAATTTTGATATTAGCTTTACTTTTGACACGAAGAATCTCGTTATATATAAAACACAACAATATATCCTTGATGATCTTTTTAAAACCCATGTTCCATTATCCTTATCTTTGGCACAAAAAAAACATATCAATGTTTCTTTGGATGCACAAATTGTTGTTACCAGAGATGATGAACTTCAACAAATCACAGCATATGAGTTAGACAAACAGATTTAGATTATACTTGAATTATCACAGAAACATCATAACAGCTTGATCATGATCTTTTAGAGTATTATTGGAGTCACCTTGAACTGCACTCAACGAGATCAAATTTCTTCAACCTTAGGAAAGTTAGCGGACATAGTCTCGAGGCATTGTTTACACACTCGTATGATCATAGACGATGAAAGATAGCCCAAATCGTTGAGATATTAGGTTTTAACTATTTTTTTTTGTTTAATTTATTTGAACTTTTAGTTAAGACTTATTTCATAGGTTTTATTTGTTGGGTTTTATCTAGCTATTATTAAGTATTATATTTATTGGGTTATAAATACAATTGTTTATTCTAGTTAGAGTTTTAATATTTATATTCTATTTTTTTTAAAATATTAGACAATTATTGAATTAAATAAAAATTACAAAGTTACAAATTTTTCATACTCCATTCTTTCTCTTCAACTATTTTTTCTTTTTGTTTGGCTTCTTCTTTTCTCTCATAGTTAATTACTTCATCTTCAAACCTCCTTTGTCCCGCATCAAATATATGACGCATATTGAGGAAATGAACTTTCTACATTTTTGAGTTTGCATCATCAAATTGTAACCCGTGATTTCATCACACTTTTTGACTCGCCAATTCCCTGCCCTCTTTGCTGCAAAAGCTGCCTGAAAGGGGAAAAAAAACAAGAAAAAATAATAATTCAAGGTTCAAGTCCAGCAGGAACACAAGCTAGTTCTAGTAAAAGAATAATTTACAGAATGGTTAGATTACAAAAGAAAATTTGAAGAAAAGGTCCTCTCGTCCCAAGTTTTCCTACATGATTGAAGAAAGGCTGGTGCAGATGACTTACAAAGAGACTATATCAGAAACTGGATTCAAAGCTTCTCAATTTATCTTAGTGAAACTATTAACACTACAGCTGACTATGCGCTCTTTATCATGGTATCCTTCTTGCTAGACACTCGGTTGCAGGTGCTTGGAGGTTGAACCAGGCTCCTTTGAGATCGTTAGATGCATCTCTAGTGGTGCTGACCATTGTCATCCTCCATTTTAAATCCCATGCATGACATTATCTCTATGCTGCAAATGTGCAGTGAAGATTGGATCCTTCATGATTCAAGAAATAGACAAAAATATGTGTTGGCTACTTTTGCTCAAATTGGCTGAAAGAACCTGGATGTTCAGCGCAAGTGTGGAAGTTTCCGCTGCTTGGTTTGTGAGTTCACCTTCAAGCTGATTACATATAAAGAATTACACAGAGCACAAGATTACGCAAGTTCCTTTGAAATTTTGGTTTGAGATAGTAGTGTGTAGATTTCTGCATTCAAACAGTACAGGAAAAGTGAAGTACAAAAAATAAGGGGTCACAAAATTTCAGCTCCCATTTGATTCAGCTCAAATTAATATCACTGATGATAGATAAGAATGAATTTATCAAATGTACAAAAAATACCATGCACCTGTGTTGTTTGATTCCTGCAATATGTAGGGGTATGGGTCATTTATTATTTCTAATTCAACAGATGAACTTCCCAAGAAAGATTGAAATTTACTTAATCCATCACATTTTCCTCCTTCCAATTTTCTCAACTTGGGTAATTGTTTATCAAACAGTTGAGTTTTCATAGCCCTCAAATTTTCCTTCATCTTTTCTCAGCTTCTAATCAAGTGCCATCTTCTTGGTCATGTATTAAGCAATCAACTTCAGGCACATAGCCAGCCTCTTTCATATGCTGTACAGGTAATTCCAGAACTTCATAAACCCACTCTTTATGAGAACCCATCTTATTTCCAACAACAAAACTGTAAACCTGGTTTCGTACCTCAATCCAACTCCTCCCAGCCACTTTTCTACACCCTGCTCTCTTCATCAACTTTCTCATTCTTGCAGCTTCTCCCCATTTGCCTTCTGCAGCATAAATATTTGACAGCATCACATAGGTCTCTACCATGTTTGGTCTCAAAGCCAATGCCTTCTTAGCTGCCAATTTCCCCAACCTCGAAAAGTTATGTGCCTTGCAAGCACCAAGAAGTGCACCCCAAACAGACTCGTCAGCCATAAATGGCATGCTTCGTATTAGTTGATAGGCCTCCTCCACTCTCCCCGGTCTCCCTAGCAAATCTACAACACAGCCATAAATCTCCTGATTTGGCTTGATGTGATAATCATTTATCATACAGTTGATGTACCTCAAGCCTTGATCAACTAGTCCAGCATGACTGCACGCACTTAGAACTGCCATAAACACTACCTGATCAGGTCTTATGCCTGACTTGACCATCTCATCAAACAACTCAACAACCTTTTTACCGTATCCATGAGCCCCATATCCAATCATCATAGAAGTCCAAGAGACCAAATTTCTACAAGACATTTCACTAAATATTTTGCATGAATCAAATATATTACCACACTTTGCATACATATCAATCAAGGCATTAGCCAATTCCAGGTTTCTGTCAAGCCCTCTGCGAAAAATTCCTCCATGAACTTGCTGTCCACAACACAAAGCTGCTACATTCGCACATGTTGCTATTAGACTGGTAAAAGTGAAGCAATTTGGAGTAAAACCTTCTGACTCCATTTGTGAAAATATAAAGAGAGGCTCAATGGAATCCGATCTTTCATACCCTGCTATTAATGTATTCCATGTGATCAAATCTTTTTCAGTCATATCATTGAAATACTTGTTTGCCTCAGATAAACATCCACACCTACAATACATATCAAGTATAGAATTCGTGACAGGAAGATCGGATTCAAACCCATGTTTGATCACCGCTGTGTGTATTTGTCTGCCAAAATTTTGTGAGCCAATTGAGGCACATGCTCTAACAGCTATCGAAATGCTATGTGGGTTCAATGCTACTCCGTCCTGTTTGTCATAAAAGCAACAAAGTCACGCATTACTACAATATTCATAGCATCATGAAAGTTAAAACCACTTAACAAGCTAAGGCCACTGTGTGCTATAATGGTTAAAGTACTGCTTTTGACATGTTAAGTCCGTTGCATGATTGAGTTTATTCCTACGGTTGTTTGTTCATCCACTTACCAGTAGCATTTCCCGGAAGATTTGAAGTGCGCGATTGCCATTGCCTCTGTGAGTGTAACCAGCAATCAAGGTAGTCCAAGACACAACATTCTTCTCTTTAATATCATGAAAAACAACACAAGCATCCCTCATTCCTACACCACAAGAAGCATACATATCCATGAGAGCATTATCCACATAAATAAACCCCTCCATAAACCTTCTTTTTATAGCCAATCCATGGACCAAACGCCCACAAAAAACACGCTTCATGCCTTTACAAGCCTTTAGAACGCTTGATATTGTGAACGCATTTGGTGGGTCATTTCCATTCTTAACCATATCGACAAAAACACTCCATGCTTGAGTGTATTCATTGCAATGCGTGTACCCTGAAATCATCGTCGTCCATGCAACAACATCTCTCTCAGGCATTTCATCAAACAAGTTGCGTGCTTGACTAGTTAGGCCTCTTTCACAATATGATTTTAAGAGGTCTGTAGCTAAAATGGAGGTACCTTTTGCATTAAAAGGTGTACCTGATTTCTGGGTCGGGGTGTTTTGGGCCCACTGTAGGTAGTTTTTCATCATGGGTGGGAAAGGATGGAAGTTATTGGCGGATAGTAGTCTTTTTGTGCTCATGTCTAGTGTACATTGTCATCGTCTGCACTTTTGGTTCATAGTTTAAACTTCAAGCATTCTATAGTGTGGAAAGGGTATAGAGTATGTTGGTGTCTGCTTCGAGATCACACAGACAAGATGTCTGATGTAACTGAATCTGGCATTTGTCCCAGTTCCACAAGAAGATGACTACTGTAGGCTCCTTTTGTTGGGCCCAAAAGACAAGGACTTGACGTAAAGTTTTTGCTGCAAATGGTCATGACTATGAAGCCATCGTTCAACACCTTCAAAGACGCTATTTTTAGCCATAAAAGAACTGGAATTTCAAAGAAAAATTTTGAAGATCATATTGTTTATTGTACAAGGCTAAATGCAAGACAATTATTCAACATCATTTGTCGAAGGTTGGCCTTGCAATTAAGGGTGTACTTTTCCTGTTTTCTTAAGAAAATTCTCACGAATTCTCTCGTTCTTATTGAATGTACTCAAGAGATATACATACCACCTTGTGAAAAATACCATCTTGCTGTAAGAATTTTAATCCAAAAAATATTTTTGGGAAAAACATAAAATAAATCTTTTTTAAAAACAATTTAAAAATAAGTTTATATCTTTTCAGACAAGGAAAAACATCTCTTCTGTCTTTGTTATCAAACCAAACGCTACATGTAACCTGACCATCTATCATGCCACGAGCATTTGAACCCTACAAGCCATCTGGGTTGCATAGTCACGGCTCACAACTATAGAACTCTCTTTATACAAGAATGCAAACGCATTATGTGATCACCAGCAAATATGCACTGTATAGCCCGCTAAACAAGAAAATAAAATATAGGTGAGGTAATTCCAAGAAAACCCAAGCTTGATTAATTAGAAATGTGTTTATAAAGAACAAAGTAATAATATACAAACTGAATATGACAGGGGGAAGAACCATAAAAGCTTTCGTCCCACTGGTCATTGAAAACACAACACCGATCAACTTAGCTAATTAATCGGCTAATTAACGTTTTATTAAACTAGATCTATGGTCTAGTTGTGTGAAGACGCTGCTCCTAGTATACCTTGTTTCTTTTGCGGTTGAAAATCAATGTTTTATCAGTCTATCCTAGTAACATAGCTGTACAGTAACAGAAATTCTGCCTTTAAAAGAATGGCATCATTCTAGACAAGAATCTGTGACCTGGCGGCGACTCGAGAACACCTCTTCCGGCCACTTGTGTTAAGCCCACAAACACAGAATTCAAGAAGATCATAATCCTCATCCCAGAATAACAAGGATGCCTTCTCTGGATTCTCCAAGAGAACTTTCGATGTTAGGAAACCTGCAACCGTCCATGTTTGATAAAGTCGGGATTGCTTTCCAATAAACTTCCCACTTCGGGTGTCATAATACTCTGGCCAATGGTCAACTTGAAGTCTCTTCTCGGCCAAAGCAATAGCCTTCTGAGCTAGTTCCATTCTATCCATCTTCATGCATGCCAATGTGAACTGAAAGCAAAACAGAAAGAATTCAGAGGGCAGAGATCAATCAAGAGATTCAAGGATGAAAGAAACAGCCATCACATGAAAGGTCCAAACACAAAAATCATACATCTTTGGACCACCAACATTGATGTTACTTCTGAAAAATGGTGACACGTCAGAATTTTTTTTTTATTTTTTTTATTTTTTATTTTTTTGAGGGGGGGGGGGGGGGGGTGTTCCCATGACTCTTTTCTCATTAGTATGACTAACCAGAAACCTTTAGAAACTAGATTCCATTTAACCCAACAAAACTACAGAAGGTTTACTGAGTATGAATCAGCATTGCATGCTCGTCTGCTGGTTCCAAATCAAATTTGTTAAGCCTTAGCAAAACATACATATAGCAAATGAAGTCAAATGTACCTGCCACAGAAGTGTTGGCCATGACCCACCATTATGATATGACCAAGGGCTGCAATGTACAATCAAATAGAGAAATTTTAGAGTTCATAGAAATTCTAAATTGAACAATGCATGCACATGCACAGAGAGTTTAGGTCAAAATTTTAGACACTCACGTGTTCTTAGGGTCACTGCCGGTGATTATACGCCAATCCTCAGACTCCAGAGCAGGGTAACATATCTTAAGAGGCATATTTCCCACAAGATCATCCCATTTGGATTCAATCAGATTTAGAATAGCTTCATTTTGTTTTGGGGTACCCAAAGACGAAACAACAGACCAAAGATTTCCAAGAGTGAAAAATCTAAAATCCATGTGAGCTGGCTGCAGATTGCCAATCAGATATCCACCTTCCTCAGGTATCCAATCCATGAGCCATGATGGAATTTGTTCAGGATAAATATTAAATTTGTTGGTGGCTTCTGTAGAATACTCTTCTGTTTTATACCGGTATATCTCATTGATCTTTCTCATATCTACCCAATAGTATTCTCTAATGTGGAATGACAACGCACTGAGTCTGTTGTTGATAGCCCTCACCAAATTCTTTGATCCATCATTTACAACTAGCATCTCACGGGAAGACCGTAGAGCAGAATAAAACAAGGCCTGCAGAAAGAGACTTGTGGTTGTAAGGTAAACCATAGATGAGTAAGCATAAAAAAATGAAAGAAAAAAAATAACTTGTACATATAGCTGGGTGATTACTGACTAACATTCTGTATTCATGTAAAAGAAAAAAAAAAAAACAGCATCAGAGCAATGTTTAAAAGTGCATTGTAGATGTGAGAAATATATAACAGACCAAAGGCACAAGCAAACGGAGAAAGTTAAGTTTTTCATATCATTAAGCCAGCATACCTCTCAGCTGCATTCTATAGAGCTTTCACTCATTACATTTGCAGAAAGTCGGAAAGTAGTTCATAAACCAGACTCAATTTCCACACATAACAATTAAAAGCAATGTAGAGATACATAGGTTATGGAACCTCCAAACTCATATACAACAGAGCCATAAATTACCAACCAACAGTCTCCAAAAGGACAAGGTATGGAAATAACTCACTTGGATCTCAAGGGGGTGACCATGGATCCCCATCCGCCGATCTATCATGCAGGAGCCATCGGTGACTAGAAGAGAAGGAAACATATCAAACCCATCTGCTAAGCATAAGTTTAAGATCAGTTTTATGCCAGTCTGAACATCCACCCTTTCTTGTAAAGCATAGTCACCAGTGAGTTTCCCATATGCCCTCAATAAAATAATCCACCACAACCCTATCAAAAAAGAAAAGAAGAAACACAGAGCTATTAATAAACAAGAATCAGTGAACTACTAGGATCAATAGTTGTCTCCTGGAATATATTACAGCTACAGAAGTTGGACTTTAACAACTAGAATCAAATCCAAGTACCATGGCAATTTTTAGAATCGAAATGTTCAAAGAGGTGCAATATACCAACCAGAATCCACAGGTGCAACACGGCCAATAGCTGATTCGCCAAAATCAGGATCTAAAACTTCTTCAAGTTTATTGTCATCAAGAGGCACTGTTCTGACTTTAAAACTGGCAGGCATCAGCCCCTGTCCTGGACTATAGCAGTCCACTGTTTTCTCCCAACTCTATGATAAAACAAAAACAATTTTTTTTTGTGTGATTTTCAGAACATCAAATTTAAAAACTTTCTATACATGCAATGATATGGTTAGCTAATATGAACAATACGCAGAAACCTTAAAGAAAGGTCAGTCTGAAAGATGAAAAGAAGACATAACAAATTATAACCGATAACAAGGATAGCAAATCAAATCTTGAGAAACAGCAAATTTAGTATTAGATGGCATTTGAATGCTCTGATCATCATTAAAAAGTTCACCAAGTTTTGCAAGTTGACATTCATACTAAATTTTGTAAACCATAATGGTCAACAAGGAAAATAGGTGTATTGCATGACTTGTAAACAGATCCTCATTAATAACTTGTCACGCATAAATCAGGCATCTTAATACTGCTCAAACTAGAAGAATGATATAACTAAGAAATTATCATGCGGAACAATGAAAGGATAGATCAAACAAGCATACAAAAGCAGCCTGGAATGTTACCTGCAATTGCAAGGCATGAAGCAAGAAATTCTTCACAATCTCCCCTTCTCCTCTAAGCAAAAAGGCAAGAGCTGAAGGAACAAAATCACGAACAAACACCTGATCATAATTCAATGGCATCTTATCCCCTGGATCATTTGCGGCCACGGTCCCCACAGGACTCCCACAGTACATAACAACAGCATCATTCAACAACTTCCATGCTTCCTTTTCTATATCACTCTCTTCCCTCTTAGTACTAACAATCTCAACTCCTTGACCACCATCCAAATCCTCTCTATTTACACTTTCACCATCATCAACAAGAACCCCTAGCCTGGATTCTTCATCCCCTAAAACATTCTCATCATTATCAATCCTCTCAACCACCAAAGGCTTAACACTAATCCCATTTTGCACAAAAATTCTCTCAAAATTCTTATCATTCACTCTTGTCTCAACAGACGTTGACAACTCCCTGAATTGTGAGGCAACACTAGCAACAACAGAAACCGCCCTACTATCTCGTGCTATAAGCCTAGATTGGCCAGAACTGATATTGGGAACACAGAAAGATTTCCGGGATTCATTGAAAATGGTTTTGAACCCCAAGATTCTAAAAGGGCAGGTCAAAAACTGCTTGGTTTTATAAAAATTAAACTGATTCCCAGATAAATTGCTTGTTAAACTATGATGGCGCTTAAAAAAGACTGGATTTTTCGTAGATATAAGAAATCTACAAGAGGGTTTCACTGTAGAATTGCCAATAATACTAATAGTATTCATAGAGTCAAGAACCAAATAACACAAATAAAAAATGTGTTGAAGCAAAAAGCTTGTGCCTTTTTAATTGTCAAGATATGAGGAAAAAAAAGTTTATATCTTTTGCATTTACAAGCAAGAAAAGATTCAAACTTCAATGAACAAAAACGATACTAGATTTTGAATTGAGCTCACAGGCAGAGAAAAAGAGAGAAATTGGTGATCTTTGACAATAGATTTTGGTGTCTGAAGGAAGAGAACATGAAAACTCTTGTCGTTTTAAATATAGGCGGTTGTGAAGAAGGAAAGATTTCGTCTTGGTCATTCTGATAATAACAAAGATGGAAGGAGGTTGTTGATTTCTAGTCAAGGTTCTAAAATGACTATAATACCCCTAACCTGAATGTTTTTTTAGCCCCTGAAATTCTTGTGATGTTTTAGCTTAGTCCTTACATCTGAAACCTTACAGCTTAGTTCTTTAACTATTGTTGACCGTTCATTATTCCTTACGAGCACAGCAAAAGAATGGAAAGAGAGGCTCAAAAGCATTTGGTAAAACCTCAAAAATGTACAGCAACTATCGGAATAGTATTAATTTTACCCCAAAACGAATTTTTGTTTTGATTTTGTACAAATAATTTGGATCTCCTAATTAGGGTTTCGTGCTAGAATTTCTTAACAAAAAAAAATGTTAGATTCCCTAAAAAAAATTATAATTTATACGCATGAAAGATCAAATTGAGAACTTCTAAAACTCGAGGGACAAAATTGGGTATTTTGAGGTTGCCGAGAATGTTATCCTCTCATTCACCGAACTGACCAAAGCAAAAGAATAGCCCCTCACATCCCCATAGGCCATGGATGCGTGTTTGGCCAATGGCTGCTCATGAATTGGTGTGTTCAATTTTGGCTTTAGCCATAGTATACTCACATATTCTTGGAAGTGTTTGTTTTGGCCATTTATATCTGTGGATATTAGGGTTTTGAGGTCTCATGATAATGGGCCATGGCGCATGGATAAGTGCCAGTGACGTGCACAGAGATAGATTGCCCTCCAATTCCCTTCATCTCTCTCTCCACCCACCACTAGCAGCCATGGAAATTCCCCCACCACTGAAAGTTTTCCATTGGATTGCACTTTTTCTCAACTTTTGGATCCTGTATTTTCCGCTTCCATTCCAAAATCCAAGACTGCATTTTGCAATTCCAAGATTGATGTTGACTGCCTTTTCTTCTGTTTTTAGTCGCTGCTATATTTGACGTTGAACCATCTGGGGAGTTACCTTGGATTGCCTTCCCAAGTTAATACCTGGTTAAGTTAAAATTCGAGCTAGATCGAAACCGATATTTTTATATTCAAAACATTGTTGTTTAGTTTTTTTCAAAAAAGAATTGTCAAAAACACTTCATTTTGAATAAATATTAAAAAATAAATTCGGGTTAACTCTTCAAAATTAACTCACCGATGAAAGAAAAAAGCGCAGCAAAGAATGGAAATCAAAAGACATTTGAGTTTATCCATGGAAAAAGGACAGCTGAACCATGACCAAGTATACAGAAAAGCACATGGTTTTTGAGGGTGGCCACGGAGAAAGACATGGCTCCTTCATTCAACAAAATTGACTTGTTGTTGTTGGGGCTGTGCCAAACAAACTAGGGGAAGCCACGTCAATGGTCTTATCCCTATGTTGAGGGCACCAGGGCTAGCCATCCCTCGTCACTGTTGTGATGGATGATAGGCTCCTACTACCTTTTGGACCTTTTCTTGGGCCAGGGAGAGAGTGGGCCAGGTCCTGGTTTTAATAACAGTGCAATAAACAAAACTAATGGGCTCTAGATTGAAAATCTAAACGCTTTATTTTGGGTCAGGTCTTAACATGAAGGCCCATGTAACTTCCTTGTAAGAAAACTAAATCAGTTGTCCAATACAATTCAAACACGTGTGCTCTGACCCACTCCATCCCATCCTCGACCTTTCCATCCCCTCAACAAAACACACTGACTAGTTTGTACGTCACAAGCTCATCAAGAAATGGCAAGAATTCTTGACTCGTTTCCTCCTCCAACTCAACTCACCCGCCCTACTCGTTCTCGTCCTCCTTGGCTCAGTTGCTCAATGCCCGTCTCACCAAATTCCACTTGCTTCAGCTCTATTCCTCACAACAAACAACTGGTATGTCTTGTCTTTCAAAAAACTATAACTTCTGATTCAGACAGTTCCTTTCCTTCATGTCTCTTGCTTTTCCCTTCCATGGTTACTTCTTTGTTCTTGATATGAAACGTGAATTTGGTGTACTTTCCATGGTTAAATCCCCATTTGTAGCTAGGAACCCAAATGTGAAATATGAAAAAGAAGCAAGAGAGTAGGAGTTTGAATTTATGGGATTATTGTAAATGATTTGAGCGGCATGATCTTCTTAGTATATTTTCATATGGTTTCTTTATCCAGTAACTTAGGCTGGATTTAAGGTAGTCCAGTTGTATTACAGCAAACATGATCTCTTAGTGACCAAATATATGTGAAAGTAACTAGTTACTGAAAGCCAGTAGCAACTATTAGGTGTCATGCTGATAAGGAAGAATGTAGGATTCCAATGGATTGGAAACTGAAATTTCAAGTATAGGCACAATGCCGATGGTCATTAGGGCGCCATTGGATTTGAAAGAGATGGTAGAAAGGGACCCATTAAATTCAAATTGAATGGCCTAATGGCCATTGGCATGGTGCTGATGTGCAAGCATCGGCTTTGTAGGAATCCCACCTAGCAAACACATGCTAGCTTAAAGGTTTTTGCTCTCACGACGATGTTACCTCTAGTCTTCTTATTAAGTAGCTTTGTGTTATGAAATGGGTTATGTGTTATGTTGTTGTACCCTGAATGTTTTTTGGATGATAAAATATCCCCGTTTTCTTATCTGATATGCATCTTTCTGTCTTATCATTAAGCCACTTCAAATTGCTTCTCACAACATATTTTTTTATGTAAACATAATCAGACTAAAGCTTTTGCAGTTCCGAGGAGAAATGCAATGGCATTGATCTTGTCAAGTTACATTTTCTCAGAAGTTGGTTTCAACAATATTGCATTTGCTCAACAGTCTGTTGGGTTCAGGGAATACATTGATCAATTTGATGGGTATTCATTGAAGTACCCTCAGAATTGGATTCAAGTTCGAGGTGCAGGAGCTGATATATTCTTCAGGGATCCTTTTGTTCTTGATGAAAATCTCTCAGTGGAGTTGTCGTCTCCTTCGTCGTCAAACTATAAGAGTGTTGAAGACTTGGGTCCTCCAGAAGAAGCTGGAAAAAAAGTACTTAAGCAGTATTTGACTGAGTTCATGTCTACTAGACTTGGCGTCAGGCGTGAATCAAATATTATTTCAACATCCTCAAGAGTCGCAGATGATGGAAAGCTTTATTACCAAGTTGAGGTAAGTTGTTATGTGTCGAAAGAAGTCACGGACATGCATGACAGAGCTTATTAGCTAGTGATTATTGTGGTGAAGATTACTTTCCTTTTAAGTGCATAGAACTGTTTCTAATCAGACCATCATGTTATCAGGTGAACATCAAGTCCTACGCAAATAACAATGAACTGGCTGTTATGCCTCAAGAAAGAGTAGTTCGTTTGGAATGGAACCGGCGGTATATGTCAGTTCTTGGAGTTGAAAACAACAGACTGTATGAGCTAAGATTACAGACACCAGAAAATGTATTTGTAGAAGAGGAAAATGATCTTCGCCAAGTCATGGATTCCTTCAGAGTGAATAAAGTGACTGTTTGATTAGTTGAGTTCTTATAGATTTATCCAACATTTTGTACGTTGGGATTCATTGTTTTTGTTGTTGCCTTAGCTGCTTTCTTTATTTTTTATTTGGAAGTGTCAAATTGATAGTTTGATCTATATCCAATGTCAAATTTGTCTTGCAATAATGTTTTCTTCATTGCATCATTCCTCCGGTGTTTGTAGTATTATCAAGTTGATGCAGAACATGTTCCATCCTCTATCTTCAGTGCTTCACTCCTGCATATTAAACTATTCTGGTGATGCGAGTCTCAACGTTTAATTGTCCTGAGTTTGTCCACAGGGACACTGCAGGACTTTTTATGACGGGAAAGCAACATCTAGAAACAGAGAAAGGATTGACAATGAGAGCCAACGCTTTCAGTGATGAAAAAACAATCACAATTAACTTTGTTAAAAAAATGTTATACGAGTCCAAATTGGAAATTCTGAAAGTACCGTGTAACTACATGGATCAACTGGCACTCATACTATTATACATGAGAACAAAAAATTCATATGCCAAGCAGCAAAACAAATTGGAATTTATCTTGATCGGGTACAAAAATCTATGACCTAACTTCATATAGTCCTGATCTTGTGAGAGCTCGAAAGCCTTTATAAAGACGACTTGGTACAACCCTGAGATCCAGTTTATCTAATTGCAGGCCAGAAAGGGCAACACCCTGGATCCTAAAACCCACTCGAAATGTGGGAAATACATGAAGGCGCTCTAATCCTGTCTCAAGCATGAGTGTTCCAGACAATGCAGGGGCTCTATCTTTCGGTATTCGATCAATTGACCAATTGCACATCTGCACATACATTTTAACAAACTAAATAATCAAACTCAGCTTGTAATGACCAAAATCAGCCATGGACAAAAAACAAAGAAAGATAGAATCCAGCCTGAAAGAATTTTCCTTTTTCATTTTCAGCCCAAGAAAATAAAATTCACAGCCCTTCTTTATAACTCAGCTGCAATCGAAGATTTGTCATGTAATAATATAAATGTTCAAAAGAGTGGCACTGAATTAGCATTTTCATTATCTTGTTTCTTTCTTTTTTTACCTTTTGCGCTGCATAATGAAAAGTGTCAAGATAATTTTTCTCACCAAACATTAAAGGTATCACGAAGTTACCTTGTTTGTGAAGACGGTCACTGCTCCATGGTTTGCAGTCACGTCAGCTGATAAAACACATGAAGGCAGTTGAAATTGCACTGTTATTGAGTCAACCATCTTTCCAGGGTCATTTCGTATTCCAACCATCACATTGATGCGGCATGTCCCAGCATCAGATGTAATCTGTGGCTTTACATATATCGGGGTACTTTTCAACTTTTTAACCCTGGATAAAGGAGATAAGTTATTTAAATAGAAAAACTACAGTATACATGTGGACAAAGTGACTGAGAAGTAAGAGACATAAAACTCTAAGTATTGCCCGCATCTTTCCCAAACAGATCTATCTTGAAGATATATTACATGATAGGAAAGCCTCAAATTAGTAAAAGTTAAATGACCACAAACTGGCACTAAAGAAAAAAAACTTTTAGGATGTGTTAGACACTATGAACCTGTAACTCATGAGCTTAAACAGTCCATCAGGAGGCACAAATGATAGGATATGATGGGATTCCCATGGTCGAAACCGAACACAGGGATGAAATCTGACATCGTCCATAATAGATGGGTTTGCAAATGACAGAGTCAATTCAGGAACACCTGTGATATGGGAGTTTACTTGAACTTCACCATAAATCTCACACTTTACCAAGACCCCATCCCTGAAAAATGCATTTGAAAGAGAAGATTGCTTACCACTTCAAGTATGAAACCATACAGGATAAATATAAGAAACATTCAATAATAACAACCATAGAAGCAAATTTCTTAGACCTTTACTTGACATGGAATTTCTGAGAGCCTCTAAAGTAAAATAGTTCGTATGGAAGTGAAAAATCAAAATAGTAACATAATATTCTCAACACCAAAGAATGGCAAGTGACACTCCAGATCTGCATTCAATACAAGAAACATATTGAGGCAGTCAGACAGCCAGTGATACTCATGAGATGGTCCCCTTCCCCATTTGTTATGTACTAGTGGCAAATAATTTGTAATGGAGACTCTTCGTAATGTCAAGTCATATGCGAAGTATCTATAGGAAAACTCAAAATTATGCACGTTGAATTATAACCATGTCTATGGAGACACTCAAATAACCAGTTTATGGGAGCTGTACCTAATGCAAACAATTAATTTCCTAGAAAAATTTTAAGAACATAGATGTACCTATTTATAATTGCATCCATTTCTTCAACAAGATCAACGTAAACTTCATTGTTAGCATAATTTATGTCTGTTGTTCTCCACGGAACACAAGATGCTGTTGCGCCTGGAAGATTATTGCTCACATTTGAACTGTTACCAGTCACAACACTCAGCATTTTGCTCACAATATTTGGTGGAGCTATCATCTCCCTCAGGATATTAGGTTCTGTGGTCAGGGGGAAGCCATTGTCTATCATCTCGTCCAAAAGCTGCAAATTTTAATTAAAATGCTGGTTTGTGACCACAAAATAGGGAAAAAAACCAGGGAAAGGAGGAAAATCTTGAACCAAACGAGAACTTTCAGATTCTGAATTTACCCCTTTTAACCTCAACCAATGAAAGAAAAGCACCTTTATTTTCAATCTTTTATTCAGAATTTTTTTCACTGTAAAAATTATTAAAAATACAAGCTGCAAACAAAGTTTTGTATTGTTCATATATAAGGTGAAATATGTCATCTTTTGGTTTTAATACCATATAAATATAGAGGACACCCGGAAAAACAGTGTAATTACTATTAATTAGAGACATAATGTATTGAAAGACTGGCTTTATATTTTCAAACAAATCTTAAGGTTGATTCTCGAGCATACCATTGAAACCTTTCTCTGAAGTCCCAAAACAAACAGTCTAATCACTAGTAATTGGATCCTATACATGAGTCATGACCATTTTCAAACAAATATTAAGGTTGATCCTCGAGCATAGTGCTGAAACCTTTCTCTGAAGTCCCAAAACAAACAGTCTAATCACTAGTAATTGGATCCTATACATGAGTCATTACCACTTCTCAGACCAGGCATTTCCATATAATCCCAAAATATAGCAAGAAATTATGTTATTCTATTAATTCACATCAAGAAACTAGAAGACCGAATATAAAACATTATGCAGAAAAGTACCTCATACACAATGACAAAGTTATCCTTTATCACATCTTCATTCAACCCTTCAAGGTAATCTGAGAGGACATCAGCTACTCTGCAAAGAAACTGAAAATCTAGTAGGTAAAGGGCAAGTATTTCAACACATACATAATCACACTGCAATCACAAAGCACATAAACCTAACAATATCTACCTCAATGCCCATCAAAGGTGGCATTTCAAGTTGAGTGCAAGCTAAGAAAGTGATTCCCTCCCGGACAATTTGGAACAAGTAATGCGTGGGTGATGCAATAACTGATTGTTCCTATCAAAACAACAGAAGAGAAAATGAAAAATACAACATAATGGCAATAGCAACAACAACATAGAAAAACTGAAAACAACGCAAAAGTTCAATTGAAAAAAAAAAGCTTTAAGAAAACAAGGCAAAAACAGTTAATATAAACATGAATCCTAGACCAAAGCTAAGATTGAAATCAGATCCAGAAGTTTAAATCCCAAAATGAAGCAAAACAACATTGTCAAAAGCCACACAGGTACCAGAATGAAACCCAAAAAGATACTAGCTTGAAACTAAACATGCCAAAAACAGAGAACATAAACCTCAATTACACAAAAATAAGAATAAAATCAAACCCAGAAGTTAAAACTCCAAAAAGAAGCTAAAATAAACATGAATCACACAAAAAAAATCAGATTATACCAAACCCAGATTCCAAAATTGCAAAACAAATCCAGCAAACAATGCTAAAGCTTCAAAAGTACCTTAAAGGAATCACCTTGAGAAATGACTTGATCCCAAAACCAAGCACAAATGGATCTATCTACTTTATGCCCAATTAGCTGTTTCTCTAGCATTACCTCCCTGTCACAAAATATCACACAAAACACACAAAATTTAGTTGGTGATATTAATCAGATCAAATAAAGATGAAGGATTTATTGTTTATGGATTTGAAAGATTTGTTTTTGATGGATTTTGAGACTTGCCCGGAATCTGAAAGAATGAATATACACTGCAACATTTCTCTCTGTGCTGCTGCTTGTTTTCTTGATCTTTGGAGGATGGAGGAGGTGGAGAAGAGAATTAGAGGGAGTAAGCAGTAAGCAAAAAGGTATTTCGAACGGTTTTTCTGTGAATGAGTTCGGTAAGAACTACAAGGGAAAACGTCGAAATTGCCCTCTAATTATAACTTGAATCTCATTTTAGTCCTCAAATAAGTTTTCTTATCTACAAAAGGCCCTTTGAGTATCTCTATTGAGTTTTATTTATTTATTTTGATTTGAATCCGTCACAATTTTTTTATGGTAATGGACAAACTCCTGAAACATAAATGGAAGTCATTAATGGATCTGAATAGAGGGATTCAATTGAAAATGTTCTTAAAACAAGAATCTGATTGCAACAAAAAATCGTTTAAGAACTCAATTGAGAAGCCTTATTTAGTTGGGGGATTTACTTGAGGTTTAGTCAAATTATAAAAATCTCATTTTATTTATGTGTTTTTTGATAAATAAAATCTTGGAACAAATAAAAAGTTAGTCTCTTCCTAAAACAAAAGAGAGGATTGAGTGAGTAAAACCACTTTCTCTTGTTTAAAGTAACAAACAAACAGAGGAGTCCTTTTTCCTAGTTTGAAAACAAAATTTTATTACAAAACTATTCCTAATTTAATTTATTTTCTGTTTCTTTCTTCATTTTTCTAATCGAACACAGCACCTTGTAAAGCAAAACATATAATAAGAGTCCAGAAAAGCCGAAGTAGAGAACAAAAATTGACAACGCTTGAAACAAAAGACCTGACAGAGAGCATGAAACTTAGACTAGCTCTTTAGGGCATACTTATTTTTGTTCCTGGAGTTAAGATTTGTGTTTTACTAGCTGCTTGTTTAGTCTCAAATCTATTATCTATATATTTATTTTCTTAACTGGGTTTAATCTATTGTTATGCCTATGCTTTCCAGTTGCTTTGGAGAGTTTTGTCAGGCCTTGTGCTAGAGACCTGTTCTGTCCTCTGTTCAGCCTGCTTTGCTTGTTCTGCTGCTTGATTTTATCGGTAAATAATTCATCTAGATAGATTTGAGCATGACAACATGTGAAGATAATTACTCTCGCTACTCTTGGCGCAACAGCATTGTATAGGTTTCATTGAAGCCTGTTAAGACTGCTTCACTGGTTCGTAAATCGTAAGCATTTGTGCAAAAAGGGAGCTAAAAACATGATATTAATTACACTCAACAGCAAAATTATTTTTCTAACATTATCAGTTTTCGTAATTCATTACACAAATCATGAACTGTCTCAGAGGTCAACAAAACATATATACTGTATCCTACAGAATTTCAAAGAATCAGCCGACTCAATGCTCCCAGTTTGTATACTGCCGACACCAATTTTCAACGTCTCTTGAACAAGTGCCACCATTTTCGCTTTATGCCCACCTTCTGCAATGAATGACTCATACAACACTGAATGCTGACTGTATGGTAGATGAGACTCGAGATGCAATGGTCTGGGTTGCAAACTGCTGGAACTGCTTCTTCGCATCTAAAAGAAAGAAGAATAACTCTTTATTTCTTTGCTGATAATTACAAAAAAAATGAATAAAATAACCAAAGGAGTTTAGGTAACAGACCCAAGCGATCAATGTTATAGAAACAGTTAAGGTGCTAGAAACACTTTTAGCTGCAATAGAATTAGTTGATAATTCTATGGTACCAGGACAAGCACAGAGTAAGTTAATCAAAATGAGTTACAGTGCAAGCAGCAACTAAGTTCATCCATATTTATGGCCATTAGCAAGGTTACTTCAGAAACTGTGATGGATCTGCAATCATACCAATTGTTTAGTTTTCCCCTCACCTCACACACTTGCCTAGAAGGAGGTTATATTATCTAAAATAGCATAAGAACTAATTCAACTCAACTCTGAAGTTAATTTGATCTTGATCCTAATGACAAGTTAATAGGTTCAAAGCAGAACAGCTTATGAGGCCGATGGCATCATGATGCAGATATTGGGCATCTGATAGGTTTATCTAGTAATGTACTCAGCAGTGAAGCTGTGTCACTTGGGAACCCATCAATGCCTTGCCTATCTTGGCATTTTATTTAGGGTATGCTAGTGATCAATCAAAACCTAGTGTCACAGCCTCAACATAGTCCTTGAAGGCTGGGTCAGATTCATCTACACCAACAGAAATTTCAAGTTCCTATGGTCCACATCTACTTTCCACCATAGGAAATACATGGATAAGAACAATACCCGACCTAATGAACAGCACTAAAGACAAATTTAAGCAAATGATAAAAACTCTGAAAACCAAAAAAAAATCTCCTTGCTCACCTTTGCGACATTTGGTGAAGCCAACAATGTTTGCAATGCTGAGAGTCAAGCATACTCCAACAATGAGGCAGTAATCTGGTTCGAACCTTATGAGAGAGAAAATTCCAAGCACAATCCAGGCAGCTGCCTACAACGTTAAAGGCAAACAAGATCAAATGTAGAAAGGAGAGGAAAACAAAAGATCAAATGTACAAAGAGAGGAAAACCAAAGATGAGTTTATATCTGAATTTCGACAATCAAAAAAGTGCAAAAAACCACAACCAGACAAGACCATTCTATAACAACTTATAAAAATTCGTCAATCAGGATCTTGTAAAAAAGAGATGAATAGTTTAATTTACTTTCAGCTGTGCACTATCTTGCATTTCTTTAGATCTTGACTAGTTTTCTTTGTACATCCAATCCCAAATGTTTTACAATTATGATATGCCAAGGATATTTTCAGTCAGTACCACACAACAATAAAATCTTATTTACTTACTGCTAGGTAAAGAGTCCACCAGAACAGCCACGAGTCTTTCTTGTTCATCCGGGCCAATGACTAATGCAAAAACAAGGATAAACATGGATGAGATTCATTTTGAAAATCAAACAATCAAGCAAGAGTTTTGAAACTGACCTCTTGGTCGAGGGATTCAAATTTCCACACACTCTCACCCAGATCATTTATCTCATTCCACCACCTAAGGCCAACTAGAATCCGACCGCTCACATTCTTAACCACCCAAAAATCAAGAGCAGCAAGAAGCACAGTCACCACAAAAATGATGACAAAGCTATTAAAAAACAGAGTAGAAAGTATGTAAAATGCCAAAGCTCCAGCCTGCAGAAAACAAGAAACACAAGGTTGTCATTCTGTTCTATTGAAGTTAACTGAAAAAAGCTAAGCTTGTGAACACAAATTAGATACGTGACATACCTTAAAGAGAACATGAAAGAAACATGTCTTTGGATTGGCATAATTTTCAACAGGGGGCTGTCAAGAGAGTTAAACATAAATTATTCACGTGGAAAAACAAAATTCAATCAAATCCCAATCAGGATTCCACTTCATATATATAACAATACTCCCATCTCATAGAACCGAAATCAACAAAGGGGAAGACATGCTAGAAGAAGCACTACACTCTCATTCCAAATTTCATAAATTCAGTCCTTATCATTAGACTCCAAAAGAAATCTCAGAATTAAAAAATTAGACAGCAAATATATGCTATAAGATTTGAATTCTCTGTCAAAAATTAAAGATCTTGATCATTGAATATATAGTAAATTACTGAATCCTTCATCACCAACACAAAGGAAAACAAAACAATATCCCAACCTGATTTCTACTAGAATGATTCAGCACATTGAAAACAAACTAAATACGTCATTCGGTATCCATTAAAATGACTTAACACAATGGCAATTTCTCATTCGGGCTTCGATTAAAATGATTATACGAAACAAAACAAGCTCAAAATCCCATATGAGTTTCTATCAAAACCACCAAACCATGAAAAACAAATGCAATATCCCAATTGGGTCTTCACTAAACAAAACAAAATGCCTTTTCCTTTCTCCAAACTGACCCCCACATGAGATTTACAATGCCTTTGTCAAACTTGAAATTGGCCCATCAAAAACCTTGGCTTGACAGATCAAAACCAATCACATGGGCACTTACAGTGCAACTCGACATCAAGATCATTAGATTTCTCAAAGACACAATATTCAAGCTCATAATCTCCAATAAATAAATAAATAAAAAAACAGATCTAACAAACAGTACAAATTCATGCATAAGTTAGAAGGTTAATCGAGCCCCAAAATTGTATGCTACAGGATGCAATGAATTGTAGAGAAAATTAAGAGAAAGAGAGTGGGTTAACTCACCTGGATAGGATCCATTTTAGAGATTGTCTTCTTCTTTTTCTTCTTCTTCTTCTTCTCGTTTGCTCTGTGAGTTTGTTGATTCACAGAGAGAGTTTCTGTTAGGGACCTTTTTGTTTACGTTTTCCGCGTGGATCCAATATATTCAATTCTTCATATTTATGAATCAGTCCTTTTAGTTTTACAACGTTATTCTAATTACCCAAATTCCATGTAAGGAAAAACAAAAACTTCAATTTAGTCACAAATAGATATACTCATTCTTAATTGAGTCCCAATTCCCAAACCATACATTTAATTAAAAATATTAAAGGAGAGTGTTGGCTCATACTTGTCTTGGAAAATGTCAATTTCTACTGTGGGCAAGAGATAAAGAGTAACTTATCCTTTAGTCTCTGGATTTTTTATATAATTATAACTTAATCCTTCATGTTTAAAAATATATAATTTAACCCCTTTACTCTGGTTGACCATTGTCTTCGTGCTAATTTTTCTCTTGGAACTTGAATGTTGAAAGAGTAAACTTTGAATTTACTAAAAAGAGCCCACTTTCTTTTTAAAATTCCATTGTCAACAAGAATCAAGGGACTAATTTATACTTTGTCAAACATAAATGATTAATTAGTAGCTAGTTTCAAAACTTAGGGGCTAAGAAAAGTAGTAATTAGAAAAAACAGAAGGGGATGCTAATTCATTGTTCACTTGAACACGTTGCACTATGAACAAGAATAATAAATTTACTATATTACCTTTAAAAAAAAATGTATGCTAATAGTTGGGTTGTGCTTGTCTGTGCAACATTAGAACCATTTTGACTATTTGAAATTGATCAGGGATATGATATAATTTTTATGTTCTTTTTGCATAATAGAATTACATCAATGCCCTTAAAACAAAAGATATGTTTGTCTTCTATAAAGGGGTATTTTTGTCTTTTTATTTTGCACAATAAAACTATCCTATTACCTAAGAAAAAAACTGAGGAATTTTTTTTTATCCTTTCATTTTTTTGAGATGGGGCATAAGCAGTTTAGTTTTTTTAAAAAAAAATTAAAATTGAGGGTGCACACCTAGCACATGTCAGCTACTCTATCGTTTTTGAACGACACGTGTGGTTGTTTCCAATGATTAAAAAGATCATTTTTGGATGACGTAAGCCTCGTCATGGAATCTCCTGATGAATATATGGCGCGTGCATCGAGAAGAACTTTGATTTGGCATCGGCGAGCATTTTTTTCTTTTTTCTTGCCTTGTCTTGGCGTCTCCTTTATGGACATGTTTTAATATTTTTTTTATTTAATTAGATTATCTTAAGTCTTTTTGTTCGGTTTGCTTTTTCGGGATGTTATTCTAGCGACACATCCAACCTCTTCTGATATTGTTATTTAGATTTTTGTGATGAGTGATGTTCATAATACAGTGATGGTGGGTTTCCGATGATTTTTTTACTTTTTTTTCCGGGTATCATATTAATAGCTTTTTTATTTTAATTGATTATTATCAAAAAAATATAATTTATTCATTATTGTTTTTTATAATTTAAATCAAATTATTAAACCATCTAATTTTATTGGATCTAATTGAGATAATAAAACGAGTATAGTTTTTTCTTGCTTATTTTTTTTAATATTGTTATCATCAAGAGCATCCTTTTTGTATTCTCAAATATTTTTTACTGGTACATGGTGTCGCACGGGTCACCGATACAGTAGGTTTCTTAAACAGAACAAGAGGTGGTGATGTTGTGCATGAATGTGAGGCTGTGGATATAACCAAAGTGGAGTGGATGATTGTGTCATTGTCTTATCCTAAATTGTTAGAAACCAAGAAAAAAAAATAAAAGAAAAGGATAGACGGGGCAGAACCAGAAACTTTCAAATTTCGGTTTCAAGAAACTTGGAAAGGCAAAGAGAGGATAGTAGTAGTAGAGACTAGAGAGGTACAAGCATACCATGGCTAGGTTGGTGGCTGTGCAGCAGCAAACTCAGCCTTCTTTCTCTCTTCTTCCTTCCTCTCTCTCTGACTTCAATGGCACCAGACTCCACTCTCAAGTTCAGGTATGTCTTGCTGTTTATCTCTTTATTTGCTTAAGATTAGTGCATGTCTAATGTCTTAACAGTTGTTTGCTTTTCTTGCAGTGTAAGAGAAGGGTATGGCAGACAAAGGGAGCATTACAAGTTTCAGCATCAAGTTCCAAGAACATTCTTATAATGGGAGGCACTAGATTTATTGGTGTGTTCTTGTCTAGACTTCTTGTCAAAGAGGGTCATCAGGTAGTCTTATCCTTGTCTCTTTTTAGTATCTTCTTTCAATTTTTCACGTTTTGGTATCCATCAATTTTCAATGGAAAATAACTGTAGTGGTGCTTCTTGGCAGGTGACCTTGTTTACCAGAGGTAAAGCACCAATTACTCAACAGTTGCCAGGTGAATCAGACCAGGATTATGCTGATTTTTCTTCCAAGGTATTTATTACCCTAATGGGGATGAAAAGACTCTTGCTTGTTATTAGTTTCATCTGTAAGGAAATGAAGGTACTAGTGCTGGACTCAGTAGGTTAAGATTTTAGTTACTGATCATGATTTTCTAGATCTTGCATTTGAAAGGAGACAGGAAGGATTTTGAATTTGTGAAAACCAGTCTTGCTGCAAAAGGCTTTGATGTTGTCTATGACATAAATGGTATGCAATGTCTTATCAGTACATCTTTTCTTTACTTCACAGCAATGAATTCTGACAAAATGTTCTGCTCTTTACTTCTGATACCTATTTATCTTTTCGAAATGTTTTTAGGCCGCGAGGCGGTTGAAGTTGAACCTATACTGGATGCTCTACCAAAGCTAGAACAGTAATCTCTCAACAGTTTTTTGATGATTTTGTTTACAATTCTAGAAGTCATGTGCATGATCATTTCATTGCTAGCTTTTATTGAGCCTTTAATTGGTCCTATGTCACTTGTTTCGAATTTCGGTATGGGTATGGGTTTGATTCTTGGTATTGATAATGAAATTCCCTAAACCTTGATAGCTTCCATGCATCTCATGCAAAACCACATTTGTTATCTTCAACACAATTAGTTGACACAGCCGATCTTTAATATTGCTACATAAGAGAAATTCAACATTTCAGAATTGCATGCTGCATAAGCATCTCAGTTCTTCGGCAGAAATTCAATAGAAAAACTATTGTTTAATTACATGCTCAAAATCTTGTCTTTTCTATTTAAATATCATGCAGGTGAAATTTGATGAATTATAGTTAAGTTATAAGAAATCAGGAAACTTTACAAACTCTGTAGCCTTTCCATAACTGCTGCTGTCTTTGGAAATCTGACGTTATGTTAATTCCCAGGTTCATATACTGCTCTTCAGCTGGAGTTTACCTCAAATCTGATCTTTTACCGCACAGCGAGGTAGGTCTGATAGCAGTACTTATGAAACTCATTGAACAATCGCAAAGAACAGGTTTTCTTTTTCTGAATCTTCTGGTAACATATCTCTTCTAACTAGGTATTGTCTGGTTACAGAAAGATGCAGTTGATCCAAAGAGCAGGCACAAGGGAAAGCTTGAGACAGAGAGCTTACTAGAATCAAGGGGCGTCAACTGGACTTCTATAAGACCAGTCTACATCTATGGGCCCTTAAACTACAACCCTGTTGAAGAGTGGTTCTTTCATCGGTTGAAAGCAGGCCGCCCGATTCCAATTCCCAACTCAGGAATTCAAATGACTCAACTTGGTCATGTAAAGGTAAGAAAATCTTCGATTCCATCATGCATTTCAGTTATTCTGAAAGCCACTTTGGCATGAGTAACATGAAAGCAAGTTTCTGACCTGATGAGTTCAAAATTTCCAGGATTTGGCAAAGGCTTTCATTCAGGTTCTTGGTAATGAAAAGGCCAGCCAGCAAGTATTTAACATATCAGGAGAGAAGTATGTCACCTTTGATGGATTAGCTAAGGCATGTGCGAAGGTAATTCTGGATTATGCACTACTGACTATATACTAGGTAGTTAAAGTTTTGTAGCTCTTTCTGTGGCTTTTTTGCTGAATTAACGTATCTGACTATATCGTTTGATCTTTTTTCTCTCAGGCTGCTGGGTTCCCAGAACCTGAGATTGTTCACTACAACCCTAAAGATTTTGACTTCGGGAAAAAGAAGGCGTTTCCATTCCGTGACCAGGTAATTTCTGACAGAATTTTCGATACCCAAATTAACGTTATTAGCTTAAAACATGGTAACAACTACTTTCTGTCTTGTGTTTAATGCAGCATTTCTTTGCCTCGATTGACAAAGCAAAGCATGTTCTTGGATGGGAACCTGAATTCGACCTCGTGGAAGGTCTTGCAGATTCTTACAACCTTGACTTTGGCAGGGGAACATACAGGAAAGAGGCAGATTTTTTCACCGATGACCTGATTCTAGGCAAGAGCCTTGTTCTTCAGGCCTAGATCATTCATCTTCTTTTCTTCACCTGTTTCCTTTCCTTCTGCTATCTATTTTTCTTCTCCACTCTTCTCTGTATTCTATTTGTTTCAAATTTTCCCACAAGTTCAACGATAACAACAAGAAGTTGAAATATTTGCAATATAAAAATGAGACTCAAACTAGACCAAAGAAAACGAATACGCAAGAAACATAAGTGGATGATCAACTGCAACTAAGACTGCTGTTAAGAAATTTGTAGAAATACTTCAGTACAAGTGGATGATATATCAACAAGCCTGCACTAATGACATTGCTAATCACATGTTTTTGGAAGTAATTCTGAATACAGTTTAGAAAAGCCTATCACATTTTCAGCATTCATAATCAAGCTAAGATGAGCAGCAGGTCACCATAAAAAGTTTCCAACAAGTGACTCCATGAGCTCTCCTGACAACTATAATCATGGTTAAACAATTCGCACTTACCCAAGTGCAATCTTCCAGCAGTCACTGTCTTAGCAGAACAACAATAACAGAAGTTGATGCTATTTTTTTCCCAGTGGAAATGATTTTTCTTGCTAATGTTTCAATTCAGAAATAAGAGTAAGGATCACAAAAAACATTGAAGCTATGATCAATGGAACAAACCAAACATTAGAGTCAATGCAGCAGCCAGGCAAGATCATTTTATTGCATTCATAATATTCAATCAAATTCATACAAAAGAATGTGTAATAGAGTGGTGCTACCTGTTTCAAAACTTACATTCTGAATATAAATTGAACTCTCTGCATCGTCACGGTCTAATTGCTGGATGTGTCAGGAAACTACTTCTTATCCACATATACTGACACTCTCATATCCATTTCTTCTTTCAAATCTCACAAGTTTCTTAAATACTGTATTGTCTTTCAGATTGTTGATATCTAATTCGTTCTCATTATTATTAGTATAACTTCACCTTTCTTTTTAAGAGCTCATGGCTTCAACCACTTTGGTGATGATCCTAAATCTTTACTGATGAGACACCTCCAGGATTCCTGCACTCCATATTCTTCCATTTCATACTCTCCAGTTTGTACTAATCCTTACGATACTCACAAGGCTAATTGGTCAAATACTACCCTCCGACCTCCGCCCATTGTTAAATTCAAGAAAGCTGTAGCCGCCTAGTTTTAGTGACCAAATACGCACTCCAAGAAATTGGACCATAAATCATTGCTGCTGTTACGATCTCTTGAGCCTATTACAAATTAATGCTCCTCATGTAATTTCTTCTTTCTTGGAGTTGATGTTCATCAAAAGAAGGAAATTCTACTTGGTTTTATCTCCTACAAAGAATAAGATTATGGACGACTCCTAATTTCTGAAACAAGTAACAAGACATTACTGAGGACAAATATTGGTACGTAATGCAAAAGATTTGATGTCAAACGCCCAATTTTGACACCCCGAAGTGTAATGGTTAAATCTAATCAACTCTGTATTCAACTACTTGATTGGTTCAGGATCTTTCATGGCAGGTAACAAATAATAAGCTCATAATTTATTCATCATAATGTTTTGTACATGCATATACAGGCTTCGACACGAGTAGCGGGATTATCGGTTGCGTTCTCATCAGGATTTGTTAAGCTAGCCTCCCACTTTTGATCCTCCATGTTCAAGACTAGGATTGGAAGAAAATATACACAGCTTTCAAGAGAGCTAAAAACATTTGCGGGAGGGAGAAGAGAATTGAATAGCAGAAAACTACCAAGACAGGAGAGTGACCATTGGTGAGAAAAAGCAACACCATGACAGCTGAAGTAGAAAAAATGGACTTGCCAAGTCACCTTGGAAATGGCCTGTGTTGACATTGCCAAAAGGAAATTGCATCCATTAACAAAGCAAAATTTATCCCGATAATAATATTGAAGATATTCGTCATAGAATTATTAAAAAAAAGTCTGCAAAAACAACCCAACAATTGAAGCTACAAAAATTAGTTCTTCCTATTCACCTTCAAAATGCATAATGGAGGCAGTGCTCTCTCTATTGCACCAACAGTCACAATTAAGAGTGATTGAACTATCAGCATATGTTGATGTTCTCCACTCCATTCTCTCTTCAAATGCCATAAGAGTCTTGGATGAATTAACTTTAATATTGTAGAAGACTAGTTCCTTTTTCCAAGAATATTCTCCAAGTACAAGCTGCCCTTTCTTTGTGAGTGTCAATGGCTCTATGAACGGGTAGTGCGGCCACAAATTAATGCTGCACATTCGAGTCCAGGACATTGAAGAGATCTGCACTTAGAGTCACTTGGACCTGTATATGAATGTGCACGCCTGAGGGCTTAAATACAAGAGAAGACACCACTTTAAACTAACAAACAAGATTAATGATTTTTTGGCCCTGTCTTGTATATAAAATATCTTACACTTCTTATTCCCGAGGGCTGTGAAAATCCTCGCTCACATGTTAAACTCGATACGGAATTCCTTCAACCCCATATTGTTTCATCTCCATAGCCAATAATGTGGCTGAAAATGATAGCAATATGCACGAAGATCCCCTCTCAAGCAAGCCACACTAAAACAGTGACTTTCCTGCCACTTGGAAGGAGGTTGTGGCGCACTTCCATGGATTCATCCTTCAAGTCAAAACGTAACATCTTTTTAAGCTCTGAACTAAACCGTGTGTATTAAGTAATTTGAGGAAAATCTAGGATGCACAATGGCCTTGTGTTGGTCATTTAATAGGTCCTCCACGCATTTGGTTTCCCCTCCTCCATATGCTTTTCATTTTGCTGCTACTTTTCAATCTTCATATGGCTGAAGTGGAACACGTGATGAAAGGCCATCACTGGTCGTGACTGGTGAATGATGCTCGTAGATCCCATAAGGTGCTGACATGGACCACATGCCATGTTAGCGACCATAGAATGTTAACCGATTTTGATCAACACTTTTCGCAAAACTCCCACTGAGCAAAACACCCATTTGTACAGTTCAATGCCTTGAACATGTGTTCAGCTTGAAGACATGAGGTGACATTTAGGGAGGAAGAGACGGAATGGCGGAGATTAAGAAGACAAAAGACACATCTCCATGTATTTAAAGTCCAAAACTTTACTCTTCAACCAAACAGATTTCTATCTCATCTATCCTAAAACACTAATCAAACACAACCACACAACCTTAAACACATTTCTTGACAATCTTCTTAATACTTGCAAAGAACTTGACTGATGCCACTCTCAAAGCAAAGTCTAAAAAACATTTCAAACCGCCAGATAAAGTGAAACTGAATGATAAAAAATGAATTTGTAAATAAACCTACGTGAACCATTCACCTATGTACAGCCACAAATTCTGCAGCAAAAATGTTAGCAACACAAAGAGGTCTCATGAACGTAGTACTCCAAAAAAACAAAACTATACATTAGGATCTACACTCGAGGAAATGAAAACGTTGTAAAGTACATAGATCACATATCAATCATCATCTGATAAACAAACAACCTCGCTTGTTGGGTTTGTCAGCACACTATTTAGCATGCTAAGCTTTGGTTGAGCCAATGGGTTTGAGTCAGAACTCAAATCAGTTGGTGTGGGGGAACTCCAGGACTGAGTTGCATTTGTACTTGTTTGATTATCTATATCCATTAAAGATTCAAGTCCCTGGAGAGATGTCATAGAAGGTGAGATTCCCATGCTTTCACCACTATTTGTTGTCGTCTGAGGACTTGATTGTTGTGCAGTTGCAGGACCTCGTGAAGGAATCTCAGAAGGTGTGGGAGAAGTTGATACTTGTTGACTGTGCATCCCGCGTGCTGAAGGTCTAAAATGGTGCAGGTGTGGGGCAGGAGCTCGAATCTCATTACCGCTTCGGAGATTGCTTGTGGCAGGAGAGTTGGAGCTGATATGTGGTCGTCTGGTTGAGATACTTGAGAAACGTCCTGAGCTATGAACAACCAGTCGTGGTGGGGCAGGAGGGGAAGATGTTGGAGTTGTTTGCAGACTAGCTGCTGGAAGACCAGTTGCATACGAGCCAGTAACAATATAAGGCCGAGCAGTGGGTTCCGATAGCTGAAGCTGCTGCTGCACGATACTAGAGTTTATCTCTGCATGCCACCGACATTTGAACCAAGTTTAGGTTCCAACCAATCAAGACTCAAATGGATTCCTAATTATGTTTTCACGATTCATCTTTGCCTTGATATTAATTCCATATTTTCATTTTAAAGAATATTACCAACCTTGCTGCCTGACAGGGGTGCTAGATGCCTTATTATCCATGCACTTGCTCCTGAATGCCTCGGCCAAAATCTTGTTCAAGAAAACTTTGTTTTGATTGTCAGCCATCTCTTTCTTCTTACGGAGGAATTCAGATTCTATCTCCTGAAGTTTAATATCATGCTTTCTACGAATTTGAGCAACTACCTCCTGTATCTCCTTCTCGCAATCAGATTTCAGCTGCAGCTTCTGCAAAAGAGAAAAGATAAGGAATTCAAATACAACGGCCAAAAACCAAAATCACACAGAATACAACTGGGTAAAAAGGAAACAAACTGTATCTTCATGGATCTTGATTATTTGTTCTGTTTCTCTGCATATTCTATCCAATTCATTCTGCAATGGATCTTGAGACATAGATACAGGCATTCGAACAGCGGGTGCAGTAACAGGACAATTACTAATTATAGAAGTGATAGGTGCAGTCATCATGTTTGAGATACGCGTCCCTGATTCACCAACAGCTATTGAATTAGCAGGCGCCTGTTCTGCAAATGAAGTTGTAGGCTGTGAACCAGCAGAGGAGTCCATGGATGGTAACAATTCTGTGACAGGCGCGTCACTATGAGAATGATCAGAAGCTACAAAAGGTTGGGATGCCAAAGCATCAACTTGTTGGAAAGCAATCTGGTTATTACAAACTCGTGCAACTCTATCTTCCAATCTAGAGGATTCAGTTGGTTGGCCATTATCAGAGGCTACAATGTGCATACTGTAAATCTCTAGCTGATTGTGGCCATCCCCCACTTCACGAACTCCTGATGGATCCACCTCATGCTGCTGGTTAACAACATTGTTTTCAGGCACTCCTAATCGAACCTCTCCAGTTTGCTGGTTGACTGCCACCATATCATCATAGTGAGGCTCTTGATTAAGAATACACACCACTCCATTCCACTGATCAACTTCAATGGCATTATCAGATACCATGCCAGATACTCCATCTTTCTCCATAATTCTGTTAACATCCTCTTCAGCTTCCAGAGAAGCAGTTTCAGGCGCTTCCAATAAAACTTCTCTGACATCCATGCATGAAGTGGATCTGGCGTAAGGTTGTCCTTCAGATGGTGAAGGATTTACAGAAGCAGCATTCTCCAGGCCACCAGTGGAAGTGACTATCCCAGTCACCCCCAGTGAAAATTCTCTATCAGGCACCATTAACGTAACTCTATCAGAACCTTTTTCAGATGAAGATTTATGAATGGTGTTCTCAGGACCATCACTAGAGCTGTTAGCCTCAAGTACTCTCAATGTAACCTCTAAATCAGGGATTTGTTCTTCACATGGAAATGAATTCACAGACATAACATCCTCTGAAACACCCCTCACAGTTGCAGTCTGAGGCACTTCCAAGGGAACTTCTCTGTCAAGCATGCTGGATGTGGCCCCATCAGAGCTCGGTTTGGATGCAGCTAATACCCCAGGAAGTGCATCCTCACTCGAACTCACAGTTTCAGGAACTTCCAGTGGAACATCATCTGGCATGCTCCGGGATCGTTCGGGAGTCTGCTCTTTGCAACAAGAATTCCAAGTGACAAAGTTTTCTTGATTATATCCAGACTCATTTGCAGTTGGTTTCTTTATTAATTCAGCATGTGCCCAGGACTTAACTCCTTTAATCCATTGAGCCTTCCTCTCTTGTAACTTGTTCCTTGTAGCCAGTTGCAATTCCAAAAGATTATTAAGACGCATATCCATCTGCCAGTTAAGATCTTCAAACCTTTTTGCATAAACATTATCCAGTACCTTAAGTTTATCTGTTCTCTCCAAAATATTACGGTGTAAACGAATAACAGCTGCCTCTGTTCTGTGCATATGTTCAAGCTCTGCCTTCTCTTCCTCGTACTTCTTTTCAAACTCTTCCATTTCTTCTTGTTGCCTCTGCAATAGCTTCCTCATCTGTTTGTCACATTTCTTTTCAATATCTTTGATACTTTTTGAGTAATCTTTTTGTGCCAATCCTAGATGGGAAACGACCTGATCAATGGAGAATTCCTGGCTAGGTCTCAGGTTTTCAACCTCTATTCTCCCCTTTTGCATGTTTGATGGCGTTGACAGTGATGATCTTCCATTTGACTGGTTCTTGCTGTGATCTTCAGATGAAAACTCTGCAGCTTTTGGAGATGTGGCCACCTTATAAGTCCCTGTATGATGAAGAAATGCTTTCTTCAGACATCGCAACTTTGAATAAACAAAATCTGCCTCATCTTTCTTGCAGCCAAAATTCAGATGCTGTTTTGCAAGTGCAAGTGATTCTTTGTGACCAAGTTTGTGCTTTAGCATGGAAGCTGAAGTCCAACACTGCAATTTGAACATCAAAAAATAAAGCAGGCTGTCAGCAAAAGGTAGCGAACACAGATATAGAAATGCTCAGGCACGTACACATAAATGAATGCAGAAGCACCAGAAAGGTAGGCATGAGGAGAAAACGGCGCCGGGGGGGGGGGGGGGTGTGGTTGAATGGCAGCACCAAATTTCTTAAATCCAATTGGTAGGGGATAAAAAAGAAAATAATTCATTGACACTGTTATATCCTTCCT
>Ga0325400_1000008_pt1 | contig 113918 bp, 128 predicted proteins | sample PopdelMetagenome_2_FD_205662 | JGI IMG/M metagenome (GOLD analysis project Ga0325400, IMG submission 205662) | Populus deltoides microbial communities from Bellville, Georgia, United States - Xylem-PdKOR-R1 | ecosystem: Host-associated > Plants > Phyllosphere > Stem > Wood/Secondary xylem... | reverse complement strand
ATACGCGGGCTATCGAACGCGATCTCGACGTTGAATTCGAGACAGCTGAAGACCTTAAGGTCGGCATTTCCGAAGAAACCGTACCAACTGCTAAATTACCAGCTGTTAAGGCATCACTCAATAAGACTTTAGATGTCTGGCAGGGTGGTATCGAGCTAGCTCTTGGCGAATTCACCCGTTTGGATCATCTGCCAAACCGCGTTTACCTTTGCGGCGGCGGTTCGAGCTTGACAATGTTGATGGAACGCCTTGAAAAAACCGATTGGTACCGCGGTTTACCATTTACTCGTAAGCCAGTCATCCAACACATCGAGCCAACCCAGGTAGCTGGCATTACCGATAAGACCGGTGACGTTAACGATCATACTTTCATCACGGCTATGGGGCTACTTCGGGTAGGGCTAGACACGATGCAATTCAGCGACGGCGACGATACTGGCAGCATTCGTGAAAAAATTGATAATATGTTACGAGTATAACTATGGCAACCACTCCAAATAACAAAGACACTATTTACGTTGATATCGACGATGAAATTACGACGATCATTGACAAACTGCGTAGCTCCGATGCTCGGATCGTAGCTTTAGTGCTGCCAAAACGGGCAACCGTCTTCCAGAGCGTCGTTAATATGAAGCTTTTAAAGCGGGCGGCCGATACGGCGCGCAAACAGCCAGTCCTCATCACCTCCGAAGCCGGATTACTGCCACTAGCCGGTTCGATCGGTCTGTATGTCGCTAATACGTTGCAATCCAAACCGGCTATTCCAAATACCGATGATCAGCTGAGCGACGAAGAGTCTGAGCCTGAAACGTTAGCTCTGGATGACACCTTTGATGCAAAAGCTTCAGCCGCAGTTCCAGTCGGCGCTTTAGCTGCTGACGAACCAGCCGCGAAGGTAACCGAAGACGCTGAAACAATTGATTTAGACGATGAGCCAGACACGAAGCCAGCCGCTGCAGCTAGTAGCGCGGCAGTCGCGTCTAAAAGTGCAAGCATAGGTAAGCCTAATAAAAAATTAGCTGTCCCGAACTTTAACCGTTTCCGTAAAGGCTTAGTGTTCGGTGGTCTCGCACTGGTTGCTTTGATCGTCTTTGGCTATTTCGCTTTAGTCGTGTTACCAAAAGCAACGGTCACGGCTTTTACTGACACCAGTACGATTCGAACGGCTCGAGCTATCACATTGTCAAGTCAAGAGGATTCCATTAACATCGAGGACGGTATTGTTCCGGCCAAAGTCGAGCAAGTTCAGAAGGTTTCTAGTCAACAAGCTGCCGCCACTGGCCAACGTAACGCTGGCACTCGCGCAACGGGTAGCATAACGATTACTAATTGTTCTGATAGCAATGGTGAGGTTACTATTCCAGCCGGTACCGGTATAAGTCGCGATGGATTAACCTTTATAACGCAAAGCTCGATAGAATTCGGTTTTACAGGGCGACAGGGAAATGGTAGTTGCCGGTCGGTCAACAATGTAACTTCGCAGTCGGTTGACGTTACGGCATCAGCTAATGGTGCTCAATACAATCTGTCAGCCGGTAACTTTAGCGTTGCAAATGGTAGTTCTTATGATGGTGCCAAATTGCGAGCAAGTTCAGCCAGTGCTTTTAGCGGCGGTACTGATAATAACGTCAAAGTAATTGCTCAGGCTGACGTCGACGGCGCAAAACAAAAACTTGGCGCAGTAAATGCTGACGGCGCCAAAGCTGAACTGAAGGCTAAGCTAGAAGCTGAAGGCTTGGAAGCCATCGAAGCAACCTTCGTAGCGGGCACACCAGCTGTGACAACCAGTGGTAGCGTTGGTGATCAAGCCGACAACGTGACGGTTACTCAGACGATAAGTTACTCAATGTTCGGTACCAAAAAGGAAGATATTAAAGAAATCGTCCTTGCTAACGTGAACGATAAGATTGATGAAAACCGTCAGTCAATCCAAAGCGACGGTCTGGACGAAGCGACCTACGAGCTATCTGGCGATTCAAGCAACCAATCAGCGACCGTTAACCTCACGGTCCAAACAGTAGCTGGTCCAAAATTAAACATTGACACTATCAAGCAGAATATCGCTGGTAAAAAGGCGGGTGACGTCAAAACGTACTTGACGGCTACGCCTGGTGTTGAAGATGTCCAGGTTTCATTCAGCCCGTTCTGGGTTAACAAAATTCCTGGTAACGCCGCCAAGGTGACCGTCAATCTCGAGAAGAGCTCCGGTACCGATAATGCCCAGTAACGACCGGCTACTTGGTCTTGATATCGGCCACGTCCGGATCGGTGTGGCGACGGCTATTCCTTCAGTCGGTTTGGCATCGCCGTTAATAACGCTTGCCAACGATGACAGTTTTAACGACCGTCTGTTACAACTTGTTATTGACCAGCAACCTGACGGCTTAATTGTCGGTTTGCCCCGTAACTTGTCCGGTGATGATACGCCGCAAACGGCTTATGTCCGATCGATTGTCGAGTCGCTGCAAAGTCGTCTGGATTGCCCAGTCGTCTATCAGGACGAAGCGCTAACCTCTAAAAAGGCTGAAGCCGAATTGGTTCGCCGCGGTAAACCTTACCAAAAAGGTGACATTGATGCATTGGCGGCCGTCTACATTTTAGAAGATTATATGGAACAACACCGTGTTACTCAGTAAAAAATACCGTCACGACAAGCGATACCGTTCACCGGCTCGCCGCCGTTTAGCAATGCTGGTGATAGCTGCCTTAATAGTGCTGCTGATCGCCACAATCGGCGTGCGGCGTTTTTACTTCGATAATTTGCAACCGGTTAACACCAATACGGCATTGGTTACGGTCGATGTGCCTACGGGTGCCAACACCGATGCGATTGCCGATCTACTAGTTGAGCGTAATCTGATCCGCAGTAAATGGGCTTTTCGACTCTACGTTCATAATCAGTCAGCGGGCAATGTATTGCAGGCTGGCCGTTATTCGCTTAGTTCGAGTATGAGTGTTAACCAGATCGTAGCTAATATCAGCCGCGGTAAGGTTATGACCGACCTAGTAACGATTTTACCGGGCCAAACGCTAGCTCAAATCAAGCAGACATTGACGAGTGCCGGTTATAGCGAGGCTGATATTAATGCCGCGCTCGATCCGACTCGCTACGGCGATGTACCAGTACTGGTTGATAAACCAGCCAGTGCTAGCCTGGAGGGCTTTTTGTATCCTGACTCATTCCAAAAAGATAGTGCCACCAGTCCAGAAACGCTGGTTCGGGCCTCAATGACCGAACTGCAGCAGCGCTTGACACCGGAACTACGCCAAAAATTTGCCAATCAAAATTTAAGTACTTACCAGGCATTAGTCCTTGCTTCGATTATTGAACGAGAAGTGTCGCACGAGGGTGACCGGCCCCAAGTAGCACAAGTGTTTCTGAAGCGACTACAGGACGGTATGACACTTGGCTCGGATGTCACGGCTTTTTACGGAGCCGACTTGTATGGTTTACCGCGCAACGTCCGAGCTGATACGCCGTTTAATACCCGTTTATATAGAGGCTTGCCGCCAACGCCGATCGCCACCGTTAGCCAGTCATCTTTGAACGCCGTAGCTAATCCTTCAAACACCGACTGGGTCTACTTCGTCAGTGGTGATGATGGCACCACGTATTTCTCGAAGACATTGGCCGAGCATCAAGCATTAGTGAACCAATACTGCGATAAACTCTGTCAGTAACAGGGGTGGGTTGCATTCAGTAAGCAGGCTTAGTATAATTATGCGGTAGCAGCAATGTTACCAATCAATCCGTATTTTAATAACAAAACAAATATCTGCTACAACATAGTTTATTGCCCGCTGTAAAGGGCAGGAGATTTGTATTAGTAATTCCAAGATCAATGTCAGTCGTTCATCAGTGGTTTCCGGACCATCGGTTGCTTCGGACACCCCAGCTCACTGGCTGCAGAACCGCCGCCGTAAGTTACAATCCAGTATGCGCCGTAAGTCCAATCGACAACGGCTTGTTCGAGTCGGATTAGTCACTTTTAATATCGCTTTATTAGCCGGTGTTACTAGCTTCGTTGTCTTTAGTCCCCGTTCGGGCGAGGCGGTTAATAATCAAGTTGCTGTAACCAATGATAACCAATCACTAAGTCCACTCGACCAATTATCGGCCGCTGGTGTTGCTGCTAGCGTAGCTAAGATCAGTAACTTGGCCGAAACGAACGCCGTTCAGAACCAGGCTGATACCGTCAATGCTGAAATGTCGATCATTCCGGCCGGAGATAATGTTGTCTCTAAGCCGCAAGTAGTCTCGACTGCACTCAAATCAATCAAAGATGTCCAGACCTACACAACTAAAGAAGGCGATACGGTATCTAGTTTAGCCCAAACTTTTGGTGTTAACTCGGACAGTATCAAGTGGTCGAACGGTCTCTCATCTGACACCATCAAGACTGGTACCAAACTAACCATTCCTCCAGTCAATGGACTGACCTACACTGTTAAGTCCGGGGATACGGCTCAAACCCTGGCCCAAAAGTATAACGCCAATGCTGATCAAATTATTGCGTTCAATGACGCCGAGCTTAAAGGCTTAACTGTCGGTAGTGTTGTTATGATTCCTGATGGCCGCATGCCAACACCAGTCATTGCTCGTGGTAACTCTTTTGGTAAAGGTACTAGCGCGGCTTACGGCGGTACGGCAGCATTCAACGGCTATGACTTCGGTTACTGTACCTGGTGGGTTGCCGAAAAACGCAAGGAAGCCGGCAATTCGGTTCCGACCAATTTAGGCAATGCGTCATCATGGGGTTATTTAGCTAAGTCATACGGCTTACCAGTCGGTAGTACACCACAGGTAGGTGCTGCAGCTGTCACAAGCACCCGTGGTGCCGGTCACGTTGTTTATGTAACCGGCGTTAACGACGATGGTAGTGTTACCGTTTCTGAAATGAACCGCGTTGGTTGGAACAAATCAAGCACTCGTACTATTTCGGGTGGCGAAGCGGCTGGCTTCACCTACATCTATTAGACCTAGTCAATTACACAAAAATACGTTAGACTTATAACAATATGTTTGTTGATAAAGTCAATGTCACGATTAAAGCTGGTGACGGCGGTAATGGCCGCGTCAGTTTTCGTCATGAAAAATTTATTGACCGGGGTGGCCCAGATGGTGGTGACGGTGGTAAGGGTGCCGATGTTGTCTTCATGGCAAGTCGTAACCAGAATACACTGGCAGCTTTTCGATTTCAAAAAGAAATTAAGGCCGATGATGGTCAGCCTGGTGGCAAAACTCGTAAGCATGGCCGTAGCGGTAAAAACCTTATCGTTGCCGTACCAGTCGGTACGGTCGTAACCGCTGCCAACGGCACGGTTTTAGCTGATTTAACCCATGACGGACAAGAGGTGACCGTTGCGGCTGGTGGCCGTGGTGGTTTTGGTAACGCTCACTTCGTATCGTCCCGTCGCCAGGCACCGGCCTTTGCCGAAAAGGGTGAAGACGGTATCTTCCACGAAGCCATCCTGGAGCTTAAGATGATTGGTGATGTTGCTTTGGTTGGCCTACCCAACGCTGGTAAATCAACGCTGCTTAGTGTGATTAGTAATGCCCGCCCAGAAATTGCTAATTACCCTTTTACGACAATTACGCCCAATTTAGGCGTTGTCGACGTTGACGGTCAAAGCCTGCTATTTGCCGACGTACCAGGACTAATCGAAGGCGCCAGCGTAGGTCGCGGCCTGGGTCATGCCTTTTTACGCCATATCGAACGCACGGCCGTCATCGTTCATTTAATCGATGCCTATCAGGACAAACCAGCCGAAACTTACCAGACGATCCGAGCCGAACTAGCCGATTACCGTCTTGAAATTGCTGACCGCCCGGAAATCGTCGTTATCACCAAGATCGAAGGCTTAGATGATGCCATTGTCGAGGACATTACTGACCAACTACGCAGCGTCGTACCAGCCGATACACCGATCATGGCCATTTCAGCTCAAGCTAAGAAGGGATTGGACGCAATGCTGTATAAAGTCGCCGAAGCTGTTTCATCAGTACGCGCCGCCGAAGAAGATGTGCTGGAAGAGGAATACGAAGGCATTCCGGTGCTTACCCTTGGTCATTCCGATCGGGCATACCAGGTGGAGCAGCAGGCCGATGGTAGTTTCTTAGTAACTGGTGATAAGATCGTCGCTTTTGCTGCCCGGACAGATTTTGACAACGAGCAGGGTGTTCAGCGCCTCCGTGACATCATGGGTCGCTTAGGCGTCATGCACGAACTGCGTCGCCAGGGCATTGAGGCTGGAGCCGACATTTACATTGGTTCGCACGGTCCGTTAGTATATTAAAATGCTACCCAAACCCAAACTATATGTACAGTATCGTCCAGTCGGCGAGAGCTTGCAGTATATAACTGATATGCAGTCAACAGTCGCTGATCAACTGCCAGCTGGCCGACCAATGCCATTCGAACAAATTCATCTGACGATGATCCATTATGGCAAGGTCGCCGCTATTTATGAAACCCTAAAGACAGCAAATCCTGATCTAGCGATAACAACCTATGAAGTGGCCGTTGAACAGTTTGTCCGACAATGCCATAACGAACTGCCAAACTATATTTCGACAACATCCACGGAATTAGCGGCTTTTGGTCCGAGCGGCAAAGTAATTGTCGTTAAGCTAGCTGAAAACGAGACTTTAATGACCGTACAATCCACGGCCGCCAGCTTACTACTCGATTTGTTCAGCAGTTGTGGCATCGCCGATCCAATTGCGTTCCAAAAACAAGACTACAATTTCCAATTCGTCGTACCCTTCCACCCGCATATCACGCTACTCAAGCAAGCTCCGGCCATGCCGAATATTTCATTTAAAGCACAGCTGTTAGAACTCCAACTGATGCCACTGTGGTATGACTGATATAATCTTGACTTATGAGTACCAGCGACAGCCAAATCCATTTACTAAAAACCCGCGTCCATAAACTTGGTGGTGACAGCGATGTCGATAACGGCAAATCAATCATCTATGTAATGTCCCGCGATTGCCGGGTCAATGCTAATTACGCGCTGTTAGCTGCTCAGCAACAGGCGATCAAGCAAGAGTTACCGCTTATTGTCGTGTTTACGGTATATGATAAGCGTTTAGGCCAAAGAGCCCGTGAGCACATCAACTTTTTGCTGGAAGGCCTACAAGATGTCGCCGACCAGCTAAAAACGAAAGATATTCCATTCGTCATCCGGATCGGCAAAGCTGGTAAGGCTTGGCAACAAATCGCTGATGATTTTAAGCCGGCCGGTTGGTATTTCGACTTCAGCCCATTACGCGGTAGCCGTAAGGCTCAAAAAGATTTTGCCGATGTGGCGGCTTTTCCAGTCTTTACCGTTGATGCCCACAACGTCATTCCGGTTTGGGTAGCCAGTCCGAAGCAGGAGACCGGCGCCCGGACGCTCCGTCCTAAGATCCATCACCATCTACCACACTATTTAAGCGACGATATTACGCTTAAAAAACAGGCTCATACTTACAGCGGCGCACTGAATGGCGAAACGATCGCCAAAGCCAAAGAGGCTGTGTTGCCGGCCTATCCGGAAAACCACAGCGATGTCAGCCGCTTTACGCCGGGTGAAAAGGCCGGTCGGCGGGCAATTACTGATTTTGTCAGCCATCGCCTCAAGGGTTACGCCGACAAGCGGAACGATCCTTCAGTGCCGAATGTCAGCGAACTCAGCCCATATTTGCACTATGGCCAAATTGCCAGTATTGAGGTGGTGCGGGCCGTCTACGATGCCGTCCGTGAAGACGGTCATCTGCAGACCGATGCTGACGCCCTGATCGAAGAAATGGTCGTCCGTAAAGAGCTCAGCGATAACTTCTGCTACTACAACGATAAGTACAACAAGTTAAGTGGCGCTCCTCAGTGGGCTCAGGACACGCTCGACAAGCATAAGGATGACGAACGCGAGTTTACGTACACTAAGCAACAGTTTGAAAAAGCTGAGACTCACGATGAGGCTTGGAACGCTGCGCAGCGTCAATTGGTGCGTACTGGCAAGATTCACGGCTACATGCGTATGTATTGGGCTAAAAAGGTTCTAGAGTGGAGCAAAACGCCGCAGACAGCCCTAAACACACTTTTGTACCTCAATGATTTCTATCATATCGACGGCGGTGACCCAAACGGTTACGTTGGCGTCATGTGGTCAATCGCCGGCGTCCACGACCGGCCATGGCAGGAACGGCCAGTCTATGGCACGATTCGCAGCATGGTGTACAACGGCCTTAAGCGGAAATTCGATATCGAAGCCTACGTCGAACAGTTTAAAAAAAGTTGAACACGGCGTAAGACAGTGCTGGACAAAGTCTAGCTACTGCCGTCATACTGGTGGACATGTCTGCCAGTTTTTTCTTTTATGACCTTGAGACCAGCGGCTTCAGTTCGCATGCCGATCGCATTATGCAATTTGCCGGCCAACGGACCGATCTCAATATGCAAGCGATCGGTGAGCCGGAAAACCTGATGATTAAGTTAGCTCCGGATGTTTTACCAAGCCCGGAAGCGATCATGATTACCGGCATCACGCCGCAACAAACTTTGGCCGATGGTCTGACCGAAGCCGAATTTCTCAAGTATTTTCATTCTGATATCGCTACGCCTGACACCATTTTTGTGGGCTACAACTCAATTCGGTTTGATGATGAATTTATGCGCTGTCTGCAGTATCGCAATTTTCGTGACCCGTATGAATGGCAGTGGCAGGACGGCCGTAGTCGTTGGGATTTGCTCGATGTCGTTCGCATGACCAGAGCGCTTCGGCCCGACGGCATTACCTGGCCGGTCACGCCGGAAGGCCAGGCAACTAACCGGCTTGAGCTACTAACGGCTGCCAACGGCCTGGCGCACGAACATGCCCACGACGCACTCAGTGACGTACTTGCCACGATCGCAGTTGCCAAATTAATTCAGGATAAGCAGCCAAAATTATTCCAATGGTTGTTGGACGCTCGGACAAAAAAGACGGTCCAGTCGGTGGTCGAGTCCAATCAGCCGTTCGTTTACACCTCCGGCAAGTATCCGGCTGAGTATGATAAGACGACGGTTGTCGCGACCATCTGTAAGCACCCTAACCGGGCCGGTGCCTTAGTATACGACCTGCGGCATGATCCAACGCCATATTTGACCATGACCGTTGAAGAACTCGTTGAGGCCTGGCGCTGGAAAAAGGATCGCAGCGATCAGCCGCTGCCGGTCAAAACCATTCAGTACAATCGTTGTCCGGCCGTCGCGCCGCTCGGCGTGCTTGATGCCACTAGTCAGCAACGCATCAAAATTGACATGGCAATGATCAAAAAACATTATGCGCTCGTCAAACAAGCCAGAGCTTTTGATGAACGTTTATGTAAAGCGCTTGAAGAGCTTGATCAGGAGCGAAGCCGCGACTATGTTACCGACCAGCCAGTCGACGCTAAGCTTTACGATGGTTTTAGCCCTGATGGCGACCGAGCAATCATGCGCACTGTCGGCTCGCTCCGGCCCGAACAGTTGACAGCCGAACAACTACCATTCAGTGACCGCCGCTTCAAAGAGATGCTACCGCTATATAAAGCCCGTAACTTCCGAACCAGTTTAACGCCCGACGAAGAGATTGCTTGGGAGACGCACCGCAGTGAAGCTTTATTCAAGGGCGGCCAAAATAGTAAGATGGCCCAGTATTTCGCCAAGCTCCAAGAGCTAGCGGTCAAGCCTGACGTATCCGCCGATCATCAATATCTGCTAGAAGAGTTACAACTGTACGGGCAGTCGATTATGCCGTCTGACGTTGCCGCATAGCGCTATGAGTAAGTACGAAAGCCATAATGTAGCCGGCTATCCAGCGATAGACGCTAAAGCGGTGACGGCGATACAAAGCATATATAGCCAACATTACGACCGCACCACTAATCATTGCCCAGAATAGGAAAGTTATTTGAATAGAAGTACCTGGAATTGTTCCCAGGACGATTAGTTCGGTCATACACCGGCCCCCGCTTAGATTTTTACTATCGTATACGATATTTGTCTAAAAGGCAATAGTATTATGTAAAAGCTTATGCTTAGCGATTAAAGTAGATAACCAAGCCGCCGACTACGAAACTAGAGAATATAGCTAATATGTTGAAGCCAATAGTCTGATGTTTTTTAAACCAATGACCAAACCGTTCAAGTTCGACCAAAATTTTGTCGCGGATCGTTTTTGCCCACTCAAATTCGGTAGCTAAAATAGCAATACCGATTAAAAATAGGGGAATGCCACCAGGGCCAGGCAACCAGCCAGTGAGGGCAGCGGCGATAATAAAAACCATACCGACGATAAAGGTGAGCGGACGACGAATGAAATGAGGTACCTGGCGCCATAAGCCTTGTAATTTATGCATATTTATATTGTAGCATTTTTAACTATGGTTGGCTAGCTCACGGACAACGAGGAAAAAGGTTGCTATAAATCTACATGTACCAGTGACAGTAAAGGAATATCGGCGTATAATGGCGAACTTAGATGAGTGATTACATACGGGTTTCAGGGGCACGCGAACACAACCTCAAAAATATCAGTGTTGATATACCGCGTGAACAGTTAGTAGTTATTACCGGCCTATCCGGTTCGGGCAAGTCCAGCTTAGCTTTTGATACTATTTACGCCGAAGGCCAGCGTCGTTACGTCGAGTCATTAAGTAGCTACGCCAGACAGTTCTTAGGGCTCATGGAAAAGCCAGATGTCGATCAAATCGATGGTTTGAGCCCGGCAATCAGCATCGACCAGAAATCGACTTCACGCAACCCACGTTCCACCGTTGCAACCGTCACCGAAATTTACGACTACTTACGTTTGTTATTTGCCCGCGTCGGCGTACCGCACTGTCCGATCGACGGTCAGGTCGTGGCTCAGCAAACGATGGCTCACGTTATCGATCAAGTAGCGGCTCTACCAAAAGATGCCCGTCTAATGATCTTGGCGCCAATCGTCATCGACAAAAAGGGTGCCTTCGAACATATTCCAGAACAATATCAACGGGCCGGTTTTGCTCGCGCCCGCGTTGACGGCGTCGTCTACGCCCTCGATGAGTTCCCGCAGCTCGACAAAAAGTATAAGCACCGCATCGAGATCGTCGTTGACCGCCTTGTCAATAACGACGAGTCACGCGGCCGTTTAGCTCAATCGGTCGAGCAGGGGCTCGAAGTCGGTGAGAATCGTCTCGAAGTCATCAACGCCGACACCAACGAGCATAGTACATATAGCTTGATGTACGCTTGCCCGGACCACCCCGAAATTGCCATTCCGGAGCTCGAGCCACGCACCTTCTCGTTCAATAGCCCGCACGGTGCTTGCCCGGTCTGTACCGGCCTTGGTTCACGCTTGGAGATCGACCCAGAGTTAGTGATCCCAAATGGTAAGCTCACAATCGCTGAAGGCGCTATCCGACCATATAACCGTATCAACGTCGACAATTGGTACATGCGTAAGCTGCAAGCCGTGTCCGACCGTTACAAATTCAGTTTGCACGTACCAACCAGCCAGCTTAAGGCCGAAGATTTGGAGCGGGTCATGTACGGTACCGGCAAAGAAACCTACCGCATCAGTCTCGGTAGCGGCCGCTCATTCGAAACGACCTACGAAGGCGTCGTACCAAACCTGGAGCGTCGCCACAAAGAAACCGACAGCGACTTCATGCGCCGCGACATCGAGCGCTTCATGCAGGAACGGCCATGTTATGTCTGTAAAGGCCGCCGTCTCAAGCCGGAAGTCCTGGCGATTACGATCGGCGACCAGTCGATCATGGACATTTGTGAGATGTCGATCGATCAGGCCTTAGACTGGTTTAACGGCTTAGTATTTAATGAGCAACACCAGAAAATTTCCAAGCTGATCCTCAAAGAAATTTGCGCCCGGCTCAGCTTCTTAAAAGACGTCGGTCTGAATTACCTGACGCTTCTGCGTAGCGCCACTACCTTATCTGGTGGTGAAGCCCAGCGTATCCGTTTGGCGACCCAAATCGGCTCCGGCCTCCAAGGCGTTTTGTACGTTTTGGACGAGCCAAGCATTGGCTTGCACCAACGTGATAACGACCGCCTGATCAATACCCTCAAGCATCTTAAAGACCTTGGCAATACCGTCATCGTTGTCGAGCACGACGAAGATACCATCCGGACGGCCGACTACTTACTAGATATTGGCCCAGGCGCCGGTATCCACGGTGGTCACGTGGTAGCGGCCGGTACACCGGTTGAAGTTGCTGAAAATAAGGACAGTGTTACCGGTCAGTATCTTTCCGGTACTAAAACGATTGCTTTGCCTAAGAAGCGTCGCAAGTCCAATGGTAAGCAACTGGTAATCCGTGGCGCCCGTGAAAATAACCTCCAGAACGTCGATGTGACATTGCCACTTGGCCAGCTCGTCGTCATCAGTGGCGTGTCCGGCTCCGGTAAGTCCAGTCTCATTAACGATATTTTAGCTAAAGAGCTACTGGCTCGCTTACACCGTGCCAGCACCGTACCGGGTAAGCACGACGACATCGAAGGTATCAATGAGCTCGACAAAGCGATCATCATCGACCAATCACCAATCGGCCGCACGCCGCGCTCCAACCCGGCAACTTACACTGGTCTATTCACGCCGATCCGCGAACTGTTCGCCAGCGTGCCCGAAGCAAAACTGCGTGGCTACGGCCCGGGCCGTTTCAGCTTCAACGTCAAAGGTGGCCGCTGCGAAAACTGTGCCGGTGACGGTATCATCAAAATCGAAATGCACTTTCTGCCGGACGTGTACGTCCCCTGTGAAGTCTGTCACGGCAAACGCTACAACCGCGAAGCTCTGGAAATCCACTACAAAGGCAAGACTATCAGCGATGTCCTGGAAATGACCTGCGAAGCTGGCCTAGAATTTTTTGCCAATGTCCCGTCAATTGCTCGCAAGCTCCAGACCTTGGTCGATGTCGGTCTCGGCTACATCAGCCTCGGCCAGCCAGCGACCCAATTATCCGGTGGTGAAGCCCAGCGCATCAAGCTCTCAACCGAACTCAGCCGCCGCCCAACCGGCCGCACGCTCTATATTTTGGACGAACCAACCACTGGTTTACACATCGCCGACGTCGATAAGTTACTGCACATGCTACACGCTTTAGTCGATGCCGGTAACAGCATGATCGTCATCGAACATAACCTGGACGTCATTAAATCAGCCGACCACATTATCGATATGGGCCCCGAAGGCGGTGCCGGCGGCGGTATCGTTATTGGCGAAGGCACGCCGGAGCAAATCGCCAAGATTAAAGAGTCGTATACTGGCCAGTTCCTGAAGAAGCTGCTTTAGTTAACTTTTTTGTGACGGTTTTCGCGGTATGCTTGGAAAAGGTGATAGAGCATTGGTCCAAAGCTTAACGCCATGGCAGCACCAATGATCAACAATAAGTATTTTTCAACGGTTTCGGCCGGTACCAGGTCGCCCAACCAGTAGCCGAGCATGACTAGGCTGACGGTCCAGACAAAACCACCGACTAAGTTGTATAAAAAGAAGGTTTTACGATCCATGTTACCGACGCCGGCTACGACAGGGGCGAAAGTTCGGACGATTGGCACGAAGCGGGCGATAATAATTGTTTTGCCACCATGCTTTTCGTAGAATTTCTCGGCCCGTTGCACGTATTCTTGGCGGAATATTACGCCGTCCTGTTTTTTAAACAAACGGGGACCGGATTTTTTGCCGATATAATAGCCAACATTGTCACCAATAACGGCGGCTGCGAAAATAACACTTAGAACGGCAGCGAGCGGAAAGTGGCCTTGAGCCGCAAAGAAGCCAGCTGTAAACAGCAAGGTATCACCTGGTAAAAAGAAACCGATCAGCAGACCTGACTCGGCAAAGATAATGCCGCCGATTAAAAGTAATCCAACAAGGGCGCTACTATTTTCAAACCAGGAGGCAATATCAAACACCTCCTTAGCTTAGCGATTTATCTCACGTACGTCCAGCGTCAATCTGTTACAATAGTTACGATTAAATAGTACATGAGGAGTCCCGTTACTATGTCACAAGATATAATTTCTTTAGAAGTCCAAAGCCGCGATGTTCTTGGCAAAGCTGTCAAACATCTGCGTAAAGATGGTTTGGTTCCAGCTGTTATCCACGACCATGGCAAAGCTTCGTTGTCTGTCATGGGCGATTATGGCACCATGCTCAAAACGTATCAAAAAGCCGGTCGTCACCACCCCGTCGAGCTGACTGCTAATGGCAAAAAGTTTACTACGCTTATCAAAACGGCTACCTTCGAACCTAAAAAGAATACGCTGACGCATATTGTCTTCAATGCTGTCGGTCGCAACGAAACCGTCGACGCTGTCGTTCCACTGCGCGCCCGCTATGACGAAGAAAATGAATCTAGCCCGGCCGAACGCGCCAGCCTGTTAGTCTTGACCCATACTGATAGCGTCACCGTCGAAGCAACCCCAGCCAACTTGCCGGACTTCATCGAATATGATGCCGAAAAACTAGTCGAAGTCGGTGACAGCATTACCGTTGCCGATCTGATCGTACCAGCCAAAGTCACCATCATGACCGATCCCGAAACTTCAGTCGCCAGTGTTTACGAACCAAGTGCGATTGCGGCTGCTAACGACGCTGCTGGTGGTGACGCTGAAGCCGGCGACGAAGACAGTGTTGAATCCGAACACGAAAGTACTGCCGAAGAGGGCACTCAAGCCGACGAAATCCGCCCGGGCGGTAAAAAAGAATTCGAAGGTAACGACCAAGGTCGTGACCCACAAAAACAGTAGTCAGCTGTTGATAAATTCGTTCAAAAATGGTATACTGAGTACTTTGTAACAGTTTAACCTAAGCGGATCGATGTAATGGAACCAATGAAAGGTCACGAAAGCTCAGACGATGGCCGGCCCGTCCGGCCTGGTTTCAAAGCACCTATTCCATTGGATATCCGGTCAGGCGAAGCCGCCAAGACACCCCGCCGATCGCTATCAGATCAGTTGAGCGGCCCATCAAAAGAGTCGGCTAGCGAACGTCCAAAAGTTATTGAAGAAGGCTTACTGTTTGAGCGTCCGGCTGCGGAAGATAAATTACAACCTAAACCGGAAGCGCAGCCTACGGTCACGGGTAGCCCAGAAGTGGCAAACAATGAGGCGGTCAAAGAAGACGAACCCCGACAAGATGAATTTGATCAAGAAGTTGAGCGTCAGATCGCTGCCGAAGTAGCGGCTGAACAACCAGTAATTCAGTCAGCCAATGCTACGGAAGCCGCTGCCACTGCGCAGCAAGATATGCTCGATACCATCCATGATAAAGCTTCGGATATAAACACTGATGCTTCGGCCGAAACGATTGTTAACCAGTCGTTCGATCAGGTAGCCGTCGAACGGCCGGCACAAGCTGCTACCGAACAACAGCCTGAAGTACAGACCGAACCAATTGCTGCTACGGAACTGGAACCAGTCGATGCTGCCCGCCGAGCAACCGAAGCGGCGTATGCTGATCAGATCTCGCCTCAACCTACCCCTGAATATGTTCCAGCCTCATCAAGCCAACCATCATTTGAAGGTGCCGTACCGGTGCCGCCAACGCAAGCTGCCGCTCAGCGCCCACCTCAGCCCCAAATCTACACTGGCCGTAGCTCGTGGTTTGATCGTATGCGTGGCCGCCAAGAGGGCAAGCAAGCTGCCGGCCAAGAGTATCGTTCACAGCTTCGCAGCAAAGATAGTCTGATTAATAAGTTTAAGAAGCTGATCAATCAACGCCAGCGCCAGATCAACCAACAAGTCGCACCACCGCAACCAACCGGGGCCGAAGCCGCTCCGGCGTCATTGCCGAATCGCCGTGAGCCGATGACGATGCCATTGCCCCCAGAAGCCGCTCCGACTCAGACGGTAACTCATACCGAAGTTGCTCCGGCTCAGCCGCAAAAGGCAATGCCCGCCAACCTGTCGCCATTTAGCAACGAACGCCCGACGTTTACGGCTGAAATCGTACCAGTGCAGCGCGCCGAACAACCTCAAACAGAAACCATTAACCGGCCGCCTACTACAAGTGAGCAAATCCCAGCCGCCGAGTTGGTCAAGATTGCCGAGCGCATCTATGTCGATGGTGTCACCGTAAAGAGTATGTTCGAAGTAGGTCGCTTCGATGAAGATAGCCTACGCCGCATCGTTGACGGCTATCTTCATGGCCGCAATACAGCTCAGATCGTCAACGCAGAAGTCCAGCGCCACGACCGCGAGCGGTTCAATCGCTTCGAGACACTCAATCAGGTGCCACAAGCCGGTGCTACTGCTCAGTATGGTCCGATTGCCGGGCCGGCTGGTTCGCAGCCGATCGTTCACGGTAGCTTACCCCAGCCGGTCAATCCGTACGCTACTAGTCCAAGCCAGGCGAATGGCGTCAACCCGAACCAATCACAGCCAACAGCCGCGAATGCTAACTCATCGGTCGCCGAACGTATTGTGCTCGGTGTCAGCATATTCTTCATCGTCGTGGCGGCCGTAATTCTTATCGGTCTCTTTACCCGCGGCTAAGACGGCCGTATACTTATCATTCGATGCAGAAGATTTTACTTTACTACGTATTCACCCCGCTGACCGATCCGGAAGCGGTCCGGCTCTGGCAGAAAAGCTTATGCGAGCAGCTCGGCCTCAAAGGCCGTATTTTGTTATCTGAACAGGGGATTAATGGTACCGTCGGTGGCGACATCGATGCCCTGAAGCGCTACGTAGCGGCTACCAAAAGCTATGCTCCGTTCAAACGAATCACGTTCAAATGGTCCGATGGCTCAGCCGCCGACTTTCCACGCCTCAGCATCAAGGTCCGCTCTGAGATCGTGACATTTAATGCCGCCGATGAACTAAATGTTACCGAACAAGGAATTACGAATGGCGGTAAACATCTGTCGCCATCTCAAGTCCACGAACTTGTTGCGCAGCGCGGTGATGACGTCGTCTTCTTCGATGGTCGTAACGCCTATGAAGCGGCCGTCGGTAAGTTCAAGAATGCGGTCGTGCCTAACGTCAACAATACCCGCGACTTCTTGGCCGAGCTGGAAAAGCCCGAATACGAGGCGCTCAAAAAGAAACCGGTCGTTACCTATTGTACTGGTGGCATCCGCTGCGAAATCCTGAGTGCTCTTATGAAAAACCGCGGCTTCGAAGAGGTCTACCAAATCGATGGCGGTATCGTTAAATACGGTGAAGCCTACGGCGACGGTGGTTTATGGGAAGGCGCCCTGTATGTCTTTGATGATCGGGTGACAACTAAATTTACTAACAACGCTAAAGATATTGGTGTCTGCACACATTGTAATGGTCCGACCAGTCGCTACGTTAATTGCGATAATAAACAGTGTAACCAATTGATCATTGTTTGCCGCGATTGCGATAGCAAGGTGCTTTGTCCTGATTGCATCCTAGCGCCAGCTATTGCTAAATAACAATGCTTATGCTATAATAGGAAGATTATGCATGCATTAGAAACGTTTTCAACTATCGACCATGCGCTTATTTTGACCAAAGAAATGGATAGTGCGATCGAGCAGACCGCTCACGTCACAGTTAATCCGCCAGAGGTAATTGATCCATTAATGCTATCAATTGTCCGTGAATCAGGTCCCGAACAAAAGCTACATACTTACCGCACACTTGGCGACATGTCAATCGACGCCATCTTTGTTACTGATGAAAACGATATAAGAATAGGTGCTCGTACCGGACGTAAGCGTGAAGATGTTATCAGCGACCTCGTTACCGATCGTCGATTATTTACTGCTTCTAGAGCGGGCCATAACTTTGTACGGATTAAAAACCATGTCCACATTGCCAATGCCGGCCGCGCCACGTCTTAACTTGTTCTATAATAGAATGAGTGACTGAACAAGTAACGACCAAACTAGCTGAACTTCCAAAATCTCCTGGCGTCTATTTTCATAAAGACAAGCAGGGGAATATTATTTACGTTGGTAAAGCGGCCGTCCTACGTAACCGGGTCCGACAGTACTTTCAAAAGTCGCGGGGCCGCGATCCCAAGACCGAGGCTTTAGTACAGGAAATTGCCGATATCGATTGGATGGTCGTTGATAGCGAGATCGAGGCATTGTTTTTAGAGGCAGAGATGATCCGCCGCTATATGCCGCGCTATAACATTTTGCTGCGCGACGACAAAGCCATGAGTTACATCCGGATTGGTTATGACGATGACTATCCGACTGTCAGCACTACCCGCCGGCCAATGGACGATGGCGCCCGCTACTTCGGGCCGTATTCCAGTACGACAACTATTCGCCAGGCGCTTAAGCTTTTACGCCGGGCCTTTCCGTACGCTACCCGTCAGATAGCTGGCCAAAAACGGGCGACGCTACATTATCACCTGGGTCTTGATCCGGGTCTTGAAGAAGGTCGGACCAGCCTAGAAGATTACCGGGCTAACCTACGCAAGCTGATGGCTTACATCGAAGGTAAGCGGGTGACGATTATTCGTGAGCTGGAACGTGACATGAAAGCGGCCGCCAAGCAGATGGATTTTGAACAAGCTGCCAAGATCCGCAACCAGCTCACAGTGCTAAACAACTTGAGCCGCCAGGTAATTTTTAGCGACAAAGAATTCATGGATATTAGCAAAGACCATGCGCTTAATGAGCTGGTCGATTTGCTCGGTTTAGTTAAATTTCCGCGCCGGATTGAGGGCTACGACATTAGCCATATGCAGGGCACTAACGGCGTTAGTGACAAGAGCGAATATCGCAAATTCAAGACTAAAAAAGAGCATAACAACGACTTTTATAACATGCATGAAACATTGACCCGCCGCTTGAGTGAAAAAAACATTAAAGCCTGGGGCAAACCGAGTGTCGTCCTGATCGACGGCGGTAAGGGCCAGCTTGATGCCGCTACAAGGGCGCGCGATGAACAGGGGCAGGCCCACATTCCATTCATTGGCCTGGCTAAACGTGAAGAACAAATTGTGATCCAGAAGGGCGTATCGGGCGTGAAGCTGAATGAACAGGTACTGCATAAATTGAACGGCTTCACAACTGAAACCGACGAGTTTATCCTGGTTAATTTGCCGCATTCAGGTAATTTAGTGAAACTGTTGCAGCGTATCCGCGATGAAAGCCACCGCTTTGCTGTCAGCTACCACAGTGTACTCAAGAATAAGCGCCAGACGGCGAGTGCTCTCGACGAGATCCCGGGCATCGGTCCGGCTACCCGTCGCAAGCTCTTAAAGACCTTTGGCTCGTTCAAAGGTATAACCGAAGCGCCGCCGGACGAACTGGAAACGGCTATCGGTAAGGCCCGGGCCAAAGTGGTGCGCCAGTACTTATCTATACCGGCCGCCGAAGTGGCGCTCGACATCGTTTAGCGCTATACTAAGCTGCTAGATGTCATACCACTTCAGCGCGGACTTTTTTGCCGGCAATCGCCAGCGGCTGCGCGCTACATTACCCGCTTCTGAACCATTAATTGTCGTGACGGCTAATGGCCTGTTGCAACGTAGTGCCGACTCGGCTTTTCCGTTCCAGCAGGATAGTAGCTTTTGGTACTTAACCGGACTTGATGAACCGGATCTAACGCTTGTTATGAGCCCGGCCGGCGATTATCTAATTGTGCCGGGTCGATCGGCATCACGTCAGGCTTTTGATGGCAGTATAGATGCCAATAAGACGGCTACTATTAGTGGTGTCACTGAAATTTTAGATGAAACAGCCGGTTGGGAACGATTGCTTCGCCAGCTTCGTAAAGCTGGTCGGGTAGCAACGCCATTGCCTGCTGATACCTATATAGATCACTACGGGCTCTACTCCAATCCGGCGCGGCGGCGTTTACTGCAGCGCTGCAAACGCTTAGTGCCTGGGTTACAAGTCACCGATATCCGTCCCAATATTGGCCGGATGCGTATGATCAAGCAAGCGCCAGAAGTTAAGGCCATTCAATCGGCTATCAATGTGACAATCGACGCTATTGAAAACGTTCGGAGCCAGCTAGATACGTACCACTATGAATATGAAATTGAAGCCGACCTAAGCCGCAGCTTTCGACGGGGTGCACGAGGCCACGCTTTTGAGCCAATCGTAGCTGGCGGTAAAAACGCATGTACGCTGCATAGCGTCAGTAATAACGACAAACTCATTAAAGGAACACTGGTCGTGATGGATGTTGGGGCCGAAGTATCGCACTACGCCGCTGATATTACCAGAATGGTAGCGTACGGTCCGGTCACTAAGCGTCAACAGTCTGTTTACGATGCCGTCTTACATGTTCAGGAAGCAGCTAAGAAATTACTTAAGCCCGGTGTTGACTTGAAGTCGTACGAACAAGCCGTTGAACAGTTGATCGGCGAGCAGCTCATCAAACTCAATGTCATTACCGAGCCAACCCGCGAAAATATTCGGCGTTACTACCCGCATGCTTGCTCACACTTTTTAGGTCTTGATGTCCATGATGTCGGTGACTATCAAATGCCGCTGCAAGAGGGTAGTGTGATTACCGTCGAACCAGGCATTTACATACCTGAAGAGGGTATTGGTGTGCGGATAGAAGACGATATTTTAATTACTAAAACAGGGGTCAAAGTGTTGTCGGCTAAAGCCCCGCGCGTGTTACAATAAATACAAATGAACGGTCTCTCCCGCTTTTTACTCCGTTGGTTCGTGTCTAGTTTAGGTCTATGGATCGCGGCTGGATTACTTGGCAACAATATCGATTATCAAAGTAGCTTAGGTGTCATTATTGTCGCCGGCTTTATTTTGGCATTAATCAATGTCTTCATTCGGCCATTAGTTGTTATCCTGTCGTTACCGGCCATTTTGGTTTCGCTTGGTCTGTTTATGATCGTTATCAACGGCTTCATGGTTTTCTTAGTCAGCAAATTGTATACTTCTCTAGAAGTTACGAACTTCGGCGCCGCCATCCTGGCCGGTATGATCATCGGTTTGGTGAACTACCTAGTGAGCGCTATACTGGAAGGTAGGGACGAAAAAGCATGAACATCTTCAACTACATTACTATCGGCTCGACTATCTTACTGACGATTCTGATCCTGGTTCAGACCCGCGGTGCTTCACTTGGCGCTGGTTTAGGCTCGTCCGGCGACATCAACATCACCCGCCGTGGTACTGACAAGACGATTTTTTCACTGACTATTATTACGGCCATGGTCTTCGCCGCCAGCTTACTACTAAGCGTCATCATTCAGTAACAAAACATTATGGATTTACACTCACTTCGGCTCCGCTTTCGCCGCCGTTTTCGGACGCGTAAGCGTCAGGTGGCCCGCCTAAGCCTGGAGGCTGAGGAGCAGATTGAAGAACGTTTCTTTAAACGGCTGAACCGGTTGACCCGGGTTCGTCGTTTTGTGGTCATCTGGGTATTGCTGGTAACAGCCTTGCTGGCCGGGGTTTTAGTTCAGTTACAGGCGCTGAGCGGTTATTACCAGACGCTGCAATATGTTAATGGTGGCACCTATAGTGAAGGTATGGTCGGCGCCTTTACGAATGGTAATCCGATCTATGCCACCGGCACGGCTGACGTTGCCGTATCGCGATTGGTATTTGCCAGTTTACTGAAATACGACGCCAATGGTACGCTTCAAAACGATTTGGCCGAAACATGGTCGAGCAACGCCCGCGGTACCGACTATACATTTAAACTGAAGCCCAATCTAACTTGGCATGACGGCCAGCCGTTAACGGCCCAGGACGTTGTATATACGTACCAGTTGATACAGAATCCGGATGCCCGGTCGCCACTAGCCGGCGGTTTTCAAAATATTAAGATCGTTGCTAATGATAATCGGACGGTGACGTTCACATTGCCGGGTGCGCTGAGTTCATTCCCATATTCATTGACGACCGGTATCGTGCCACAGCATATTCTGAGTGTTGTTCCGACAGCTAATCTACGAGCTGATCGATTTAACAGTAGTGGACTGGTTGGCTCAGGGCCGTTTCGGCTAAGCGCACTGCAGGTGACTGGTGATACGCCATCAAGCCGCCAAGAACAGGTGGCATTGGTGCCGTTTGACAATTATTACGGCGGCCGGCCAAAGCTTGATCAATTTATAATCCGGGCCTTCCGGGACCGCCAACAGCTTATTAGCAGCTATCAACAGGGTGATCTGACGGCTATTACAGGTCTATCAGCCGTACCGTCCGAACTGACCAACAAGCCGAACCAGCAAGTGGTATCGATGACGACCAGCGCTGCTAACATGGTCTTCTTTAAAACTAATAACGGCGTGCTGGCTGACAAAGCCGTCCGTCAGGCGTTGGTAGCCGGCGCTAACCCAGCCGCTATAATGAACGATCTTAATTTTGACACGCCACTCGTCAATCAACCGTTTTTGGCTGGCCAAGTCAGTAATGACCCAGCATTAGGACAGCAAACCAATAGTGCTGAAAAGGCTAACCAAATCCTCGATGCCGCTGGTTGGCAACGTCAAGCTAATGGAATTCGCGCAAAGGCTGGCAAACCACTCCAATTTAATCTGACGGCTCAGGACACGCCGGAAGATCGGATTGTGCTTGAAGATTTAGCGAAGCAATGGCAAGCAATTGGTGCCAAAATGAACCCTGACCTACGTGACGCCAACGGCTTGCAAGATGTCGTGACCTATCATAATTATGATGCTTTATTATATGGCCTAACAATAGGGCCTGACCCTGACGTCTTTGCGTACTGGCATAGCTCACAAGCTGATGTCCGCTCGGCCAACCGTCTGAATTTTTCAGAGTACAAATCGAAAACAGCTGATGCAGCATTAGAGGCTGGCCGGGCCCGTGATGACGCCGAGCTACGCGCGGTTAAATACCAACCGTTCCTGCGAGCATGGTTGGATGATGCGCCAGCACTCGGGTTGTATCAACCGCGCTACTTATACATTTCTAACCAAAAAGTAGAAGGCTTAGCGCCGCACTTATTAGTTAACCCAGCTGACCGCTATAGTAACGTCCAGAATTGGATGGTACGCCAGGCCCGCGTCACCAACTAGCAGCTTGTCGAACGGCGGTAAATACCGTACAATACCGAAGTTCCAATAGACTCATGCGCGAGTGGCGGAATGGTAGACGCGCTAGTTTCAGGTACTAGTGTTCGCAAGGACGTGGAGGTTCAAGTCCTCTCTCGCGCACCAAACAAAAGACCCGGCTTGCCCGGGTCTTTTGTTTGGTCTGTGATAAAGTCTCGAACCTCCACGGCGACAGCTTGCTGGCGCAAAGTGGAGGTTCGCAGAACGAGTTAACGCGCAGAAATATATTTCGAGCATTAACGAGTGGCGAAGTGCCCGGCCCGATAGACCGAGCGTGCTAGTCCTCTCTATTTCACCCAATTCGCTTACGTTTGTGCTACCATATACATAAGAAACAGCTTATGCAAAAAGGGTAAACAGACATAGTATGAGTAAAGTTGCGCATTATTTACAGGAACACGTAACTGGCGAGGTTTTATCTTCAGCCGATGCTCGGCGTTATTTTGCCACCGATGGCAGTATTTTTACGGTTGTGCCGTCGCTGGTCGTCTATCCGCGCAGTGAGAACGATGTCCGTAAAACGGCCCGCTTTAGTTGGCAGTTGGCCGAGCGTGGTCGGGTTATTCCGATTACTGCCCGCGGTGCCGGTACCGACCAAGGTGGGGCTGCGTTGGGCGAGGGCATTATGATGGTCTTTCCAGCACACCTTAACCGAGTTATTGAATACAATGCTAAAAACGGTGTCGTCGCCGTTGAGCCCGGCATCAACTACGGCAAATTGCAGCAAACACTCAAGACGCATGGTCGCTTTTTGCCACCATTTCCTTCGTCAATTGAATACTCGACAATTGGTGGCGCGGTAGCCAACAACGCCGGTGGCGAAAAAACAGTTAAGTACGGCGATACTCGACAATTTGTTCGTAGTCTGCGCGTTGTCCTAGCTAACGGTGAAGTTATTGAAACCGGCCGGATTAATAAGCGTGAGTTAGCCAAAAAGCTCGGTCTACCGACATTTGAAGGTGAAATTTACCGTTCGATCGACGCGTTAGTCGAAGAACATAAAAATCTTATTGATAGCGTCACGTTTAAGGTCACTAAGAACGCCGCCGGCTATTATCTGTGGGACATCAAGCGTCCGGATGGCTCGTTTGATCTGACGCCGCTATTTGTCGGCTCACAGGGTACGCTCGGTATCATCACCGAGATTATGCTCGATACCGAAATTTTCCAACCTGAAACCCATTTAATTCTGGCTGAATTCGATAGCATTAAAAATGCTGAATTAGCCGCTAGTGAGCTACGAGCTATGAAAGAGCAGCCAAGTGCCATCGAAGTTGTTGATGGTAAATTGCTTGGACTGGTTCAAGAGCTAAACCCTCACATGCTTAAGGGTGTTGTCGAGACGCCGTTCCCGGCCATGGTACTACTTATCGAGTTTGACGATGCTAACGAACGCAATCAAAAACGAAACGCCAAACGAGCCCAGCGTATTCTTGATAAATATGCCCGGAGCAGCCAGGTTGAGACTTCGCCGGCCAAGCAGGAAATGCTGTGGCAGGTTCGTCACTCGGCAGCAGCCATCATTACGCATACTGAGGGTAATGCCAAAGCACTGCCAATTATTGAAGATGGTATCGTTCCGCTTGAGCGTTTTGATGAATACGTCACGGCCGTTTACGACCTCTTCAAGCGGCATGGCTTGAAGGCGGCCGTATGGGGACATGCCGGTGATGCGAACTTACATATGCAACCGTTCCTCGATCTCTCGACCGTCGGTGACCGCCAGAAGACCTTTAAAATTATTGATGAGTACTATCAATTGGTGCTTAGCCTTGGCGGTAGCACTAGTGGTGAGCATAACGACGGTCGACTCCGCGCGCCATATCTTTTAAACATGTTTGGTACCGAAATTTACCAGCTGTTCCAAAAGGTTAAAAAAATTTGCGATCCATATAATTGTTTGAACCCAGGCGTAAAGGTTAACGTAACGTTGAACGATATCAAGCCATTAGTTCGTTCCAACTATAGTATGGAACATCTGTACGATCATTTGCCGCGCAGCTAATCCTCTTGAGTTTTTAGGTCGTTTCGGCTACCATTAACAGGTTAGTTTCACGCGGACGTGGTGAAATTGGTATACACGCTACCTTGAGGTGGTAGTGGCCGAAAGGCTGTGGAGGTTCAAGTCCTCTCGTCCGCACCATATGGTTCATATGGCGCCAGCTAACCCGATATGCTATTATCGGCAAAGCGTTCCGACGCCTACTACGGGTGATTAGCTCAGTTGGCTAGAGCATCTCGTTTACACCGAGAGGGTCGGGGGTTCGAATCCCTCATCACCCACCATAGAACATATGTTCGAAACCCGGACAGATACGAAGACGTGCTACGGCACGTCTTTTTTGTTTGTCAATTGCCGCGTAACACCTTAGCTTAGTTTCGAGTCCCTTTAGTATGTTGAGCCATACTGCTTATGATAATGACATGATTTATGGTCATTGCAAAATGCATGGGATAATACGTATAATCGTCTTAAGCATAGCCGGCGTGAAAGACAGGGGGTGGGCAGGCTTGAACATAAAAAACTATGCGCTATAAATTAAGCGGAGAATAATATGGTAGACCTACAACAACTTGAAGCAGATGGAGGGCAGAGAAACGTAACCCTGTCGGACGGTAGCCAGGTTACTGGGTCCGGCAGCATTGTAATAATGGGACCGAACGGTTCGGGCAAGACTAGGGAATCGAGACGACTGATTAGTGATGTTGGAATAGATGTTGTTAATGCGCTTCGTAATACCCGCATGAATTCCCAGCTCCCGGCTATGGCTACCAACGAAGCAAAGCAGAATTATCAGTCTCAGAAGAACAATGTAATCACCCAGCCTTATGAGCAGGCTAACGATTTTGAGTACATGCTTACGTCCCTCATTGCCGAAGCTTCGGATATATCTTTGAAACATATGCGTCAGCTACGAAATGGGGAGGCTGATGGGCTACCGCCTTTGACGCCGCTGGAAGAGATGCAGGAATTATGGAGCCAGTTTTTCCCAGGGCGTACATTGACGTTCGATGGTTACGCACCAAAGGTTCACAACACGGTGGTCGGCGCGGGGCAACCTCAGACTTATTCTGCGCAAACGATGAGCGATGGTGAAAAAGCGGCGCTCTACCTTGCTGGCCGAGCACTTACGACTGAATATAGGTCGGTAATGCTTATTGATGAACCAGAAACTCATTTTCATTCTTTGCTGGCGAACCGCTTTTGGGATGCTATCGAGACCGCACGTCCTGACATAAGGATGATCTATGTGACTCATGATATCCATTTTGCAGCTTCGCGTAAGACGGCCGCATTCCTTATTGCCGACCCGGGTAAAGGATTAGTAAAGACCGACGTAGGCAGAATACCGGACGATGTAGCTTCAGTTATCCTTGGCACGGCTACGCTTTCGTTTACGGCTTCCAACATCATTTTCTGCGAAGGCGAAGAGCAGTCATTGGATAACAAGTTACTGAGTGCTTGGTACGCTGATTTGCAAACTGTAGTTCAGCCGGTTGGCTCCTGCGATATGGTTCATCGATGCGTTTCGGCATTGAGCAATTCGGGCTTAGTCCAAAATTTGACAGTTTCCGGCTTAATAGATCGTGACTTCCATCCAGATTCATATGTTGACGCCCTTGGCGACCAGATGAAAGTATTGGGTGTGCACGAAATAGAAGGACTGTATTCTCATCCCGGCGTCGTGAAGGCAGTTGCGCGATTTTTGGGTCAGGCCGGTTGGAATGAAGCTGACTTTGAAGTCACAGTACGGAGTAGTTTTTCAGATACACATCGCCATAAGGTCGTGTTAGAGCGGTGGAAGCGACGGATCGAGGGCCAGCTTATTGGCGTTGTGGCTGCCGTCAAGACGCGACAGGAGTCATTAGAAGACATCTCTCTATCCCTACCGGATATTTTCGACCAGGCAAAGTGGAGCTTTTCGCCACAGGATATGCTCAATGAAGAAAAAAGCCGTATTGAGGCACTTGCGGAGCCCAGTAGTTCATTGGACGAATTACTGAAAATAATGCCAGCAAAGGGCCTGTTACCAATTGCCGCTGATGCTGTCGGCATGAGTAAGGAAGCATATGTAGCGCTCATAGTTTCGGCACTAAATGGCCAAGATGCCAATCAGCAGGCTCTAGGCAATGAAATTCGGTCGGCCCTCGACCCTTACCTGCCAAGATTTTAAGTAAGGTCGTGATCAGCAAAATGTTAATTGCGATCTCTCGGTTTTCTCAGACTGACACCGGCACGCTTTAGTGTTTGTCGAACTGTTTCAGCGTCACAGATGAAACGTTCTGCGAGGCGTTGCGGCGTCCAGCCCTCGCTATACAGTTTGATGGCTTCATCCAGCCGCTCCTGAGGGATGCCACGCTGCCGAACGGTAATGCCCGCCCGGCGCAGATGGCCCGCCACAGTCGTCCGATGCAAACCCCGGCGATCAGCTAGCTTCTGCATGCTGGCTCCAGCCTTGTACTCACCCGCGAGCTGAGCGGCTTGTTGAACCGACAGACGGCGCTGTACTTGCCGCGGCTTAGTGGACATAGTTCGCTCCAATCGGCGACGGAGCAGGGTGGGCAGCTTGGCGGCTAGCCATTTCAGCTGTGCCACCTGTTTCGAGCTTTGTCCTGTTAGCTCCACCAATTAAAAAACCCAGCTTGCTGGGTTTTTTAATTGGCCTTTTGCTTTGAGTGCCTTATATAATGAAGGTAGTGGTTAAAATACAAAAATCAAAACTAACGCATATGACCACAGTTGCTCGCCACTGGCGTTATTGGAATTCAACGCTACTTGTACTCTCAGTAACTGCGTTTATCTTTCTTGCTCGTACGCCATCTATCTCAAATGCCATCAGCCAGATCGGTTCACTTGGGTATATAGGGTCATTCATTACGGGCGTAATGTTTGTCTCAACCTTTACGGCCGTGCCAGCAACATTTGTGTTATTCGAAATGGCCGATAAGCTTAACCCCGTTATGGTAGCGATTTTTGCTGGCTTTGGAGCTATGGTTGGCGATTATTTAATTTTTAGATTTTTTCAAGATAAGGTTTTTGATGAATTGAAACCAATCTTCACTAAACTAAGCTATCCGGCAGTCAGGACACTTTTTAAGACTCCCTATTTTGCCTGGCTCTTACCGGTGATTGGGGCCGTTATGATCGCCTCGCCATTACCTGATGAAGTTGGTATTGGCATGCTCGGTCTATCAAAGATTAAGAAGTGGCAGTTTTTGGCCGTTACGTATTTGCTGAATGTCGTCGGCATATTCCTGGTTGTTACCGCTGCTCGGCTGTAGCCCGGTTTATTCGATGCCGAGCGTATCTTTCATAGTCTGAATCAATTGCTTAGCTTGCTCGCGGGTCATGCCCATGCTGCTGACGATAAATTGCTGCGGAGCCGGTCCAACACTTTGAGCAAAATCTAAGACGACACCGTGCTCGTTCGTTAGTACATAAACGGAATCAGTATAAAGAATCGGCGTTTTGGTCCGGTCGCAATTGATGCTAAATTCAGTCGGTTGATTATCGGCCATAATATTCTCCTAAATAATGAATTATTATAACTAAATGAGCTCCCTATGTTCAGTGAAGATTGACACACGATGAGCCGTTAAAAATCTAATCGTAGCCATATTTAGACTGCGTTACTATGGTTATAGTTAAAAGGTCGGGAGATTTATGAAAATACCTAAGAAAGCTTTAATTATCGGTGGTGTAATCATATTGGTTATTATTATCATCGCTATCGTATCTGGTAACCAGCAACAAAACTCATCCAGTAGTAATGTCTCTACGGCTGACGGTGGATACGCTAGTTTGAAAGATGATGCTGGTCAGTCAAGCGGCCAGGCATTCGTTTTTGAACAGCTAGGTGTGACGATCGACGTGCCTAAGGGCCTTGAGGGCTTGCGATATACCGAAGGACCAACCTCAACGGCAACTTCTCCAAAACTGTATATCACGTCTAGTGATTTTGAGAAGGCGGCGGATGCGTGTGGCGAAGACGGGTCGGCTAGTTACTTTAGCAACCTGTACATCATTTCCGACCCTGATAATGCAAGCGACGCTATAGCTACGGTCGATGGCAAGCGGATTGGCCAGTCTGGTGGCCGCTATGAGGTTACATGTACTGGTGCGGACTCAGAACGTAAAGCCCAGGTTCTGAGCGCTTCGCTCAAGTTAATTGAAGAAGCGTTCAAGACAGCTCGATCTTCTACTCCTGCTACTAATTAAAATCAGGGTGGGTTAATCGCCACCAAATAGAGGGAGGTGTAAACGAACCGTTCAAAGTGATAGGTGTAGTGCTTTTGCTAAAACTGGTCTTAGCGCTGATTCTACCAACAGCTTTTGTTTTATCGGCATCACTAGTGATAGTATCAACTGTAATGGTCGGCGTTAAAGCTTGACCTTTCCAACGGAGAACGCTGACATTTTTGCTAGCGATTGCATCGACTATTTGACCCCATGGCGCGGTATAGCGGGCGACAACATCACCGGCTCGAATGATGGTTTCGGTACTGAAGCCATCAATGACAGCCTGGCTAAACGGTTGTGAGCTTTGAACGGCAATACCGACGGTTGGCGCCCCCATGATGGCGCCGGTAATCCGAATCGGTTCAGCTTGCTTATCAGGCGTGACATTGGCGGCAAACATGAAGACGCCACCGGCTTCATCGGTGTTACCGGTCTTAATGCCAATGTTTCCGTTTTGACCTAACACAAAATTACGGTTACGAATTTCACCAGCTACCGGGATGGTGGCGGTCGCGGTGTTGACGATACCAGCTAACGTCTCATTTTTCAAAGCAGCTTCGCCCAGGAGGGTTAGGTCGGTAGCAGTGCTGACGGTTGCTGGCGAAAAGCCGCTCGCATCAGCTATATAAGTATCTTTCATACCGAGTTGTTCGGCTTTCTGATTAGCATAGGCTGTGTAATTGGCGAGCGAACCGAAAGCCCAGGTAGCTAGAGTGTCCGCCATGTTATTGGCGCTTGGCAGCAAGATGGCCTGCAAAGCTTGACGTTGAGTGATTTTTTCGCCGGCACTAACTGCTACCACTGAACCTTGCTTAGCGATATAGTTACGATACGAAATGACATCATCTTCAGTGAGGGTAATAGTTGGGCCTTGCTCGCCATTCTTAAGAGGCTTTTTATCAAGAATGCTCAGGGCGGTCATTACCTTGGCCGTACTGGCGGTTGGCACAGCCTTTTGTTCAGCGTGGTCTAAGCGAATTGCGCTACCGTTAATGCTGAGGGCTGCCTGACCGGTGTTGGGCCAGGGAAGAGTGGGTTGCTCGGCGGCAATCGTTTTAGCTTGGTACAGTTGATTGACAGTAACGGCCGCAAAAGGCCGGCTGATTGCAAACCAACTATAGGCACTCAAGCTGACTACTAAGCTGGCAGCAGCAGCCCCGAAGGCGAAACGTTTACGTTTTGTTATCACCCATCCATCATACCACTGGTTAGCGTAGCCATTCCCGGGTATACTTATAACTATAACTAAGGAGATCTTTCCATGATCTGGACCATCATCGCTATCGTCGCCGTTGTCATCATCGTCGCCTTAATCATTGGCCTTTATAACAAACTCGTTCGTTTGGACGTCCGTTCCAACGAAGCCTGGAGCGACATCGACGTTCAGCTCAAGCGTCGTTACGACCTCATCCCAAACCTCGTTAACAGCGTCAAGGGCTATGCCCAGCACGAAAGTGGCGTCTTTGAGCGCGTTACAGCCGCTCGCTCTAACGCCATTAACGCTCAGGGTGTCGAAGCTCAGGCCGCCGCTGAAAACCAAATACAGGGCGCGCTTAAGAGCTTATTTGCTGTTGCCGAAAGCTACCCAGATCTCAAGGCTAGCACTAACTTTATCCAACTGCAGGACGAACTCGTCGATACCGAAGATAAAATCCAGGCTTCTCGCCGTTTCTATAACGGTGTCGTCCGCGACTTCAATAGCAGCCGTACCGTTTTCCCGGCTAATGTTATTGCTCCAATGTTCAAATTCAAGGAAGATAAAGTCTTCTTCGAACTCGACGAAGGCGAAGCAGCGGCTGTCAAACAACCAGTCAACGTTCAGTTTTAATTGATACGCTTAGAACACTATGTATTCACAAATTGCCGCCAATAAGCGTAAAACCGTTTTTATCATGCTCGCTTTTATCGCCGTCATTGGTGGTTTAGCATGGCTAGCTGGTGGTTACTTTGGTGGTGGTTACGGCCTAACCATTGGCGTACTAATCGGTAGTGCTATCTACGCGCTCATTACCTACTTTACGGGTGGCAGCATGGCTTTGGCCCTCAACGGTGCTAAGCAGATTGAAAAGTCTGACAATCCACGGTTGTACCGCATTGTTGAAAACCTGGCGATCACCGAAGGTATGCCGATGCCGAAAGTCTATATTATGGATGATCCGGCCCCGAATGCCTTTGCAACTGGTCGTGATCCAAAACATGCAGCTGTTTCAGCGACTACCGGACTACTCGAGATCATGAATGATACCGAGCTGGAGGGCGTCATGGCCCATGAGCTTGGTCACGTCAAAAACTACGACATTCGGGTATCAATGATTGCCTTTGCTCTGACAGTTGTTATTTCATTCATCGCCGATAGCATCATCAACTTCACGTTTTTCCGTGACAATGAAGATAATGGCGGTATCTTTACGGTAGTCTTAGCCATTATTGCTGCGTTGCTAGCGCCATTGGTTGCTACGATGATCCAGCTAGCAATCTCACGCCGCCGCGAATATCTTGCTGATGCAACCGGTGCGTTAACCACCCGTTATCCAGAAGGTTTAGCAAGTGCCCTCGAAAAGATCGCGGCTTACGGCCGCCCAATGCAGCGTCAAAATACCTCGACGGCTCACTTGTTTTTTGCTAATCCTCTTAAAGGTAAGAGCTTTGCTAACTTGTTCAGCACCCATCCGCCGGTCAAAGACCGAATTGCCCGCTTGCGGCAAATGATTGACCACGCGTAAAATATAGCTATGGCTACTACAAAAGTCGCAGCTAAAAAGCCGCGTAAAATTAAAATTGCTCATCGCAAATGGTATCAGCTGCGCCGATCAGGTCCAAAACCGGTCCTCAAGAAGCTACCTAAAAACTGGACCATCATTAAAGCAGCTCTCGCAACGGTTTGGCGTTACCGCTGGTTGTTCGTTAAGATCATGGTTGTTTTTGCAATCTTAAACTTGCTGCTTGTGCGTGGTTTTAGTGGATCAGGTGACGCGGCGTACCTCAAAAATAATTTAGTCGATGCAGTCGAAGGTGGCGCCGATAAGCTGAAGGCCGGTGGAACGATACTCGCTTTTCTAGCGTCGTCATCTGGTAACACGGCTAGCGAAGCAGCTTCGGCCTACCAGACGATTTTACTGATCGTGGCTAGCTTGGCGCTCATCTGGACACTGCGTCAGATAAGTGTCGACCAAAAAGTGCGGCTGGTTATGCGCGATGCATACTACCGCGGGATGACACCATTGGTGCCATTTATTTGTATGGTTTTTATCGGCGCCGTGTATCTTTTGCCGTTCGCAGCTGGAGCGCTGACCTATAGCACGGTGATCGGCTACGGTATTGCCAATGGCGTTGTTGAATATGGTTTGTGGGCCTTACTATTGGTTGCGACGACGGCTATATCATTTCGGATCATTTTGTCGCCACTGATCGGTTTGTATATCGTCACGTTGCCGGATATGACGCCGATCAAAGCTCTCAAGTCGGCTACTCAGTTAATCCGCTACCGCCGCTGGGCACTATTTTTTAAACTAATTTTCTTTATTGCTGGTCTGCTACTTGCCGGTAGCGCAATCGTTTTGCCAACTATTTTCATATTCCCTCCGGCCGCACCGTGGGTATACTACATCGTAGTCATGATCGGCCTCGTCATTACTCATAGCTATCTATATAACCTCTACCGGGAGTTAATCAACCATGCCCCTTAATAAATCTCAGGCCGAACAGCGTTTAACGGAACTACGCACATTGATGGCGCAGTATTCCTACGAATATTATGTTTTGGACGAAGCATCGGTCTCGGATGCCATTTACGATGGCCTGATGCGTGAACTGAAAGGTTTAGAAGCTGACTATCCAGATCTCATTACATCCGACTCACCAACCCAGCGTGTTGGTGGACAACCGCTCGGTAAATTTACCAAAGTAACACATTCGAGCCGCTTGCTAAGCCTGAATGATGTCTTTGCTGAAGAAGAAGTTGCCGCTTGGGTGACCCGAACTGAAAAATTGTTGCCGGGGCAGACTCTAGAATTCTTTGCTGACATTAAGATGGACGGCTTAGCCTGTGCGCTTATTTACCAAGATGGTTTATTGAAGCAGGCCGTAACTCGCGGTGATGGTTTTGTCGGTGAAGACGTGACGCTCAATGTTCGCACCATCGCTAACGTTCCACTAAATCTGCGCACCACTAAAGGCCATGAGGCATTCACGCAGGGCCGCACTGAAGTCCGTGGTGAAATCGTCATGTATAAAGATGATTTTGCCGCTTTGAACAAACAGCGCGAAGCTGAAGGCCAGCCATTATTTGCGAACCCACGTAACCTGGCGGCAGGCACTATCCGTCAACTCGATCCAAAATTAGCCGCTGCCCGACCACTCCGCTTTAGGGCCTATGATCTACTACGTGATGATCCGGCGGAGGTACCGACTAACGCCACGGCTTATGAAACCCTGCGAATGATCGGCCACGAAGCCAACCACGAAGCCAGTGTCTTTAAAGAGCTAAAAGGCGTCATGGAATTCGTCCATCATTGGGACAAGGCTCGTCATGATCTACCGTTCAACACCGATGGTCTGGTCGTTAAGTTAAACGACCGCCATTTGTACCGCGAGCTCGGCACCGTTGGTAAGAACCCTCGAGCCGCCGTAGCCTATAAATATGCGGCCGAAGAGGGAACAAGCGTCGTCAAAGATATCATTATCAGCCTTGGTCGGACCGGGGCCGCTGGGCCGGTAGCAGTGTTCGATCCGGTCGTCATTGCCGGCACGACCGTCCAACATGCTACCCTCCATAACGCCGATGAGATCGCTCGTAAAGATATTAGGGTAGGGGATACAGTCGTAATCTATAAGGCGGGTGACATTATTCCGCAGGTCAGGGAAGTGCTGCTGCAGTTACGTCCTAAGTCGGCCGAGCCATTCAATATGGAATCCGAACTTGAGCGCCAATATCCGGAACTAGATTTTGAACGACCAGCCGGCGAAGCCGTCTACCGCGTGAAAGGTGCTACCGGGCCACTCCTACTCAAAAAAGCCGTTGAGCATTACGCCAGCAAAGCCGCCCTCGATATTGATACGCTTGGCGAAAAGAACGTAGTCGCTTTGGTTGACGCCGGTTTGGTTAATGATCTGGCCGATATCTATACGCTTACAGAAGAGCAAGTACTCGAACTGGATCGGTTCGCCAAAATTTCGGCCGCTAAGCTGGTTAACGCAATCGCTGCCAATAAGCAACCGCCGCTGCCGCGTTTCTTATTCGGTCTTGGCATTCGCCACGTCGGTTCGCAAACGGCCATTGATCTCAGTAAACACTTCGGTTCGATCGAAGCATTACGGACCGCCACTTTGGATGAGCTACTAGCAGTGCAGGGGATTGGCAAAATTGTTGCTGAGTCGATGATGGCTTGGTTCGCCGATGAAGACAATCAGAAATTACTAACTAAGTTTCAGGAGCTCGGCGTCGAGCCGCATTACGAAGCGCCAGCCGAAGGACCTTTGACAGGCCAAAAGTTCGTCATCACTGGCACGCTGCAGACGATGAGCCGTGACATTGCTGCCGACAAAATTCGGGCGCTGGGCGGTACCTTCCAATCGGCCGTCGGTAAAGACACTGATTTTTTGGTGACAGGTGAGAACGTTGGTGCCAGCAAGCTGACCAAAGCTGAAAAACTTGGCGTAAAGCGCTTGCTCGAAGCTGATCTCATGCAGCTGCTTGACAGCCATTCGAGTTAGGCTTAAGCTTAAAGTAATTCGTGCGGCCATAGGCGACGAGTAAACAAACATTCCAAAACAAACACCCGCCGCCTAGGGTGGGCCCGCACGAAAAAGACCCTGCAACCACTGCAGGGTCTTTTTTAGTACAATAGAGTTCATGCCACATATCCATACCGAACCGGGTCAACACGACCATACTGCCACCGCATTTATCATTCGTATAGACCAACCAGAGCCAATAGTGCTACTGCATATGCACCGCAAATATAAAAAGCTTTATCCAGTCGGCGGCCATATCGAGCTCAATGAGTCGCCCTGGCAAGCCATGGTTCATGAAATAGCTGAAGAGTCAGGCTACCAAATGTCGGAATTGTCAGTTCTCCAGCCGCTAGACCGGCTCAAAGAACTGCCTGATGAAGATTTGCATCCGTGCCCGGTCTTATTAAATACTCATTCTGCTGCAGATGACCATTACCATTCGGACACAGTGTGGGCTTTTGTCACTAAAGCCGAGCCGACTGGCAATGCGGCAGAAGGTGAATCGAGCGATATCCGCTGGATGACCTTGCGCGAGATCGAGCTAAGCGATCAAATGATTGATGCCCATAAAGTCATTTGCAAACACATATTTACCGTTTGCTTACCTAATTGGGAAACAGTTCAGCTTGGCTAGACGCCGCCACTGATACCAATTAAAAACACCCAGACGAATCTGAGTGTTTTTAATTGGTGGAGCATAAGGGATTCGAACCCTTGACCTCTTCCATGCCATGGAAGCGCGCTAGCCAACTGCGCCAATGCCCCAGGAAGTACCTGTCTATCATAGCAAATTTTCTCACTGTGCCAAGGGCCGGATTTGCTATGCTTAAGGCATGAATGTATTCCTATCCATCCTCGCTATCTATCTAACTTTCCTGATCGTTGATGGTCTATGGATCGGCTTGGTCGTCAAAAAGCTTTACAACAAACATCTCGGCGAGCTAATGCGCGAGAAGCCGCAGCCATTACCAGGCCTCATCTTTTATCTGATCTACCCGCTAGCAATCTGGATTTATGCGGTCATGATGATGGCCGTCTTCGCCGCCGACACTATTACCTTTAACGGTATTGCCGCTACCTTTGTGTTTGCCTTCGGCTTCGGTTTGGTGGCTTACGCCACTTATGCACTCACTAGTTGGTCAGTCTTCAAACAATGGTCCGCCAAAGTAGCTATCCCGGATATTCTGTGGGGTGCTTTTGCCAGTGGCGTCGCTGGTATGGTCGGCTTTATCGTATATACTAATCTTGCATAATCTATAGGAGCCCTCATGGAAACACTTCTAGTCATTCTACTTATCATCGTCATCGTTTTTGTCCTGAGCGGCATCAAGGTGGTCAACCAATACGAACGCGGCGTCATCCTGACCCTCGGTAAGTTTACTGGTATCAAAAACCCAGGCCTCCGCATTGTCGTCCCGATCTTCCAGACCATTACTAAGGTTGATATGCGCTCCACGCCAATCGACGTACCGAAGCAGGAAATCATCACTCGTGACAACGTAACCGTCGGTGTCGACGCCGTCGTTTACTTCCGTGTCCTCGATGCGCCAAAGGCCATCCTGGAAACCGTTAACTACACTTATGCTACTAGTCAGTTCGCCCAAGCCGCTCTCCGTGATGTTACCGGTAACGTCGACCTTGATGACTTACTTGGCAAACGTGACCAGATTAGCCAAGAGATCAAGACTATTGTCGATGCTGAGACTGACCGCTGGGGCATCGACGTCGAAAACGTCAAGATCCAGAATATTGAACTACCCGAAAACATGAAGCGTTCCATGGCTAAACAAGCCGAAGCCGAACGCGAACGTCGCGCCAACGTCATCAACGCCGACGGCGAAAAGATCTCCGCCGAAGCTCTGGCCCAAGCCGCCCAGATGTTAGCCGGTACACCGGGTGCCCTCAACCTCCGTACCCTCAACACCCTCGAGCGCATCAGCACCGAACCATCGCAGAAGACCATGTTCCTGTTCCCGGTCGAGCTGATCGACGCCCTCCGCGGCAACGGGCCAATCAAACCCGGCAACTAAAACACGTTAAAGGCTTTGAGAAACGTCCGCTTTGGGGTAAAATAACCCCTTAGTGTGGCTCTTTAGCTCAGTTGGTAGAGCAGAGGCCTGAAGAGCCTTGTGTCCCCAGTTCGAGTCTGGGAGGAGCCACCAAATAAAAGACCCGACCTTGTGTCGGGTCTTTTATTTGGTGGTACTCACGGCGGAACTCGCGCTTCAGCGCGGTTCGATGACAGTCGCGATAAGCGGCTGACATATGCCGAGCCGGATAAGCCCTTCTGAAAAAATAAAAGGCTTACCTGCGCGAAGCTACATACTGGGAGGAGCCAAATGAAGCTGAGCCCACCCCTTGTCAAAACCGTCGCCATTATCTATAATCATTCGAGTTATGCGGGTCTAGCTCAGTTGTTTAGAGCGCATCCTTGCCAAGGATGAGGCCACGGGTTAGAGTCCCGTGACCCGCACCACGAACGAAATCATTGGCAACAACGAACCCTTCCCAGGGTTCGTTTAGTTTTATAGTCACCTTTGACCCCTTACGGAAGCCATTATCGCCTGGCGTGATCGTGAAGTTAGAGAAGAAGATCCTCAACAACGCATCCATCTCCTTCATATCACGAATTTTACTAAGAACAACAGGAGTCGTTTCTAAAAGTTTAAGATATTCTTCAAATGTTGGAATAGCATTCTTGATATTATCGCGTTGCTTTAATGCCTTGCTATATTCCTTCTTAATTTTATCTATTTCTTTGCGATATTTATCAAGGTCGTAATGCCCCATAGCTTTGGGGTTTTTAAGAATAAGATCCTTAGTCTGTTCGTATGCCCTCTCTTTATTAGCGATAAGGGTCTTGGAGCGGTTAATAGCACTATCAAACTCTATAGACTTTCGCTTTGCCTCTTTTTCAGCCTCTTTAACGAAATGGTCATAGTTGTCCTTCGTAATAAATAGATAATCCTGGAAGAACTGCTGTGCGGCATCTATGACCAGACCAGCGCGAGCTGAACTGCCTTCGGCATCACATCCTTCTGTTTCGCATTTGTAATAATAGCGCGATTGAATGATGTCGCCAGTTTCCTTGTCCTTCTTATCAATAAGCATTGAGGTAAGCGTCTTATGGCAAGCACCACAGTAAACTTTTCCTCTTAATAGGTCTGCCCGTATATTGCCGCCACGCGGTCTACTGATCGCCAGTATCTTGGCGGATTTAAGGCTATCTACTTTATTAATCTTCAAAAAGTCATCAACTGAAATCATTGTCTCAAAATCGTAAGCCTCAACTAAATCCGTGAAATTCTTGCCCCATTTATGAACGCCAGCATAATGAGGATCGCGAATGAGCTTTGAAACATCGTCCTTGTCCCACTTATGCAATTCATATTCGCCAGCAGGGCGTTTCTGGACCGTGTAATCTTGCTCATTGATCCACTCACGTATGTCTTTCTGTGACTTCCCATCTACTGCCATTTCAAACATATGCTTAACTTTCGTAAAATTGCGTGGGTCGGGCTGAAATGTACGATTAATGTCTACTACATATCCGTGCTTGAATTTACCGATAAACTCGCCGTCTTCTATTGCTCTTTTGTTACCACGATCAACGCTCTCGGCGAGATGCTCTGAATACTGTTTAGCCATAACAAAAGTAATACCCAGAAGCATTTTACCAGCGGGGGTATTTTCAAAGGTGAAGGTAGGAAAGCGGAGGTCTTTTATTAAACCTCTATCTACGAGATCAATGATCGCGCCAGCCTCTTTCATATTGCGAGATAGGCGATCAGGATGCCAAGCAATCAATCCATCTATATGACCATTCTCTATCTCGTTGATTAGCGCCTTAAATTGCTCGCGCGTATCTGCTACTTTGGCCGAAAAACTTTCCTCATATACCTTAACGACATTAAGCTCATTAGGTACTGCAACTTTCTCCATACACTCTTTGATCTGATCTTCTATGGATGATGCCTGGCGGTCTTCACTAGTAGTAGACTTACGAGCATAAACAGCATAGTTGATTGCAGTAGTATCAATATCATTTGTATCAGATTGACCTGCTTGTAGTATCTCCAAGAGTTTCTGGGTGCTATTAACCTCTGCCATACCCATAATTATATAATCCTTTGTAGAGTTTGAGCTGCTTTAGGCGTGTGTCTATAAAATGATTTTTACTCCATCTTTTATGAGATACGGCTTAGGTTGTTCTTCAATTTGTACGTATATTTTAAGAACACTAAGTAGTGACACCATACTCAGCTCAGAATTATTTTGTACTAAAAAAACGGACATCCCGTGACCCCTTGAAGTGAAAACTTCAGTTAGTCCGCTAGTAAGTCCGTTTTTTGCCGAGACGTCCTCGTAATACCTACACAGTTAATTCGCTGTAAACGCCCCAGAAGTTTGTTAAAGCGGTCCAGTCTCCGCATTGGCTACACAATGAATTCGGTTGATTGTTAAAGTAATTCTAGTTTAGCACAAGCTCTAGTTGGCTGATTTAACAATGATCAGCTCAACACTATCACCAGTTTGCGTTATATTGCTAACTATAAATGCATCAACCGATTGTCGGTCATCCGCTTTATTCACATCTAAAGGCTCAAACATTGCCGAGGCTTCGCCGTTGATATCGGTCAGTGCCTGATTTTCAAAGTGGGCATCAACCGCATATGCTTTGGCTTTAAGTTCCTTATAAACTACCAACCCTTCTTTGCCTTCATAATCGCTCGTATTAAGTACTGGCAGCTTGGCTGTACTATTTTCGGTTGTTTGTTGTGAGCTTGTTGAGTTGGATGTATTTGTCTTATCAGTGCCTGACTGTGTTGCTGCACCAATTGCACCAAGCACTATTACAACGATGACCCAGAACCACCATTTTTTGAATATCGTTTTGTCTTTCATTGGACCTCCTTAAATGTTATTCAGCAGGTCCGTTCTATAAAAAAGGACGACCCACAGGTCGTCTAAAACCAGTACCAGCTTACGCCGAATACTTTTACGTGAGTCGTCCATTTTTGGGCATAAACACGCAAATTGCGATGATTGATACTGGTTTTAGACAATACTGATTATATAATTTCTCGTCCTTGTAGACTAGCGTTACTGAGATGATAAATATTTGGTTTTACAGCTCAGCCCCAAAAATTCGGCACTACTAAAAACGCTTGGTCATTCTACCCCCAAAAATTCGGTATTTATACAGCGGAGTCTCAATAACAGGGGTAAATGGCGACCCACCCCCCTCTTTTTAACTGATTAAATATCAAAATATGTCACTAAATAACGCAGGAAAACTAATAACATTTTTGATACTTTACGCTGTTATAATGTAACGAAGGAATAATAATGGCAAATACTCTTAAAAGTGCATTTAGTACTTACTCAAGCAACCTCGAAATCACGGATCGACAGGAAGGGGCTGTAAGTAATTGCCGTAGAAATGTTACTAATACTCTTGCCAAAGAGCTTACTCTCCACCCCACGCCTTCGCTAGTAATTGGATCTTGGGATCGACACACTTTGACAAGGTATCTATCTGAGGCTGACGTAGATGTATTGATAGTACTCCACTACAGCCAAAACAGTAACTGGCATCCCGCAACAGGCGCAAAGGCCGCGCTTGCAAAGTTTAAACAGATACTCCAAGCAAAATACAAGTCCACGCCAATGCGCATAGATAATAATTGTGTGACAATGAAACTCTCACAGTTTAGGCTAGATGTAATACCAGCTTTTGTATTTAATGACGGCTCTTATCGGATTCCAGATGTGGCTAGGGGTGGCTGGATAAGCACAAACCCCATATCATTCGCATCTTTGATAACCAATGTTAATGCAAATATGGACCGTACATTTGTACCGATTATAAAAATGGTCAAGGGATGGAATAGAGCGAATGGTTGGCCTATCCGCAGTATCCATCTTGAGACTATGCTGTATGAACACTATAAAAGCTACAGCCAATCATACACATACGACTCTACCCTCAAAGTATTCTTTCAGGCTTTGCCCGGATATCTTAGTCTTGCTTGCTATGAGCCTATAACAGGTGATCGGCTGGATTCATATTTAGATACAACCGTCACAAGGTCTCGATCTTCTGCCATTGTTAAAGCGCAAAGAGCTGCAGCTAAAGCGACAGAGGCGTATTCCTATCAAGGCACTAACGTGAGAAAATCCATAGAGTTATGGAAATCATTAATGGGAGATTTCTTTCCGAATTATGGCTAACGTGAATGAAAAGCGAGGCGAAGAACTCAACCAACTATCTAGGTTGTCCTTCGATATAGCCGCAAACTTATGGTATGCTTCAGTCCTTCTCGACATTCTTGCAGCGCTTGCGTCACTTATTCTTTCTTTTGTGTCTGATGATTATCCTCAAATTAAACTAGTCGGTGCGCTTATAGTTCTTATTGTCGTTCTTACGTCCTATATTTTTAGGTTTAAGTTCACTTCTAGATATGACAATGCAGAAACAATGCGGAGACAATCCGTGCTGACAGAAGGACTAGGTTACCCAATCAAGAACTGGATGTTCAGTAGATGGAGAGAAAGTGTCGGCAAGACAGTTTTAAATCGATTTAAGCTAGCAGCTCGAAATGATGATTACTACAGATCTAGGTTGTCTCCAAGCCCCAGAAGATTAGCTGAAATGACACTTGAATCAGCTTTTTGGACCAGACAATTATATCTCCGTCTTTTATCCATAGCGAGACTTATAACCGGCTTAATGTCACTCATTCTTGTTGGCGTGATAATTATAATACTCACAGGCGTTTTGCCTTCTGACACTATTCAAACAGTAGTGTATGGCTTATTCGTGGCTGTTCCACTAATAATTTCAATAAATTGCGTGGGATGGGTCGTTCAATTACAAAGGCTTGAGCGTAGCCTTAAGGAAATTGAACGAGATTTAGACGAGTTAATTTCGGAAACACGCGTTGATGAGCCTCCTGTTCTGCGATTAGTTTCTGAATATAACTGCCAAGTCGTAGCAGGATTTCCAATACCCAACTGGGTTTTTAAGAAAAATTACGGAAGAATCAACAAAGAGTGGGATGTCGCCTATGGCGATAAAGTGAAATAAGTCGTGTTTCAGCCTAGTACATTGAGTGATTTCTATACCATAACTGTGGGTATAGCAGGATTTCTATTGCCGGTTTTCCAGGCGGTGTTGTTATTTGTAACTGAAAAAAGTTTCAATCGGCTTGAAGCAACGAGGCAGGAGTTAATTGGCTTTTATAGAAAACAAGGCGCAGTAGTATCGGTTTGCTTGGTCTTTCTAATCCTTGAGCCTATCTTCTTGATGCTGGAACTATGGGCATTAGCAAAAATTTCTTTAATACTTTTTATACTAATTGCCGCCATTGTGCGCACTATCCTTCTGCACGATACAGGCGTATGGGCAACTATGTTTTCTACAAAATTTATTCCACAAGGCAACAGGTTATATCGATTTCTAAGAGCTTGCCGTAATAATGATCCTCCCCAGCTTAATAATGCTGGCTTTTTCATAATTGTATTAATTCTTCCATTTTTCTTCGCGCAAACAATGGCAGTCTCTGTACTGGCTGTTTTGGTATATTCGGTTATTACGATCGCCGCATTACTTAATAATCCTACTGAAATCCAACAGAGTTTACTTCGTATGGAGAATACAGGCTATGAACTCGGAAACGAAGAGAACCGCTGGAATGATGAAAAGGTGAAAAGCGAGACTAAGGCTATCACTGCGCACTTCAAGACGAGTAATTTCTATACACAAGATACTCGAAAGGAAGATTCAGGATTATTTACCTATAATACAAATTGGTTCATTAAAGATGATAATGGTGAGTTTTTCTGTAATATTTGGATTTCCGAACTTTTTATTTCCTCAGTCGAAGAATTTAAATCGCGTATCAATCAAATTGTTAAAGAACAAATGGTGGGTCTCTCTACTGCTAAGATAGATGTAAATAGCTTTGTCCTTTCATTTCATTTCAATATGGGTGGTCAGCAAAGAAACGCATTTTTTAGATCAAATAAAGATGAGATTGGGAGACTTAAAATGAACGAAAGTGACCAGTTCGTTAGAGAGCTAAAAAATAAACTTTACGATGAAGTTCTCTTATAGGATCTATTAATCCTCACCGCCTCGCTTCATTGCCTATCTATAAACTTGCCTAAGGAAGATTATCTTTCTGACGAATTGAATGACTAGATATATAACCCTTGACTCACAGCCTAATCATCATATACCCTATGGGGGTATATGAATGAACACGCAAACCACGATCACGGTCTCCATCAAAGCAACATCAATGCAATGGCAGTCAGCGCTACACTTCATTGCTTAACTGGTTGTGCAATCGGTGAAGTTCTAGGTTTAATCGTTGGAACAGCATTCGGTCTGAGCAACGGCATCACTACGTTACTAGCTATCGCGCTTGCTTTTGTTTTTGGCTTTGGTCTGTCTACGTTACCACTCGTTAAAGCAGGTATGGGTTTTACGGCAGCACTCTCTATCGTGGTTGCCGCTGATACACTATCAATCACCACAATGGAGATTGTAGATAACTTGGTAATGTACGCAATTCCAGGTGCAATGCACGCTACGCTTGTTGATCCGTTGTTTTGGGTAAGTATGCCAGTCGCATTAGCTATCGCATTCCTTGCAGCTTTACCTGTTAACAAATACCTTCTTAGTAAGAATAAAGGACACGCGCTGACGATGGATGCGCTTGGCGGTCATAATCACCATCATTAAGGAGATGAATATGCAGCAATACGGATACGCAGAAAACAAACCAGCATTACTAAAACGGCTCAATCGTATTGAGGGTCAAGTTCGTGGTGTGTCAAAAATGGTAGAAGAGGATAAATACTGCATAGATATTTTGACGCAAGTCAGTGCTGCAAAGGCAGCCTTGGACAAGGTGGCACTTGAACTATTGCGCGACCACGCACGGCACTGTTTATCAAATGAACACATTCACTCTCAAGGCGAAGGCGACAAAGCGGATGAGCTGGTGAGTGCAATTGATAGAATGCTTTAAATAATATAAAGGAGTGTAAGAGATGCAAACCAAACCATTGCTTTACGGACTTATTGGATTTTTTCTAGGCGGATTGATAGTCGCAATTGCGGCTACAACCTTTAACAAGCCTGGTCAAGACAACGCGAGCAATACAAACACATCAATGAGCAGTATGTCTATGGATGCTATGACTGATGATTTAAAAAATAAAACTGGTGATGAATTTGATAAGGCATTTATTTCCAGTATGATTGCACATCACGAGGGTGCGGTGGAGATGGCAAAGCTATCCGCAAAAAATGCTAAGCACGAAGAGATTAAAAGTTTGTCAAATGACATCATAACCGCTCAAGAAAAAGAAATTACTGAAATGAAGCAATGGCAAATGGACTGGGGCTATTCATCTATGATGATGGACCACGGTTCAATGAGTCACTAATAGATTATTCTTTCTTTGGTTATGTTCGCCGTAGGGATGGTTGGTGCGCTTGAAAGCCGACCGTCCACGAGCGATCCAAAAAGTTTAAGTAAATTCTGTAGCTCCGCACCAAAATGACACTTAGAAAAGCTCCCTTGATTGGGAGCTTTTTATTTATTGATCGGCAGCACGGTTTCAACTTCAGTCCGGCGAAGTAGACCTTCCGAAACAAAATACGTCATTTTACAGATTGAAATGATGGTTACAGCCTATCAGATCTGGGTGCTCGCCCAGCGTATCGTTTCATGAGCCCAATTAAACTGCTGATGCTTTAGACCAGTACTCCACAAAGCTAGCCCTAACTTCTGCATGGTTTGGACTGCGGTGGAGCTCTGAACGTTGGCCGGATTTTATTGAGTTAATGCTGGGAAGGTTATAACAGAGGTCTTCGTTGTCTATAATCCATCGATCATGGAAGTCATGAGCCTTGCTTCTTTCTAAAACCCTCCACTCAACTACAATGCCTTTCGGCGCAAGTTCTTTTTTAAGCCGTTTATAGTCGGCGACCGTTAGTGTGTCTGGCCCGATATTGTCTATCGTTGAAATAATTTCGACGTTGCTAATATTATTTGCATTCGCTTCACGCCAAATCCACTCAAAGGCTTCTTTTTGAAAGTATTTATCCAGCCACCTAACCGAACCTCGGCATTCGCGTATTACTTCGCGAATCCAAAGGTCATTGGCATATGGCCTGGTCCGATCTACGTAAATGTGCGAGGGTGCCGCTGACTGCTTTGGAGAAATAAGTAGACGAATGGAACGATTTTTGCGGTTATAGGTCAACACTTGATTGGCATTGAGTATCATTAGGAAGTTTGTCACACCAGACTCAACCTCATGCTCCGTCAAGCCGGCAAACACTAATGCCATTTTTGCCTGCTCGACGCTGATGTTCTTTAAGCCTGTCAGAGACTGAAGTAATGCTTGAGTCGCCGGCGCTGATGCTACGGCATCATGAGTAACAGTATCCGCTGCAGCAACATCACGCCTAACATGAATAAGGCTACAAAGCTCGCTGCCGGCGTCCGTAAGCGTTCCGTCGGCATTAATGAACCCCAGCTGCACAAGGAACAGTAGATCGTTGCCCGTTACGGCTATTTCCCCGCCTGTTCGCAATTCTAATAGAGCATCGAGTAGTGCTTGCCAGGTCAATTTAGGCAATAGCAGCTGGTTCGTCATCTTTGGATGCCGGTTGCGCGTCTTTGATGTTTTTAGCCAATGCTTCAATACCAGTCTTGAAGCTACCGATGCTTAAATCGTACGCGTAGGACATTGGAAATAATATCTTAACATCAGTATCTGGTATGGCTATCGTCAAATAGCCTGTAGGTGCCGGCTGGTTTTCGGCTGGTGGATTGACGCCTGAACCAGCCTCTGCACCGGTCCCGGTCCCCTTAGCTATCGCTTCATCAGGCTCATCGCTATCAATGTCACTGCCGGCACTATCCTCACCTAGGCCACTGGCGTCGGCGGTAATGATCCCATTCTGTAATAGACCTGCAAATAGCACTGATTTTTCAAATATATTCGCAACATCTTTGGCGACGCGCTCCGTAATACCATAGTTGCGAACGAGTATGTTGTCGAGCATCTTTGGCAGCGCCTTTCCGTCGTATTCACTGATTAGCTTGCTGTAAAGAGACGGTGTTTGCACGGCGGCCTTAATAGCAGCAACACGCTCTTCATCATCGACATACCTAAACATTTGGTTAGCTAGCTCTGATTGGGTGTAGGCGTTGCCCTTACGTGTTAGCAGGCCAAAATGTACGCAAGCGCTGACTTTTTGGACGGAAGCTCCACTTACGGCCTTATATCCTAGGGCGGTAGCTGCGCTATCCCGCGAAAATGGCGTCATACCTAGATTATCCCGAAGCTGCTTAGTTGCCTCGATTGCTTTTTCTAAAGTGATACCGGGGTAAGCGGTGCTCCGGTTAACAATTCGTTTTTCTGATTTAGTAGTTTCTGCCATAGGACCCTCTCCTAATTAATGCTACTTAGCAGTATGCGCTTAAAATATTGCATGTCAATATGTTTAATCTAACATGCCGTATCGGACTAAGCGAGCACTTTATGCCGCCTTTTAACTTCTCCCAATTTCGTCAATGGTTTTAAATATTCATTAGTACGTTAAGTCACAGCCCAAATATCAAACTGGATTCATTGTTTTTTATAATACTGCAAGTGTTGGTGGCGAAATCTACTGAGCTTAATATAGAAATTACAGGTAACTTATAGAGCCTGAACGACCGCATCCGGGCATTATCGAGTAAATAGCGGATCATAAAAATGCGCAGAGGTTAGTCAGTTAAGCTCCCATTTATCAATAAGTAGGGTTACACTTTCATAAATGGTGCTGCATCACATATGTACCAGAAGAGACGCCCTAACTCAGCGTCTCTCCTTTTGTTATCACAAGTATATGAAACCACGCATTACAGTTATTACATTAGGAGTCGAAGATCTAGACCGAGCGGTAGATTTTTACGCTAACGGGTTGGGCCTCCCGACCGCTGGAATTGTAGGCAAAGAATTTGGGTTTGGTGCAGTCGCTTTCTTCGACCTCGAGAACGGATTGAAGCTCGCAGTCTGGCCACGGGCAAGCATAGCTCACGACACTGGAATTGTTGATTCAAATATCAGCCCAACAGAAATGACAATTGGACAGAACGTTAATACTAAAGAAGAAGTTGATACGGCAATGTCTCGTGCATCAGCCGCTGGTGCCAAAATCATAAAACCTGCCAGTGAAACATTCTGGGGTGGTTATTCAGGGTACTTCCAAGATCCGGATGGTCATATATGGGAAGTGGTTTATAATCCCGAACTGCTTGTAGAAGAGTAGCGTCAGCAGACTTATTAAATCTATTCGAACGCCATCTATAGCTTTATGTTATTGTCGACCGAGCCTAGCATTCAATTCAAGGGATATTTCCCCAAGATGACGCACAAGCTCATCAGTCGGGACTGATTCCCAAGAGGTATTATTCGACGTTTCGTTCACAGTAGATTGCTCAAACGATGGCGCATCCGGCGCTGTATTTGGACCAAATATCTCAATCGCTTTATTGCGTAATTCTTGTGGGGGATTATCGGGAATTAAAGCAACTCTCGATCCTTGGTATTCCAGGCCTGCTACTGCTAACAAGCCGCCGAATGACCCATACTGGGTATATAAGGTTGGTAGGCTGGGACGACTACCGTCACGAGTGAATCCGGTAAGATGGTCCAAATACTCATCTTGCATCGGAACACGTACGACTAACTCAGATTTCTCCAGAGTAAATCTTGTTATCTCTTCATTTGATATCTCAAATTTATGACGCCTGCTCATATGAATTATATTATAGCACAAAAATAATAATAATTCAAGTTTGTGGGTAGTGTTATGTGCCTTATAAACACGGTGCCCAGCGCCGGCAGGCTTAATGACTAATGTGCCCAGGGTATAATAAGCAAATGCTAATCTCCAATAACGACATCACCGCATTACATAAAAAGTACGCGCCAAGTGATATCGTTTTCGACCTGGTGTTCACGCACTGTTGTATCGTCCGTGACATTGCGCTGCAGCTTATCGACGCAAATAATCTTAAGGTTGATCGAGAGCTCGTCGAAACCGGCGCAATGCTCCACGACATTGGCGTATACCGACTCTTTGAAGCCAGTGGCCATATGCGTGACGGCGTTCACTACATCACGCACGGCACAGAAGGCGAGCGTATTTTGAAAAGTGAAAGTCTACCGGAAGTCATTTGGCGGTTTGCGGCTCATCATACTGGCGTCGGACTCACTAAGGCCGATATCACTGCTCAAAAATTGCCGTTACCAATAGCTGATTATCTCGCAGAAACCGATGAAGAGCTGCTTATTATGTATGCCGATAAATTCCATTCGAAAACGACACCGCCATATTTTAACAGCTACGAATGGTACGAGACGGATATCGCCCGTTTCGGTGATGACAAAGTAGCTAAGTTTAAAGAAATGGCCGTAAAATTCGGCAAACCTGATCTGGTGCCGTTAAGTGAAGCGTATTCTTTTGACATTAGATAGCCAGAGACGCTCCTATTAGTATATGGTCACCCGAAACGTCAACATTCTACTAGTGGTACATAAGGCTGTTCGACTTAACGACACAGCCATGTCAATCTACTTCGATCGCCCGATAGGCTTCAGCTTCGAGCCAGGCGACTGGATCGACCTCAATTTCCGTGGTGGCAATCCGAGTGGCGGCACGACCTATTCGCTATCGTCGTCACCAACCGAAAACTTATTGTCGGTTACCTTTAAGACCGGCATCAGTCCATTCAAACAACGGCTGCAATCATTGGGTATGGGCGATGAATTGTACATAAGCCAATACGGCAACGACTATGATTTTCGGCTCATGGATAATCGCTCAAGCGTACTTATCGCAGGCGGCATCGGCATCGCACCGTTCAGGAGCATGCTGAAGGAGCTATTCGATACCACTAATCAGACTGATGTCCAACTTATATACCTCGATAAAGCCGCTCCGTTCGTTTTTGAAATCGAAATAAACTACTGGCAGCAGGCCTTGCCGAATCTACAGGTCACCTACATCGAAACGAACCAACTAAACCGCAAAAAGCGGGAACAGCTCCTAAGGTCTACTATTAATCAGACTGCTCGGCGTTATTTCATCGCTGGCCCCGAGGGGATGGTCGAAGCTACCGAACATCTATTGATTGATGCGTTAGGAATTGACACGAAGGACATCCGGATCGATAGCTTCGGTATGTATTAGTTACCGTACGTCGCCCTTACTTTAGAAGTGGGAATGATAAGATCCAATCTCAACGCGGCCTTAACGAAAACTAAATAGATTACACCAAATCCTTTCCACTCATGGTATGCTGTAACAATTAATTCAGAGGAGACAGTCATGGTAACAGGCTACTGCGTCAAGTGTAAGGAAAAGGGTGTCGAATTGTCGGGGCCAGAAATTCATCAGACTAAGACTGGTGGTTTCATGGCTAAAGGCAAGCACGAAAAGTGCGGCACCACCGTGTGCGCTATGATGTCTAAGGACAACGCCAACAAGGCTGTCGATGACGGTGCTAAAAAAGCTTACTAAAAGCCAAAGAGTAGGCTAAGTATAAAAAACACTCCATCTCGGAGTGTTTTTTACGCGATGTATTAATTCTATAGCTGAGTATCAAATGCTACGCCGGCATTTTTAAGTAACGCTAAGTTACCTAATGCGCTTGCACGTGCATAGTCTGCTGCAAACTCAGACATTTCAATTTCATCACCTTCGGTGCTATTCATTAAGTCTTCAGTGGCGGCAAAAGTTAATGCGGCCAATCCAGCTAATCGTTCGGCTGACATGCTATGGAGATCTTCCATGCTTAAAGTAGTGAATATTTTTTCGTATTCGGTCTCGTTAAACCGACGACTAGTAGCTTCAGCTACGCTAGTAGCATTTGTATCTGTTTCAGCTTCATTAAAATCTGATTCTAGATACGTACCATGCTTTTTTCCAAATCCAAACATACATATATTATATCAAAGTATAAGCTTTTTGTCAAATATCATAATTAATTAATATGAAGCCTGTAATGCTAAAATCTTAAAATAAGTAATGTTAAGCAGGAGCACGCGATATGGCCAAATACGTTGATGGATTTACCCTTGTAGTACCAAAAAGCAAAGAAGCCGCATACGAAGAGATGGCCAAGATGGGTCGCGACTCCTGGATGAAGCACGGTGCGCTGCAGTACTTCGAATGCCGCGGCGACGATCTAAGCCAGCAAGATATGGGTGGCGACAAGACGCGGGCCTTCAAAGAAATGATGGGCGCCTCGGATGACGAAAACATCTGGTACTCGTTCATCGTTTTCGAATCTAAAGAACACCGTGACGAAGTCAACAAAAAAGTTGTCGCTGAGATGAACGAGAGCTTCAAGGATATGCCTGATTTCGAAATGCCGAGTGATACGACGCGGATGGCGTATGGTGGCTTTGAAGTAGTGGTCGAAGGTTAGGCCACGGATTTCTAGGATCATTAAAGGATTTTGAATGAGTAGCTCAAGTCAGAAAACTATTGTTCCGAGTGGCGTCAATGAGTACGTCTCGTCGCAGCCGGAAGGCGTGCAAGATAAACTGACTACGGTTAGATCCGCTATCCAAAAAGTAGCGCCCGACGCGGTCGAAACAGTCAGTTATTTCGGTATTCCTGGCTATAGCTACGAGGGCTACGATTACAACGGCATGTTTGCTTGGTTCAGTTACAAAGCTCCGCATATTCGGCTGCACGTCAGGCCGCCGGTAGCGGAGAACCATGCTGCCGAGCTTGAAGGCTGTAAGATCAGCAAGGGGATTATTAGTTTTCCTGAAGAACGAGATGTATCTACGACTTTAATAAAGAAATTAGTAATGGCGAGTTTTAAAGAGATGACAAAATGAAGGTACATGCATTTGATTCCGCCGACTGGGCTGTAGTTGAAGATCAAGGATTTAGTGAACAAGAGGCTATCGCTACAATTGAAGACGCTTTAAGAGATGCGGCCTCACTTTTGCCTGTAATATCTAAAAATGTAAATGTTATTGTGCGCTCTAATTCAGTCAATACTATTCCTGAATACGGTATTGGCGCTCGCACTCACGATTCGGAGTTCATAGAAATTTGGTTTGACAGGTCATTGCCATGTGGTGCCGCGGAAACACTGAGATCAATTCGTCAAAGTGTTTTTCATGAGTGCAATCATGCTGCCCGCTGGAATGTAGTCAAGGAAGATTATCGTCTTGTCGAATCGGCTATCTTTGAAGGCTTAGCTACCGTATTTGAGCGCGAACATGCCGGTTACGAACCTTTATACGGCAAATATGAGGATGATACCGCCATGCAAGTATGATTTGCTGAAATTCTAGATGCAGACGTAGATTGGAGTAAGCGCGGGATGTTGTTCTTTGATAATCCCGATGGACGACGATGGGTTGGCTACAAAACCGGAACATGGATTGTAGATAAAGCTATGCAAAAATCTGGTAAGTCAGTCGTGGAGCTTACAGTGCTTCCAGTTGACGAAATCATTGCTTTGTCTGACGTACAGTCATAAACAGATATGATCCATAGAAACGTAAAAGTCGAACTTACCGTACGAGGCGTTCAGCAAGTCCATGATACCGCCGTATCCGTCCATTTCAGCCGCCCCATCGGCTTTAATTATGAAGCTGGCGACTGGGTCGACCTTAACTTTCTTGACGGCAACCCGCCTGGTGGCCGGACCTATTCGCTGTCATCTTCGCCGACGGAGGATGAGCTGTCGATTACGTTTAGGGTCGGAATCAGTCCTTTTAAGAGCCGGTTGCAGTCGCTTACGCTCGGTGACAAGTTATATATTAATCAGTATGGGAATGACTACGGGTTTCACCTCAACCAAAACCGGTCCAGCGTGCTGATTGCTGGTGGCATCGGTATTGCGCCTTTTAGGGGCATGGTCAAAGAAATGAGTGACACCGGTAGCAAAAATAATATCCAGCTACTCTATGTAGATAAAGCGGTGCCGTTCGTGTTTGCGGGCGAGATAGACACCCGGCAAGGTCAAATGCCTAACCTGGATGTTCGCTATATTGAAACCAAACAGCTGAGTCGCAAAAAACGCGAGAAAGTGATTATTGACGTCATCAACAGCGATGCCGACCAGTACTTTATCGCTGGGCCGGAAGCTATGGTTGAGGCGACGGAGCATTTGCTGATCGATACGATGGGAGTTAAGCCGAGAGACATTCGGATTGATAGTTTCGGTGTGTATTAAATCAATAGAGTATGGCTGATACGTACATGCTTGATTTTGCTATAATCGTTTTATGAGCAAAGTCCTCGCCGGCATGACCATCTCCCTCGACGGCTTTATGGCCGATCGCAACCGTAATGCCGGCTCGTTGAGCCCGGATTTTGAAGAATTGCTTGAGGCGCCGTCGTTCCAGCAAATGATCGAAGACACTGGTGCCGTCATTATGGGTCGTGGTACCTACGACATGGCTGACCCATTCATGTGGATCACCGACGATTACGAGTTTCAGGTTCCATTGTTCATTGTGACCCACAATCCGCCGGCCGAATACCCTAAGGGCAACGACAAGCTGAGTGTTACGTTCGTGACCGATGGTATTGAGAGTGCTGTTACTCAAGCTAAGCAGGCCGCCGGTGACAAGATGGTGCAGGTGATTGGCGGGGCCAATATCATTCAGCAGTGCTTGAACGCTGGGTTATGTGATGAGTTACAGATTGATATCATGCCAATACTACTTGGCGACGGGCTACGGCTTTTAGAAAACATCGACGCTAGCAAGGTTAACTTGGAACACTTGAGCGTAGAGCAGGTCACCAGTCAACGGACCAGTCTGCTTTATAAAGTTGCGCCAGCTGCTTAGCTTACTTAAAAGTTTGCTATAGTGAGCATATGTCATTCCAAGCCTATCTCGATAATATTGAAACCAAAACCGGCAAAACGCCAAACGACTTTTTAGTGCTCGCCAAAGCCAAGGGCTTTACGTCCGAAACCAAAGCCGGTGAGATCGTTGCCTGGCTCAAAGAGGATTTTGATCTCGGTCGTGGTCACGCCATGGCATTGGTGCACGTCATCAAGAACGGCGCCAAGATTGGCGACAAGTACGTGAATAGCGGTGGCTCCCATAGTGACGACAGTGATACGCTGCGTCTCGACGGACTCAAAAATCGTTAGTTTAATATGAACAAACCTCAGTATCACCTCACGTATAATGCGCGGTTTTATGTGCTTGCTTCGTCGCTATCATTAAGTGTCGTGACGGCGTCGTATTTAAGGCTGAATATAGCGGGCGATCAGCTGTATTATATTCGGCTGCAGCAGGTGTTCGGGTTGCTTTGTCTTTTATATTGGTACGCCGCACTGATCATTTCGCCGCTCGGCTACGTCTTAGGTAAGGCACGTTTGAAACGTCTTGAGTTTTCGCGGCGGGCAATTGGTGTGTCGGCGGCTTACTTTGCGGTGCTGCACGTCGGCGTAGCATTATGGGGCCAGCTAGGCGGATTGGATGAAATTGCCTTGTTGCCGACATTATTCAAATGGTCTTTAGGGTTAGGGGCAGCTGCGCTTTTGATACTGCTGCTGATGGCCGTTACTTCGTTTGATGCGGTTGTTCGCTTTATGACATTTAAACGTTGGAAATGGTTGCACAGGCTGGTATATATCGGATTGATATTAGTGGTTTTGCATGTCTGGATGATTGGTACACACCTGGAATATATGTCAGTCAGGTGGCTGGCTTTTGCGATGTTGGCACTGCTTAGTGGACTGGAAACAATCCGGGTCTACAAGCGAGCGAAAGGGCGGTTATTCGATTTTAATAAAAGCGAAACCATAATTATTTTTGCGACCATATGGGCCACCATTGTGATCGTGATCGCGTCCATGCCAGCCTTCGTCCAGTCGTATCACGCGCGGCACGATGGCGGTCACGCTGTAAGTGAGGCGAGGCATGATTAAACGTTTGTGGGCGGTTGGTTTCATGGCGCTTTGTTTAGGGTTAGCCTGGTACCAGCCAGCGAGCGCCCACGTGCTGATTCGCGACAGCAGCGGTTCGATCGGAGCGGTGCTACACGTCGTCCCGGATGACGATCCGATTGCCGGCCAGCCATCCGATTTATACTTCGATATTCAAACTAGTGCGATTAGTAAAGATTCTGCTGGATTAACGATTACTAATCTCGCGACTGACAAAACTGACACCGTCCCGGTTGAGGTTGCTGGCAGCGGTGTCGGCGCGCAGTATACCTTTGCATCGCAGGGAACGTATCGCTTATCGTTAACGATCGAATCCGATAAAACTTATCAATTCTCATACGCTCAGCGGGTTTCGCGTGGTGTTACTGGTAGCGCTTTAGATAAGCCGACGTATCCGCTCGCCCAAGCCGGTTTGGTTTTCGGTGGTATTGGCTTGCTCATGATTGGTATCGTGCGTGTCAATCGACGCAAAGACATTAGGCGCCAAAGTACGTTTTAAACTTTGCTATACTGAGCATAAATTATAAGTAAAAGGACAATACATGTTTAGAACAGCGACTCAGAAACTTTCAGCATTTGGCCTTACCCTCAGCGCGGCTATCTTCGTATTAAGCGGTAGCGCCTCGGCCCACGTCACGGTCAAGCCGGCCGAAGTCGTCACGGCTGGCTTCCAGACCTTTACGGTAAGCGTTCCTAACGAAAAAGATATTGCTACGACCAGCGTCGAGCTAAAAATTCCAGACGGCATGAAATACGTCCAGCCAACCCAAAAAGCCGGGTGGCAGATTGATTTCGAAAAAGACGGTAATGGCTTAGATGCTACCGTCAAATCAATCACGTGGTCTGGTAATGTTGTCAGTGCTGGCTTCCGCGACGACTTCACTTTCAGCGGCCAAGTCCCTGAAGAAGCTACGCAGCTGCAGTGGAAAGCCTACCAAACCTACGCCGACGGCACGGTCGTATCATGGGACAAGGCCAGTACCGGTGATGATCATGAAAGTGAAGATGAAAACTCGGGCCCATTCTCGGTGACTCAAGTAGTAGCGAACGCTACAGCTGATATCTCGACTGAAGAGGTCAATCAGGTGGCAGCTGATGCTAGCAGTACGGCTACCTTCGCTCTCTATGTGGCGATTGCTGGCGTGCTGGTCGGTCTGGCTGGTGTGTACTTTGGTACGCGCAAGAAGTCTTAAGCTTCGTTATTTGTATGCAGAATAATCTGTTTAATAACATCCAAAGGTAGCGGCTGGGTATGCTTAAAGTGCAGAGCGTTTTTGGTGCCTTTACCACGGTATGGTGCGAGGGCGACATTCAGTTCTGGAATGTCCTCGCTGAGCGGGTACATGCCGATGTGGTCTTTGTAGCCGCTGAAGTAGAGACGTTGGCGACCAAACGAAAAGGCTATGATATCGTAACTGATTGATTCTTTGGACTCGGGCAGAACTTCGTGGAATAGTTCGCGGATGGCCGTTAAGCGGTCGGCTGCTGCTTGGGGTTGAGCTTTAATGTATTCGTTAACGGTTGTGAATTTAGTCATAGCTTTATGATAGCACTGCGCTACCATAAACTAATTGCATCGTGAAAGGACATCCAAATGAAATCAGCTGAAGGAATTGTAAAGGTCAGAGTGCTATGGCTTACTAGTATTATTCTAAGTGTTTTATTGACCTTATTGCTCAACGTTATTTTTTAGTATGAAGATTGGTGTTATTTCGGACACTCATCACAAACTAATCGATGTTGAAGATAAAATTCTTGATCTAAAATTGTACTGTTACACGGACGGTAATGGTGTCGAAAAGATCAGTGCTCGAGTATACTCACTATGAATACTCGTAAGCATAAGATTTAATCATCTGATTAGTGTTTTAAAAAAAGCAAATTCACTATGCGGCATCCATCAGAAAACGAAACTGCAATCCTTCAGAAACTGTTGAGCGTAAATATTCCAGGTGTAGCAGAACTGCTTGTGCAAATACAAAATATTATGGTTCAAGCGATTGATTACGATGATAATTACAGCAGCATTGAGCTATTACCGCAGAATTTTAATAAGTGCGCTATAAGCCAAAGAGTTCCTGTGGAAGGTTCTTGGAAAGATAAAAATGGTGGCAACGTCAGCATCTTGTTGCACGTTATCGATGGATTCTTGCATGAGCTTGATATTATTAAGGATGACGGTACGGCATTGATAGGCTTGATAGAACTTAGCCAGATCGAAGTAACGACAAACATTTAATATATTCGTATTAATTCAGGTGTAATAAAACCGGTATAATAATCGCATATGCCCATACGTGACAAAATCAAACAAGTAAAACATCTGCAGAACAAGTACTTCATTTGTGTACTTGAGCATCCGAAGGATGCCGTTAACATTGCCGCCGCAATGCGTAACGTATCGGCTTTTGGCGTCGAAAAACTATACGTGATCGGCAATAAGGAAATAGTACGAGATTTTGAAACGTCACGTAACAATAAACAACTGACTAACCTAAGCGTTGGGGCCAACAAATGGGTATTCGTACATCAGTTCGATACGGCTGCCGAATGCATTAATCATTTGAAACAAAATCGATATACCATCGGCATCACATCGTCGCATACTAAGGGTAAGGACAACGTCAATTTGTATGAAAACGCCTTCACGTATAAGCGGTTGGCGGTTTGGTTCGGTAACGAATCGAAGGGTGTTTCGGAGGAGGCGGTCGAGAGTGCTGATCTATGCATTCAGATACCGATGGGTGGCATTGTCGAGAGCCTCAATCTTGGAACGAGCACCGGCATCATTCTAAGCTATATTAGCTACCAGCGATTACGGTATGTTTACGATAATCACAAGGTTACGTTCAAGCCAGCAAGTTTACGGACCGAAAAGATGAAATCCTGGACAAACTTCATTAACCCGCACCGCGACTGAAGCCTGCTACAATCATGTCAATGAACCGGATGCGTATAATTATTATTTTAAGTGTCATCTTCGGCTTACTGCTTATAACGTTTGTTGTCGAAGGCCTCTACATCCGCTTCGCCGGCTCATCCGTTCCGGCCCCAACCATTCCACGCCGCTATCCGATACTTGGTACTGGTCCCGAACTCCGCTACGTTGTCATGGGCGACAGTACTTCAATCAGTCAGGGTAGTGATTACGATGAGGGCTATGCAGTGGCCAGCGCTCATCACTTAGCTAAAACGTACCAGGTTTCAATGCTCAATACCGGTGTGTCGGGCGCGACGGCCGAAACCGTCCGGCGTGATCAGCTGGCCGAAGCCAAAACGTTTAGGCCGGACGTGGCTTTGATTGCCGTCGGCGCTAACGATGCCACCAAATTTACTAAAGGTAAGGTTGTCGGCGATAATATACAGCAAATTATCGATGGTCTGCGCGAGGCGAATCCAGCGGTCAAAATTATTATGACGGGTTCGCCGGCAATGGACTCGGTGTCGCGTTTTCCGTTTATTTCTAAATGGATTATGAATGTGCGAACGAAACAGGTGAATGCTGTTTTTACCGAATTGATCAATAAGAATAATTTGACGCTGGCACCAATCGCTCAAGAAACCCGCCAAGCCTTTTTGGACGATCCGTCGCTGACGGCAGCTGACAAGTTCCATCCGAACGCCCGTGGCTATGCGTTCTGGACACCAGTTATTAATCGGGCACTCGACCAAGCTCTAACTCGTAATTAACTCAGCTGTGTGGCTTTTTTCATACCGCTCCCATGCCTTGTAGTGACATGATGGGTGTAATCACCTAAGGAGGAACGTCCCATGTCCGAAGTTACTGTAAACAGCCGCTTGCTCGGCCTCAAAGATGTTAATGTCCACGTCGACGATCATGGTGGTAGTGGTCGCCCCGTCATACTAATTCATGGCTGGCCACTGTCAGGCGCCTCATGGAAGAACCAAGTTGCTGATTTACAGGCGGCTGGCTACCGTGTCATCACCTATGACCGCCGCGGCTTTGGCCAAAGTGATAAGCCGAAGACCGGCTACGATTACGATACTCTAGCCGAGGATTTAAATGGTTTGATCGAAGAACTTGATCTGCACGACGTCTCGATCGTCGGTTTCTCTATGGGCGGTGGTGAAGTCGCTCGTTACATCACGAAGCACGGCGAAGATCGTTTGCATAGCGTCGTCTTCGCTGCCGCCGTGCCGCCAATGATGATCAAGACCGATGACAACCCGGACGGTCCACTCGAAAAAGATCTGGCCGCTAAAATGACCGCCCAACTTACCGAAAATCAGGACGCCTTTTACGACGACTTCACCAAGCAATTCTTCTCGACCAATGCCGACGGCGAACATATTCTTGTTAGCGAAGCTGATCGCCAGGAAGCCCTAAACCTATGTAAGCAAGCCGACAAGGCCGCCGCGCTTGAGGCTATGCAGTCATTTGCCATGACTGACTTTCGTGACGACCTACCAAACGTGACCGTACCGACCTTAGTTATTCATGGTGACGCTGATGGTACCGTACCGTTCGAAGGCTCAGGCCAACGAACTCACGAGGCGATTCCGCACAGTGAGCTGCACGTGATTGCCGGTGGACCTCACGGTATAAATGTCAGCCATGTCGGTGAATTCAACGGCAAGCTGATTGAGTTCTTGGCCAAATAATTAGTCGGCTACTATAAAAAGGACCTCAATATAACGAGGTCCTTTTTGTTATCATATCCACATGACAGACAAATCTGATTATCAGGTACTGACGTTTGAAGACAGCAATTCATGGCTTGCGTGGCTGACTAATAACCATCAAGGCGCCGATGGTATTTGGCTGCGCATGTATAAAAAGGCAACTGGTTTACCGACGGTGACCTATGCCGAAGCGCTCGATGCCGCACTCTGTTATGGTTGGATTGATGGTCAGCGCAAAAGCTACGATGAACAGTCGTTCATCCAGAAGTTCACACCGCGCCGTAAAAATAGTTTGTGGTCCAAACGAAATATCGAGTATGTCGCGCGTTTGCAAGCGGCTGGCTTGATGACACCAGCCGGACAGGCAGAAATTGACCGGGCGATGGCTGATGGTCGGTGGGATGCAGCCTATGACAAACCGAGCGAAATGACGACACACGAAGATTTGTTATTAGCTTTGGAAAAGCAACCTATAGCGCAGCGGTACTATGAATCCTTGAATAAAAGCAACCGCTACACCATCGCTTGGAAGCTACAAACCGCTAAAACTGTTGAGACCAGACAACGCCGTTTGAAGAAAATTATTGATGCGCTTGAAGCTCAGAGTAAAGACTTTTAGGATTGGCTGCAGCGTAGTGCATTAGCCTCGATTTGGTTACGATTATCGGTTGGAATAGAGCCGCCCGGTGAGTCAAAAGAGGTGCTTCCATAGGTGTTGATGGTCCATGGTAAAGTCTTGCCAAAGACACCGATTACATTCTGGCGATTAGCCAATCCTGGATCGCCTAGTGGATAATAACGGGCTCTTTCAAAGGCAGAATCGTAGGCTAAGCGATAACCGTCAAATAAAGCCTGGCAACTGGGATTTTTGGCAACGATAAAATTGGCCAGTGCTGCGCCGTCCGGCTGCATACGATCACGTAATAACTGACTAAATTCGGCCGTAGCCAAGCTGAAAGGGACGGAACTGTCGTTATATGCATCGATGACGATGATGTCATAATGTTTGTCGGTTGACTGTAAATAGGCTCGGCCATCGGCATTGATAATCGTGACGTTCGACGGTGCGCTGTAATTGAAATACTGTTTAGCAATTAACTCCAGTTTGTCGTCTATTTCGACGGCGTCAATCTGGCTGTTTGGATAGGCCTGAGCCAAATGTTCGGGTAACGTAAAAGTGCCACCACCAATTACCAGGATTGACTGTTTGATTGGTTTGGCAGCGATCAGATCGGCTAACTGCTGTGTGTAATTAAAGACTAGTTCCTTTGAGCCACTGGCATAGACGCCGGATTGTAGCCCGCTCGGGCCGCTGGTGAGTGCGATAATTGGTTGCTGGTTATACTCCGTTTCAATTACTTCGTAGTGAGCGGTCGGCGTATCAATTTGTGCCAAAACCCGGTCGGTCATTGATAGTAATCCAGCGACGGCAAAGCCGATGATTAAACAAGATGCCACCAGTCGGTTGACAATGCTTACCCTTGGAATTAAAAGCCAGCTGATAGCGACTAAACAGATTACAAGGAGTAGCAATGTCTGACGGGCGCCTATTACATCAAACAAAATAAAACCAGCTATAAATGTCCCGCTGATACCGCCAAGTGAATTGGCGGCGTCCATAGCGGCGACTGAGCGGCCGGCGGTCTCGATGGACTGAGTGCGCAGCCGTACGAGATAAGGTGCCGTCATTCCCAGAATAAAACTGGCTGGTAGAAATAAACTGATCGAGGCGACGACACCTAGAATACGAACATCGGCCATAGATTGACTGATAGCCGATAAGACTGATTGGTAGTTCAGTAAAGTCAAACAGATGGCTGATGCTGCGGTCAATAATAAAATGACAATATCGAGCGGCTGAGTCCGCTTGTCAGCCAACCAGCCACCAACAATGAAGCCGATCGCTAAGGCGGCAATGATGACACCGATGACGCTAGTCCAGACATACGTGGAAGAGCCAATCGTTGGCGCAAGTAATCGAGAGGCAACAAGTTCAAAGGCAAGCAGTACGAAACCGGTTGAGAACGATATCAGTTCATAACGGCTAAGCTTGCGGATAAAACGCGGCATATTTATAGTATGACATGCTGCTACCTGAGGAAGCTGATTTTTACTAAAGGTCTGGTACAATAATCCAGTAACTTTGGCGCCTTGGCGGAGCGGTTACGCAGGGGTCTGCAAAACCTCGTAGACGGGTTCGACTCCCGTAGGTGCCTCCATTAACAATTTGGGCGAGTGGCGGAATTGGTATACGCGGTGGACTTAAAATCCGCTGGTTTTACGACCTTGAGGGTTCGAGTCCCTCCTCGCCCACCAACTAAAAACACCTGGTTTGCCAGGTGTTTTTAGTTGGATTAGGCGCGATGAGGGACTCGAACGGACATGCCAGTGACATGTCCCGCCGTAGCCCGGCGGCCAAAGCCGACGGGTTGGCATAAGCCAGCTATTTGCTGGCGTGCCAAGGCGAGTCCCTCCGCTCTGCTATAGTTATGTCTAATGAATAAGAAACAATTGAGTATGAAAAACATTTTTAAATCGCGTTACTCACGGCTATTAATTTTTGTGCCATTCATAGTTTTCGGTGGTGCCTACGCTCTCTGGCACAACCTCTATTACAACACCCCGAACCGTGCCTGGCACGACATGCTCGCTCATAGTCTGTCAACCCGTAGTATCACAATCAAGACCGACCAAACAGGCAATGACAACACTTCGGTTCAGACCGTTCGCTACACTACCGGCGATCAGAATCAGGCGACCGCTACGACCGAGCTCAAGCAGGGAAGTGAGAACCAAATCGTCGTTGAGGTCATTGGAACGCGTGACGCCGACTACGCCCGCTACACGACACTCAAAGTTAATAACGTTTCGAACGACAAGGTGATTGATAAATGGGCTAAATCAGATCACCCAAACCAAGCTCAAACCACCGATCGCCAGCTACTACCTGATGTCGTGCTGCGGCTTGGTAACGGCTACGGCGTTCCACTGGTAGATGTTCCTGTTGATCGTCGGGGAGCACTGTATGAACAATTAAAAAACAATGCTTTCAGAACTGACTTCAAGCAAACCGGATCTGAGACGTTTGCTAATCAAGCCGCATTCGTATTTAAAACACAGGTAGCTCCTCGGCAGTACGGCCAGTATTTGAAAGACATGGCTGATGCTACCGGCTTTACACAGTTAAAGTCGTACAAACCGGAAGCTGAGTCGGCAACTTCTGGCACGACAATCGAACTAATCGTTTCAAAAAGTAGTCATAAGTTAATTGGTCTACGGTATCCGGACCGGGCGACTTACTCCGAAACATATTCCGAATATAACCAAGACGTAGCGATAACTATTCCTGAAAAAACGATCAGCTTCGCTGAGCTCCAAAGTCTGTTTCCAGCGCAATAAAACTGTTGCCATTTTGCATGACGCTTATGTATAATGGGCATCAAGTAGAGACGTAAAACAAACAGAGGAAACAGTATGGAACCGCTTCAGCGTTCGCAACCGACGGCTGCGCCGTTTACCCGGAGTTTAAACGGGCAGCCTGGGTCAGTCAGCCGCCCAATGATCAGGCCCGTTCGCGGCCGCTCGGTCGATGGTGTGTATCGTTCGCCGGTAACTCGTCCGGCGCCAGTCACGCCGGTTATGGCTACCGCGGCGCCAGCACCAACACCGGCCCAACCGGTAGTGGCTGCACCACAACCTGTTACCGTGCCAGTAACAACTCAGCCGCCGCAACCGGTTTTTAATGATGTTTTTCAGCCTGCGCCTGCCGTGCCAGCTGAGCCGGTCGTGGTTCGACAGCCTGTCCAAGCCGAACCGATTTCAGCCCCACAACCAGTTCAGTCCGACGTTATGTTTCAGGCGCAGCCACAACAGTTGTCAGCCGATCCGGTGACGTCAGCGCCACGACCTCAGCAATTACCATACGAACAGGCAAAGCTAGTCGTTGAGCCTAAACAATCGTTCTTTAACCGTCTCAAACATATGGAGCGTCGGGCTATTAGCGCCGTTGCAATCATTGCTTCAGTCTTGGTTTTGGGTGGCGGTAGCGCCGCAGCGTATTACGGCCAAGTCGTGCCAAACCGACCGGACAATATTCTGGCTCAGGCTCTAGCTAATACCGTATCGGGTACTGCCGACAGCCAAGCGTTCGCGGCAACCATATCAAGCGCCAACTTCGAGTTCAAACTTAATGGTAGCTCGGCTCCGAACGGTATATTCAGCTTAACGGCTGATACTACCGTTAATGGCCAGTCTGGTCGGTTCGAAGCATTAAGTGCCGACGGCAAACAAATGTATGTCCGCGGCACTGACGTAGCAGCCCTCGCTAGCGGTAAACCGGCTAACAATGACCAAGCGGCCTTAATCCAATCGATCATGAAGGTTTATGCGCCACTCCTGCAAAAAGTAAACGGCCAGTGGTATCAGTTCGGTTCGCCGGCGATCTTATCTGAAGCTGATCAAACTGCCTTAGCTAACATTTACAGGCAAAACAGTTTCCTCAATATTATCGCTATCAAAGAAGATGAAAAGGTCGGCGAATTAGACAGCTACCACTATCAAGTAGCAGTTGACGGCGATAAACTTCGCGGCTTTTTGATTGGTATGAAAGACGAAAACATCAGCGCTTTCAAACTGACCCAGGATAAGCTAAGTCTGATCAACCAGGCGATCCAGGCGACTGATTTTAGTAAGCGACCAATTGATATCTGGATAAACAAAACCAACAAACAGGTTAGCCAACTGGCGGTTAATTCAGGCGGTATTAGTTTGCAAGTGACTATGTCGGATTTTGGTAAACCGGTAGACGTCACTGCACCAAGTGGTGCTAAGCCGTCAAGTGATTTGTACGATACGCTTCAAGGCATCCGCAGCAGTGACGCGCTCTATAACAGCGGCCTCATGACCGGCGACAATACCGTCATTGGCGTGCTGCTGATGACGGCTATGCACTAGGTGGTATACTGGCAGGGCAATGCTGAAAACCATCAAAACGGCCGGTAAAAAATTTCTCTGTCTTTTATTGGAAGCGCAGGTCCGTCGTCTGCGCTCTGGCCATGACTTTAAATTAATTGCCGTAGCTGGCAGCATCGGCAAAACTTCAACCAAGCGTGCGATCGTTACGATATTAGAGCAGGAGCATGCTGTCCGTTCACAGGCCGGCAATTACAATGATCGCTTGACCGTACCACTCGTCATTTTTGGTCATACTGAGCCATCAATCTTTGATGTGCTTAGTTGGTTACGCATTTTGATTGATAACGAACGGCAACTTCGGCAACCTTACCCTTATGAATTTGTAGTCGTCGAACTCGGCACCGACGGCCCCGGCCAAATTAGCCAGTTCGCCTATCTTGAGCCGGACGTTACCGTGCTGACCGCAGTTGCTGATGAGCACATGGAATATTTTAAAACCCTAGACGCTGTTGCCGAAGAAGAACTGACCGTCAGCCAATTCAGCCGTAAGCTGGTATGCAACATCGATTTGATTGATAAGAAATATTTAGTCGACCGACAATACATTGGCTACGGAGCAGATGAATCCGCCGCCTACCGAATTACTAACTCCGACTATCAGGGCACTAAAGGACAAATTCTTACTATCTCCCGCGATGGTCAGAGTGTTAAAAGCACTACGACGTTACTGGGCGTTCAAGGGGCTTCAATTGTAGCCGGAGCGGTCGCCGCTATAACGGAAAGCGGCCTTGATTTCGCTCGAACCATGCAGCAATCCAGCGCTATTACCGCTGTCGCTGGCCGCTTGCAGTTGCTAGCTGGTTTGCAAAATAGCCTTTTGATCGATGACACGTACAATGCAAGCCCTACAGCTGTTAAAGCGGCTTTAGACGTGCTGTATGCTACTGCCAATTTACAACGAATTGCCGTGCTGGGCGACATGAACGAACTTGGCGAGACCAGCGCAGCGGCCCATCAAGCCGTTGGCAGGTACTGTGACCCTGAGCGATTAGATTTAGTTTTAACGATTGGTCCGATGTCAAAAATTCACTTAGCACCGCCTGCCCAGGCTGCTGGTTGTAATGTTAAGACTTTTGATAGCCCGTATGCAGTTGGTCGTTATCTGCTGGAGATCATGAAACCGGAAGCGGCCATTCTGTTCAAAGGTTCACAAAACCGGGTGTTCGCGGAGGAAGCTGTAAAGTCTGTTTTAGCCAATCCGACTGATGCTCAAAAGTTGGTTCGTCAGTCGACGGATTGGATCAATATTAAACGACGTCAGTTTGACGACGCATAGCTAGCTCAATCAAGGTTTCTGTTAGTAGTGGAAAGTCCAAGCCGGCTTGGCTGGCAGCTTTAGGAAACAGACTCTGACCGGTCATGCCTGGCATAGTGTTTGTCTCCAGAACCCAGAGTGAGCCGGTTTCGTCGACAATCATATCGGTACGCGATAGGTCGCGGCAGCTAAGTTCAACATGAATGGTAAGAGCTAGTTTTTGGGCAGCGCTTTGTATTTCTGCGGAAATTGATTGTGGCGGGCAGAGCTCAGCTGTTTTACCGTTATATTTGTTCTGGTAATCAAATTCACCGTCCGTAGGCGGAATAATTTCAACGACCGGTAAGGCGTTTTCACCTAGTACGCCCACGGTTAGCTCGGTGCCTATGATGAGCTGTTCGATCAGTAGTTCATCGTAACGCTCGAACAAAGCTTTGATAGCTGGTATGTCTTGTGGAGACGGCTCGCGGATAATTAACGTATCAACGCTTGAGCCACCGGTGACTGGCTTTACGACGAAAGGTTTGGCCAGTAATGGTGAAGCCTGAAAGGTGTCTTTGGTGATTACGCCGCCGTCCGGTACTTGAATAGTAAGAGCCTGTAAGTGTTTTTTGTAGCCGGCTTTGTCATAACAAAGTGCCGAACCGACAACGTCACTACCGACATAAGGCAACCCTATGGCATCCAAAACGGCCTGAACCGATCCGTCCTCACCACCCTCACCGTGTAAAACGGGGAAGACGACATCGTAATCGCTCGCATCAATCGTCTGGCCAGTGTAGTCGAGCAGGGTGGCGGTATGGGTAGCTGTTTCAAGTGCGGCTGCAACGCAGGTGCCAGAACGAAGCGAAACCTCTCGCTCATTAGATGCGCCGCCGTATAAAACTAAAACGTTGTAATGGTCCATATCAGTAGTATACGTCATGCAGTGTTTGGCCTCTGTTATAATGAAGTCCTATGAATCGCTATAACCCTAAAGACATTGAGCCGAAATGGCAGCAGCGCTGGGCAGACGACCAGCTCTACGAAGTAACCGAAGATCCGTCCAAGCCGAAATACGTCATGCTAACGGAGTTCCCGTATCCCTCGGGTGCCGGCGTGCACCTGGGCCACGCCCGCGAATACACTTATGGTGATATCATGGCCCGCCATAAGCGGATGCAGGGCTTTAACGTACTCTATCCGATGGGCTACGACGCTTTTGGCTTGCCGACCGAGAACTTTGCAATCAAGAACAAGATTTCACCCCAGCAAGCGACTGAGCAAAACGTGGCTGTCTTCGAATCGCAGTTCAAGCAGCTAGGTTACGGCATTGATTGGAGTCGCTCGTTCCGCACGAGCGACCCGGATTACTACAAATGGACCCAATGGCTATTCCTCAAATTTTATGAAGCTGGTTTAGCTTATCAGGCTGAGATTGCTATCAACTGGTGTCCGTTCGAAAAGACCGGTCTGGCTAACGAAGAAGTTGTTAACGGCCGCCACGAACGGTGCGACACGCCGGTTGAAAAACGTCTGCTTAAGCAGTGGATGCTGAAGATTACCGCTTACGCCGATCGTCTGATCGATGGACTGGCTAACGTTGATTATCCAAGCCGAATTGCCGACCAACAGATTCACTGGATCGGCCGCAGCCGCGGTGCTGAAGTTGATTTTGTTATTGATGGTACGGATAAGAAGGCGACCGTCTTTACGACTCGCCCCGACACTTTATTTGGTGCTGCCTTTTTAGTATTGGCACCAGAACATCCTTTAATTGAATCAATTACGACCGATGATCAGCGCGCCGACGTCAATAGCTATATCAAAGCTACCATGGCGAAAAGTGATGTCGAGCGCCAGGATACTGACCGCCAGAAAACCGGCACCTTTACCGGCGCCTACGCTATCAATCCGGCCAGCGGTGCTAAGGTTCCGGTTTGGATTGCCGATTATGTCCTGAACGGGTACGGCACCGGCGCCATCATGGCCGTCCCGGCCCACGATGAACGCGACTACGTTTTCGCAACTAAATTTAACTTACCTTTCGAACCAGTTGTCGCGCAGACATACAGCGAGATTTTACCTGACGCAATCGATCGGCCTACTGCTTTAGTAATTGGACACGACCCATCAACTGATAAATATTGTTTATTGGATTGGAAACCAAATCCAAACGTTCATGGCAAATCTGGTATGGAATTACCGGGTGGTGGCTTTGAGCCAGGTGAAACAATCAAAGATGCGGCGATTCGAGAATTTAAAGAAGAAGCAGGTTATAGCGACGTCAAAATAGAAGCAGTTCACCCAAATCTTTACTGTATTTATTATGATTCACGTGATAAAGATGGACAGCCCATTAATAAACGTGCGGTCAAGCAAGTAGTAAGCCTGACGGTCAATTCTTTGACGCAGGGTAGCATTGGCATGGAGTCATATGAGCTTGATGCATACAACGTGCTATGGCTTACTAAATCTGAAATCTTGAATAGTAATAAAATTTGGTCTTTGGATAAAGCAGCCCTGGAAGCTTATTGGAACCAATCAATAGTTACCGGCGAAGGTGTCATGGTTAACTCGGGCAAATATAATGGCATGGCCTCGGCGGTTGCCCGCGAACAAATCGTGACTGACCTTGAAGCTGCCGGCCAAGCCCGCAGCAAAACCACCTATCGCCTTCGCGACTGGATCTTCAGTCGGCAGCATTACTGGGGTGAGCCAATTCCAATTATTCATTGTCCTGAACATGGTGCCGTGGCGGTTCCGGCCGATCAATTACCAGTCACTTTACCGGTCGTTGATCACTATGAGCCGACCGACACCGGCGAAAGTCCGCTTGCAGTCATAACCGATTGGGTTAACACAACCTGCCCGGAATGTGGCCAACCAGCCAAACGCGAAACCGATACTATGCCGAACTGGGCCGGTTCATCGTGGTACTACTTACGTTATTTTGATGCTCATAACGATCGGCAGTTTGTCGGCGATGAAGCGTTGGCGTACTGGAAAGACGTTGATATGTACCTCGGTGGCATGGAACACACCACGCTGCACTTGCTGTACTCGCGTTTCTGGCATGAATTCTTTTACGACCAAGGCCTCGTACCAACGCCAGAACCTTATCGAGCGCGTCGCGGCCAGGGCATTATTCTAGCTACTGACGGTACTAAGATGAGTAAAAGCAAGGGTAATGTCATTAATCCGACCGATGTTATTGACAGTGGCTACGGTGCTGATGCCCTCCGCTTAGCAATTGCGTTCCTAGCGCCATATGACCAGACCACGCCGTGGAGCCCTGAGGGTGTCGCTGGCACCTATCGCTTTTTGCAGCGCGTCTGGTCGATGGTCCATGGCCATGCCGAAGCTGAACAAGTTGAAGCTAATAATCCGGATCTTCAAGCTGAACTCGAGCGGATCATCAACCGCACCATCAAAAAAGTTAGTCATGATATCCAGGATATGAGCTTCAATACCGCTATCGCTGCACTTATGGAATGCGTCAATGATCTATACAAGTTGAAAAATAACTACCCGCTAGCGGCCGCCGGTTGGCGTGAGCCGCTTAAGTCGTTCGTGCAACTATTAGCACCGTTAACGCCGCACATTTCGGAAGAATTATGGCAGCTATTAGGACGTGAGGATTCAGTTCATGTATCAGACTGGCCCCAGTATGACGAAACAAAACTGACCAGTGCCACGGTGAAAGTAGTCGTTCAGATTAATGGCAAAGTCCGGGCCGTACTTGAGCTAGCGGCCGGTCAGTCAGAAGAGCAGGTATTAGCTGCCGCTAAGGCCGATGAGAATATACAGACGTACCTGACTGGCAAAGAAATCCGCAAGCAAATCTTTATAAAAGATAAACTTTTGAACCTGGTCGTTTAGACCGGCCTTGAGTTTTGACCTCTGTCGTTGTAAAATACAACCAACGTCATTAAAGCACTTAACTAGAGTGTAAGGAGTCACACACCATGGGTAAGCCTAAAAAGCGCACCAGCCCGCGTAAAACCGGTATCCGCCGCAGCCACCTCGTTCTCGAGCTGGCCCGCAAAGTTAACGCTAAATCACCTGTCAAAGTTCGCACTACTAAGCGCGAAACCGGCGCTACCAAAACCGCTTAGTTACTAAATGGTTTGCTTATAAACGCGGCGATCACTTCGATCGGCCGCTCTGTCAGCACCTAAACAGGAAATAAACATATGGCTTCAAATCGTCACCTCGGTCGCATCATCGCCCTCCAAACGCTTTATGAGCAGGATTTTCGGCGTGATTCGGGTGATCCAGACTTTGATTTGCCGACAGTACTCAGCCGTAACATCGACCGTTACAAAGAAATGGTCGATGATGTGGCTTTTATTAAAGAACTTGTCACGGGCGTAAGCGCCAAAGCCGCTGAGCTTGACGCTGTTCTGCAGCCATTAGCACCCGACTGGCCTATTAAGGACATTGCTCGGATGGACCATACCATCTTATTAGTTGGTGCCTACGAACTGCTTCATGCTAAAGACGTACCGCCAAAGGTCGTTATCAACGAAGCTGTCGAGCTGGCTAAAGCTTTTGGCGGTGATAATTCATCCAAATTCGTCAATGGCGTACTCGGCACGTTACTGCGCCAGCAAACCGGTGACGATACACCACAGGAAGAAGGCTAGTTTTATGGCAATGCGCCGGCCAAAACCACTCCAGAACATTAAGGATTTCGTCAGTAAGCGTCGGCCCTCAATCGACGAAGTTGTCCGTGAAACCACTTCGGGTGGTATCGTGTTCCGCCGTAATAAGCAAACCAATGGCGTCGAAATTCTACTGATTCAAGATGCCAAGAATCGCTGGACGATTCCGAAAGGACACGTCGAACCGGGCGAAGAGCCACGTCAAACGGCTGCCCGTGAGATTCAAGAAGAGACCGGCTTGCAAGAAATGAAAGTCCACAACTGGCTTGGTAAGGTTAACTTCCGTTACCGGCGCACTCATACACTGGTGCTTATGACCATGCATATCTTTTTAGTCGAAGGCAAGGGTGACACTAATAAGTTACAGGGCGAAGACTGGCTAACCGATATGAAATGGATGCCCGCTGCTGACGCTATTGATAAGATTGCTTACGACGACATTGGCAAACTAATCCTAGTCGGTCTGAAGCGTATCCGGGAGCAACGACTGTAATGGACGTCACGCCCTACGCTGATTTCGCCCGCGATGTTTTGCGCACCGAGTTCGCAGATCTAAACTTATTAATTACCGCCTTTACGCATCGCTCATATTTGAATGAACACCGCAAGACGGTTAGTGAACACAACGAACGCCTCGAGTTTTTAGGTGACGCTGTTCTTGAGCTAGTTGTAACCGAGTATCTTTATGGTAATTTTTCGGAACCGGAAGGTATTTTGACCAACTGGCGTTCTAGTCTGGTCCGTACCGAAAGTATCGGCGCGGCAGCTGCTAAGTATGGTTTTGAGCCGCTCCTACGCCTCAGCCGAGGTGAAAAGCGGGGTACCGATCGGGCTCGCGCTCAAATTCTGGCTAATTCATTCGAAGCTGTTGTCGGCGCACTTTACTTAGATAAGGGGTACGAACCAGCTAAACATTTCATTACCGAAAGCATCCTCAGCACGTTTCAGGAGATTCTTGATACCGGTTCATGGATGGACGCCAAGTCACACTTGCAAGAAGTCGCTCAAAGCCGTGATGGCGCTACGCCATCTTACCGCGTCCTTGAAGAAACCGGTCCGGACCACGACAAAACCTTTGTGGTCGGCGTATTTGTCAATGACGTCTTGAAGGGCCAAGGTTCCGGTCCGAGTAAGCAAGCCGGGCAGCAAAAGGCGGCCGAAGCTGCTTTAGTCGGTTATCAGCAGTCGAAAGATTGACAGATGGCTGTTATATCTGTAAAATAACAGAGATTATTTAAGCAATCTTAAGCTCCGTAGTTTAGAAAGAGGTATAAATCAGTTATGTTAGCAATTCGTCTGCAACGCACCGGTCGTAAGGGTCATGCCATGTTCCGCGTGGTCGTCCAAGAATCTCATCTTACTCCGGGTAGCGGTAAGGTTGTTGCTAGCCTCGGTCACTACGATCCGCACGCTAAGAGCGTAACCCTAGTTAAAGATAAGGCTGCTTTTTACCTCGAAAATGGCGCTCAGCCATCTGACCGCGTCGTGCGCTTGTTCGAACAAGAAGGCATCGCTTTACCAGCTTGGGTCCTGAAGGCTACTGCCAAGCAAGGTAAGATCCGCAATCCTGAAAAACTTCGCCGCAACCAGCCAAAAGAAGAACCAGCCGCTGAAGAAGTTACTGAAGACGCTGCTGTCTAAAACCAGCATTTCTCTGTATGTTTTCTGACAACCGCCCACCAGGGCGGTTTGTTATAATAAGGGAATTACAGTAACCGGAGGACACCCTGCATGAATAGTATCGACCAGGAATTTGTTGAATTCATCGTCAAGTCACTTGTTAACAATCCAGACGCCGTCCAAGTTGAGCGTCGTATCGACGAAAAAGGCGTATTACTCGAACTAACTGTCGATCCCGAAGATCTTGGCCGCGTCATCGGTAAGCGCGGTGGAACGGCACAAAGCCTTCGTACGCTTCTCAGGGCCCTTGGCACTAAGAATGATGCCCGCTACAACCTCAAGATAGTTGATAACGGTGTAGCACCAACGCATCAAGACCGCGCTGATGATACGCACGACGCTAACCAAGGTGGCGCCAACTCTGTTGATGAACTCGAGGACAGCCGTGAAAGCGATGTTGTTTCCAAAACTCGTCAAGAGTTACGTGATCTCGACGACCTCGACGTCTAAACTGTTGTCAAAATCAATCTTGCAAAACGTAAGCGGCATGGAGTATAGTACTGATTAGTCGATCTTACGACGCACCTGATAACAAAAAACAAAACAAAAAGCTCGTTGCGAGCCAAATCCCATTTGGGAGCTTTATGTGACAAAAAAACCGGTTTTTTAAACCGGTTTTTTTGGTGGACGACAACTCAGGTTTGCACTCTTTGGGCGTAAAGCGGCGACTCGGAATACTCACCGTACGTTAAGTACGGCTCGCATTTCTCGCTTGCTTTCCATCCCAAATAGCACTAAACCTGAGCTGCCGTCAGCCCGTGGTAGGTTCACCTGATGACAGGAGCTTTGGTTAGTGGTTTAATATAGTGTGATGAAAATTCAGATTATTACGTTGTTTCCGCAAATGTTCGAGGGGGTGTTTGGGAACAGTATGTTGTGGAAAGCGGCTGACCGCGGGATTGTCGAGTATCATTTGATTGATCTACGGCAGTACGGCCTGGGGCCGCGTAAGCAGGTTGATGACACACCGTATGGTGGCGGTGATGGGATGCTTCTTAAGCCCGAGCCGTTGGTAGCGGCCATCGAAGATGCCAAAAAGGCTGACCCGAATGCGTTGGTTCTGTTGCCGACGCCTCGAGGCGCCGTGTTCAAGCAGTCCGAAGCTAAACAATTAGCCGCCGACGGGCAAGGCTTGATTATTATTTGTCCTCGCTACGAAGGTTACGACGAACGGGTGACTGAGTGGGTTGATTGCCAGTACCGCATCGGCAACTATGTCCTGACGGGTGGCGAGTTGCCGGCCATGATTATGACTGATGCAGTTGTGCGACTTTTACCGGGTGTTTTAGGCGGTGAAACCTCCGCCGAGATTGAATCGTTCCAAGAAGATGACGAGACAGTCGAGTTCCCGCAGTATACCCGACCAGCTGAATTTAGAGGTCTCAATGTACCGGAAGTTCTACTAAATGGTCATCACGCTGAAATTGCTAAATGGCGCAACCAAAATTAATGTGAATAAATCGTCAGTCCGGCCACACAATTTTATTTATACTAATGACATAATGAAAGGATCTTTATGAAGTTACCACTTTTGTCATCAATTGTTAAACCTGTTTATGCCCACTGCGATCTCCCTTGCGGCGTCTACGATCCGGCACAGGCCCGTATCGAAGCTCAATCCGTCCTTGAAATTATGAAGAAGTACGACGGACTTGATGATGTTAACAAAACCCGGGCCATCATTATCAAAGAAGAGCGAGCCGAGCTCGTAAAGCATCATTTAATGGTGCTTTGGGCTGACTATTTTAAACCGGAACATCTTGAAGCTTTTCCGGATTTACACACTATGTTCTGGAAAGCGATTAAGCAAGCTAGTGAATGCAAGCACCATGTCGATCCGGCCGATGGTGAAAAACTGTTAAGTCAGATTGATGAAATCGCTGAGATCTTTTGGGCTACTAAAAAGGCCTAGAACACCATTTATTATTCGTCAGGTGCATGGCGATAGTATGTTACCAACACTCAAGCCAGGCCAGCTTATAGTTGGTCGCTATAAAACTCTAAAAAATGGCGATGTCGTTATTGTCAGGCATCAAGGGCTAGAAAAGATAAAACGAGTCACCGCTATCAGCGGCGACTCGTTATTCATAGAAGGGGATAATCCCCGTGCCAGCCGCGATAGTCGGCAGTTTGGACCTGTATTGAAAGAGAATGTAGTTGCGGTGGTTACATTTCCCCGGGTTGGCCGGCGGCCTCCCGCGTCGACGTCCTAAGTGGTTTGTTCTTTAGGAACAGAGCAATGATAAATGCGGCGGCCGCGAACGGTATAGCGGCCGTGAATACATCTTGAAAGGCATTAGTATAGGCCGTCAGAACAATGCTACTAATTTCTGGTGGTAAATTGCGAACGGCTGAACTACCGGCTTCGATTGAGCCACCTAAGTTTGCTGCCTGGCTCGGTAGACTCTCGGCCAGATAATTTGCCAACCGACTAGTGAGAATGACTCCGAACACGGCCGTACCGACGGAACTACCAAGGCTGCGGAAGAACGTGACGATAGCCGTGGCCGTACCAAGATCACGGCGCTCGCTGGAGTTTTGGACCGCTAAAGTCATGACCTGCATCGATAGGCCAACACCTAGACCTAAGATAAACATCCAGATGGACAGTATAACTTGATTAGTATCAGTCTGAATTTGGGTAAATAAACCTAATCCTAAAATAAGTAGCGCGTTACCGATAATCGGGAACTGGCGGTAGCGTCCAAGCTTGGTAATTAGTTGGCCTGACAATGTTGAACCGGCGAACAAACCGGCTACTAACGGCAATAGTAAGAGACCCGATACGGTTGGTGATTCGTGACGTACGATTTGCTGATATAGCGGCAGGAACACAATGCTACCAAGCATGATTAGACCGGCTAAGAACGATAGCGCAGATGACACAACGAAGATACTGCTCTTAAACAAGCGGGGCGGGAATAATGGCTCGGCAGCAGTCTTCTCGCGCCACACGAGCATGCCAGTGAGAGCGGCTGCGGCCGCAAATAGGCCAATGATAATACCGGAACCCCAAGCATAGGTAATGCCGCCCCAGGTGAGCGCTAATAGTAGGCTGACAACGGCTCCGGCCATTAGAATACTTCCCGGAACGTCAAATTTACGGTGCGTAGCGCTTGGCTTAATATGGAGACGCAAGCTAATGGCCGTTAATGCCAGCAAACCGAGTGGTACGTTTATATAAAAAATCCAGCGCCAGTCGAGGTGTTCGGTAAAAAGACCGCCTAAAAGCGGGCCAATTACACTTGAGACGCCAAAGACGGCACCAAAATAACCCTGGTAGCGACCACGTTGCCGCGGCGGCACAATATCACCAATGGTTGCCAGGACTAAGCTGATTAAGCCACCGCCACCGAGACCCTGGATAGCCCGGAAGATAACCAGTTGGTCCATATTTTGGGCGATGCCACAGAGCATCGAACCAATCAGGAAGATAATGACTGCAGCCGTCAATGTTTTTTTTCGGCCGAGTGAATCGCTGATCTTACCGTATATCGGCGTTACGACGGCGCTAGTCAACAGATATGCCGTAGCGACCCATGACAGCTTGCTCAGGCCGTTCAAGTCGCTCGCGATAGTCGGTAGGGCGGTCGAAACAATAGTCTGGTCGAGGGCGGCCAAAAACATGGCCGTCATTAAAGCACCAATAATGACCATGATTTCGCCGTGGCTGCGTTCGGCCGGTTCTTCGTGATTAATCGCTTTGGTTTGAGCCATGCTGCTCCTTTCGTAAATGGTTGAGAATTTTTTGTTGGGTTTTGATTAAACGGTCCAGTTCGGCGGCCGTTAGTTGCGCGGCAATGGCTTTAGCGAAATCACGGCGGGATTGCTCGAGCGCTTTGAGCACCTTACTGCCACGTGGCGCCAGACTGATTAAGATAGCCCGGCGGTCAGTCATTGAGCTGTTACGACTGATCATATCGCTATGGGCCAAACTATCGAGTAACTGGCTGATAGCTCCTGGTGTAAGATGTAGGTCGGCCGCAATAGCCTTTGGCTGAATACCGTCAGGGTAATCGGCCACAATAAATAGCACTTCGGCTTGAGCAGGCGACAGGTCTACTTCCTGAAGACGTTTATAAAACCGGGCGGTCGATAACCGCTTGATGGCGCTATTATTCTGTATGAACTCGTTAACTTGCTCGTGCATAGTAGTTTACTATCTAAATTATATAGATACTAAACTACTTTTGCAAACCTATTGTTGGCTGATACTAGCATCAATAGCCGTCTGTTTATTTTTAAAGATTAACTGGCTATACCAAATATAATTCCAGGTAAGAGTTACGACAATTGATCCTAACTTAGGTAATAGATCAATTAATATACTGCGATATCCGATGATGTTAGCAGTCCAATCAACATAAGGAACCACGGTATTTAGATGTACAAGTCCGTTAATGACAATTGGCTGTAACGCCCATAGCCCAACTAAAGTTACGACAATGTATAAAACTATTTTCATCGGGCTCAAACGCTGCGTCGAATTAAAAGTGAATTTATAATTTAAAGTCAGGCTAACGAGTAGTCCAATAGTAGTCGATATAATGTTAGCACCTAAAATAGCTAGTCCAGCTTGACGCAGCGCTACAAAGATACCAGCATCAACTGAACTATTGATAATACCTACGGCGCAAAAGCGTATAAACTGTTTTGAAATTTTCATTATCTTTAATGTAAGCTTACCATGTTAAGCTGCTCGGTAAGCCGATTCAAAAGTAAGCCTTTGATTGATAATAGCATCACGAGCGTGTTTGCCCTGTAGATTTTGCTGCCAAAGTTCGGGCACGTGAGACGGGGTCAGTGCTTGAACATGGCTTTTATTAATTGATGTTTGATCTAAATCATATGACAAAATAGGCTGCAATATACGACGCATAACAGCGGTAGATATATTTCCAACACGAACGCAAATCAAACCATGAGGTGTTGCCTCAAAAATAGGGAATGACCCATGTGAAACGGGATTGCGACCATTTCGGTTAAGTAATAAGGGAATGTCTCGTTCTTTACAGAATGCTTTTGCATCTTCGGGTTCAGTAATTTCCGGTTGACCGGATATGTTCATCGAGGTTATAACCGGATTTGGCAGCTTTTTATGATGCATGGCTTTTTCAAGCTGTTTGAACTCAGTATTTGCCTCGCTTACAAAACCTTGCATGTAGGGCATACCCCTGTCGCCCTCCGGTTTATGACTGAGCATCATTCGTAGTGCAACATCGCTCATTTTTGCCACGACTGAATGTTTAATAGGGAAACGAACGAACGCTAGATCGGCAACAGTATTGTTAATGACTTCAGGATCTTCAAGTAGCTTGCGCACATCCGGGCTACAACGGTCCATATCAGTAAAGTCACTAAGTTGCTCACTTGTCACCAAAGCACCGACAGTTCTCGTTAACCGCCGATCCTTTGTATTGAATAACCGTTGACCGGCTTCGACGCTCGACAATGAGCTTACGCAGGCGAAGACCGCCGTGTTACTGACACCAACAACTCCACCCGTTTCAAGTGTATTAATGGCATAGTCAACACTTTCCGGCTCATCCAGATATCCAATGTACGGATTACTACCATCATTCTCTATAGACACCTATATACTTAAACATAAGTTTACAGTAGTGTATAGGTATGCAATACGAGCAAAATGTGTCGGCTGAGATTTTGGATGATTGGTCAGCCCTGTCACGACACGCCAACCATCTGACGGCGCTACATGCTATGGAAACACGTCCACCGGGCGGCGAGCAAATATTAATAGCTTATAGCCAAGCCGCCCTCCGTGCCTTGTCTAACGGTCCTGATCGTTTAATTCATTACCAAGATCAAATGGCTGCATTTTTAGCTAAGCGAACCGACATGACTGTTGAAAGTGCTCAGCAACTTGAATGGCGAATTAGACAACATAGCGTTGGTAGGGAAACGCCCGATTATCCTGACGCCTTCACTGATCCCCAGCGCTGGTATGAAGTATTGGACAATACATCTCGACCTGACTCCGAACTGACCAGCACTGTTGCCTTTATGCTTCATGACTACACGGTTCAAACCAATGAGCCGCACCGTGCAGCGGGGGTGCTTTTAGCGGCGTCTCTTTTCAAAGATCGGTACCCGGCTGATGGTGCCAAAGTCATTGACCTTGGTAGCAGTATCGATTTAATTTTAGCGCAGCTTAAGTTTAACGCTATTAAACCGCACGTGCCCCGAATTAGTCAGACAACTGTTGAGGGCGAACCACTTAACGCGCAAGTTTGGCGTAGGACGAGAGAGCTATTCATGGGACAGTTAGCACTTGGTGAGTCGTGGGGAATTGATCTTAAGACCGATAGCGATCTGAGGACTTCTGGCTGGGTTATCCCAGGTTGTCTGTATCCGTCTGAGTACGGAGAATTTAAAACCGAAGGTAAATTAACTGAGCTCAAAGCACTACTGAAAATGCCTAATCGTCAGTTTACTCGAGCAAAGCTTCACCATGAACGTGCTGACTTCACGAGTCCAGAGCACATGACTCATTTTATGAATTTTTTCGGAAGGGGTCGTGCCGATATCGTTACCTCACAAACGACTTGGTATCAACATTCAGCTTCTGAAGAGCAGCGTATTCATCTATGGAATTCATTGCAATTACACCGTGAACTGTTAAAGCCAGCCAACGGTATAGAAATTAGACAAGAACACGCCGTACCACTTGTAGACGATCCAAATCGTTTTGAACTAACGCCGGTTTATGGCAAGACTTCACGGTATAACCTTTTAATACGTGATATGGCTAAACCAGATGAAGGTTACAAAACCTATATTGAGTTTTCAAACGGTCGACTCGATGCTTGTAAAATAGGTCAGCCTTTGATTGATCGAATGCGCGAAATCGGCCTTTTATAAATACGATTCAAATAACTTAATATAGCGTTCCATAAAACCATGGTGGGCTGCAGAAATATTGTCAGGCTCCTGAAAGTAACTAAAAATCATAACACCTTCGGCGTGAGGGTAAATGACGCTGCTACCAATGCCGGCACTAGCTTGGTTTAATCGAGCTTGGTCAGGTGTCAACTCGGGTACGAACATGGGCGCCCAATCGCTTAGTAACTGCCAATGACCGGTTTTATAAGTCGTTACTAAGGCATTTTCATCATGATCAAGTGGAATTTTGATATCTTCAAACTTCTTCATTGAATACCGAGTTGATCCGGCTGCCATCTCGGTATTAGATAAGGCAATTCGATCTAGTGTATTGGTATCAGGTCTTGCTTTAAGGAAAACAGTAATACCGAGACCAAGTAATGCCATTTCTACTTTTTGACGGAACGGCGCATCAACAATTGCTTGTGGTAGCTTATTGGCTGGGGCGGCCTGAAGCATTGCTTCAAGAGTATCAAAATCGACGGTAAAATTAGCCGGTATTTGATGTGGCATGTACCTAGTATAACACTGCGCGCATAAGGTGCTCATGATTCGGCTACGATCTTGTACCCGATGTGGTGCACGGTGCGCAGCGAACGGGTTTGGAATGGTCGGTCAATTTTGGAGCGCAGTAGACTAATATGAACGTCGATCGAAACGTTCCAGTCGGTGAGGCTGCCCCAGGCATAATGGCTTAGGGCGTGACGACTGACGACTTGCTCGGGAGTTTGTAAAAGCCGCTCTAGTAACAAATATTCTTTGGGCCGGACATTGATCATGGTATCGCCGCGGCATACAATCCGGCGGCCAGTATCAATGTATAGGTCGCCACAGCGCAGGATGGTAGTGTTGACGGCGGTATTACGGCGTAGCATGGCGCGTAATTTAGCTTTGGTGTCGTTCGGGTCGAACGGTATAAAACTATAATTATCGGCACCAGCATTTAGAAGTTCAAGCGCTCGGCTACGCTGTGCAGTTGAGACCATGCATAAAATGTGAACCTTTGGATGTTCTTCATGAATATATTGACACAGTTTGGCGGCGCCCTCATCACTTAGCGTGCTGCCGAGGACCACAGCCTGATAGCGTTTATCGATTAATTTCTTACGAGCAATTGTAGCGCCAATCGCAATATCGACTTGATAAACAGGCCGCAAATTACTGTGGAGACGGGCTGCAAAATAGGTGATATCTTCGACACACAAAATAGTAGATGATGTTGTTTTAAGCATAGCCATTACTATGCGCTTAGAATATTAAATTGAAATTAAATATTAACAGAATTGTCATGCATTCGTTGGCAATTTTAAGAAATCTTAAAGCTTAAGCGTCTAATCTGAAAATAGGTTGACACCTTAAAGTCTAACCATTAGGAGGAAATTATGACCAATATCACCTTGGCGGATGACCAAGCATTAGTATTGCAACAAATTGATGAAACCGGCGGGGAAGACTTCGGTACGCTTGCCGACACACTGCGGTTTGACCGACATCGTCTAGCTCAAATTATTACCGCCTTACGTGATAAAGGTCTGCTTGTTATGAGCCGTGATGGCCAGACGGTTATGTGGTTGCGGGTTAGCGCTAAAGGTCAACGTCTCATGCAATATATCTGGCCTGAAACGGGTTTACGAGCTAGCCACGCATTTTAAGAAACTTTTAAAGAAACTATATAATACTGATAGGCATGAAGATACTAATCATTGAAGATGAACACCGGATCGCTCAAGCCGTTAAGCAAGGCCTTGAGCAAGAAAGTTACGCCGTTGATGTTGAGTTTGATGGCCAGGATGGCCTGAACGCCGCTCTTAATGACGAGTATGATCTGATCATTCTCGACGTCATGCTGCCTAGTCTGAATGGGTTTGAAGTTTGCCAGTCGATTCGTCAGGCAAATAATCATACGCCAATCCTTATGATGACGGCTCGCGATCAAAACCGTGATATTGTTCAAGGCCTTGATAGTGGTGCTGACGATTATGTAGCTAAGCCATTCGCTTTTGAAGTTCTATTGGCTAGGGTCAGAGCTTTGCTACGTCGTCCTCAAGAAAGCCTCGGCGAAGTCCTTGAGGTACAAGATTTGGCAATGAACACCGTAACAAAAGAAGTTACTCGTGCCGGTGGCTCCATTAACTTATCTAGTAAAGAGTACGCCTTATTAGAATATTTGCTTCGTAATAAAGGTAAGGTACTTAGCAAAAATAATATTATGACCCATGTCTGGAACTTCGACGCCGACATCCTGCCGAACAATATCGAGGTTTTTATCGCTTACTTAAGGGCTAAAATTGATAAGCCGTTCAAAGGGCCAGCCCTTATTCAGACCGTCCGTGGCTTCGGGTATAAAGTAGCTTAATATATGAACTTGGCAGCCACCCGTCGGTTTGTGAATTCGTCGTCAACTAAATTAGCCACGACTTATTTGGTGATTATTATGATTCTGAGCATCGGCTTCAGTATCGTGATTTATAATACGTCGGCTCAGCAGCTTCGACGTCAAGTACCACCTGAGTCCTTTTATAATAGTCAAAACCAAGAGGGTCGACTGCCGATGGGGCCACGGCCAATCAATTCATTTTTGGAGCAACGGGCAGCGGAAGGCCGCGCCGAACTTCGTGATCGACTGATCGTATTAAACGGTCTAGCATTAGTTCTCGGTAGCGGTGTTAGTTGGTGGTTGGCCCGACGTAATTTGCGACCAATTGAAGCTGCCATGGAAGCACAGAGCCAGTTCGTGAGTGATGCCTCGCATGAGCTGAGAACACCGCTGGCTGCTATTTTAGCCAGCAATGAAGTAGCTTTGAGAGCCAAGACAATTAGCAATAAACAAGCTCGTGACATACTTGAGCACAACGTGGCTGATGTGACGAAGTTGCAGGATCTTGCCAACAATTTGCTCGATTTGGCCCAGCAAGATAAAGCGGCTTTGACGTTTCAAGCCGTTAATTTACAAGACATCGCGACCGATGCTATTAACCAGGTAATCGTAAAGGCGCTCGAAAAAAACATTATTATCGAGGACCAGGTGCCAGCACTTCAGCTCAATGCGAATCGAGTGGCTTTGACGCGGGTCGTTGTCATACTACTCGATAACGCCCTTAAGTATAGCCCGGCCGACACGAATATTTTATTGAAGGCTGAAGCAATTAACCGAAACATAGCTATTACCGTGACCGATCAAGGGCAGGGCATAGCAGTAAGCGACATTCCGCATGTTTTTGATCGTTTCTACCGATCTGACCAGGCTCGTTCGGATAGCCATAAGGATGGCTATGGACTCGGACTGGCGATAGCAAAATCAATCGTTGATCGTCATAACGGCACAATTTCGGTTACAAGCCAGATCAACAAGGGTAGTCAATTTATGGTAAAGTTACCAACAAATTTAGCTTAAAAAACTAGGCTTCGACGAAAGTGAGAGCGTTACCGCTGCGACCAGCGCGACCGGCGCGACCAATGCGGTGAACGTAATCAGAGTATGACTGTGGAGTTGAGTAGTTGATCACGTGGGTGACGTCGGCGACGTCGATACCACGAGCGGCAACATCGGTTGCAACCAGGATAGTGATGTCGCTGGCCTTGAAACGATTCAGCGCGCGCTGACGTTGACCTTGGGTCTTGCCACCGTGAATAGCATCGGCTTTGAAGCCACGGCCAGTTAATTCATTGCTAAGCCGTTCAACGCTACGTTGAGTGTCGTCAAAGATAAGTGTCTTCATGTCTGGATTAGCGATTAGTAAGTCATGCAAATGATTAATCTTATCGGCTGATGAAGCGTACGGAACGATGTTTTGTTCGACATTGTCGCTGGTATCACCGGTTTTGACAGAGATCGTGACGGCGTCATGCGTGAAAGTCTGGATAAGACGGGTGACTTCGCCGTCCATAGTAGCTGAGAAGAAGAATGACTGACGTTCCGGCGCGACGTGCGACAGGATGGTGCGCATATCATTGATGAAGCCCATGTCAAGCATGCGGTCGACTTCATCAAGGACGACGACGTTGCAGTCGTTCAGTGTCAGGCTGCCCCGTTCCATGTGATCTTTAATGCGACCCGGCGTGCCAATAACGATTTGCGGTTTGGCCGACAGCTCGCGGAGTTGTGGTCCCATAGCAGCGCCACCGATTAGAAGAGCACCGAATAGACCACTCTTTTTCGCGATGGCCCGGAATTCGTCTTCGATTTGGCCAGCTAGCTCACGGGTTGGAGCCATGATGATAGCTCGGTCGCCAGGATTGGCCATAAGACGGTTCAGAACAGGTAGAGCGAAAGCAATCGTCTTACCAGTACCGGTATTAGCGATACCGACGATGTCTTGGCCGGTGAGGCCGACTGGCACAGCTTGGTCTTGAATCGGCGATGGCGTCGTAATGCCTTTAGCGGCAATGTTTTGCTTTAGCAGATCGTTGATGGCAAAGTCATCGAAGCGGTGAACTGGAACGAAGATTTCTTCGGTAACCGGCTTAGCGGCTTTAATGAACCGGCGTGGATCGATGTAGTCTTTTTTTGGTCCACGCTTTTTATTGCCGCTAAATGAGCGGTTACGGTTAAAGTTTGGCTTGCGGGTACGTGAATTATAAGGCATAAAAAAATGAATCCTTTGATTTAGGGTTAGTTCAGGTGATTGTCGGAATGAAACCTGAGTACTAACTGCTAACCTAAACCCGGATTCATCGAAACAATACTATTACTTTAGCACAAATAATTCTTATGGTCAAACAGACGTACAATAGGTGTATGACTGGCCGAACCCATGACCTGGCTGCTGCAACCGCGGCAATTGCAGTGCTGACCATTGTCCAGCCGGATAGTATGACCTTGGCTACTGCGTTGACGGCCTTTTTAGCCAATCAGATTGGTGGTATAGCACCAGATATTGATCAGCCGACCGCTCCATTCTGGCGCAATCTACCTATTGGTGGCTTTTTCGGAAAGGTGATAGGACGGTTACTTGGTGGTCACCGATTTATCAGCCATTCATTACTTGGAGTCGCTTTGTTCGGCTTGGCAGCTCATCTGTTACTGACATTTTTCTCACCAATTATTCCACGGATTGATACTGGAATTGTTTGGTGGGCCTTTATGATCGGCGTGGTATCACACTTGATAATGGACAGCTTGACTCGTGAGGGCGTACCATGGCTGTTGCCGATACCGGTCAAATTTGGCTTTCCGCCTATAAGAAGACTACGAATCGTAACTGGTAAGAAAATTGAGCTACTGTTGGTTTTTCCGGCCTTGGCGTTAGGCTTGATCTATCTGTGCAGTCAGCACTACCCGCTGCTTCGTCAGCTTTTAAGCCTGTCGTAAGTGGCTATCAAGTTAGCAGTCGAGCTGTCGTGATTACCCTTAATGCCGGTCGATAGTTCGTCGTAGATGTCTTTAGCTAAGACTTTACCGAGTTCGACGCCCCATTGATCAAACGAATTGATGTCCCAAATAATGCCTTGGACGAAAATCTTATGTTCGTAGAGCGCGATTAATTGACCGAGCGTATGTGGAGTAAGCTTCGGTAGTAAGAGAACATTACTGGAATGGTTACCGGCAAACGTTTTGTGCGGCACTAAATCGGTTGGTACGCCATCGGCGGCTACCTCTTCGGCAGTTTTGCCAAAAGCCAGTGCTTCAGGCTGAGCCAGAAAGTTGGCCATGAGTTTAGTGTGGTGTTCGCCAAGCGGATTGAGGCTCTGCGCAAAACCGATAAAGTCGGCTGGAATTGATCGGGTGCCTTGATGAAGCAACTGGTAAAAGGCATGTTGCCCATTAGTGCCTGGCTCACCCCAAATAACTGGCCCAGTTGCGTAGGAAACTGGCTCGCCGCTACGAGTAACTGATTTGCCGTTACTCTCCATGTTGCCTTGTTGAAAATAAGCGGCAAAACGACTCAAATATTGATCATACGGTAAAATGACCTCTGATTCAGCACCATCGAAGTTGAGGTGCCAGATACTAATGAGTGCGAGTAAAACCGGTAGATTACCTTCAAGCTGGCTAGTTTGAAAGTGCTCGTCCATAGCTTGCATGCCGTCAAGCAGCTCATTAAAAGCATCCGGACCGATCGCGACCATTAGGGACAGGCCAATAGCGCTGCCGAGTGAGTAGCGACCGCCAACCCAGTCCCAAAACCCGAACATATTCGCTGTATCGATACCAAATGCGGCAACTTCATTAGCGTTAGTCGAAACCGCTACGAAGTGTTTTGCGACGGCAGACTCGTCGCCAAGTTGTTGAACAAGCCAATCGCGGGCCGAACGGGCATTAGTCATAGTTTCATCGGTCGTAAATGTTTTGGAAGCGATGATGAACAGCGTTTCGGTGGCGTCGGCGGTACGAAGGCATTCTGATAAATGGGTGCCATCAATGTTAGAAACGAAGCTAACTTTGATAGAGCGATCACTGTAGTACTTAAGGGCTTCGGTGGCCATGACCGGGCCGAGGTCGGAGCCACCAATACCGATATTAATAATGTATTTGATCGGCCGGCCGGTATGTCCGACCCACTGACCACTACGGACCGCATGACTGAACTCGGCCATAGCTGCCAGAACGCTTTCAATTTCACTGGTGACAGCTTGTCCATTAACCTGAGCGTTTTGCTTGGAACGGCCTCGTAACGCCGTGTGAAGAACGGCCCGCTGCTCAGTATTATTGATTGGGTCACCCCTAAACATGGCGTCGCGCCAATTTTCGACATCGCAGGCACGAGCCAGATCGATAAGTTTGGTAAGCGTTTCCTCGGTTAGTAGGTTTTTAGAGTAATCAGCGTAAATATCGACGGCCTGAAGGCTGAAGCGCGGACCACGTTCCGGATCTCGGGCGAACAGGTCGCGCAGGTACTGCCTCTGTATTGCTTGATAATGTGCTTTTAATGCTTGCCACTCTGGTCGATCGGTCAATTTCATCACAGCATACCCCTTTAATCTATAGCTGTATTCTACTGCCGTCGACATCAAATAACCAGCCCGTTACTTGTGATTGGCCATTAATTATGATAAAACTATATGATATGTTAGAAGCGTTCTTCACGCGTCAACGCCAGCGAAATATCGCGACCATCCTGTCGGCCCTTGCTTGTCTCATCTGGATCGGCCATTTTCAAACGGCGGCCCCAACCACAAGTCAAGCCTCACAAACCGGTGATCCGACGGTATCTGAAACTACCAATAGCGCCCCGGCAAATCAATCGTATAAGCAAGCCGAACCGATTGCCGCCGAAAGTGCCGACCAACCGACCTCTCCTGAAACTAAACCCACAAATGACAGCGCCCAAACGACTCCAAGCGCTCCGACGTTTAACATAACAAGTCCTCGTATTGAGCGAACAGAACTATCGAACGGGGTAGTCTATGACCTGCATTACACCGTAGGTACGACCGGTAATTTTGGTACTCCAATGATCAAGACGGTCTTATCAGGCAACCGTAGCTGTACTGAAGCGGCAATGCAAACCTATCGCTTTATGAGCGCGGGCGAGCAAATTATTCGTTGTAGTCTGGCGGCCGCTGATAACTCAGCCGATACAGCTAACGTAGCTCAGTTCAAACTTGATATCTCGGTAGACGGTATCAGCACAGCTCAATCAATCACGTATCAATGGTCGCAGTCGACAACAACTAAGCCATAATCTGTTCGTAACAACCGCAGCCATTTAAGCCGACTGTTGCCTGGTGGTAGGTATTGGCTGGTAGATCAAACGTATCACCTGGTTGTAATGAATAATCGCGTCCGTTGATCGTAAAAACAATGCCACCTTCAGCGCACCAGATCCGGCGATCGGTATCATGACTATGTAGCTCGTAAGTTTCGAATGGTTCGGCCGACCAGCGGTTAGCTTTTATACCTTTATGGGCGAGTAAGGCCGTGAGTTCTTCTTCGGCTGATTCATAGTGTTTTGACCAGCGATATTTGCGAAGTTCCATTTTAAAGCCAACGCCGCTTTCGGAAGTAGGCTACGCTCAGTAATACTAAGCCAATAATCAAGCCAATGATCATCCAAAAGCCGTAAGGGGTATTGGCAAGAGGAACGGGTACGTTCATGCCAAACAGTCCACCGATAACAGTCGGTACGGCCAAGAAAATGGTGATGCTGGTCAGACGTTTGAAGATACGGTTCAGGTTGTTAGCCGCGATCGTGGTGTAGGCGTCGCGCATGTTCTGAATCGTTTTGAGACGGTTTTTAGACAGATCAATCAGCTCGTTAGTTGATAATTCGATATCTTCGATAAGGTCTAAGTCGGCTTCATGGAAGTGGACATAGCGGCCGCTACCCAGGGCCTTCAGTAATAGACCATATGGTTGCAGGGCAGTTAAGAACTCGTTGAGGTCTTCCTCGAGGTCGATGAAGCGAATGATGTCATTATCGCTGACAATTTTACGTTGCAAGCGTGAGCGGCTAGCGTAAATCTGCTTCGTTATTTGATTGAGGTCGCGTCGATAACCGCTATTAACTTGGTTTAAGATCTGAAGAATCAGTTTAATCTTTTGAGTGGTGACAATTTCGCCGGCCGCAATCAAATGTTCAATCGGTTCCGGTGAGCGGCGGCAAACCGTTAATAATACTTCGGGCGTAGCGACAATCAGCAGTGGTTGCGTACTGGTCTCAAGGCTTTCGGGCCAGCTATAGCGGATATATAAGTACGTGATACCATCCTCATGTTCCAGGCGTGGTGATTCGTAAAGGTCGATTCCGTCATTAAGCAAGTCGGCATCGAAGTTGAACTTCGTAGCTAAATCGGCCAGTTCTTCACCAGTCGGGTTAACAACGTGCAACCAACTGCCGCGTTTGGTTTGGTCGACCGGCAATAGCAGAGGTTGTCGGACAGACCGGTAATAGATTGTTTGCATAGCTTTATTGTAACGTACGTGAGCAATTTACTAGACAGGAATCATAGATTAGCGTATGATTCGCCGAAATAGCGGGAGAAACAGTATGCCGAAGCGGCGAATTATTACCATTGTACTTATTATCGTAGCAGCGTTGCTTGTTGGCGTCATTGTTGTCAATGCCCTGACGAATAACGATTCGTCCGATAGCTCGTCTGATCAAAATCAGACTACTTCAGCCGATGAACAGCCGTCCGACCAAAACGCTAATGATGATCAACAACAAAACAATCAACCCGACAATAATCCGGCCGCCAATAATCAGTCAAATAGTTCGAGTAATACTACGACACCAAACCAGCCAGCGGGTAATACAAATCAGCAGTCAGATACTAACCAGAATCTAGCTGCAAGCGGTCCGGCCGACACGATTACTGTCTTTTTAGCGGCAACAGTCGCCGGCACGGCGGCTGCTGAAATCTTTCAACGACGTAGCGCTTTCAAGCGTAGCAATTAGTTAAAATTTTAACGGCTTTTACGGCCTTTGTTTGTTAAGCTGTAGCAATAACATAAGGATATCAATATGGGCCGTATTAAAACACTTATTAAGTTAGCACCGGTTATCTATAAGGGTTACAAAGAGTTCAAAAAATATCAGTCTCGCCGTCCGCGGTAGTGTAATGCGAATGCATTAAAATAGTCGGCTTGCGGTACACAGCAATACGACACCAAGTAACCAGCCAGCTGTGACATCTGAAGGATAATGGGCTCCGAGTCGAACACGCGACGTACCAACAACGAGTACTAACAGTGTCAGTAAGCCGACGAACCACCACATCTGAGCCAACGCAGCTTGCATAGCGAAGTAGCCGCTACCAATTACCGCACTATAGGCATGGCTACTTGGAAAACTGTATGATTTGACCCGCATCGATCCGGCATATATTGTGCCAGGTCGTTGCCGTTTAAACACAAATTTGATAAATGTGGCTACTGGCAGCAAAAGCAAACAGGCAAGGCCGAACTTCAGCGATGATTGATTACTTACGTGGGTAACTATCAAAAATAACGAAATATAACCAAACCAAGCAGCCGGCATTGTCATATAACCGAGATAATGAAAGGGCTGGATAAATTTATTGGATATGCGGGCTACCAATTTAGTAGCAACTACGTCAAAACGATGAACAAAGGGTTTCATGGCCTAATGACGGATCTTTAGACTGACCGGTGCGACGGCAATGGTTAGCGGTGTTTTTAGTTTGACTTCACCGTCAAGTTCGACCGGTTGGGGCCGGCTGGTATTGATGACGATGTCATTACCAATAACGAATGACTCATGGGCGATCTGTTTTCGGCGACCGAGATAGTAGTCGAGAGTATGCCATGCAAAACTGAGTTTAGACCGACTGCCCAAGGCGAAAATGATCAACTTGCCGTTATCAAGTTTGGCGTCGCTGGCAATCTGTTTGCCGGCATGATAGCGGCCGTTGGCAACAATTAGTTGGTGGGTTTCAAAATTGGTTTGTAGTTCGCGGTCTTTGTCACTGAGCGTCACCGTAAATGATTGGTGACGTAGAAGCTGCTTAAAGCCGGTGATAGCGTAAGCCAATCGACCATAACGTTTCTTAGCGGTATTAGTAACGTTAGAAGCAATCAGGGCAGATAGACCAATGCCGGCGACGTTCGTAAAATAATCGCCGTTGACGTTACCTAAATCAACCGGTTTAGCCTTTCGTTTGACAATGGCGCCAACAGCACCTTCAATATCGAGCGGAATATTGAGACTTCGGGCAAAGTTATTTGTCGTTCCTAAAGGAATGATACCGACCTCGACTGGTTGATCGACTAAATAGTCGACCGCTTCGCTGATTGTGCCGTCGCCACCGCCTAGGATGACTAAAGTAGGCTTACGACTCAGTACTTCGGCTAATAAGTCGGCCAGCTCGATGCCTGGTTTTAAATAATTTGTGTTCTTCGGTTCAAGCTTTTGAGCTTTAAGGGCAGCTAAAACTGTCGGCGCGGCTTCACGACTGCGCCGTGAGCCAACGTTGAGAACGAGTTCGACATGAGACATAGTGGTCATTGTAACAGATGTCAGCTTAGAAAAGGCTGCTCATTATCTGAGGTGGTTGGTTGTTGGACGGGAACACTGACAGGCAGAGCGATGTAAAAACGGCTGCCGCTACCCGGCTGGCTGTCAACCCAGACCCGGCCACCCAACCGGTCGATGATCGTTTTGCAAATTGACAGGCCGAGACCAAGGCCTTGGTGTGTGTGAGTCACGCTCGGTGCTCGGTAAAAACGTTCGAATATATGCTCTTGGTCGCTTGGGTTGATACCAACACCAAAATCTTCAATCTTGATAATGGCTTCAACATCTTTTTGATAAGTCGTAACCAGGATTTCTTTGTCGGCAGGCGAATATTTAGCGGCATTTCGAATCAAATTACTGATAACCTGACTGAGTCGTTCACTATCGGCCATTACCTCAGCAGCGCTGGTGCCACGAAAGACGATCGGCTGATTGATGACGTAGCCGAGCTCGGTTACTTCAGCCTGGACAAAACTATCCAGCTCAAGCGCAATAATCTTATAATCTTCATTTTCTTTACCTTCGCTGGCAAGCCGCATATCGCTAATCATAGTCGTCATCTTAACGGCTTGATGGCTAATAATATCAAGTTGTTTGGTAATAATCTGCATCTCGGGGTGAGCAGCGATGACGCGTGGAAGATCTTCGGCGACCAACTTAATGATGGCGCTCGGCGCTTTTAACTCATGGGCTGCCACCGCCAAGAAAGCGGTTTTTTCTTGGCCGAGCCGTTCGAGTTCATCTTTTTGAAAACTATCTTGTTGAATGATTAGCTTCTGATTGAAAAATTCTTGAACAATTTTAGCAAGGTTACCAAACTGTGAACCGGATGCCGCGAGGCTAGTTAGTAATGTTGGCATCTGTGTCGTAATGCTTCGGATGATCAGATTGAGCGGACGGAGGACGGCCCACCAGATCGTAAACAGAATGATGGCCATGATGACGATACCAATAATCGCCAGGAAGAAAACCTCGCGTTTGTAGAGGCTGTTAAGGTCATTTACGAGGCTAATAGTCGCGCTTGATTGTAGCTGTCCGACTGTTTGGCCAGCCAGATCACGGAGGGGCATGTTGAAGCTGACTGAATCGTGATTAATCGTACCGGTGTTGGTGTCAGTGGCACCTACAAATTTGACGTTACTTTGCGATAAGGCCGTCAGATTGGTAATGAATGAATCGTCTAAAAAGCGGCCAATAATCCAATAACCTGATGGCGGGGTGGAATGATCGGGGTCGTCGCCGGGGACAATCGTAGCGGCTCGAATTTCAAATATGCCGGATGGCAACTGGACGTAGTAATGGACGAATTTATTAGTGCTGACGGCTTCAAAAAATGACCGGTTGAACATAACGCCGCTGACATCGGTCGCTGGATCGGCTTTGCTCATATAGACCTGATTACCATCAGGATCAAATACCCAGTCGGCGTCAGCTTGGAACGTCTGCAATCCGGAGTCGATATTGGTCGTAGCAAATTCCTGATTGCCAGTTGCTACAAAGTCGACCATATCATCCCAGAATGAATAATCTTCGGAGAACGATTTGAAAGTGCTGCCTTCGGCTTCAAGGCTGACGTTAAATAATTGCTTGCGTTGATCCAGCGAACTAGTCAAAACCTTTTGGGAACGCTGTATATCGAAGTAGCGTTGCGCAAATAACAGGCCGGCAAGGGCGGCGAAAATAGCTGCCATTAGTAAAGCGAAACGGACCTGCAATTTCATTATGCTTATAGTTATACACAATTATGGAGTACGAAGGGAGTCTTTTCAGCAAAACACTTTAGCTTTATAATAGAAGTATTATTGCTTAACGCAGGAAAGGGGGTAATCATTTTGAAAAGTCCTAGATCTACCGGACAGACTGTCAGTAGTGTGGAGTGCGGGGTACGCGCCCGCTAATTGCTCTTTTCGGAATACACTTCCGTCGGCCTGATAGCTTGTCTACGTAGGCCAAATACCCTAGCCGCTATAGCTTCAATGCTCTAGCGGCTTTTGCTTTAGGACAAGCAGTTTGACGTGGAAAGGGTAAGCGGCTATGCTCATAATAAGAAACCAACACAAACATGTCTTCAAAAAAACGTCCAGTTCATCGCCGTATCGCTTTGCATCCTTTGAGCGTGTTTGCAGTTTTAATTGTCGGTGTCCTATTAGTGGCTGCATCATGGCGGGCGGCCGCGGCAGAGCTGTTGACGGTTCAAGGTGTCGTGCCGGCCGATCCGATCAGCCAGCCTGCAGTTATTGACACGCCACTGAGCGAGAGCCGCACCGATCAACCATCATTGACGGTGGCTGGTACTTGTCCAGCTGATTCCTATGTTCGGATCAATCGAAATGGTAGTGATGCGGGCATGTCGACCTGTGCTTCCGGCCGGTTTAGCGTGCTGGTTGGCCTTGCGCCAGGCTCTAATACGCTACGGGCTCAAGCCTATAACTTGACGAATCAAGCCGGCCCGGTTTCAACAGCTATAACCGTCTATTATGATAAGCCAGCTGACCCGGTCGTTGACGAACCAGACATAACTCCGCCTAACGAACCGTCTGTCCCCGTGACGTCGCAGCGGATCGTGGTAACCGGTCTTGATCGCACCGTACCATATATCGACGAAGAGACTGATCCGTTGACATCGAATCGACCGGTGTTTAGCGGCTTGGCGCCACCCGGGACGCGCATCAGCATCGAAGTTCATTCCAAGATTGTTTACTGTAATACGGTTGCTAACACGGCAGGTTACTGGCGTTGCCAATTAGCCGAAGCACTTGATCCGGGCGCACATATCGCTAAGTTCAGTGCGCAGTTGCCAGATGGATCATTCTGGACTTTGGACGACGTCGAGTTTCATGTTAACGCTAAACAAGCGCCGACGACCTCACCACCAGCTAGTAAACCACTCCTACTCGGTTGTGTTTGCGATTACCGGGCGCAGTTTAGTGGTAAATCCGTCGGTGTCCCCATTTCGATAGCCGGTGGTACGGCACCGTACAGCTTTGTAATTGACTGGGGTGATGGCACGATCGAGACATTGACGAACCAGCCGGCCAATCCGGCATTGACGCATACGTACGCTGACTTTATGGAAGCCTCACGAACCTTTCAGGTGACAATTACGGCTTACGACGCCGACGGGCAAAAAACGGTCTTGCAATCATCAGTTGTGGTCCGTAATCCAGCCGTTCAAGCTGGCGGTTTGCTGCAGCCAAGCCAACCGGATCCAGGCATGCCGTGGTTCGTCTGGTTTTGGCCAGCTTACCTAATCGTTTTGCTGATGGTCGTCAGTTTTTGGCTTGGCGAACGCGAAGAACTGCGCCATTTGGCAGTCGCCCGTCAGCACCATGCAAAACGCTACCGCCATCCGCATACTAGGCACCGTTAGTTATCTGTAGTACGATAAATCGGTCATGAAACAAACGACTGTCTCCTACGATGTCTGCGCCGCCTTATTTGTGATGACACTCATTGTCAGTAATATCGCGTCGGTTAAGCTTGTTTCGGCGGGTCCAGCCGTGTTCGACGCCGGCACCATCTTATTCCCGCTAGCCTATATTTTGGGAGATGTCATTACCGAGGTTTACGGCTTCCACAAAATGCGGCGTCTTTTGATTATTGGCATCGGTATGCTGATTCTAACTTCGCTAACCTTCTGGATTGTCGGTATGCTGCCGGCTGCGGCTGACTGGACGAATCAAACAGCCTACGACTCGATCCTTGGTGTCGTTTGGCGAATTATTTTAGCAAGTATCACTGCCATATTCATTGGTGAGCTATTCAACTCATATGTTCTGGCGAAGCTTAAGATCAAATACGCTGGTAGATATCTGTGGGGTCGATTAATTGGATCGTCAGGCATTGGCAGTTTGCTCGACACGACTATTTTTAGCGTGATCGCTTTTGCTGGAACTGTCAGCGGCAGTGTCCTGGTGCAGTTAATCGCCACGGTTTTCGCCATTAAGATGCTGGTAGAAATTGTCGTGTCGCCCATAACAATAGCCGTTATCAAACGACTTAAAAAAGTTGATGATCAAGATAGCTACGAACAGCCTGATCTTCTACGTTATAAATAAGCAGCTGCTAATTCCGGTCCGTAGTAACGGTTTAAAAAGGCAGCCTTATATTCAAAAAAGTTCCCATTGATTAATGACTCGCGGATCATATCAACGGTACGGACGACGAACCGTTCGTTGTGAATGCTAGCCAAAGTCGCGCCGAGAATTTCATCGGCTTTGAACAGGTGATTAATGTAGGCTTTGCTGTAATGCTGACAGGTGTAGCAATCGCACTCGGCGTCAATCGGTGTAAAGTCGCGCATGAATTTTTGATTGGTAATATTAATTCGGCCATCGTAGGTAAAGATGGCACCGTTACGGGCCTGGCGGGTTGGCGCGACGCAGTCGAACGTGTCAACGCCGTACTCGACGCCAAGGAACAAGTCGGCCGGTTGGGCACCCATACCGAGCAGGTGACGAGGTTTGTTTTCGGGTAGCGTTTCATTGGTCCATTTGACGACGGTTGGAATTTCGGCTGGCTCAAAGACACCGCCGATGCCGTAGCCGTCGAAATGTCGGCTACCTAAGAACTCGGCACTGATGCGGCGGTAATCTTCTTCGCGGGCGCCCTGGACGACACCGTAGAGTGCTTGTAGCGGCTCGTTATTGGTCTGGTGTTGGTCGTTAAGCTGATCATGACGGGCAAGGCAGCGTTCGGCCCAGGCATGCGTACGATCCATCGCCATCTTAATGTAGGGTCGACCGGCTAGCGGACTGGTCAATTCATCGAACGACATATGAATATCGGCCCCGATGGCGTGTTGCAGTTCCATTGAGCTCTCTGGAGTCATCGTCAACTTACTACCATCAATGTGCGAGCGGAAGGTGACGCCTTCGTCGGTCACTTTGGCGAGTTGGCCCTGGCTATGGACGGCTTGATCACTTTGGCCTTTTTGGCTGTGACTAGTGGCATCAATCCCTTTTTTATAGGCCATACCAAGTGAAAAGACCTGAAAGCCGCCGCTGTCGGTGAAAGTCGGTTTAGACCAGTTCATAAAGCGATGAATGCCGCTGGCTTGTTTCAAAATATCAGCGCCTGGTCGAAGCATCAGATGATAGGTGTTAGCCAAGATCGATTGGCCACCAAGTTGGCTGACCTGATCGGTCGTCAGGGCTTTGACGGTGGCTTTGGTGCCACCAACAATGAAGGCTGGCGTTTGGATATCACCGTGCGGCGTTGAAATAACGCCGGCGCGCGCTAAAGTGCCGGCTAGTTTATGAGTAATTGAAAATTGCAGTGCAGACATAGCTATAAGATTAACATTGAATCGCCGTAACTGAAGAACTTATATTCTTCGGCGACGGCATGGTTGTAGGCTTTCAATAATAGATCCCAGCCAGCAAAGGCAGCTGTCAGCATCAGGACGGTGCTTTTTGGAGCGTGATAATTGGTAAGTAAGCCGTCAATAACTTTAAATTCGTAGCCAGGGTACATAAAAATGTCAGCCTCGCCACTCACATTTGTTGGAGCTTGTTTAAGCGCTTCATGGGCATATTCCAGCGTTCTGGTGACAGTGGTGCCGAGGGCGATGATCCGATTACCGGTGCTTTTAGCGGTTTGAATAGCTGCAACGGTGTCGGCTGGAATTTCAAAATATTCCTGGTGCATTTTATGATCTGCCAGATTATCGACCCGAATCGGCATGAACGTACCAAGCCCCACGTGGAGTGTCAGGTAGACAATCTTGACACCTTTAGCCCGAAGCGTTTCGAGAATTTCGTCGGTCATATTAAGGCTGGCGGTTGGGGCGGCGACCGAGCCTCGTTCCTGGGCCCAGACTGTTTGATAGCGTTCGACGTCGAGCGGCGTGGCCTCGCGGTGCATGTAGGGTGGCAGCGGAACTGTGCCGTGGGTGTCAGTCAGTTGCAGGAGGTCGTGATCGCTGCTGACAATCGCTAGGCCACCGCCTAATATTTCGTCAACGGTGATAATGGCTTCACCGACTGTTAAGGTGTCGCCAGTACTTAATTTGCGGCGATACATAACTTTATGACGATGCCAGTCGCTATCGTCACTATGCCTCTCCAGGATAATCAACTCGCGCACAGAACCATTGGCTTTGTTAGCGCTTAAGCGGGCTTTGATAACTTTGCTGTCATTCAATACTAAGACGTCGCCAGCGTTCAGGTAGTCGGCAATATCGGCATAGTGGCTATCAGTTAAAGACCCGGTTGTACGGTCAATAACTTGCAAACGGGATGTACCGCGGACAGCTGGTGGCTGATCGGCGATTAAATGGTCGGGTAGTTGGTAGATGTAATCGGATAACTGCATCGGTTTCTAGTATAGCGTATCTGTAATGTGTGAGTGACTTAATTCATAGGACACTGCTATGAAAGGGTTCACAGTGAGGTTTATCACTAGTAGGAGGGTCTCAGATGAAAGCAATGCAGTATAAAGATAAAAGGGTACAACTGACGGACGTTTCGCGGCCATCGCTTGAGTTGTCGACTGATGCAATCGTTAAGGTCACCTCGGCAGCTATTTGTGGCTCCGACTTGCATATGTACGAGAACCGGGCTCCAATGGAAGAAGGTAAAATTCTGGGACACGAAATCATGGGTATCATTGAGGAAGTTGGCGATGGTGTTAAGCAACTAAAGGTTGGCGACCGGGTGGTGTTACCGTTCAACATTGCCTGCGGCAAATGCTATAACTGCTTGAAGCAATTTAGTAGCGCTTGTTTATTCCTAAATCCTGACCATGCTGGTGCGGGGTTTGGTTACGCCGATCAAGGCCCATATGACGGTGGTCAGACCGAGTATGTCCGGGTGCCGGCTGCCGATTATTTAGCGCTTAAAGTACCGGGTGAGCCATTCGATGAATACGAAGATGATTTTCTGATGCTGGCTGACATTTTTCCGACCGCCTACCACGCTGCTCAGTTGGCGGCTGTCGCACCAGGCAAGGGTGTGGCAATCATCGGTGCTGGCCCAGTCGGATTACTTTCAATCGTCTGTTCAAAGATTTTAGGGGCGACCGAAATATATATCGTTGATCATGTTAAGTCTCGTCTAGCAAAAGCCAAAGAGCTGGGTGCCATTCCAATTAATATGGCCGATGGTGATCCGGTGGAGCAGATCAAAAATATGCGCGCTAGTAATGGGTTACTAGCTGCGGCGCTACGTCCCGGTGAAAATAAGATTTTGGAAGGTGTAGAGTGTGGTATTGATGCTATTGGTTACCAAGCGCACAGTCAGGATGATTTTGAACAGGAGGATCCGATGCAGGCCGTTAACTATCTTGCTGATTTAGTATTACCAACCGGCCATATTGGTTTGATCGGAGTGTATTTACCGCAAGACCCTGGTAAAGAAGGTGACGAAGCTAAAGGTGTCTTTAAATACCCGCTAGGCACGATATGGAATAAGGGTATTACCGTTGGCGGTAGCCAAGCGCCGGTAAAGATGTACGATGAGGACCTCCGTAACTTGATCATTGCTGGCGGCGCTAAACCAGGTACGATCGTGACTCAGCATATATCAATCGACGAAGCACCGGAGTTTTACGAACGGTTCGATAAACGTGAAGAAGGCGTAAATAAAGTCGTCATCCAATTTAAATAACAACTGGTTACCAGCCGCCACCTCCTCCACCGCCGCCTCCGCCACCGGATGAGCCACCTCCACCAGAGCCACCGCTACTTGAACTGGCCGGGTTGCTGTACGTAGCAGCACTTGAAAAGCTATTGATGGATGATGCGAAGACAGCCGCCGTAAAGACGTCATCACGGCTGTCATACCATTCGGGCGAACCGTTGCTGGCCTCATAGTATTGGCCAAGTTGTTTATTCCAGTCTTTTTCGAGTCCGAAAATGATAACATAGGGCAGCACTCGTTCATAGAGTTTGACGATCTGCACTGGGTTATCCGGGTTAACGGTCTCTCCAACTTTCTGGGCGCCTTCCGGGCTCTGAAGCATTTTGATACGGTCGGCTTCGGCCGTTTTAATGTACAGTTTGAGTCCTTCCAAATAATGCCATAGGGCAAGTCCTTTGTCGGTTAAGGGCCATAAACTGTAAGACGAAATGAAAGCCGATAGGCTGACAATCGCCAACCCAGGAGACAAGGTGAGCACAGCAGCGGCTAAGCTAATGAACCCGAGCCGTTTGAACCAATGAGAGTAATCTGGCTGTTTGGCGCGTAAGTCATACGAGCCGCGAATGTCCTTGAGTAGTTTGGCCGGGTTATCGCTTAACTTTTTATAAACGGCCGTGCTGCGCTTTAAATCTTTGAGGGCAAGGCGGCTGCCGACGGTAGTCGTGGCAAAGATGTCGTTCAGTAACTCCTGCTCTTCTGCTTTAAGATTGGTTATGTCTTGTACAATCTCGATTTCATACTCAGCTTTGCGCCAGAACGACGGTGGCCTTACTTCATACAATTTGAGGTAACCCCGAATTGCCAGGTCGATTAGTTGGGCGGCGAAGACGGCTTTAGGTGCTTGATAGATGGCGGCGCTGGCACTGACGCTGGTATCTTTTGGCGGCGTATATTCGGGGACAATTGTCGTGCGCTCTTTGGTACGACCCTGCAAACGATAGTATCGAACCGATAACCAGATCAATAGCAGGGCGCTGACTATGGAAGTTACGATCAAACTGATGATCCAAACGAAACCGAACCATTCACCGGCCGTTCTTTGGTAGGCGGCAAAAGTTTGTGGCTGAAAGCCAACTGCTAAAGTCACGTTTTCGCCGGGTGCTAGGTTCGAAGCACTGAGACGGTAGCCGCTATCGGTCCGTTCGATGCGGCACGGTGCGCTCGATCCGGATTGGCCCTGGTAACAGGCAGTATTATTGCTCAATCGGTCCCGAATTGTGTCATCGACATTGAGAGCTACTTCTAGGCGGCTGATGGGTACCGCCCAATCGGTGCCGTTGGTATCCCAATAAAATTCATCACGGCCAGTATCTTTAAAAAACCGGGTAACGTCACGCTGGTCATACGTAATGACGTAGGTCTGTTGGCCGCGGACATAGCGGTCTTTATTGCCAATTCGGACGACTTCGTTGCCATTGGATTCGTTGGTAGAATACTCGAGGCTACGGCCGGATTGGTCCGTAATTGAAACGATGCCAAGGCTCGTTGAATGGCCGTCATAAGTGTTGGGCAGGGCCCGTTCAAGACCATGGTTCTGATCTTTATCTGGAAAGGTTGCTTGAATTGTCTCAACAGTGCGCAGTGTGGAGCGGTTTTGGCTATCGCGGCCAAGCGTGTAATTGATGTTGAAAGAGTCGATCGTAAAATCGTTCACGTTTTGGGCATGGGCCGAATGAGGTGATACAAGGCCGGCAAAGATAATACTAACCGCAAGTAGTTTTTTGATCATACTTCAATGATAGCAGTACTAAGAAACGGTCCGCACACTCATGCCGACAGAAATGCTAAGTTTTTTAACAATACAGCCGCCAATGATGTCCGACATGTAGAGAAAGTCTTCCCAGTTGTTGATACGGAGGTTTGGGCCTTCAACGAGCCAGTCTTGGGGCCCGGTACCTACGGTACGGGGTCGATACCGAAGATGAGATACCGGTTCATCAAATATAGGTAGATGGCCGGATCGGTCGTAGCGTACCTGTAGTAGCTGGCCATCGGTTCGTTGTAGGGTGGTCGCGCCTTCATCATCAATTACCGCACTCATCTGGAGGCGTTGCCGCGAATAGCTGTTCTGGAGTAGTACGACATTATCACGGGCTGGTACGGTCAGTAGATGGTCACTCTCAATGAACGTGGCAAATTGAAGTGCGGTTTCTTTGGGTAAGGGATATTGGTCGATGCTATCGCGGGACATATTATTTAAATAATTTATGTAATCTAACTGTCATATTACAATACCCAGGCGTATACTCGCAAGTAATGAATACGTCAGTTGTTTGGTTTCGTCGTGACCTTCGCCTTATCGATAATGAAGCGGTGGCTAAAGCCGCGGTTAACGGCCAGGTATTATATGTGTTTACGTTGGACCCGTGGTTTTTCAAGCAGGCCGAAATCGGGTGGTTGCGGGTCCGTTTCTTAGTTGAATCGCTAGCGGCGTTGGACGCTCAACTTCAATCGCATGGTAATCAATTATTGATTCTTAAAGGCGAAAGCGTGGCAACGATAACCAATTTATTGAAAACGTTACGGACGAACGGCCATCAACCGCAGCTGTTTTATAACAATGACATCCAGGTCGAGTATGGCCGAAAACGCGATCAGGCCGTTCAGTCTTTTTGCAAAACCAATCAGGTGCCATTACATACAACGCATAATTTCTTCTTATTGCACGACGAATCTAAGATGGATCAATGGTGGAAGCGATACTATGAGTATCAATACGAAAACCAGCTGATTAATCCGCGTGTACCTGCCTTAAGCCGGGCGCTAAAAGACATCGTCGATAAGCTACCCCATGTCGACCCAACTCAGATCGCCGCGTCTCTCCAGATAACTTTACCCGAGCCTAAGCAGTCGCTTTTCAAAGGTGGCGAGCTAGCGGCTCGGCAAGCCGTCTTCGACTTTTTAAAAGACCGGGTGGACGGCTACCGTTGGAAAATCTCCCGGCCGTACCTGGCGCAACAAGGAGCGACATCACTACTCGGGCCCCATCTGGCGTTCGGTACCATATCGAGCCGAACTGTTTTCCAGACGGCCGTCAACTACCGGGCCAAGCTTGAAGACCGCAAACCTAAAAAGGCTTTTGATATCGCATCATACCTCGATCGGCTGCGGTGGCGCGATAGCTTCACCCAGCGCCTCTGGTTCCACCCGGAACTTAGTTGGCAAAACCGCTTCCCGGAATTCGACGAGGTGTATAGTCTGGACGAACTGACTGATCAGCAGCAGGAGTACTTCGAGCGTTGGCAAGAGGGCCGCACCGGCTTTCCGCTACTGGACGCAGCTATGATCCAGCTCAAGCAAGATGGCTTCATCAATTTCCGGATGCGGGCGATGGCCGCCACCTTTTTGACGATTAATTGCGGTGTCAGCTGGCACCACGGTGCTCGCCATTTTATGAACTGCTTAGTTGACGGTGACATTGCCATCAATCATTGGCAGTGGCAGATGCAGGCCGGTATTACCAACCCACTCAGCCCGACCTTCCGAATGTACAACCCGTCCAAGAATATGCGCGACCGTGACCCGTCGTCGGCCTATGTTCATTTTTGGCTACCCGAAACCCGTGGCCAATCGGTCGATACCATTTTAAAAAATGCTCAACCAATGCTGGACTTTAACCACACCCGACGTATCAACGGTAAAATCATCGCCGATTTACGGCAGCAGGTCAGGGAACGGATCATTGAGGAAAAAGGGTTTGAATTAGATCAAGCTCAAGTCGCGTCTAAGATAGTAAAAAACTACACCCGTTATAGCGCGGATCGTTACAAACGCTATATCAAACAGTAACGTGTTAATTGTATATGGTAATAACAGTGGCTTTTTGAGCGATCAAATTGCCGCTAGCATCTTTGGCTACGAAATTGATGGTATAACGGTTATTGTTGGACCAGCGCCAACCTTGTAGGTTAACCGATGACAACTTATGGGGGGCGTTATCGTGGATGGAGTCCATGCGGTTAAGTCCACCCCCGTCTACCTGCCAGTACATTTCATAACTATCGATATTACGACCATCAATAACGGCTTTAAAAGGTTGGACACCTGATACAGCTTGATTACTGCCAGGCCACCAGATGCTTAGGTTGGCTGCAGCGAGCTGTGGGGGCAGATCAACTTGTGGCGGTGCAGGAATGACCGGTTGAGTCACGATTGGCGTCACTGGTTGAGCGGGAGTTGGCGTAGGAGTGGTCACGGGTGGGGCAACTGGTGTAGGTGTAGGTGTGACAACTTGAGGAGGGGCGACGACCCGCGTACTTGTAACTAAAGCGGCTCGATCGTTCCAGTGCAAGTTCTGAGACCAATTGGCCGTAAAAATACCCGTTTTAAGGGTGTATGTACCTGGGTTTTGGGCGGTCCAACGTAAGCTGTATTGCTTAACGTCCGTTGTTAAGGATTGGTTTTCATACACTTGTTGGGCAACTCTCTGGCCATTAGCATCATAAAGCTCGAGGTCAATGATCAAATCTTTGCGTTGGTTTGGAGCGTTAACGGCTACAGTGAGATCAGTCGGTTCGTTAACGGTGGCAGTAACATCACTACCAATCGCAGCGAACGTAGGGGCTGGCTTTGTAGGAGTAGCGGCAACTGGTTGCTGTAGCGACAGGTTGAGTGGATTAGTTATAACGCCTCCAGCAACCATTAAGCCGAACAAGCGCATCGAATCCGGATAATAACTGGTACTCTTTGTGTTGACTAATGTTGACCATGTTTGGGCACGGTACGTCTCATTTGAGCTAGTAGTCGCTGCGGCAGCTGCTGCGGCAAGTAATGGAATGGCATCACCCTTCTCACGGACTGTACCGGCTAAGGTGTAGCTACTAGCTAGTAGAGATAAATCCTGTTTAGCAAACCAATTATTGAGCGGTGTTAGCAAATTGGTTGCATTAGCATCACAGTACCAGGCAGCGCTCAAAGCTAAACGAAGCGGTGCACGGCTGGCGTCATAACCATATTCGTAGCTCATGCCGCTTACAGGAGCGCCGGCTGCAGTTGACCAGTCGGGCATTAGGCCGGTTGATTTATTTTGTGCTGCATGTAGAACGCGGTAGTTGGCGGCTTTGATGGCGGCCCAATCAGTGTCACTGCGATAAGACTGGAAAACATCATAGTAGCTTGGTGCGATGTAGGAAGGGTTGACGATGGAACTACCACCCCAGACATCACCAGGTTTGAGAACATTACTACCAGCTTCAACTTGATAGCGCTTAATAATATCGATTTGACGATTTGCGGCAGCTTGATAACCGCCCCAAGTCTTATCGGCTGCAATTAAAGCGGCTGCAATGTCTTCATCGGCATCGGTTGCTCCGTTATAACCAGTAGTTGCACCATTAGCAGCGATCCGCCAATTCATGACGCCGTTCTGATTGGTATTCTTTTTAGCGTATGACCATAAGCCGTCAAAGGTTGTTTTGTCGTTATTGTAGACGGCAAATAACATGCCGTAAGCTATACCCTCAGATACAGTGTCATAGTTATCGAAATCAGACCGCTGTACACGTAAACTACCATTACCATCAGATACAACATAGACACTTTTCCAATTTTCATAAGCCGTTTTGACAATGGCGGCGCGATCAATCTGGTTGGTCTGAGAACTATCATTGCACGTAGCAGCTATGGCTTGGTCAGCTAAGGGTCCTAATGATAATGTTGACGTTAAAACGATAGCCATAATTAATGGGCTGACGTGGTTAATAAATGAAGAAGCTTTGGTGCGATTCATGATTATTATTGTCTTATTAAATGGTAGCTGTGTCTATTAATTTAATACTATAATGCGATAATCCTACAACATAAATCATAGTTTGTAAACTACTATAAAATTTTTATGTGATTTTGCGATAGCAATAAATTTAGGTAAATGTTTAACACAAATAAATAGAATTGATGTAAAGCAAGATGGATTACAGTCTGGATAGCTAAAACCAGCTATGATCCGACTATGAAATCAACTTCCGCTACCAAAGCACTCAAACGACTCGGCTATACTTCGTTTCACCCTGGCCAAAAAGAGGCCATCGAAAAGCTGGTAGCCGGCCAGGACGTTATGGCAATCATGCCGACGGGCGGTGGTAAATCGTTGATTTATCAAGTGTCGGCTGAAATGCTTGATGGTTTGGTGGTGGTCATCTCGCCACTGATCGCGCTTATGAAAGACCAGGTTAAGTCGGCCCGGGCGCAGGGTCAGCACGCCGGAGTGATCAGCAGTCACATGACTAAGACCGCTCAAGACAAATTGTTAGGCGACCCCGATCTGCAGATATTATTCGTGACGCCCGAACGGCTCGGTAACAAATCGTTTCGGAGTTGGCTGGGTGAGCAGCACGTCAGCTTGATCGTAATTGATGAAGCCCACTGTATTTCGGAATGGGGCCACGACTTCCGGCCGGCCTACACTAAGCTCCGTCGATTGCTTTCAACGGCCTATAAAGACATACCGAAACTAGCCTTGACGGCTACCGCCACCAGCTTCGTTATAGATGATATTAAGAAACAGTTACATATGCCCGAACCGGCAGTCGTAAAGCTGGACATTGATCGGCCGAACTTATACTTCAATGTCGTCCAGATGGAGCATGACGAAGACAAGACCGAAGCCATTTTAAAGCTAGTCCATGATACTCATGACTGGCCAAGCGCCGTTGCCCGAAAAGTCTCGAAAGCCTACGATCAGGCCGGCATTATTTATACGGCTACGACTGCCGAGGCTGAGCGCTTAGCAGGTATACTACAAGAGCATAATTTTAAAGCCGGTTACTACCACGGCCAACAACCGAAGCGCCAACGGCAACAAGTCCAAAATGATTTCATGAATGGCAAACTACAAATTGTGGTGGCAACCAATGCTTTCGGCATGGGCATCAATAAGGCCGATGTATCGTTCGTGATTCATTACGACGTACCGGCTAACATTGAAAGTTATTATCAGGAAGCCGGCCGGGCTGGTCGCGGTGGCCAGTTCGCCGTCTGCACTTTGCTGTACCGGTCCGAAGATATGAGTCAGGCGGCTTTTCACGCCGGCACAGCCGATGAAGACCGCAAGATGTACGAGCAAGGCCGCCAAGAAATGATGCGCCGTTACGCCGAGCAACCGGTTTGTCACCGCTCATTCCTACTCGACTATTTTGGCGAAGCTTACGGCCACGACTGCGATAACTGCGGCAATTGTTTTAACGGTTTGAAACAGACGGTTGAGTCTGCATCAGATAGTGCCTACCAGGCTGGCGATACTGTCACTCACAAATCGTGGGGAGAGGGTGTCGTTCAGCGATTAGAATCCAAGACTATCATGGTGCTGTTCAAATCGGTTGGCCACAAAATGCTTAATCTAAAATTAGTCGAAGAGAACAAGCTGTTTGCTAAGAAGCGGCCGCGGGTCATCTAAACCCGGACCGCTTATCAGTAGGTTAACGGCGCATACCTCCACCGCCCATGCCGCCACCCATCATCATTGGGTCCGGAATATCCGACAATGTTTCACCGTTGACGATGATCGTGCCGCCGGTCATGGTGGCTGTGCCATCGTAGTCGAATGACGAGGTCGGTGCGGTTACGGTAATCGTGCCGCCGGTGACTGTCACGTCACCATTGGAATCAATCGCGTCAGTGTCACCTTGGCCGACCTCAACCGTGATGTTACCGCCGTTAAACGTTATTGCCGCGTCGGTGAAGGTTGAGCCGGGTGCGTTGATACCATCATCGCTAGCGTAGAGGTTGATCGTACCACTGTCGATGGTGACGGTTGCGCCTTCGATACCTTCGGTGCTAGTCGAGATATCAATCGTGCCACCTTTAATGACGACGGCTTCTTCGGCGTGAATGGCATCGTCACCGGCTTTGATCGTAAAGGTACCGGCTAAAATCTGGACGGTGCCTTTACCGGCCTCGGCGTCGTTGGTCGATTTGATGGCGTCGCCGGCCGCGTCGATCGTATAGGTACCATCGGTGATGTTGACCGAGTCTTTACCGCGGATACCGTCGTCGACGCTGGTAATGGTGTAAGTACCGGATGAGAACGTCAAGTCGTCATTAGAGACGATGGCATCGGCAAAATTGGCCGTGACGGTCAGAGAGCCGCTACCGGTGAAGATCAGGTCATCGGCCGAGTAAATAGCGCCGTCAATCGACTCGTCGCTACGAGTGCTGGCGTCGGCAACCACGTTACTGGTGCCATCGGCTAACTGGATGACCGTATTGTTAGCGCTGGTAATGGCAATGGCCGCGCCGGTGGTACTTTTAATGGTCACGCCGTTCAGGATAATCCGGACGTCGCCATCGGTATCGACCGATATACCGGCTGTCGAGCTGCCGCTAAAGACGTACGTCCCGGCGGCGGTAATAGCGTAGCTTTGATTAGTAAGAGCTACATCGGTGGTCGGCAAACTGTCCCAGTCGATATCGTCTTCGTTGCCATTATCGATCGTGGCAGTGCTGGCTAGAGTACTGTTACCGGCACTGGCCTGGTTTGACAGGGCGCTGTAGCCGACCAGGCCGGCGATGATGACGATGGCGCACAGTCCACCGATCAGTATTAAACGTTTGTTCTGAAATATATTCATAGATGTCTCCTTAAAATTCTTGTCCGCTCGGGCGGTTGGCTAAGCTGATATTCATGTTGCCGTTGTGGCGCCGGATCTCGTCGATCAAATCCTTTTGGTCGGCTTTGTCACTCAGACTGACGGCATAAACTAGTTCATAGACACTACCTAGATCTTTAGTACCGATCCGCTCGAGGGCGAACGATTCACAGTGCTTGGTGAGGACGTCGGCAAAGATCTTTTGGCTGTTCATGTCGTCCGGGGTGACGATTTTAAGCTGCAGTTGGTGCCGGGTCGCACCGTATCGGCCAGCCGTCAACACTGCCAAAATAAGGCACATGATGAGGGTGAACAGTATGCCGTAGCCACCAAGCCCCAGGCCGTAGGCTAACCCGGCGCCGACACAGAACAGGATGAACAAAATGTCTTTCGAGCTGCCGGGCGCGCTACGGAAGCGGATGATCGTAAACAGCCCAGCCAAACTAAAGGCGCTGGCTACGTTATCGCCGACCAGCATGATGACGACCGCCAAAACGGCCGGCAGAAAAACCAAGGTGGTTGCCAAGTGACTAGAATGGGTCCGGCCATTGGTGCGGATATAGAGTTGGCTGATCATCAGTCCCGATATGACAGCCAACGTCAACGATATAACAATTGACTGGATGCTCAGGCCGGTCGTCTGGGCGGTGGTGTTAAAGATCGCGTCAAGCATGGTTGGTCTCCGTCAGGGTAGTCTGCAAACGCAGCTTATGCTCAGTGCCGTATTTGGAAAAACTTTGACGGCGGATACCGTAGTCGTTCAGGATTTTGGTGAGCCAGAGCGGTATGCTCCACATCGTTTTGATCTCCATAATTATTTTGTCAGCTGGGAGCAAGGCGGTGACTTCGGATTGGCCGTATAGTTGGGCGCGCAGGTTGGTGTCGAAGGTGACGCGCAAATCTTCGCCCGGCATCGTAGCCGTCAAAGCTTGGCGGTCATAGGTGATATACACTTTCGGTTCGTATGACTGTTGGCAACAAATCGCCATCAGCTCATCGACGACCAGTCGGTTCATGTAGTCGTGATGTTTTGGAGCCTGACCGGTCGTCACTATGGCAAGTGCGTCGTCGAACATGATTTTGGTACGCCGCTTATTAGTCGTTTTCTTGTAGCGTTTTTTGAGCTCTAAAAACACCGGCTGGTCAAGATCAAAACGGTGGTACGAGCGGATGCGCAACTTTTCTTTATAGACCGGTTTGTCGAGACTGCGCCGGATCAACTGGCTATCCGGCGTATCGATATACAAATTGTAGAGCGTGTAGGGTTTGCCGCCGGTGTTATGTTTGTCGGTATGCATACGCCCTGCTAGCAGCGGCCAAATTTCGTCATAAGTCGATCGGTTGATGACGAACTTCAGCTCCTGGCGATTAAAAATCTCGATAGCTATGGTGAAATCCTCACTAGTATTAAAAAGTTGATACTAGTGAGTGTAATGAGAGTTTGATTAAGGAAAACTTAAAGCCGCTATAATGAAGTCAGTACTTCGCAACCAGTGGCCGTCACTAAAACGGTGTGTTCGAACTGAGCAGCGTAGCTACCATCGCGGGTACGCAGCGTCCAACCGTCGTCATCTTGATATATAGCAGGACCACCTAACGTAGCAATCGGTTCGATAGCAATCGTGTTGCCAGCCCGCAAGATTGGTCCGGTGCCGGCGGTGCCGTAATTAAAAATATCCGGTTCGTCCTCGTGTAGCTGATAGCCGACACCGTGGCCGGTCAATTCGCGGACGATACCAAGATTGTGTTGACGTAGCGTTTTGCCGATGATGGCCGAGATATCGCCGACGCGGCAGCCGTCTCGTACGACACTGAGCGCGTTTTGCAGCGCTAATTCAGTACCCTTAAGTAAGCGTTCGGCATCGGCGTTCGGTTTACCACCGATACATACCGTAATGCCGCCATCAGTAATCAGTTTGTTATAGGTTACGCCGAAATCAAAGTTGACGATGTCGCCGGCTTCGAATGGCCGGTCGTCCGGAATACTATGCTGGACGGCGTCGTTGACCGAAATACAGATAATATCAGGGTAGGGTGGTGGACCGTAGACGCCGAGGAAGGCCGGCTTACCGCCAAGCCGCTGCAGTTCTTTTTTAGCTAAAAAAGACATGTCACGGGGTGTTTTACCGGGAACGGCTTGGACGCGGATTAGCTCAAGTATTGAAGCCAAGATGTGCCCACTGTGGCGCATAGCATCAATATCGGCGGGTGTTTTGATAGTAATCATTATGTACATCCTATCACTTTGCGGCAGGGAGCCACACCACATTAGGGGTAATAGTCACGAGCGATTTCTAACACCGTCCCTTCATAAAGGCTGTTACGGTGGTTGGTAGGTGGCTTCACGAACAGTACGAAGCCACTATTAATATGGAGGATTTATCAATGCGTAATAATCGAACCCAAAGTATTAAAAAGCCAGCTTTGTTTGCAGCAATTGCTCTTGTAGCCGGTACCGGCGTGGCCGCCGGTGGTAGCGCCGTCCACTCATCAAATGTGTCGGCCGATACAATGCCCAGCCAGGAAATGAATGTTGGTCATAGTGCGGCTGCCCAAGACCTGCGCGTCAAAATGAATAATCTATTATCGCAGCACGTCACGTCTAGCTTAGATACTACCAGAGCGATTATCGACGGTGATCAACGTCAAATTGTAGCTGCCGAAGAAACGCAGCGTTTGAACGCCGAAGATTTGGCAGCAGCAGTCGGCAGTGTCTATGGTGATGCCGCTCAGTCACAGTTTGACGCACTCTTCAAAGAGCATATCGAAGCTTCAAACGCCTATGCAATGGCCGAAGCCGCCGGTGACACCAATGCCAAGCAGATGGCGCTTGATGAGTTATACGAATATCTAGACGAAATATCTGCATTTCTAAGTAGTGCGGCTCCAAGCTTGCCACAACAAGATGTTTATAACTTATTAAAAGAGCATGAAGAATTAATTAATAAAGCAACTGACGCTTATTATCGGGGTGATTATGTCCAGTCATTCCAGATGGAGCGTGAAGCACTAAAGCAGGTGAGTCGGATTGCCGACGCTTTGAGTAGTGGTATTATTGCTGCCAACCCATCAAAGTTTTAAATAATACACAAAGCATTTTAAAAAGAGCCCGGTTGGGCTCTTTTTAATTATTTAAATTACAGCTTATTCTAAACATTAAAATGATATAGTACTATCATAGCGATCGACGCATATGTCTAAAAAACCTCTCACTAAGCCAAAAACTGTTTCTAAAAGCGAACCTGTAACCAGGCAGCCACGACTGCCGTGGTTGCATAAGCGTCGGTATTATATACCCTTATTAATAATAGCCATTGCCGGCATGTTGATTTCTTTATCGCTACCGTTTTTGCCTCAAGTCCAATCGGTTGCTCAAGATACGACGACGCAGCATCCTGCATTAGCTAAAGTAGTACCACCTAGTTTCCGACCACCTGATGTTGATTTGCCCACAACTGGTAGCTGGCTGGTTATTCCTGAGGCCGGCATAAAATTACCTATCATTGAAGGCGCGGATCTATCGGTTTTAAATAAAGAGGTTGGCGTCTGGCATCAGACAGGTACTGTTGCTAACAACTACGTTATAGCTGGTCACCGGTTGCAGTATCACCGGACTGTCAACCAAAGTTTATACCATCTTGACCGCTTGAAAGTAGGTGATACCGGTATCTACGTGATTCTAAATGGCAAACGCTATCAGTACAAGGTTGAGGAATCTAAGGTAGTCGATAAGTATAGTGTTGAGATTTTGGATCCAACTGCTGAACCACGGCTCACTATTTACACCTGTAACGATTTCTTTAACGAACGACGTTTGACTATTGTAGCGACTCCGCTGTAAATAAAATGAGCCCGCTACAGGAGCGGACTCATTTTATAAAGTAATTCTGATATTACAGAACGTTCTTACGGACAGCAAGTGTCGTGCCAAGGATAGCGGTTGCAAACAAAGCAGCAACAGCTAATGGTACGATCTGCTCAGCACCGGTGTCGGCCAAAGTTGGACGGCTCGTGGTTGCAGCAGGTGTAGCGGCTGGAGCAGTGGTTGCGCCATCGCCAGCACCACGACCACCTTCATCGGTTGGAGTCGTTACGACTGGAGTTTCGTTGTCGCCTTCATCTTCGTCGGCAGCAGGAAGCTGTTCAGGAGTACAGGCAACACCTACGCGAGCATTCTGCGAACGAGGGCTGGTTGAGCCTTCGATGTCGAATACGGTTGTGTTGTTAGGATCGGTTGGTTCGTAGTCGGTTGCATAACCAACAGTACCTTCGTTGTAACCATCGAAGCTGTTAGCTGGAACGACAAAGGTGCCGATAGAACCAGTTGTCAGGTTTTCCCAGTCAACTAAGACTTCAAAATCGTTTTTGTTGTGGAAAGCGTAAATAGCTTGGCGACTATCAACGTCGGTACAAACTGTAGCGATATCCAATTCAATGATGTTGTCAGTAGCTGCTGAAGCTACGCCGCCAAACATTGTGCTGGCCAGTACTAAGGGTGCAACTAAAAATGCGCCCGCTTTGATGCTGCGTGTCATATAAACCTCTCAAAATTTATTACATTTGCACAATACCAGAAAGTGTATTAAATGTCAATAATGTAGTAAAGTATAAGCGTAATGACACGATTAGTAATAAAGCTCAAATGCGTAGCAATGGCTGTTTGGTTTAAGCCTTGGGCTCTACTAAAGGGTAATCGTTTTGCCTTCAGGAATTGTCACAAAGGAGTCTAAAGAGAGGCCTTTAGCTAATAAAGCGTTTTGAAGATCTTGGGGCGGTTGATCAATTGCTTCATGCGACAGGTGGAATGTCCCGAAATGCATACCAATACTTATCTTGGCTTTAAGATCGAGATGAGCTTGAACGGCTTGAGCCGGGTCCATGTGGACTACATTTAACACGGCTTTAGGTAAATAGGCGCCAATACCGAGCAGGGCGATATCGGGAGCGCCGAGCCGGTTATTGATCTCGGTGTAGTGTGATGAATAGGCTGCGTCGCCACCGAAGTAGATTGATCTTGTCCGGTGTTGGATAAAATAGCTACCCCACAGGCTGCGGTTGCGGTCGGACAAGCCACGGGCTGAGCCATGTTGGGTCGGCGTAAAGGTAATCCGGGTGTCAGCGTCAATGTCGATATGTTCCCACCAGTCCAGTTCGACGACATTGATAATGCCGGCTCGGTTCAGGAGCATTTTGTCGCCAAACGGTACGATAATAGTTGGTTGGAAGCGCTTACTCAACTTCTGCAATGTTTTAATATCCAGGTGATCGTAGTGGTTATGGCTGATGACGATGACATCAATAGGCGGTAGGTCATTAAGGGCGATCGCCGGTTTTCTGATCCGTTTTGGGCCGGCCCAACGGACAGGGCTGGCACGTTTAGACCAAATCGGATCGGTCAGGATGGTCAAGCCGGGCATCTGGATCAGGAACGTAGCGTGATTTACGAAAGTCAGTGCGACGTCATTCGGCTTTAGGGCCAAATTCACGTCAGGCGTTTCTTCATTCTCGACATGCCGCGGCCAACGGGCACCGCGCTTGAGCAAAAAAGTCAGCAGATCGCCAAAACCAGGTGATCGCTCGTCGGTTACGGTCGGGTTAAAGAACCGTTTACCATCATTGTGGTCGGAAGGTGTAGACATACCAAAAGTATATGCTATATCAATGCACGCAAAAAGTGCCGGGCCATCGGCCAGGTGCCGCGCAGCATGGCATTGGCATGCGATTCGGCGTCTTTGTCTAACGTCGTGATTAAGACGACCCGGGCAGCTTGATCGGCGGCTTCGTTTAACTTGTAGGCATCGACACGTGCCAGGTCGCGTTTCTGCTCGATCACGTCCATACCCAGATCGGTTATCATACGGCGCACACTCGGGGCAATCGAGCGGGCAATCTTAGGTACGACAATCGATCGCTCTGATACGGTGTAAGCCGCTGTCCGTAACGATGTATTTACTAAATCCCAATCAGCGCCCATGTAAACTTTGTTATGAATGGCTCCAGATGAAACGGCTGATTCGGGTAGGTCGGCTTCGATATGCGCGATCATGCCGGCCATTTGACGATTAATTGCTGGCACGGTCCGAGCAGCCGGATTAAGCAATAGCGGTCGCCAGGCCGGTCGAATCTTATCAGTGTCGCCAGCCGTCAAGTGTAAAAGCGGTTCTTTAAAACGGTATTCAAAATCACAGACCGACCGTTCAAGCTGTTCGGGTTCGTCAAATTCATCATTATCGCGACGCTGCAGTACATCTGCCGTAGCGGTAGCATACATAATAAGAAAGTCGGCAATATGATGTTGGTCGGCGGCCCGCAACATTGATTCGTCGCTATACATTGTTTCAAGCGTAGCTTCGATACTACCGTTTTGGCACTGGGTGGTTTGCGCTGCAAAACGCTCTAAAGTCATCCCCATATCTATATCCATGGTAGCACATACTGTTCATGCTTTTGAAAGTGGTGGTAAAATAGATAGTGATAACGAGGAACAAGTGTTGGCCGATACGTTGCAGACAACGGACACCGAAAATACCGAGGCGTTACGCCGCCGGTTAGCAACCTTAAACCAAAGACTCGAAGCTAATAACAGCGCGCTTGAAGAAGCTCAAGCGCTGACTCACTTGGGCAGCTGGCAATGGAATGTCGCCTCCGGCGAGATCAGCTGGTCGGACGAGCTCTACCGGATTTACGGATTAAAGCCTCAAGAACGTCAGATTGATTTTGAGTCATTCATGGGGTTGATTCATTCAGAAGACCGCGACCGGGTCGGTAGTATTATTGGGCAGGCATACCAAACCGGAGCAGCTTTCGAGTTTGAGCATCGGATCACTTTATCTAATAACAGCGTACGGATTCTGTACGGCAAAGGTAAAGCCGACAAAGATGCTAAAGGCGCCATCACCCGGATGGTTGGAACCTCTCAGGATGTCACCGAACAACGTCAAGCTGAAGCAGCCTTGCGACTCAGTGATGAACGTTTTCAGGCTGTATCGGCTGCCACTAACGACGTGGTCTATGACCGCGAAGTCGCGACTGAAATGGTCTGGTCCAATGACGCTTTGAGCAGTCAATACGGTTATCCGGCTCATTGTCAGAACCAACCGCTTTCATGGTGGATCAAGCACATCCATCCAGCCGACCAAACAACCTTCACGAAGACAGTCCAGAACATCTTGAACGGCACCAAAACACACTGGACCGTCGAGTACCGTTTTAAAAAACATGACGGCACGTACGTCGATGTCCGTGACCGGGCTTTTATTTTACGTGACGATACGGGCCGTCCGCTCCGTATCATCGGTTCGATGTTGGATATTACGCAGCAAAAGGAACTAGAGCGCGCTAAAGATAAATTTATCTCGCTAGTATCACACCAATTAAGGACGCCACTGACAGCTATGCGTTTGTTCACGGGTATGCTTGCTGGTGGACAAGGCGGTAAACTTTCGGCTATGCAAAGCGATTTCGTCGATAAGATCAATGCATCGACGGTGCGGATGATCCGACTTGTCAGTGATATCCTGAACGTGTCTCAGATTGAGCGTGGCCGGCTCAAAGTCGTGCCGGTGCCGACCGACATATCATCGCTGATCGGCTGGCATATCGATGAGTTAAAACCAGTGGCAGAGGCTAAGAAAGTAGCGATCAATTACGAGCCAATCAAAGATTTACAGGAGGTTAATGTTGATCCGGTGCTGTTCGGCCAGATTGTCCATAACTTTTTAACGAACGCGATTCGCTACAGTCGAGATGAAGATACGACCATAACGGTTAGGTTCGAACGTCGATCAGAGCAATACGTATTGGCGGTCCAAGATAGCGGTATTGGCATTCCAAAGAATGTCCAGCGCCGCATCTTCAGCAGTTTTTTCCGAGCCGACAATGCCGTTAAGGCACACGGTGACGGTACTGGGCTTGGGCTATATCTGATTAAATTAATTATGGACGCCGCCGGTGGCGAAACTGGTTTTGAAAGTATCGAAGGCAAAGGCTCAACGTTTTACGTAACCATGCCGTTCAGCGGCATGAAAGCGGCCGACGGCGATAAGATATTAATGCAGGAGACCCATGGCGAAGACTAAGATTTTACTAGCTGAAGACGAAGAAATGATCTCAATGGCGTTTCATTATGGCCTGACCTATTTAGGCTACGACGTAACTGTCGCCGTTGATGGCCTCGAAACGCTTGCTAAACTTGACGAAATAACACCTGACATCTTGTTGCTCGATATGATCATGCCGAACATGAACGGCCTTGAAACACTCGAAGCTTTGCGCCAAAAGCCGGCTTATAAGCAGCTACCGGTTATTATGCTGACAAACCTGAGCCAGCCAAGCGACATGACGACCGCGTATGAGCTAGGCGCAACCGATTATTTAATTAAATCAGATATAACCCTGGATGAGCTGGTGAAGCGAGTTGAGGAAATTTTGGTCCGTGCCTAAGCTTCTTTATGTGCGATAGAAGCAACAGCTCTATCTCGCCATTCCACAATACGAGCTTCAGCAGTGTTGCCAAGAACGGTTGCAATTTCCATTAACTCTTCGCGTGGCCGAGGTTGCGTCTCAACACCGTTGCTTATAATAATATCGACGATACCCTTTAGGCGTTTGCCGGCATTATATTGACTATCCCAAGATACTTCATAGTCAACTTTATCTTCCATGCTCATAGTGTTATCTCTTCG